>ERZ1026862.414-NODE-414-length-27995-cov-15.689585_pt1 | contig 27995 bp, 20 predicted proteins | sample MGYA00380161_ERZ1026862 | MGnify/ENA primary metagenome ERZ1026862 (study PRJEB33269, sample SAMEA4719797) | human gut metagenome | biome: human-associated habitat; feature: organic feature; material: feces | place: Cameroon | collected 2013-10 ... | reverse complement strand
TAAAGCTTTTGCCCTTACAGGTAGGGTGTTCAAAATCCGTTTAAAATTTGGCACGTTTTTTAGTCGAATAATCGGTTCAACTAACTGATATTCAATAATTATCGACACGAATATTGCGCAGAACTAAAAAATGTCACATTTTTGAATTCTTAACACGTTGATTTCGTGTGAATTAACTTGTATTTTGGTGCAAAAAACGTGTCGGAAAATTAATAGATTTTGAACACCCTACCTTACAGGGCGACAGGTTTGCGTACAAAATAACCCAGGGCGTTGCCCTGGGCTAAGAGCTTCTGCCCTTTCAGGGCGTGTGGGGGGAAAACAGGCGAGACTTCAGTAATTTCTTGCAACTGTTGGGAGTGATAACTTCTTTAACTCCTAAACTTGCGAAAAGCATAAGAAGGGAATGAGCATTAATACTCATTCCCTTCTTCTTTGATAATACTGGGACCATCGATCAGTTCGGGCGCAGGCTTGTTGCGGTTGACGTCACGGTAAGCCTGGCGCAAATCGCCCAGTCCTATGTCGATGCTCTTATTGACAGGCCGGTCTTTATCCACCAGACTATGAGAGAAAAGCCACTCATAGGTTTTCTTGAGATAAAAGATACGGGCAGGTGCTCCATGATTGGCACCAGGAAGCCAGTCGTAGAGCAGTCGGCTGTCGTTGCCACTCTTTTTCAGTTTCTCCACCACCACCTTCGACTGCTTCACGGGCACAGCTCTGTCTGCTGTGCCATGAATAATCCAGAAAGGCAACTTGCCCAATCCACTCACATCCTTGAGCGAGGTACCTCCGCAGAGTGCCATTCCTGCAGCAATGCGGTCGGGATAGGTGCCGCAGACATCCATCGTGCCATAACCGCCGAGACTCATGCCCAACACATACACACGGGTAGAGTCGCAGGCATAATGCTTCCTTACCCAGTCGAAAACATCCATCACCTTCTTAGGGTTCCATGCACCGCCAGGGTTCTGAGGCACAATGGTCAGGGCATCTATGTCCCTGCCCTTCACGATAGCATCGAGAGGACCATAACGGCGAACGCGCGAGAGGTCTCTTCCGCAGAGGCTTGCTCCATGCAGGAAGATGATGACGGGCGTCTGCTCCTGAGAATAAAAATAATCTACTGGTGTATAAACCCAGAAGTTGTAGCCTCCGGGGATAGAATCTTTAACGGCTCTGAGGAAATCGTAAGCCGATACCTTCAGAGCCGTCAGAGACAGAACGATTGCAAAAAGTATTTTCTTCATATTTTTGGATATTCGTTATGAGTAAAACTTACGAATGCCAAAATTACAAATTATCTTTCTGAATCGCAAATTATTTCAATTACTTTGAAACACGTTAATAGGTGTTCACACACGTCACACCCATTCTGTGATTCTTTATTTCTTTCGCTTGAAACTTATCTGCGCAGGAACTTCTGTGCAGCTGTGCTTCCATCCTTGTCCTTGATGAGCACGATGTACATGCCCTTGACAAGAGCAGAGGTATTGACAAACTGAGAGTCTGTCGAACCTGCCACCTTCTTGCCGTCAGCGCTGAATACATTAAGTGAGGCAATGTCACCATAGACGATCAGACCATTGGTGGTCTGGTACATCTGATAGGTCTTTGTGGCGCTCTCCTTCTCTACTTGCTCAATGCCAGAAACGATTGGGTTACCATCATCGTCCACCTCCTGGTAAACGCCCAGTGTCAAGTCGGTAAGGTACATATCACCCTTCTCTTTATTGGTCAAAGTCACAACAATAGGCTTCTTCTCTATCTTTCCTACCTTGGCTTTCACGTCAACCAGAGTAACACCTTCTGACAACGAGACAGATGCAGTTCCGGATTTGGAATTATCTTCATAATGCCATGCAATATCAAGCGTACGTCCACCTGTGCAATATACATTAGACTTCATCTCGGCAAGAGAAGGCAGGGTGAACTCTACGTTGGTTTCCTTTGGAATTCTGTAAGCACCATAAGTAGCAGAGTATTTCGTTCCTCTCACCGTAGTTTCATCTACGTAGTTCACCGAACTCTTGCCATCAGATGACTTACCATAATATCTTGGTTTCAAGCCTCCTGGATTATCAACTGTTTCTGCCGTTCCGCCTGTGATATACTTCTTCACCTCATCAGCAATCACTTCATCCTGGAAGAGATAGTTGTTGACTACGGTTGTGGTCACCCAGTTCTTTCCATCGCTTGGCTCAGGTATGGCATCTTCCACCGTACCGTCGTTCACAGGCATTTTGAGCGTATAGGCATTGTCATCGCCACCATATTCGTATGGACCATAGTCAGGCGCCTTGCCTACATAAGGGATGTTGAGGGTTACTGACCAGTTCTGTGGAGCATTGTCCGCATATTCGTATGCAGTCTTATGAGCATCCACTGTCTTGAAATTTGTAATCGGAGTACCTGCATCTATCAGCTTGCTGCCTGCTTTCAGTCGACCGAACTTCAAAGGCAGTTCTCCATTCTCCTGACGGGCACCGATGCCTGTCTCGTAGCTCAGATCCTCGTACTCGGAAGAATAGTCTTTGATACTTTTTGCATAGGAAGTACCTGAATTGCTTGCCTTCTCACCCAAAGGATTGGTGTTATCGAGTGTGGTCCAAGTACAGCATTTGATGTCTGGCGCCTGAGTGAAAGCAGAGTTACGTTCCATCTTTTGTGAACCATAGGCAAAGCCCACGCAGTTACGCAGCACCCAGTTGCCATAGTCAGGTTTTTCCATGTTGTAACCATAGTTGATGCCGTTGCCATACGAGAGGTCATTGATGAGATAAGAACCCTCGCGATGATGGTTTTGGTCGAAACCTTTATTGGCGTGGAATGCGGCAATACAGTTTTTGAATACATGAGCACCTGTTGAGGTACCGCCCTGCTTGCATCCTCCCATCTTGAATCCGTTGGCATTACCCTTGTCGAAGCCATTATTCAAGCACCAGCAGTTGTCAACCACAATAGGGAAAACGGTGTAGTACAAGTCCCAGCCGTCGTCCGAGTTGTGCCAGGCACGGCAACCATGAAACTCGTTTCCAGGACCGGGAAACAGTTTGATGGCGAAACCGTCAGCGTTGCCTCCGTTTGTCCAAGGGTCGTGGTTATCATAAGCATCACAGTTGACGATAATATTGAATCTTCCGTATTTGAACTCAGTATTGCGGGTGTTGTTACCATTACTGTCCTTACCGAAACCTTGCTGCAATCCGGTATCCTCATTGCCATAGAAGCGGCAGAGTTCCACCACGCAGTAGCTTCCCTCGAGTTTCATACCGTTGTCAGCAGAGTTGCAGATATCGAGCCCACGATAATGCCAGTAGTTAGCACCTATCTTGTGCATGATACCTCGGTTGTTAGCAGCCTCTGTTGCAGTACTGCGTGGCTGTCCAGCGAAGTCGAATACTGGGCGCTCTATGTCACCAGGATAGGCAAACACACAGATACGCTTGTCTGCAGTACCTGTCTCAGTCACATTGATGGTTTGTGAAAGATGGTAGGTTCCTCCTCTCACATAGAGAATGTCGCCAGCCTTCAGTGCAGCAAAAGCCTTTACCGGGTCACCAAAAGGCTTGTCAATAGTCATACCATTACCTGAACCATTAGGTGCCAAGTAATAATCTTTAGCCATAGCTCCGTGCGAAGCTAAAAGGCACAACGCTACAAGCGCTACCTTTGTCTTTGTTTTAGTTTTCATTTTCACTGTTTTGTTTTTAGTGTTTGTTTTTTGTAGTTTATATTTGTTTTTTTAATTAGTTGTGTGTGAATCCATTTTTGGTTTGTTTTTAGTGTCTTGAGTTTTTGATGCTACAAAAGTAATATTATCATCCGAAAAAGCCATGATTTTCTTTGACAATTAAACATGTTTAACCTTAGGGGCGGTAATCCCCCCCAGTTTCACATGTGGTTCAAGTACGGGCTGAAGGCCCAAAAGCTCTTAGCCCAGGGCAGCGCCCTAAATAGCAGAGACTTACAAAAGCAGCACGCCCTGAACCAACGGTCACCGGCGCGTAGCGGAATTGAAAATCGCTGGCCGAAGGGTAAAGCAAAGGTAAAGGTCCAAAAGCTCTTAGTCCAGGCAGCGCCCTGAATAGCAGAGACTTACAGAAGCAGCACGCCCTGAAGGGGCAGAAGCTCTTAGCCCAGGGCAGCGCCCTGGGTATAAAGACAATCGGCAAGGCGCCCTGTAAGGGCAAAAGCTTTAAAATATACCTAATAAAATTTGAAAATCCTCTGCGTTATGTAAAGCTTCAGCCTTTTCAGGCCGTACTTGAACCACAAGCGAAACTTGAGTAATGTTATTCGAAAATTTCCGATTATTCCTCTTGCTTCTTCACCCAAACCTTGTGAGAGCCTCTTCCTTTTGCAGTGATAGGAGAAGAAGGGTCATCTGTCAACGTTTTCAATTCCATGGAGGCGGCAGTCCTGCTTAGATGATTGATGGCTGCATAATCGGTGAGGGTGATGAAACCGTTTTCATGGATCTCTTCCAAGGCACGACTGACACGCTCTTCTTTGGAGTACAGCTCGCGTTTGATAACTTTTACTCCACTCATATCACGTTCCAGATCGGAGTTGACAAGTAGTCTTACTTCCTTTATCAACTCGGGCGAGGTCTTGAAATTGATATTCTTTACTCCCACTGTACGATACGCCATCTTGTCATCGTCATGCTGCATCTCGGTAGGTTTTTCGTCTTCGAAGCCCAGGGACAACGAAAAGGTTCCCAATCCATCCAGGTTGACATTGTACCCCATAGCCAACATACGGGCCAATATGTTACACATATCCGTTAAAGCAGCCTCTATCGCGCTCGTTGGTAATGCGTTGTTATACCACTTCATCTTCTTTATAAACTCTTCTGTAGACAGTGTCCGATAGGTCACCATTTTAGGATAAACCTTGCGTGTGCCGGTCTTATCCATGTCTGCCATTTCTACTAATTTGTACTTTGCCATAGTTATATTAAGTTTTTTATTATTAGGAAATGATTGTCTGTCACCCAAGATATTGTTGCCAAACACCTCATAAATCTCCGTTCAAAGGCTTTGAACGGACATTCAAAGGCTCTGAACGGACATTCAAAGGCTCTGAACGGACATTCAAAGGCTTTGAACAGAGATTTATCAAGTGCAAAGATACAATTTAAAAGGGCTTAATGCAAATTTTTAATGCTATTTCAGCAAAAAATCTTTTAATTCAAGATTTTTATTTCCTATATGGCTAAAAATAAGGGAAGTTAGACTGGTAAGAGGTTCATTGCTTATTGTTTAGTTTTCAAACAATAAAGGATTTGTCTCTTAACCCATCTAACTTCCCTTAACTTCTTTATTTTACTCTAATTATCCGTGCGACCAGAGGAAGTGATAGCTTCGCCTGATCGCTATTACTTACATGTCTTAGAACTTATATCCCAAGGTCATGAGCAACTGATGACGGTTGTTGGAAACCTTGGTTGCTGAGACCTCATTGCTGATGGCTGGAGTGAAACCCTCTTTAGTGCCAAAGTTCTTGCTGCTCATAAAGGGATAGAAGTCACCGTCCTGAGCGCTGTACTGGTAAGCCAGGTCGAGGAACATCTTCTTGTAGTTGAAACCAAGACCCAGAGTGAAGCGGTTGATCGCCTTCCAGTTGGTGTAATCGGTAGAAGTTGCCATGTTGACACCTGTATTACCATCAGCATCATAAGAGCACATCAAAGTCTGGTCGCGCACACCGTCTTCCTTATACAAAGCCGACACATAGTTGTAGCCCACGCGTACAGCCAGCATCGGAATTGGCTTGTACTCCATACCCAACTTTAGGGTGCTCACACCATTCAGGGTTGCCTTGGTGTGGTCGTTCATAGGCTTGTCGCTGCTGCTCGACTCGTAGTAGTCCCATCCGTCATAATAACCACCGTCTTTGATGCGGTTGTCGAAGTGATTGTACCAGGCATATTCGTAGGTGGCACCGAGAGCGAAGTAGTTGCCGATGGTGTGCCCCAAGCTCAGACCTGCTTTCCAGGGAGTATTGAGACGATAGTCGTAACCCACGTATGACGAGTTATGTCCGGCAGCATACTGCCCCTGATCGTTGACAATATTATTGTCAATAAGAAACAGATCGGCAGTACCCTTCATAGTCAGGTCATAGAATACAGGCGAGTTGACATAGACACCGATGCGGAAAGGAGAACTCTCCACAGGACGGAAGATGACACCCGCCTTTACATCAAATCCAGTTCCGTCAATCTTCAGACTCTCGCACGACTCACCAAAGGCTTCCTTTTCAGCTACAAAATTCTCAGTATAGTAAGAGTCGCTGTGGTAATTGACATCATGCAATCCCAAGGTGACACCCCACCATACGCGGTTTTTGATGCTTCCGCTGATGTTGAAGTCGTAGACACCGATGTAGCCATGCTGATACTGTCCGAAAAGGAAGGAACGACCATCATAGAAATTCTGCAAGTTGTTCTCGTCCTTGCCCATCAACTTATGATAATTCTCGTCCACACCGTTCCAGATCAGGTCACCCGCATTGCGGATGTAGCCATCATATCGTGTGTCGATATAGTTGCTGTAGTCAGTCTTGTTGGCTGCCAACTTAGACTGTGAGGCACCGTTGAGCATACTGGTTGCCGTGAGAATCTGCATGAAGTCGGTACTCTTATGGAAGTTGAATGCCAGGTTGACGTAAGTCTGGTTGCGGTGGGCCATAGACCATACAAAACCAATCTGGTCGAAGCTCACCTTCGAGTTCTTTCCATCGATGTAGGCATTGGTGCCATCAAAAGTGAAGTTCTTGTCAGCCGACGACTGCGCCAGCACACCGGCAGAAAGAGCTGCCTGACTCTTGCGGAACATACCTATACCTGCAGGGTTGGTGCTGATAGTAGAAAGGTCAGCACCTAAAGCCTCCATGGCTCCACCCATGCCCACATAACGGGCAGTACCCGTAAGAGCAGTCTCAGCCAGTTTGGCATCCTGATAAGTTTCCTGTGCCATAGCCGGAATTGTCATGAGTCCCAACAAAGCCGGCAAAATGATCTTTACACGTTTCATATTCTTGAAATATTAAAAAGTTTCTATCTTCTTCCACTACCATAACTGCGCGAACCGCCTCCGCCACCGCTGAAGCCTCCGCCACGGCTGCCTCCAAAGCTTCCGCCATGACTCTGGTTGCCAAAGTTGCTGTAGTTGAAACTGCGGTTGTTGTTATAATTGTAGTTTCGGTTGCTGTTGGTATTTGTGCTCTCGCGACGGCCAAAGCGATTGTATTGCCCAGGATAATTATTCCTGTAAGAACTATTTACGTTAGAGCCTGATGCTGAATGGCTAAAGCTACGATAGCCGTTGCTTGGGCGCACGTAAGCCACAGCCGGACCTCCCCAATACCAAGGATAATAACCACCCCATCCATACCAGGGACCACCATACCAGCCTGCATAGCCATAATACCAGGGGTCGAACCAGGGATCAAACCAGGGATCGTACCATCCTGCATAATAGCCATAACGCCATGGATTGTGCCAGCGCCAGTAAGAACTGCGCCAGTAGTATGGTCCGCAGCCGTAATAACTATAGAACCAAGGATCGTAAAATCCGTCCCAACGGCTCAGGTCTCGGGTGCAGTCGAAATCATCACCCATGCCACGCATGTACTTCTCGGCAAAAGCCTCGTCATCGTAGATGGAATCGGGAGCCACGCCCTTGCCCACTCTGAACGATATGATGTCGTTGCCCAAAGAGTCGGCTCCGATGTTCTGATAATGGCTCAAAAGTTTACCGCCACGGTTGTATTCATCCACATTTCGGTCGCTTCCCGACCAGTAGAGGGCATATATGCTGTCTTGACGTGCACGCTGGGCAGCCAACAGTTTTGCCTTCTGCACACGTTCCTCGGCTGCCTTCTTGGCTTCTTGCTTCGGGTTGAAGTAGAGGTCATCATCTTGTGCCATCATTGTCAATGGCAGGGCAGCCATAAAGACTGAAAGGACTAACCATTTTTTCATATTCTTTTTCTCCTATTTATTATTGTTGTTCTTCTTATATCTGTTATCTATGTCTATAGATACAATGAATCAAGTGCAAAAATATTGCTTATTTACATGCAAAAATACAGAAAAACCCTAAATAATGGTAGGTTTTTCCCTATTTTTTATATTTTTGCAGTAAAATTTAAAACGAAATTCAATGAAATACTTAGTAGCGACATTCAAAATCGAGGTAGAAGCCGACCTGATGCAGGTGTGCAGAGACCTCTTGGCAGACAGCTCGGCTGAAGCGGGTTTCGAGTCTTTCGAGGAAACGGAGCAAGGACTGGAGGCCTATGTGCAGAAAGATTTCTTCGACAAGGAGGCCCTCGACAACAGTATTGCCGATTTTCCCATAGAGAGTGCCCGCATCACTTATGAAGTGAAGGAGGCTGAGGACAAAGACTGGAACCAGGAATGGGAGGAACAGGGTTTTGAACCCATTTGCATCGACGACCAGATTCTCATCTACGACGCCAAACATCCCGACCTGCACCCTACTACCTCGCCCGACCATATAGAAATAGGTATAGAGGCGAAGCTTGCCTTTGGTACGGGCAATCATGAGACCACCCGTATGATCGTCTCTACCCTTCTTGGTATGAACTTAACGAAAAAGCGCGTTCTCGACTGTGGTTGCGGTACGGGTATTCTCGGTATTGCCTGCGCCAAGATGGGTGCAAGCGAGATTGTGGGTTATGATATTGATGAATGGAGTGTGAACAATGCGCAGCATAATGCCCAACTGAACGGCGTTGACAATATGGAGGTACTCTTCGGCAATGCTTCGGTCATCAACCACATCAGCGGAATGTTCGATCTGGTGATGGCAAACATCAACCGCAACATCTTGTTGGCTGACATGAAGTCGTTCAGAAGCGTGCTCAACGAAGGCGGCTATCTGATACTGAGCGGATTCTATAACGAAGACATCCCCGTGCTGATAGAGAAAGCAGAGGATCTGGGACTGAGAGAGGTAAGCAGAAGAGACGACGAAGGCTGGGCGTGCCTTATTCTGACCACTCCATAAACTTGCGCTCGTTGTTGTTGGCTCCGATGCACAGCTGGCGCAAATCATAATAGCTGCCATTGTAGATATTGAAGTCGACATAACCCTTAATACCTGGCAACTTACCGGCATCGGTATGTTGCCAGAACTTCCATTTACCCTTGTATTGTACCTTGTCTACATAGTAGTGGGCTATCCAATAAGGATAGTCGTCGAAAACAGGAGCACCAAGGTACTGCTCCTTAAATTTATAATAGGTGTAAATGATGGGCTTGACATGATAACGGTCTTCCACGATGTGAAGCCAAGTCAGCACATCGCGCTGGAATTCCTCCACACTCTTATCGGCAGGCTTATGCTCTATGTCGAGAACAGGAGGAAGGTCGCCTTCTGTAAGATGCACCTTATCGAGGAAGAAATAAGCCTGTTCGCGTGCCGACGACTTGTTGCTCCAGAAGTGGTAAACGCCTCTGATAAAGCCATAATCGCGTGCCTGATTAAAGTTTTCTCTGAAATTCTCGTCAAGACGTGAGGAACCCTCAGTACTCTTGATAATGATAAAGCGCAGGGGACAACCTTTGATCATGGCGTCCTTGAGTTGTTCCCAGTCAATAGTGCCTTGATAATGCGAGATGTCGATGCCTCGTATTTCATATCCGTCAGGATACTCGGCATCGCCATAAAGCGCACGCCAGCGGAACCCCGTAGGTCCCACAAAGAAATAATAGAACGCACCCACGTAGAGAAGCACAACAGCAATACCTCCTATCCACCATGCCCAGCGAGGGTATCGGCCAAAGAAGCCATGGCGGGTACGAGAAGTGCGACGGCGCCTGACGGGCTGTCGACTTGTTTTGCGTTTTTGTGGTTTACGTTGGGTTTGTACCATTTGGTTTTATTGTGCTTTTAAGAAGTTGTGGAGTTAAGAAGTTAAGGAGTTAAGGAGTTAAGACAACAGTCTTTTTGCGCAAGATGTGGGATTTACCCTCTAAGTTTACCCTCTTCCTTAAACATTAAACACTTAATATCAAACACTTAACATTAAACATTAACCTTACTCCTCCCAGCAAAAGCAAAGAGTGAAAAGCAAAGAACCGCATGGATTTAAAATAAAAGCATTTGAATTCTTCACTCTTCACTCTCCTTATTTTATAGGGTAACTTTATTTACCTTCCTGTTCCAGCTTCAGAGTCTTGGTGGTCTGATCACAAACCTCAGCAGGACCCCAGTACTGGATAGGACCAGGATAAACGTAAGAAGTTTCTCTTGCCCAAACATCACGCTTGGCAGCGAAAGCCTTGAATGGAGCACCATCAAGCTCGACGAGAGCCTTGCGGATAACTGGCTTCATCTCACCATTACGCTTCTCCATGTTCATCATCATGGTGATTGGCACACCTCCTGCCTTCCATTCGTCGGTATTGGCTGTTGTGTTCTTTACGATGGCCATGTAACCAGTCTTGCCGTTGGCGATAAGCTGTGCAGCGCTGGTTCCAAGTGCGTAGCAGTAGTCTGCATCAAAGTTGGAAGGAGCAGCGCAACGACCTTCGTAACCGAAGAAGTGATGCTGAGCGGCAAACTTACCTACGTACTTGCCTTCCTTCTTCCATTCGTCCAACTTGGCAGCAACCATCTCAGAGAGCAACTTCTCTGTCTCGATGAGAGAAACCTGAACGTTTCCGTGTGGGTCGCGGTCGAGAGAGAGCTGACGGGCAACACCCTCAGGAAGAGTAGCGAATGTCTCGGCATTCTCCTTAGAGAGGTGAGCCAGAATGTACTCACGCTGAGCATCCTTGTCCAAATCCTTATAGTCAGCACCATGAGCAGCCAAGAGGTCGTTCAGTTCCTCAATAAGACGACCGATAGCAGGGATAAATTCTATCAATCCTTCAGGAATCAGCACAACACCGAAGTTGTTACCGTCAGCAGCACGGTCGGCTACTACCTGAGCGATATTCTCTACAATCTGGTTCAAGGTCATATCCTTGGCCTCTACCTCCTCTGAAACAAGACAGATGTTAGGCTGTGTCTGAAGCGCGCACTCCAAAGCAATGTGAGAAGCCGAACGACCCATCAACTTGACGAAGTGCCAGTATTTACGTGCAGAATTGCAATCGCGCTCAATGTTACCAATCAACTCAGAATAAGTCTTGCAGGCTGTATCGAAACCAAAAGAAGTCTCAATCTGATCGTTCTTCAAGTCACCGTCGATAGTCTTAGGACAACCGATTACCTGTACACCACACTTCTTGGCAGCATAGTACTCAGCCAATACGCAGGCATTGGTATTAGAGTCGTCACCGCCGATGATAACAACAGCCTGAATGTCCAACTCGCGGATAATCTCCAAACCCTTGTCAAACTGGTCGGTCTTCTCCAACTTGGTACGGCCAGAACCAATCATATCGAAACCACCAGTATTGCGGTAGTCGTTGATGAAGTCGGCTGTAATCTCCATATAGTTATGGTCAACCAAGCCACCAGGACCCATGAGGAAACCATAAAGGCGGTTGGCTGGGTTCAACTTCTTCAATGCATCAAAAAGACCACAAATGACATTGTGACCGCCAGGAGCCTGACCGCCACTGAGGATAACACCCACGTTCATCTTGGTGTCGTGAGCCTCGTCACCAGGTACGAACTCTACGAGAGGCATACCATAAGTGTTAGGGAAGAGTTTCTTGATTTCTTCCTGATTGTCTACACTCTGAGTAGGAGCACCTTCTTTCACTTTTACGTTGCCCTGTAATCCTTTAGGGAGTTTGGGAAGGTAGGCTGCTCGTGCTAATTGCAATTCACTTTTTTCCATGTCTTTTAGAATTTATAATTTTTTATTTACTGAAACTTCAAAACATCTGCAAAAGTAATTTATTTTTTCCACATAAAGAAACAAATAAAGCTAAAAATGAGTTAAAGAGAACTTTTTTTTCATTCTTGTGCACGAATTACGAATAAAATTACTATCTTTGAGCATTGAAATCATATTGTCATTCATTTAAAGATAAAAACTATGGCTAATAAAAGAGATTTAAAACGTACAATCAATTACATCACCAGCGATATGTTCGCCGAGTGTGTAGCAGCTTCATTGTATAGCAGCAAACCAGCAGACGAAGACGTCGACGGCATTCTGACTGCTATTGTCATGATTCGCACAGACTTTATCTGCCGCGTGTCACATCCAGAGCCAGGCATGGAGCAGAAAAAGTACTATAAGAAGCTCATTGAAGACTTCAACAAGCAGGCCTGCGAGATTATTGACCAAATCAACAATCTGGATTAATTATTGGAAAGAATTCTGATCCTTACATTATTATATATAATATAAGCTTTCTAACCAAAACTTCGAAACACACTGTAATGATTCAACAATTATCCAAATGGATACTCTATAAGCGCTTGGGATGGACCAAGGAGATTACCATAGCCCATCCCGAGAAGTATATTATCTGTCTTGCTCCACATACCAGCAACTGGGACCTCCTCATCGGACAACTCTACGCTCATGCCGAAGGAATCAAGAGCAACTTCCTGATGAAGAAGGAATGGTTCTTCTGGCCATTGGGACCCATCTTCCGCAAGATGGGAGGAATACCGGTATGGCGAAGCAAGCACACCAGCATGACCGACAACCTGGCTGAGGAAGCCCGCAAGCGAGACCACTTCTGTCTCTGCATCACACCCGAGGGAACCCGTTCGCTCAACCCCGACTGGAAGAAGGGATTCTACTTCATTGCCCTCAAGGCAGGAATTCCTATCCTGCTCTATGGCGCAGACTATCAGAAACGGCTCATTACATGCACCAAGCAGATTATACCATCTGGCGACCTGGATGCCGACATGCGAGAAATCAAGTTTTACTTCAAAGACTTCAAGGGAAAGAAGCCCGAGAAGTTTACGATAGGCAACATATAAAAACTCTGATGAAAGAAAAACTCTACATGATACGACTGTTGACTTGCAGTTTAGCTGCATGCTCATTCCTTTCCTTGCCCGTCGCAGCTCAGTCTGTGACGGGCAAGGTATACCTTGACGGCAACACAAGAGCATGGGAAGATATCAACTACGAGGGAGACCCATGGGTCTTCAACATGTCTCGCCCCTACTTTGTAACGCGTGGACTGCAGAACAGACACCTCTCGGTATGGGCATCGCACGGAAGATATTATGATGGAGACCAGAGAAGATGGAAATGGCAACGCCCCAACCTCTTCGGCACTACCGAGGACCTCTTCACGCAAACCATCGTGGTGCCCTACCTCATACCTATGCTGCAGAATGCCGGAGCCATTGTCTTCACTCCACGTGAGCGTGACTGGCAGAAGCATGAAGTGATCGTCGACAACGATGATGCCTTCAAACGCCCGTATTATGTTGAGACCGTCAACGGTAAAAAATGGAAAGACTGTGATTCCATAGGTTTCGCTGCCAGAAGAAGATATTATGAAGACAATCAGAATCCCTTTACCGACGGAACTGTAAGGAAGGCAAAAGCCACCAAGAAGAAGAACCATAGCGAGATAAGCTATCAGCCCGACCTGCCCGAAGCAGGCAAGTATGCTGTCTACGTAAGCTACCAAAGTCTGCCCAAGAGTGTGACCGATGCGAAATACATCGTCTACCACAAGGGAGAAGCAACCGAGTTTTCCGTCAACCAGCGCATGGGCGGAGGAACATGGGTCTACTTGGGCACATTCGACTTTGACAAGGGCTGCAATACACTCAACCGTGTGGTTGTAACCAATCAAGCTTCCAAACGAGGAGTGGTGACCAGTGATGCCGTACGTTTTGGCGGCGGCATGGGCAACATCCTGAGGGGCAACAACTCGAGCGGTATGCCCCGCTGCCTCGAAGGAGCACGATACTATGCACAGTGGGCTGGTGCTCCCTATCATGTATACGGAGGAAGAAAAGGAGCCAATGACTACGCCGACGACATCAACACACGCTCGCTGATGACCAACTGGTTGGGAGGCGGAAGTCCCTATATGCCTGCGCTTCAGGGCAAGAAGGTTCCTATAGAACTCTCACTTGCCGTACACAGCGACGCGGGTTACAACAAGGACGGAAAGACAACCTGGGGCTCCCTGGCCATCTGCACCACCAACTTCAACGACGGCATGCTGAACAGCGGCATCTCGCGCATGACATCCAAGGACTTGGCCAAGGCTTTGCTCAAGAATCTGGTCAGCGACCTTAGACAGCAGTATGGCGAATTCTCAGAGCGTTATCTCTGGGACCGCAACTACTCCGAAACCCGTTTGCCCGAAGTTCCTGCCGCCATCATCGAGACCCTGTCGCACCAGAGTTTCCCCGACATGAAGATTGGTCAGGACCCGATGGGCAAATTCACCATAGCACGCTCGCTTTATAAGACCATCTTGAGATTTGTATGCACCAACCACGGTCTGCCCTATGTAGTTCAACCCCTTGCACCCAACAATTTCTCGGTAGAGATTGATGCCCAAGGAACAGCCCACTTGTCATGGAGTCCACAGACCGACCGCAGCGAGCCTACTGCCCAGCCTACATCGTATATTCTGTATACAGCTATGGGTAAAGGAGGCTTTGACAACGGACAGATCATTAAGGGAGCCTCTTGCAGCATGAACTTGAAGCCGGGCGAACTCTATACTTTCAAGGTGGCGGCTCTCAACAGCGGTGGGGAGAGTTTCCCAACCGAGAAACTTTGTGCGCGATACGAGCCAACAGCCACCAAGACGGTCTTGATCGTCAACAACTTCCATCGGCTGGCAGCGCCTCAGGTGATCGACAACGACTCCCTGCAAGGATTCGACATGGAACAAGACCCTGGCGTAAGCTATGGATTGACGGCAGGATGGAGTGGTAAGCAACTTGTCTTCGACCGACAGAGGATGGGCAACGAGAGCAGTTCCGGCTTGGGCTATTCTGGCAACGAACTGGCAGGGAACTTCATTGCCGGCAACGATTTCAGTTATGTGGAAGAACATGCTCGCAGTATAGCTGCCAGCCAAAAATACAATGTGGCAAGCTGTTCGAGTGAATGTGTCGCAGCAGGAAAGGTGAAGATGAATGCCTACCCTGTAGTCGACCTCATCAATGGTTTGGAACGCTACGACGGTTACACACCCACCTATTACAAATCGTTCACCCCTACCCTGCAGCAACGGCTCAAGGCTTATACACAGGGAGGCGGAGCCTTGCTGGTAAGCGGTTCCTATATAGGCAGCGACATGACCACACCCGATGAGAGGAACTTCCTGAGCGATGTGCTGAAAGTAAGTTATCCAACCAATGACAGCATCACACAGACTACCGACAGCGTATCGGGCTTAGGTCTACGTTTCGCTTATTACAACACGCTCAATGACAGGCATTATGCTGCCACACATCCCGATGTACTCTTGCCGACAACGACAGTTGTTACCGCTCCCTTCAGCGCCATGGTTTACACATCAGGCAGTAGCGCTGCAGTAGCATACAGGGGAAATGACTATCGCTCATTCACCATGGGGTTCCCCCTCGAATGTATCAACGAGGAAAAGACTCGCACAAGCATCCTCTTGGGAATACTCCGTTTTCTGACAGAGTAGGAACAGAGGCGCTAAGTTTGCGCTTGTGTAAGCTAAAGATAAAAGTTCAATAAAGATAAAAACAACAACATAAAAACAGAAAGACTATGTACAAAATTCAAGCAAACCAGTCAGGCACACGCTCTATAGAAGTGAGCGACCTGCACCTTGAGACCATCGACAAATACCAGTTGCTCCGCAACCTCGTAGACAGCAACGGCATCATCGACGAGGGAGTATTGGAGAAACTCAAGCTCAACGTACGTGCCCTGCTCGAAGCGGACAACTGCCAGGACAAGGCATTGCTCGACTTGTGTCTCGACGTCATCTACAACAGTAACATGAAGGCACTCGGCCTTCACAACCTCGTCCTGCTCTATGTGGACTGGCTCGACAAACGTGCCGCCAACGAGGCAGAAGACACAAACGCAATAACAGACTAAAACGTAAGAATGGAATACAGACTGACAGATTTTCTGCCTACCACTAAGAAGGAATGCGAACTGCGAGGATGGGATCAGCTCGATGTCATCCTCTTCTCGGGCGATGCCTACGTGGATCATCCATCCTTCGGACCTGCCGTCATAGCACGCACGCTCGAAGCTCATGGATACAAAGTAGCCATCGTACCTCAACCCGACTGGCATGGAGACTTTAGAGATTTCAAGAAACTGGGACGTCCCCGTCTCTTCTTTGGAGTCTCGCCAGGCGCAATGGACTCGATGGTAAACCGCTACACAGCCAATCGGCGTATGCGCAGCGAGGATGCTTTCAGTCCAGACTCACGTCACGACATGCGCCCCGACTATCCTTCTATCGTCTACACACAGATTCTCAAGAAACTCTATCCCGATGTTCCTGTATCATTGGGCGGCATTGAAGCCAGCATGCGCCGCATCAGTCATTATGACTACTGGCAGGATAAGCTGAAGAAATGTATTCTTTGTGATTCGGGTGCCGACATCATCCTCTATGGTATGGGTGAGAAGTCTATCATCGCCTTGGCCGAAGCACTCGACAGCGGTCGCACTATCAAGGAGATAAGAGACATTCCGCAGACAGTCTTTCTCTGTCGCGAGGACGAGATCCCCGGCGGTATCAAGGAAGATGACATCATGCTGCACAGCCATGAGGAATGCCTGCAGAACAAGAAAGGACAAGCAGAGAATGTACGTCATCTGGAAGAAGAATCGAACAAGGTTCATGCCCAGCGCATGATCCAGCCCGTGGATGGCAAGGTGGTGGTGGTCAATCCTCCATTCCCTACCATGACAACGGAGGAACTCGACGCCTCCTTCGACCTTCCCTATACCCGATTGCCTCACCCTAAATACAAAGGTAAGACCATACCTGCCTACGAGATGATCAAGTTCTCGGTCAACCTTCACCGTGGCTGTTTCGGTGGCTGTTCCTTCTGCACCATCTCTGCACATCAGGGCAAGTTTGTAGTTTGCCGCAGCAAGGAAAGCATCCTCAAGGAGGTGAAAAAGATTATCCAGATGCCCGACTTCAAGGGTTATCTGAGCGACCTCGGCGGACCATCAGCCAACATGTATGGAATGCATGGCAATAACCTCAAGGCATGTGAGAAGTGCAAACGACCTTCTTGTGTGAATCCACAGATTTGTCTCAACCTCAACACCGACCACAGCAAACTGCTCGACATCTATCATGCCGTGGATGCTCTGCCCGGCATCAAGAAGAGTTTTATCGGCAGTGGTGTGCGCTACGACCTGTTGTTGCACAAGAGCAAGGACGAGAAGATCAATGCCGCAGCCCGTCAGTACACCCGCGAACTCATTACCAAGCATGTGAGTGGTCGACTCAAAGTGGCACCAGAGCACACCAGCCCTGAAGTGCTGAAGTTCATGCGCAAGCCGTCATTCGACCTGTTCTATGAGTTCAAGCGCATCTTCGATCGCATCAATAAGGAGGAAGGACTCAACCAGCAGATCATCCCTTACTTCATCAGTTCGCATCCCGGCTGTCATGAGGAGGATATGGCTGAGTTGGCTGTCATCACCAAAGGACTCGATTTCCATCTGGAGCAGGTGCAGGACTTCACTCCTACACCCATGACCATCTCTACCGAGACTTGGTATACCGGCTATGATCCCTACACGCTCGAACCGGTGTTCAGCGCTAAGACTCCAAAGGAAAAACTTGCCCAGCGCATGTTCTTCTTCTGGTACAAGCCGGAGGAGCGTCGAGCTATTGAGTCAGAATTGAAGCGCATTGGCCGTTCCGACCTGATAGCCAAGCTCTACGACAAACCATTGAGAGGTGGAAAAGGCAGAATGCCTCAAGCTCATTACGACGACAAGGCCATTGGCTCTACTTACGACAATCCAGGAGTAGGACGTGGAGCCAAAGGCAAACGTGGCAGCAACCGACAGGAGAATCAGCGTGGAGCCTACAGACAAGACTCACAACGAGGCGGCTATCGTCAGAATGTACAGAGAGGAAAAAACGAATATGCTCCAAAGGGTTATGGCAACGTGGGTTGTTACGACGAAGAGAAATATCTTAATGATGGCAAACCGCTGAACGGAAAGTCTGCCAACATCCGTGATGTTGTGGCTGCTGCCAGGGCCGAATTGCACGAAGCCAAAGCCAAGGGTGCCGGCTTCTTCAAAAACAAAAAGAAGAAAAGCTTCAATCCCAACTTCGACAGCAACAACCGAAACAAAAGAGGAAAGAAATAAAGGAGTTAAAGGAGTTAAAGGAGTTAAAGGAGTTAAGACAAATGTCTCATTGCTTATGCTGTTGGACATTTGTACTTCAACTAAACAATATACTAAGTAATAAAGCTATTGTCTTAACTCCTTTAACTCCCTTAACTCCCTTAACTCCTTATAAATTAATATACCCGTGCGCAATTATTCCAATAATTACAAATGATATTTGTTGGAATACTTGCGCTTGGCTTTTACTGGTGCACCATGAAAACCACCACCGATACTTCCGCCACTAAAGCCTCGGCTGCCGCCAGCCACACCACAATAGTCAGCCCACCGCGCACGGATACGGTCTACATAGTCGGCAGTTTCCGAACCACGCATATATCCATATTTCACTACTGGGTCGCTGTAATAAGCAGGCTGAGACAATCGCAATACAAACTCGCGTACATCACCCCAGTTGTATGCATTCCTGCCATGTTTACGTGCCAAAGACATGGCATCACGCACATGATGGAATCCACCATTATAGGCAGCTAAGGCGAAAAGTACACGCTGCGATGGGTCTCCGACATCAGCGAAATGCCCCTGCAGTTCTGCCATGTATCTTGCAGCAGCAGCCACATTAGCCTCAGGTTCATGCACCTGACTCATGGGCAAACCTAAGTGAGCGGCTGTAGAAGGCATAATCTGCATCAGTCCGCAGGCGCCAGCCCACGACTTTGCATTCGGGTCGAAGCAACTCTCCTGATAACACTGGGCAGCCATCAGTCGCCAGTCCATACGGGCAGCTCCGGCATACATCTGGAATAATCTGTCGTATTTAGATATCACACCTTTAGAACGATTGAGGAAAGGAGAGTAAACATGACGGCTGATGCTACGTGAAGAAAGCAAGAAACTCTCCTCCTGTTTCACCTCTGCTATCATCTTAGGCTTGAACCAACTGTTGAGGGTATCGGCAAGGCTCTTGTTGCCAGCAGCTACCGACCATTGTTCATCATCCGTTTTCACACCACAGAAGAGCAATCCGCCCTTCGCCTTCACACGAGCCAAAGGTACGGCTATCAGGTCGCCTTCGCCTTTCTGCAACTTACTCACCATTTCAGCCGTGTCCTTACATTCCTCCACACGTAACGACACACCAATCTGTTGCGCGAACTTCTCGCATAACAGATATTGCAATCCCATTCCATGCCCATGATAATCATAATAGGTGGTAGGTCCATTCACGGTCAGCATGATGAGTTCACCACCCGACACGATATCATCGAGCGACAAGCCCTTGCCTTGAGACTGAGGAGCAGGCTCATCAGAAACCTCTACTTCCCCCACGGGCGTACCCCATGGAGTAAGCTCTGGTTGTTCCTTTTTTGAGGAGCATCCCAAGAGCATAAAACCTGCAACAAATACAAATAAATATTCTTTCTTCATGTTTAATGCTACAAAAGTACAAATATTCTTGCATATTCGGGCAAAAATCTGTACTTTTGCATTGATTTTTAATAAAAATGAAGAAATATGTTACGAATAGCAGTGCAGTCAAAGGGTCGTCTCTTCGATGACACCATGAATCTTCTCTCGGAAGCAGACATTAAAGTAAGTGCCTCGAAGCGTACGCTCTTGGTACAGTCAACCAATTTCCCTATCGAGGTGCTCTACCTTCGCGATGATGATATTCCTCAGAGCGTGGCATCAGGAGTAGCCGATATCGGTATCGTTGGCGAGAACGAATTTGTAGAACGTGGTGAGAACGCTCAGATTATCGACCGTCTGGGTTTCAGCAAGTGTCGCCTGAGCCTTGCCATTCCTAAGAAGATCGACTATACCGGTCTGAAATGGTTCGACGGCAAGAAGATTGCCACCTCCTACCCCAACATTCTTCGCAACTTCATGAAGAAGAACGGCATCAACGCCGACATTCATGTCATCACAGGTTCTGTAGAAATCAGCCCCGGTATCGGTTTGGCAGATGGTATCTTCGATATTGTCAGCTCAGGCTCTACCCTTATCAGCAACAATCTGGCTGAGGTAGAGGTCGTGATGAAGAGCGAGGCTCTCCTCATCGGCAACTGGAATATGGACGAGCAGAAACATCAGATTCTCAACGAGATGCTGTTCCGCTTTGAGGCAGTACGTTCAGCCCAGGACAAGAAATACGTGATGATGAATGCCCCTAAGGATAAAATTGATGCCATCACTGAGGTGTTGCCAGGTATCAAGAGTCCTACCATCATCCCTCTTGCCGACGAGAATTGGTGCTCTATCCATACCGTTCTCGACGAGAAGCGTTTCTGGGAAATTATCGGTAAGCTGAAGGAATTGGGAGCACAGGGCATTCTGGTAACTCCTATCGAGAAAATGATTTTGTAACAACCACTTGCAAATATCTTTGCATAAATAGTAAACCGAAGTTTCGCATGTGGTTCAAGTACGGGCTGAAGGCCCAAAAGCTCTTAGCCCAGGGCATCGCCCTGGGTATAATGGCAATCAGCAATGCGCCCTGTAAGGGCAACAGCTTTATATATTGCCTGGAGTTTTAAAGCTTTTGCCCTTACAGGGCGACAGGTTACCGCCCCAAACAACCCAGGGCGATGCCCTGGGCTAAGAGTTTCTGCCCTTTCAGGGCGTGTGGGCTTACTTGCGAAACTTGAATATATAAAACTTAAATTGGAATGAAGGTAATAAAGTATCCTGCAAAGGAAGAATGGAAGGAACTCGTTAAGCGTCCGCACCTCGATGTATCGCAGCTCAATGCGACTGTTGAGGGAGTTTTGGAAGACGTAAGAAATCATGGCGATGAAGCCGTGAAGCGCTATGAAGAGAAATTCGACCATGCCCATCTCGACAGTTTGTCTGTATCCGAGGCTGAGATGGACGAAGCAGAACACATGGTGTCGGCTGAGCTTAAACATGCACTGGAGCTCGCCCATCATAACATTGCCCGATTCCATGAAAGTCAGAAGTTTGAAGGAAGCAAGGTGGAAACCTGCCCTGGTGTGGAGTGCTGGCAGAAAAGTGTCGCCATACAGAAGGTGGGTCTCTATATACCTGGAGGTACAGCTCCTCTTTTCTCTACCGTACTGATGCTTGCCACACCAGCCAAGATAGCTGGTTGCGAGGAGATAGTTCTCTGTACCCCTCCTAACGCAGAAGGTAAAGTAAACCCAGCCATCCTCATGGCTGCCAAGATAGCCGGAGTCAGCAAGATTTTCAAGGCTGGTGGTGTTCAGGCTATCGGTGCCATGGCTTATGGTACAGAGAGTGTGCCAAAGGTGCATAAAATCTTTGGTCCTGGCAACCAGTTTGTGATGGCAGCCAAGCAGCATGTCTCACTACACGATGTGGCGATAGACATGCCAGCAGGTCCATCAGAGGTTTGTGTCATTGCCGATGAAAACAGCAACCCAGTCTTTGTCGCTGCCGACCTGTTGTCGCAGGCGGAACATGGTTTCGACTCTCAGGTGTTCTTCATTACCACCTCCGAAGAGATGATTTCTAAGGTGGTAAAAGAGGTTGAACAACAGTTGGAGCGTTTGCCACGTAAGGAGATGGCACACAAATCGTTAGATAACTCGAAGTTCATCCTCGTTAAAGACAAGCAGGAAGCCATCGCCCTGAGCAATGCCTATGCTCCCGAGCATCTCATCATAGCCACCAGCGACTACGAGCAGTTGGCTGAGAAGGTGGTGAATGCAGGAAGTGTGTTCTTGGGCAACTATGCCTGTGAGAGTGCCGGCGATTATGCCAGCGGTACCAATCACACCTTGCCGACTCACGGCTATGCCTTGGCATATAATGGTGTAAATCTCGACAGCTACAATCGCAAGATTACATTCCAGCATCTCAGCAAGGAAGGCATCCGAAGCATCGGCAAGGCTGTAGTCACAATGGCAGAAAATGAACAGCTCGAAGCCCACGCCAACGCCATGCGACTGAGATTGGAAAGCCTTGGTGAAAGGTAAAAAGGTAAAAAAGTAAAAGGTAAAAAAGCGTTTCATATGCTTTTTTACCTTCAAATTTCTGATAAAATCATAATGAAAGAACTGAAACAACTTTGCCGAGAGAACATATGGAACTTGGCACCCTATAGTTGCGCCCGCAATGAGTTCAGCGGACGTACAGCCCGCGTCTTCCTCGACGCTAATGAGAATCCATACAACGACCCATACAACCGCTATCCAGACCCATTGCAGCTCGAATTGAAGAAACAGCTCAGTAAGGTGAAGGGAGTGGCAGAAGACAAGATCTTCTTAGGCAATGGTTCTGATGAGGCCATCGATCTGGTTTACAGAGTGTTCTGCCGACCAGGCAAGGACAATGTAGTGGCCATAGCTCCTACTTACGGTATGTATGAAGTATGTGCCGACATCAATGATGTGGAATACCGCCCAGTATTGCTCAACGAGCAATTCCAAACCACTGCCGACCATCTCTTAGCAGCCTGCGACAAGAATACCAAGGTTATCTGGATTTGCAGTCCCAACAATCCTACCGGCAATCTCATATCGCCCGAAACCATTGATGGTGTATTGTCACGCTTCGATGGCATCGTGGTAGTAGACGAAGCCTATAGCGACTTTGCCAAGACCCGCCCCTACCGCCTGCAGTTGGCAAAATATCCCAACCTCATCGTACTCAACACCATGAGTAAGGCATGGGGATGCGCAGCCATCCGTTTGGGCATGGCATTTGCCAGCAAGCAGATAATCGATATATTCAATAAGGTGAAATACCCTTACAACATCAACCTCCTCACCCAGCAGCAGGCACTCGAGGTTCTGAAAGATCCCTATCAGGTAGACGACTGGGTGAAGACCATTCTGCAGGAACGTGGCAAGGTGATGGCAGCCTTCACCGACCTGCCTATCTGCGAGAAGGTGTACCCCACAGAGGCCAACTTCTTCCTCACAAAGATGACAGATGCCACAGCCATCTATAACTATTTGGTCAACCAAGGCATCATTGTTCGCAATCGCAACAATGTGCAACTTTGTGGCAACTGCCTGCGTATCACAGTCGGCAAAAAGAGCGAAAATATCGACCTTTTGGCAGCACTCCGCCAGTATTGAGAAAAAAAGCCATGCTCCTTTACAACAAATTACACGATTTAGAGTTATTATATAATAGGAATAGAATATTAATAGCATAATTATCAAAAAAAATAGCATACGATAAACAATGAAAAAATATATCATTTTTGCGCTCATGCTCTTGTCTGCAGGTTCAGTAATGGCCCAGTCAGGCATGACGGATGATCAAGTGATGAGTTTTGTGGCCAAGGAGCATAGTGCAGGCACCTCTAATTCGCAGATTGTCACCAAGTTGATGCAGCGTGGTGTCGACATCTCTCAGATTCGCCGAGTTCGTGAGAAGTATGAGAAAATGCAGAAGCAAGGTTCTTTAGCAAGTGCCACCGAACGCACGGGCGATGCCAGTCGTCTGCGCAGCAACAATGGCAAGACTCGTTCTGACTATGGAAAAGAGGCAGACAAAGAGGCTGCTAACTATTCCAACTATCGTGTTCAGGCACAGCGCGACTATTCTTATAAACATACCTACGACAGCAATGACGAAGAGTATAGCGACATGCAGAAAGAAATGAACGGTCTCGTGCCCGACTCTAATCGTTTGGAAAAAACAGCTAAAGATAAACATCGTGTATTCGGTCGTGACATCTTCAATAACAAGGAGTTAAGCTTCGAGCCTAACATGAACATCGCTACCCCACAGAACTATCGTCTGGGGCCAGGCGATGCAGTTATCATTGATATTTACGGAGCATCTCAGCGCACCATTCAGAGCACAGTTTCTCCCGATGGCGAAGTAACCATCGAGGGTTATGGCCCTGTCAATGTCAGTGGACTGACGGTAGCACAAGCCAATGCCCGCTTACGCAACACACTCGGAAGCCGTTATCGCAGCAGCCGAGTGAAACTAACCGTAGGCCAGACCAAGACCATCATGGTCAATGTGATGGGCGAAGTAAAGGCACCGGGAACCTATACCCTATCAGCCTTTGCCACCGTGTTCCATGCCCTGTATATGGCAGGAGGCACCAACGACCTCGGAACCCTGCGCAACATCAAGGTTTATCGTCACAACCGACTTGTAACCGTAGTAGATATCTACGACTATATCCTCAACGGAAAACTGACTGGCAACGTTCGCTTGGCTGATAATGATGTCATCGTGGTAGGTCCTTACGACTGCTTGGTCAACATCAGCGGAAAGGTAAAGCGCCCTATGTTCTACGAGATGAAGAAGAACGAGAGCCTTAACTCCGTACTCAAGTATGCCGGTGGATTTACAGGAGATGCCTATACCAAGGCCGTTCGCGTGAATCGAAAGACAGGCAGAGAGTATTCCGTATTCAACGTAGAAGAATTCGATTACGCCAACTTCCGTATAGCCGATGGCGACTCAGTTAGCGTAGACTCTATCCTGCCACGTTATGCCAATACCGTAGAAATCAAGGGAGCTGTGTTCCGCCCCGGTATGTACAACTTGGGCGAACAAATCAACAGCGTTCGCACTCTCGTAGAACATGCAGAAGGACTTACCGAGGAAGCCTTTACAGCCCGTGCCGTGATGCATCGCATGAAGGCCGACCGCTCTTTGGAGGTAATCAGCGTCGATATTGCAGGCATCATGAGTGGCAAGGTTGCCGACCTCCCATTGAAGGAGAACGACGTGCTCTTCATCCCTACCCGTCAGGACAAGATGATAGAGCGCACCATCACCATCCGTGGTGAAGTAAACTATCCTGGCACATACAAGTATGCCGACAATGAGACCATCGAGGACTTCGTTCTCCAGGCAGGCGGACTCACCGACAGGGCTTCTGTAGTGAAAGTCAACGTAAGCCGTCGTGTCAACAATCCGAAGGCATTGCGTCCTGACAGCATCATTGCTCAGAGTTTCGAACTCTCCCTGAAGGACGGCTTCGTAATCGACGGCACACCAGGCTTTACCCTGATGCCATTCGATGAAGTCTTTGTCCGCAAGAATCCAAGCTATACCGAGCAGCAGAACGTAAGCATAGAGGGCGAGGTTATGTTCAAAGGCACCTATACCATGACCAAGCGTCCTTCACGTCTGAGCGACTTGTATCACATGGCAGGAGGAGCCACCGAGCATGCCTACATCAAGGGCGCCCGTCTTCTTCGCCGCACCAATCAGGCAGAACGCGAACTCATGTTGACAATATATAAAAAGGAACGCGAGAACCAGCAGAAGAACCTCCTGCAGTTGGCAGCCAGCAGCAATAACGGCTCCGCCATACAGCAGTCAGCCGAAAGTGCCAAGAATGCAGAACTCGAGAAGTTCAATATTCCAGACGAGTACCCAGTTGGTATCGACCTGAAAGAAGCGCTCAAGAATCCTGGAGGTGACGAAGACTTGGTATTGCGTGAGGGCGACCGCCTCATCGTACCACAGTACGACGGAACCGTAAAGATCAATGGAGCTGTTATGTTCGCCAACACCGTGCCATACGTCAAGGGCAAGCGAGCAAGCTATTACATAGACGAGGCCGGTGGTTTCGCCTCAGATGCAGTCAAGAGCAAGGCATACGTCATCTATATGAATGGCAAGGTGGCAAAGGTTAGTCATGGCGCCCGCATCTATCCAGGTTGCGAAATCGTTGTCCCATCCAAGCTGAAACGTAAGATGAGTGTTGCCGAAACCATGAGCCTTGGTTCCAGCATGTCGAGCATCGCCGCCATGATTGCTACCATCGCCAATATGACGAAGTAAAAGCATGACACCTCAAACGAAGGAGTCGTTCTTATGAAATATCCTATGCGTTGGTTAATGGGATAAGTTGTGATAAATAACTAAAGAAATTATGGAAGCAATCAAGAGATTACCAATAGGAATATCCGACTTCAAGACCCTACAGAGAAGTCAAAAGTATTTTGTTGACAAAACAAAGTACTTGCCATTATTAGAGAAGATTTCAAATTTTCTCTTCTTGATACGTCCACGTCGTTTTGGCAAGAGTTTGTTTTTGTCAATGGTAGCCGATTACTTCGATTGCGCCAACAAAGATATCGAAAAAGAATATCAAGGCACATGGATAGAAACACATCCTTTAGAATCAAAAGGCAAGTTTCAGATTTTGCAATTCGACTTTTCCCAGGTTTTGGACAGAGTAGAGAATCTTGAGGCCGACTTCAACACATACTGTTGCAGTTGTCTGAATCAATTTGTTCAAAAATATCAGAACTATTATACAAAAGACACGGTAGAATGGGCTTTGGCTGCCACTACTTCCAAGGACAAAATCAACATTCTGTCCAAAGAAGCCAAGGAGCGAGGCTATCATCTTTATCTCATTATTGACGAATACGACAACTTCACCAACACCGTTCTCAATGAGTTGGGCGAGGATACCTATCATAACATGACCCACAGCAGTGGTTTTTACCGCAATGCCTTCAAGATATTCAAACCGAACTTCGAACGTATTCTCTTTATGGGTGTCAGTCCTATCACCCTCAACGATTTGACCAGTGGCTTCAACATCGCTACCAACATAAGCCTTCATCCATGGTTCAACATGATGTTAGGCTTCAGCGAAGAAGAAGTACGCCAGATGATATCCTACTACATATCTGTAGGACTTATCAAAACGAATGATACTATTGGAGTCACCATCAGTGAAGATGAAAAGATCAATACGATTATAGCAGAGATGAAACCATGGTACGACAACTACTGCTTTTCAGAAGACAGATACAATATCGATCCGAGCATGTACAACAGCAACATGGTACTCTACTATCTCAACAACCTCATCACAACAGGAAAAGCTCCCAAGGAGATGGCTGATCCAAGTTGTCGTACAGATTATGCCAAGTTGAAGAACCTCGTAAGGCTCGACCATCTGGATGGCGACCGCAAAGGAGTCTTGATGAAGATTGCCGAGAAAGGCTTTATTGATGCCTCTATTGCTGATTCTTTTGCAGCAGAGGAAGTAATGAATCCTGACCGTTTCGTCAGCCTATTGTACTACTATGGAATGTTGACTATTGGAGGAACCGATCTTGATGCTCTTCATCTCGTCATTCCCAACAACACCATCCGCAAGATGTATTACGACTTTCTGGTAGAACAGTTTCAGACATTGCATAGCTTGGATCTCAATGACTTATCAGCAATGTACCGTAAGGCAGCACAAGAAGGAGAATGGCAACCTCTATTTGAATATCTTTCCAGTTCATACTGGAAAGACAGCAGCATCAGAGACGGCATTCAGGGAGAACGCAACATACAAGGTTATTTCAATGCCTACCTTCATCTCTCAAAGCTCTTCATTGCACATCCCGAGATAGAGGCAAGTCATGGCTATTGCGACTTCTTCCTGTTGGCAGACACAAAGAAATTCTCCACCCTCCGCCACAGCTATATCATAGAGTTGAAGTATCTTCCATCAAAGGCAACGGATAGAGAAGCAAAGACAGCAAAGGAACAGGCTGTAGAACAATTAAACAAATACATAACAGATACAAATATTCAAAGTCTGTCCGCAGGAACACAACTTCACGGAATATACCTCATATTCCAGCAAGGTAATGCGACAGAGATAGGAGAAATATAAAATATCTGAATCAAAACAAAATAAAGACAAGATTATGGATTTACATACATTAATACAAGCACAGATGGAGCTGACGGGCAACGACCAACCAGTTGCTTCTTGCGGTCTTCACGGTGCTACAAGAAGAGAC
>ERZ1026862.410-NODE-410-length-28140-cov-31.906391_pt1 | contig 28140 bp, 22 predicted proteins | sample MGYA00380161_ERZ1026862 | MGnify/ENA primary metagenome ERZ1026862 (study PRJEB33269, sample SAMEA4719797) | human gut metagenome | biome: human-associated habitat; feature: organic feature; material: feces | place: Cameroon | collected 2013-10 ... | reverse complement strand
TCATCAGTAGTAGTATTCGTAATCTTCAATGCCTTGTTGGTTGCATCATACTCCAGCTTGATGTTGCCGATAGAGATATACTTTCCGCTAGGCACGATGATGCTTCCGTTAATATCGGCAGTGCCATTAAAACTATTTCCCCAGAGCTTGCGAGCGTTCGTGAGCTGTAGAGCCTTCTTGGCAGAGCCGCTTGTAAAGTAGCCCTGCAAAGTAGTGATGCTCGTCTTATTGGTGGATATGCCCGAAGCGTTCACCCCTTCAGCTTTTTTCGCTCTTGTCACCTCATCAGAAATTGACTTATTGATTCCGTCAACGATTCCACTCAACGTGTCCGTCTGTGAGATATTGGCAAGGAAGCTCACTACTTCATTCCACTTGTTGATTATGCCGTCCGCTGTCTCCTCGTCAGTAGTCATAAGGGCGTACCAGTCGTAGGCACTATCCCAGTGAGTTACTTTCGCTGATGTAATGCCGTCCAGTACAGACTTGTTGCTATGAGTATGTTTAGCAGACACTGCACCATCCCAAGCAGTCTGCTTTGCCGTTGTCGGGATTGAATAACCCGAAGCAAGGGTGATGGCAAACGTTCCGCTTGTGGTGATAGTCTTTGTTGCGCACGCCAGACCAGTAGGTAGGGTAAGAGACACAGAGGTAACAGTTCCCTTATTGGTAGTATAACCCTTTGCATCTATCTCCGTCTTGGTGTAATAGCTTGCGAGAGACTGATGGGTAGTCAGATACCCTGCATCGTTAGTAAGCTGGCTCACCTTCGTGATGCGGTCGGTAATGTCTGCCCATTTATGGGTGTGCGTACTAGGAGTGAACGTTGATGGTTTGCCAGTGATGTTGCTCCACGAGAGGTTAAGACCGCCAAGATCTGTAGCTATGTTGTCAATTCGGCTGCTGAGAGCCTTGATAGCATAAGCATTCGGAATACTCGTCAAGTCTGCATCGGTATAGCTTCCCTCTATGATTCTCGCATAGCTGATTACGCTTGCATTCAATCCACCGCCACCGCCTGCATCACTTGCTCCGTATGCACTGATTCCGCCTGTGGCATAGAGATTTCCATCAATCTTGATTGCCTTGTTGGTTGTATCGTAGGTGAGCTTGATGCCGTGGAATGTGATTGCACCCTCGAATGTAGCATCACCCGATACGCCAAGTTCGGAGAATGGCGCATTAGGCTTCAGCGATGCGAGGTCGGCAACGCTTGTTCCTGCGCTTCCAGCCTTCCAAGTCGGCTCAAAGAAGGTGAGGTATGCACCCAAGTTTTTCTCGCTAATGATAAAAGATGTAGGGTCTGCGTGAACTCTACCATCTGTTCCCCACCAGATTGCGCCACCTGCCACATAGCCAGAACCATCGAAGCGGAAGATGGTGTTAGCAGGAGTTTTCGAGCCATCGTTGTAGTCCTTATCGACCATTTCGCCACCGAACCAAGCTGCGATGCCGCCTCCCTTTGCAGACTTCTCTGTGATACCATTGATACCTGCCGTAGTGTTTCCGTCCGTGTCTCGCAACCCGATAAGGGACGTAAGAACCAGACCTCCGTTAATCTCAGTATCGGGAGTGTCCATCAGAGCCTTCTTTAAGTAAGCAAGGCTGGTTACGTCACCGATTACTACACCGAGGTCGCCATAAATCTTGCTGGTAATATAGGCGTTCGCCAGACCCAGCTTGTCGTAGAATGCGCTGTATGCGGACTGAAAGTTGGTAAACTTCGTCCCTACTGCTGAGACGATGGTAGCCTTGCCGTTGGTGTCAGCCGCATTGTATCTGCTGGATATATCGGAGAGATACGTGACGAGTTCCGTCTTGGCTGTAGTGAGGGTAGCGAAAGCGGCATTGAGGTCGGTGAGTTCCTTTGTACTCTTCAGCACCTCTGCTCCCTTCACCTCATTGTATGACTTCTCAGCGGCTGCGAAGTCATCTTCCAGTCGCTTTGAATCCTGCGCCATAGCCGCAATCTCAGAAGGCTCTAGGTAGCCATCCTTAACGTAGTTGTCGAATGACTTTTTGTTGTTGGTAACGGTTTTATCGAGATTCGTAACATTCGTCTGTGCGGTCTGTGCAGCCTTCTGCGCATCCTCTGCAGCCTTCTTTGCTGCGTTTGCAACGGTATCATCTGTGTATTTGGAAGCTTTTATCCAATCGGCAATAGCGAACTGAGAACCAGCCTTCTTGTCGGTCTGGCAGCGCAACACATCATTCTTATAGGTACTGCCGTTAGACGGATAGGTAGCATTCACCCAGATGTCGCCAATCTGATAGGGCGGTGTTGGCTGAGTACTGAATACCTTCATCTTGCCGTTAGCAGTCTCCTGTGCCTTGCTTGCGTCTGAGAGGGCTTTGGCTATGTCGGTGTCCGTGATGATAGTCCACTTATAGGTGTTCCCGTCCTTGGCAAAGCGGTATGCCTTGCCCGTCTTGTTGTCGTAGTAGAGGTCGCCAAGGTGTACATTCTTATCCTTATCTGTCTTCCAATCACTCGCTGGCTTGTTTTCCAACGTAGGAACACCGTCGTAAAACCACGTCTCGATAGCTCCATCCACCTGATTCTGTAAGTCAGCTATCACCTGCGAGTTATTGATGATATTATTCACCTGTTCCTCGGTCAAGCCCTTAGCTGAGTTCTCTTTGATGTACTGAGACAATTCCTTGCCATCTACGGTAGATTTAGCCGAGAGCTTGCCCTTGATGACTACCTGCTTTGTTGCGCTGTCAAACTTTATGTAGCTGCTTCCCTCGTAGCCATTCTCCTTGTTAGGTCGGTCGCCTACATACATATCACCATATATGTTGAAGAACGCCTTGTTGGTCTGCTTATTAACGCCATATTCCACGTACTCCTTATTGGCAAAGGAGTAGCTATTGATGCCGTGATAGAGGCTGATGGATGGCGAATAGGTATCTACAGCCGAGAAAATCAAGCAGTTCTGACGTTCCACATCGGTTCTATTACCGCACTGCGACAGCACATCACCCTTTGCAGGCACATCGCTAGCCGTAGCGCAATCGGTATCGGAGAGGTCGATGTAGTGGTACTTCTTGCCTTCCAGTTCCACTGGTTCCTCATCACGACCGATTACCAATCTCCAGTAAAAATGATTGCCCACCTTATGATAAGTGCCCTTTCTAACATTGAACGATTCCGAGCGCACTTGGTCTTCCAGAGCGAAGTCGTTATCTACAGAATCGCCTTCCTGCTCTGCTAAGAAATAGCAACGATAAGCCTTCTGTGACACATTATTATATGTCACAGTAACCTCTTCTACCTTATGAGCCACCACGCCTCCAGCAGGAGAAATAATCTCCTTACCGCCAATGGTAGATGTCTTCTTGACAACCAATTCCTCGAAGATAGCCTTCATTCTCACCTCCAGGTAGTCGGTAATGAGATGAGAACGACCTTCTGCATCGGGAGTCCACGAGCCGCCGTTCTCATTATTGAAGTTACCGACAAGCAGACCACTTACAAGCTTCTGAATCTTCTCCCAAGTGATAGTTCCCTTGGCAGTGTCATCATTTACCTTTGAGATGAAATGCTTGCTTCCCTCTGTTGCGACCTGGTTCTTGACCTGTGTAGTTGTCAATCCTGCTCCGGTTCCGCCATTTCCGCTTTGAAGAGACGAAATCTGCTGCTGGATCTTCTGAATGGTTCCAACCTCCTTATCCTCACGAAGAGTTATGTCGTAGGTAGGAATCTTGCCATCTTCTTCCTTGATTATGAGTTGATCGATAGATATAACTCCTTCGATGTTGAGATCCGTGTCATTGAAGTTCATCAGGTCGCCGGCCTTAAGCGTATCGTGAAGACTCTTGATAACCCCGGTATCGTCCGCCTGCGCCTGATCGTGCTGCCTTGCCATAAAAAGCTCGTCAACCTTAGGCTGATAGACATACCTTGTGTAGTCATTCTTGTCAAGGAGCGCTATGGCGTACTTAAGGAGCTTCAGTGATGCGGCATTTACATACGAATCAGGAAGAGTGATGCCGGTAAGAACGAAATGATCACCATTCTTGATAGGGTAGTCCTTGTATGGGAACCACAGTTCAAGAGCATCGTCCTTGACTCTTTCAATAGTAAGCCTCCATCTTCCGTCAACCTTGGTTGAGGATGCTACCTTGAATGTGCGTCCACCACACATACCATCCTTCATAGAGATGGAGAAATCATCGTCCTTAAGGTCGTTGATATCGAAGTCGATAGCCTTATTGAGATAGATATCAACGTTCTTTACTGTTTCGTTGTCGCCAAATCTTCCGTCATCATCAGGAGCAACACCCTCATCAATCTCATCAACACGCACGCCACCGATTTCCATTTTTTCGATGGTAGGGTAGATTTCGATAACTCCATTCGTCTTGTCATCAGTATCAAAGAACTGAGAAGACGAGCGGAGACCAATCTGCTCTATGTTGATGGAATCAATGTATGGTCTATGCGGATCAGTAGAGAATATATGCTGTTTCCCGGTTGGATTCACATACTTTTTTTCCTGTTCAGTAAGCGAGTCATAGAAGTCACTCAGAGATATATGAGGGAATCCAGGCAGCATAAGCCTGTTGATGGACATATTGTTCGGAAGATTCTCTGCATATTCCTTCATAGATGAAGGAACGACCTTCTTGTTGAGACCGGACGTGATATACATCTTTGTGCTTCCGGCCTTTACCTGCGCAATGAATGCATCAAGCTTCTCCTTTGATTCCTCGTCTCCGCTATCGATCTGTGTTCCCTTCAGCTCAGAATAGAACCTACACTTGTTTGAACCACTCAACGGTGTCACATAGCCGGTGATGATAGTCTGGAAATCGAACGTTACCTGAAGAACCCACCCGTTTTCCTGTTCCTGAGATTCGCCGGAAACGACGAATTTTCTCTTATTCTTGAAATATGTCTCGATATAATCGATATCCAGTTCCAGGTCTACGTATGTTGTTGCAGTAACCACCTTCGTGATATTCGCCACGTACTTGACACCGAGGTCCGCATAGTAGTGAGAAGGAAGATTCTTCTCTGAGCCATAAGCTCTCAGTCTCGTAATGACACTCTGATCAGAATCAGCGTTCTGAACAATCTCATAGAGCCCCTTGCCGAGTCCGTACTTGAAGATATGATTAGCCTCGATTCCGGTAGTACCGACATAGATATTCCTTTCTCTTACGATAAAGTTCACGTCCCACTTCTCGTTCACAAGCGCAAGGGCCTGCCAGCAGGTCTGCGAATCGATGGTGATAGACATTGATCCGATGACGTTATCGTCGGTTTTCTCACCATAAACCGTCAACCACTCACTTTCAAGGGCTCCACGCTGAACGGAACGCTCCTTGTTCCGAGAGTAAATCTTCCAGAGTCCCTTGCCAATCTGCTCGTCGAGGTTCGCCTGGATCCTGTCGAGCAAATCATCCAAAGTCTGTACGTAGAATGGGAATTTTGGTAGGGCAGTGTAGTGGAGCTCGTTGTCGTTCAATACGACATCAAGGAACTCTGCCCTGGCGAGCTCGTCCTGCAATGCGTTGAACTTTACGCTGTCATATACGAAGCCTTCGCCGTAGGTGTCAGGTCTGGCCTGCTTGTCCTTGCCAGGCTCGTAATTGAGTTCGAATCGCTCGTTACGATAGACAATATAGTCGCCTATCTGAAAGTTGATAGGCACTTCATGCTTGAAGTTGATAGTCAAAAAGCATTCGCCCATCCAGGAATCAGAGTACTCCAATCCATGAACGGTTATCTGCTCTCCGTTAACGTCTGTCAGCTTCGAGCCATCCTTATGATAAATATTCCAAGTGCTCATTTGTATGCTATCCTAAATTTGAAATATTGCCCTGCATATCCATAATCGGATTGATGTCAGTAACAGGGTCGTTAAACTTGAAAGTAATAGAGAGGACAAGCAAGTCCTCGCTGCCCGGATATCTGTATAGGTCCGGATCAATGCTCTTCAGTCTAACATGCTGCCTTCCAATCCTGTTGAAGTCGCAGTACATTTTCATCATGCCAGACTTGCGGAGATAGTCAATGAAAGCCTTACACTTCTCGTTGGCTCCGAAAGCATCGCCCTTGAAAAGGAACTTGACCTTGTTTTCGTATGCCGCCATGTAGAGTCCATCCTTCCCGATATATTCATCATCGCCGTGCTCATCGTGCCACTCCCTTTTCACCGGTTCCTTGACAGAATCACAAGGCTTGAACGGACTCTCGCTGACGTACATACCGAAGTCGGCGATGGAGTCCTTCACCTCGTTCCCATCGCCTTCCTTCTGCATGTATATCCTGAAATAATCTTTCATACCTAAATCAACTATTTATAATTGCAAATATACAAAAAACTGCATAGATATGCAAGTAAACTCGCATAAAAATGCATAAATTAACACAAACTCACATAGGTTAGAATAAAAAGGGTATGAGAGTTACCCCCCATACCCTAAGTTGTTACTTCATCTTCAAAGATTTCGTTCCGTTAAGAACTCTGTTGAAGTTGTCGTTCAACTCCGAGACAGTCCTATCGATTCTCTCGGCTGCATCAGCATTGCGAAGAGTGTTCTGAGCAATCGCATTGAGCTGCGTCAGTTGAGACTTAGCAATCTCGCTCATCTCCGGGTAATACTTAGCCTGCTCAGCCCTCATAACGGAGCAATCGAGCCTGATAGCGTTGAGATAGCTGGCGATAAGATCACCGGCCTCTTCCGTTATGCCCTTGACTGAGTTCCTTGATGAAGAGCTGCTGTTGTCTGACCAGCCATAAGTCTTCTTGAGATAGTCACGAGTTGCCTCAATTTGCTTCGAAAGTTCCTCGGTGCTATTCTTTACGTCGGCATACTCGGCGCCGGTGTATTCTGAAATAACATTTCCGTTGGAATCCTTAATCTTGTCACCATTCTCTGCGTACCCTTGAGTCTTCTTCAAAAGAGCCTTAATCTTGTCTCCATATATATTCTCAATCATAGAGTTCAAAATAGTCTTCTTCAGATTCTCCTCGAAATGATCAACGAGACTGTCTGACGTGTTAGCCATTGTGGACATTGCGTCACCCCAGGAAGACACCAGGTCAGAGAACTTATTACCGGTCAGCTTCTCTGTTACAGCTTCAATCATATCATCAGCCTTCTCTCCATACTGAATGAGCTTTTCCAGGTAATCTCTGAAATCTGAGTCCATGTTAGCCCAAAGACCGGTGTAATCCTTCTTGATCTTCGACAGGGTATCAGCGTTCATATTAAGCATATCTTCCATGCCATTAAACTGAACCCCATACTTTGAAGAAATATCGCCGGCAACATCGCGCCAGTTCTGACCATTGTAATTGTACGACCCCTTCCACATTCTATATTTGATGGAGTGGGAACCAGCTGAAGAACCGGAGTTGAGTCTATTCTGGGCTACAACCTTAGTCTGCTCAATCTCTGCCTTAAGCATTTCCTGAGCTTCCTTGGATGCCTCTATAGCCTCAGTACCCCAATGGATATTCATGTACTCAGTCTTCTTGGAAATGAGCGAATCCCATATTGAGGTAAGGTTGTCGTACTCAGCCTTTGCTTTTTCGTAACTGCTGTAGTCTGCGCCGAAAGCTTTAATGAGTGAACCACCAATACTCAACGCTGCGGAAGCGGCTGCTGCGTATGGACCAGCACCTTCAAGGAATCCGAGACCCTTCATTTTACTGAGGGTATCAAAAGCTCCAGCCGTACTTGCCGCCGAAGAGAATGCACCTGATGCGCCACCTACAATCTGACCGAGTATGGAATCCTCTTCACCCATAGCCTTAAACAGATTGATTACAGGATCAAGAACCGTACTTAGCGCCTGCATCTTCGTTGCAAGTTCAGAGATTGCCTTTGACGAGTCGGCATACGCTGACTGCTGGTCATTCTTCAGGCTCGCCTTGGTTCTTACACCGCCTGCGATACCAAGTCTAGAAGCTTCCGCTTTGCTGATGAATATCTTCGCAGTATCATCCATACCGCCAAGACGCTCGTTTATGAACCTTCCGATAGCATTACCGCGCTTAACCCCTCCGAATACGCTAGGGAACGGATTTCTGCTAATCTGCTCATTTCTGAGCTTATCCAATGCGTCTCTCAACTGCTTGATGGATTCCACAGACAAACCGGTAGTCGTAGAGAACTGGTCAATCTTCTCAATCATCGAGTTGATGGTAGCGGAAGACACTCTGTCAAGATCATCGAAGATAGCAACCCAATCTGATTCCTGCTTGAACTGATCGAACTGAAGCTTTGCCACATTCTCATCGTGAGTTTTTGTAGCCCCAGCTCTGGCTCTATCTCTCATCTGTGGGTCTTCTATACCCTTGATGAGTTCAAGCTGCCTCTCGTACTTGCGGTTCTCATCCTCAATCTGCTGAGAGATGGTAGCATTCTTTTCAATCAGGCTAGCCATCAGGTCGATGGTCTCCTTCTTGATTTTATTGTTCTCATCTTCCAGCTTCTTTCGGATATCGTAAACACGAGTCTCCTCGCCGTACTTATCCTTTACGTTTTCGAGGCTCATTTCCTTAACCTCATCCGTTGAGAGATTGAGTTTAGATTGAATATTATCGTGTTTTACGGCAATATCAAGCTGCTCCTCCAGGAACTTCTTGTAAGTATCAAACTGAACGATTCCGCCGAAAGCTATATTCTGAGCACCTTTCTTGTTTCCGGTCAGCTCGTATATCTTCTTATACGTCTCGTACTGCTCAGATATAACATCAAGCTGCTTGTTAAGAACATTCAGTTCGTCCCTTCTCTGTTCTTCAAGAAGCTTTCGGTTTTCTGTCTGAATGCCAGCCTTCTCATTTGCAGCATAGTCCAATCTGTCCTTCGTTGACGCAGGGAGAGTCTTCAAGAGCTCCTTGATAGAAGTCTCGTAGTTGGTGTAATCGGAGATAGGGAATCTCTTCTTATCACCGAAGATAGCCTCGAACTCGCCGTCATTGGCAAGCTGTCCAAGAGCGCCTTCGCCATAAAGCTCCTTGAACTTCTTGATTTCGGCGTACATCTTCTTATACAAGTCGATGCGCTTCTTCAAATCTTCTAGAGCCTTATCCGTCTTTGCGCCTGTTGATCTGCGGCCACCATTCTTCTTATTCTTCTTGTCATCACCGGTAAACCATTCTCCCCAGTTGTCATGATAAGCCTGCATCTTAAGTTCGTACTCTTTCTGCTTCTGGGAAAACTCATCCAGAGAAAGATTGCCCAGCGCAAGCATTTTCTTCCTTGTGTTGAGTTCCTTCTTGGCAGCAGTAATATCTGACTCGGCGTTGCTCTTTGCTTTATCGTAGTTATCTCCGGCATCCTTTCCCCAACTCTTGACGTACTTGTTCTTCTCGTGGTAGTCGTAGCCACTACCCTTGAGGTTCTTTTCGAGCTGTTGAGTGAGGTCTGAATCGTCGTTCTTAAATACAAGATGGATAACAGCTTCAAATCTATCTGCTGCAAGCATTTGCTTTAAGGCATCGGACGCAAAAGGATAATCTTTCTTGACCTGTGCAGCAGCATCCTTCATCATGTTTGAGACCTGAGTCTTCTCTGCATCTGTTAACTCCTGATTATTGCGAATCTTGTCACCAATCCAAGGGAACGAAGTGTTTACTGCGTTATCGAGAGCATCCTTGAATTTGTTCTCGTAGAAGCCAGTCTCAACACCCATCGCATTAAGAACGTCAGCACGGAACTGATCAGAAACATCCTGATCCCATCCCTGTTTTGCAAAGAATGACGAAAGAATCTGATTAGCCTTGCCCTGTAACTTCGGATTGTTGCTGATATCTCCAAGCTCATCAATGAGATAATCGCGCATGGCTTTCACCTCATTCTTATACTTTTCCTCCCAGGAGTTGAGGCTAGCGAAGTCGGATTGGGTGGCATTAATCATATTCGCCTTTGCGGATGCTGAAGAGAATGCTTCTGCTATTTCCTTTGCAGAAGACAGCTTCTCGTCGAATCCCTTGTACGTATCCTCGTCCGAAAGAGATTTCTGAGTACTCTCCTCAACCTGTTTGAGAAGGATGAGCTGTTCTTTGAGATACTTAAGTCTGTCCTCATTCGATTTCTTTTCGAGAAGGCTCATAGTGAAAGCATTCTCCTTTTCAGGAGCAATCTCCTTAAGCTTTTCCTTATATGCGTCAATGAGGTTTTCTATCTCTTTCTCGTCGCCGTCCTTGATGGCTTTATCCGCATCGTTATCGCGAAGGAACTCACCAATCTGAGTGTACCTGTCTTTCAACTCATCAGCCGTAGTCTCCATATCCTGCTTCAGCTGCTGATGTTTCTGCCAGTAGTATGCAAAGATTGCTGATCCGGCAGATATGGCTATTCCAGGAAGTCCGCCAAGGAAACCGATGATAGAACTGAATCCTGATTTCAAACCACCGAGAAGCAAACCACCTGCTGCTCCCCATTTACTAGGGCTAGCCAACCCCTTCAGAGCCCCACCAAGCGAGATTCTGTTTACTTGACCCTCTTGCTTGGTGAGAGCCATACCTTGCTTATACATCTCCTTGGTTATCTGACCGGTAACATACAAGCGTCTGAGCTCGGCTTTTGTTATCGCATTTGCCTTTGCGAGTGCCTGGATATCCTGAATTCGAATCTGATTTTTGTACTGAAGAATCTGTTTCTCAACAGGAGTTATTTTCTCACCACGCAAGAGCTTAAGTTCTGCTTCTTTCGCAATATTTCCCTTTGAGTTCAGTATTCTCTTTCCAACACCGCCATCCAGGGTCTTGACTCCACGCATAAGAGCTGGCCCTGCGAATGCTGCAACCATAGCAGGACCCAAGACGTGAATCTGCTGCACGAGATTAGTAACAACATCAAGAATACCCTTGAAGGTTCCGCCTATTACATTCTTTCCGTTAGCAAAGTCTGCGAGCATAATCTCCCAGGCATCCTTCAGCTTATTGTAGCGACCAAGCAGAGTTTCGCTCAGAACCTGCTGCATATTATAGAACTGACCACCAGCATCAGTCATCTGCCAGAAGATAGACTTCACGTCATCAAAGCTAACCTCTCGGTTTGAGATTCTAGTCTTAATCTCTGAGGTAGAGACATTTCTGCCCTCCTGCTTAGAGTAGAACTGAGAAAGCTTGTCGAGCAGAGGAATACCTGCATAGGCAATCTGACGAAGCTCCTTACCATCGAGCCAACCGCGAGCCTGAACCTGACCGAACGCCAAGGCGATACGATCAAATCCAACGCCAATACCTGAAGACATATCTGCAAGTCTCTTGGTTGTATCGTAAAGCTGATCGTACTCCACGCCATACGCTGCCAACTGCTTAACGTCTCGGTTCAACTCAGAGAACGTAAATGGCGAATTAAGAGCAAGTTCCTTAATCTGGTTAAACATTGTGTTCGCGTTCTGCATATCACCAAGGATGGACTGAAGAGCGATATGCTGCTTCTCCATCTCACCACCAGTAGTGATGATGCTCATAGCGAACTGCTGAGCTCCGAACACAAGTCCTCCCTGCAAGAAAAGTGACTTCAAGTCCTGTACGGTTGAATTCAGCTTTCCTGCATGGCTATTAGCCCTCTCGAATCCGCGAACCAGCTGAGACTGAATCTTAGCTCCCGAGTCAACGATTGCCTGCTGACGCTTTCGTTCAATCTCAACTCCTCTTTGTGCCTCTTTATTCGCCTTGTCGTAAGATGCCGCAAGGTTGTTTGCCGCCTGAACTTCTCTTCCGTTTCCAAGGTTGCCTAACTTCCCAACCGCATTTCTGTCTCCTCTTTCCAGTCTGTCTCTGAGTACCCTTAGATCATCAAGTTGCCCCTTTAAGTACGCTATCTTAGCTGTTGCTTCGGATACATCTAAGCCAAGCATTTTTGATGTGAAGGTTTTCTCTTGGAGATTTTTCAACGCTTTGTCAAGAGACTGAATCCTACGCTTGGTATTTTCTAAATCTGCACCAAGTTGCCTGTCGGTTGATTTGTTAATCTTCTCAACTGACGAGTTTAGCTTATCCTGTGCGGCCTTTGCGTTGCCAATCTTGTTGGTCAGAATCCTATATTCAGAAATGAGTTCAAGAACTGCTTTCTTGTCGCTGACATTAACTTGATTGAGCTTGTCATAGAAATGAGACAACCCAATGATTGCATTTTGGATCTTCGATATGTCTGCGCCAACCTTTAATCCTTTGTCGTAAGATGAGTTGTACTCGACGATTTTCCTATTAACCTCGCTGAGCAGTTCTTTTACCCTTCTAAAACGAGCTTCGGTTTGCTCCAATTGACGTTCGTCAGCCTTAACAGATGCATTTTCTTTACTCTGGTCTTTGAGTGCAGCATTTGCCTTTTCTCTCCAGATAGAAAGTTCCGTAATAGCATTTTTGAAACTCTGCCCAAGCAAGTCTTTTCCGGCAAAGCTTCCGATATCAGATTTGATCCTTCCAATCTCTTGGCGAATATAGTCAAGCTTTGACGTGTCTACACCAAGAGTGATACTCTTAGCATTCAGTTTGTCGATATTTTCAAGAAGGATGTTAGTCGAAGAAATAAGCTTCTCCTGTCTTTTCTCCGCACCTGATATTGAGTCAGCAGTCTTTCTCTCGGTTACAACCTTACCCTTCTCTCGGTTATAAGCCTGTATTGCTACTGTGGCCTTGATTGTTTCAACGAGCACGTCAGAGATAAGATTCTTCATCTGAGCCGCGTCGGTAAGCATCGTAGGGTTCAGCTTTGCCGCATTGAGTCTAGATAAGATGTTGTCTAGCTCTGTAATACTGCCGCCTAGCATTGAAGTCTTATAACCCTTAGATGTGCCTTCTGCTGACAGGTCGCGAAGCTTTGCTAGTTTTTCTGTAATACGGGTAATATCAGCTTCAACCTTTGCCGCTCCACCAGTGAAGGCTGAGAGTGGGTTATCCTTCTTGAATGTGGAGATAATATCCTGAACGTCCTTTTTAGCCATCCCAAGAACCTTTGTAAGGCTGCTAAGTACATTGGAACCATCAACACCACCGCTATGAATAAGGCTAATAATGGATTCTCTTAGCTCGTTCAGTGATTTCTTAGCGTTATCAAGACTCTTAGTATCGACGTTAGGGTTTTCTGCCTTTGTATTACTAATCTTCTTCTCCTGTATATTTATATCCTGAAGCAGTTTAATATATGCAAGAGCATTCGAAATCCTAGTCTGCCATGACTTTGCCATATCGGCGGTATCCTCGTTCTTGGACATTCTCTGTAATTCGGAGTTTATTATCCCAAACAGACTAGCAATCTTTGCCAGGTTTCCAGCTCCGAGGAACTTTCCAGTAAGAATGTTTGTATCGCTAATACCGGATCCCTTCAGTATCTTAGCGATATTAGCAACGCCTTTTGTGTTCTTTTCGATATATTCATTCGCTTCTCGGAAAATCTTAGAGAAGTTGTTGCCGTTTATCTGGTTAAGACTGGCGACAAGTTCCTCACCACGCTTCTTTGCGTCCTGAGTAGCCTGATCAACACCATTCATACCCTTCACGATTTTCTGAAGGGTCTTCGACATCTCATCCTTGATGCCAAGAGAGATAAACAAGTCACCTAAATTTCCACCTGCCATATCCTGAATATTTTAAAATTAGAGTTTATTGTTTAAGCAATCAGCAAGACTTATCTTCTTGCCGATGAGGCTTCCCTCATTCTTCTTTTTCTCCATCCATCTGTCGTAGAGGTCATCCATCTCCTTCTTGGTGTGCTTCTTCGGACCACCTTCCTTCTTCGTCTTAGGATAAACGACAAGAGGCTGGTCTGCAACCATGAGGTCAATCTGTGCCGATGAATAGCCCCACCAGTAGTCATAGGCTGCAATGAAGTACTTACGCTGAAAGAGAAAACCGAACTTCTCCGCTAGTGAGAAGGCTGCTCCCCAGCTTGTTCTGCTTGGATAGCTTTTGCTTCGCTCCTCGTCATCGTCATCATCACGTCCGTCATCCCGGTCGCTAATATGGTAGCCAGTGAGAATGCGTTCGATGGAATTTTTTTTTTAGAAACATCGAGGACCCTAAGCACATCGGCTATATCAACATCCTTGATGTAGTAGAGCCAGCGCCAGTAGATCCAATACAGGAACCGAATCTTCCAGATGTTGTTGAGGAGAATGCAGACACAAATCTTGACGTTGCGCTTCCATTCGTTCTTCTCCTTCGCCCGGATATGGGAACACTTGCTCATTGTTCCCTTGCGAAGCCAGCCGAGCTTGTGCTTCTTTCCTCTGAACACGAACTCGGTAGGCTCGTCGTGCAGCACGCTGTCAAGCAACTCCTGCAAGTCCACTGAAGGTTGCTCTATTTTCTTTTCTTCTGCCATGATTGTATGCTATTAAATGAAGAAGGACGGCACGGCTGTTGATTAGCCTGCCGCCCAACGGTTTGTTATCCTGAATCTAATTACCTAAAGAAGCCTTACACGTCACCAGTAGTTGTACCCTTAGTAAGCCAAGCGATACTGCGCTTACCTGCACCCTCGATAGAACCTGAGAACTTGAACGCAACAGGCTCAGTACCTGAGTTGTCCCACTGCAAGGTAGCGTAGAGAGCGATGTTGGTGATAACCATGAGGTTCTCCTTCTCGTCGTCAACGATGACGATAGTACCCTTGATCTTGAACTTCTTAGGCTCAACAGCGATACCTGTAAAGCCGGTAGTAGCGTCGAGAGTAGCGTCACCTGTACCCTTCAGAGTAACCTTGGTCAGCTCTGTGATAGCGTCCTCGCCGAACATAATTGTCAGCAAGCTCTTCGCCTTTGAAGGAACAACGAACTCTACGTTGAAGTCACCGAGCTCTGCGGTAGTTGCCCAGTCGCCTGCCAGACCGATAACCTTGTAGTGGTTGATGGTTGGGTCATCCATGGTTGCCTTCAGAGAGTCAACGGTAACTGGAAGCTCAACTTCTGGGGTGATGTCAACTGTAGCCTTGCCCAAGTCTGTGATAACCTTTGAGTAGAGCAGAGTCTTAGGACCATTGAAAATGTCCTTCATCTTGTCAATAGTTGTCATAGCCATAATCTAAAATATTTTAAATTGTTATACCTGAATACTTATTTCGTACGTAACCTTCCCTGTATGATCGTTACGGAAAAACCAGCTCCGTCGTCTGCCTGTAGAGTTATACGGGGATTGGAAACAATGAGATTTTTTGTGGAGATTGGAAATTTGTTCATAATCTCCTGGACTTTCTCGTCAACGCTAGATACATCAAATTTGTATGGATTGCTTGCCGAAGTCTTATCGCGCACATACAATTCGATTTGAGCTATAGTGGTGAAATCATTATAGACTCCGCTTGAGTTCATCTCGTTATTGTAGATGCTAGACGGAAAGTATACCACGATGTAGCTGTTGATTTTCGTATCAACTGCCTTTGGTCGGCTCCGGGAATAAAGCTTGTCGCAAATTCCATTCATTGCATTACCGACATCGAAATATAGAGTCTTAATACTAACCATATCTTACATCGTTCTAAAGTATCTAACCAAATATTCTCTAAGAGAGGTAATCACGTCGTGACCTCTCTTTACCTCGACAAACTTAGCGTAATCTACGCCGGCCACTAGAAGCATCTGCCATGTGGCATCGTACTTTCCTTTATTGTGTTCCCTTGAAACAAGTTCATCCCACGCCGCGTTTGGACCATATTCGCCACCTTCTCCATATTCACCCTTGAAAGGTCTCCGTCCGCTATCCTTGAAAGAGAATGAACTGCGATAATACTTATCGAGGTTGTATCTCTCTCCGGAAGCAAGGGTTACTCGGGTTGGCTCTGGGCCAGGAGCGTAATGAATCGACTGCAAGGAGCCATTGTAATATGTACCGATGGCGGTTGACTTATACAAGTTACCTGTTACGTCATCATAGTTGCGAGACTTGTCAGCAGCCTTCATTGTCATCTCAGCTGCGTGATCCATCTTCTGCTGCATCTTTTCTACAGCCATCTGACGGATTTTCTTCTCGACCTGTAAAAACTGACCTGATAAACTTGCCATAACCTAAACCCTTGTAAGATTCCAATATACGACGGTTCTGTTATTATCCGGCTCGCAGTCCTTGACCATACCTACCTCGGTGTTATTACCGACAGTAGAGTAGATGGTGTCTCCGTCAAGAGGACATCTGTCAGCATCCCATTCGTCATATCTGACAGGAATCGATGCCTTCCTCTTGTTCTGGTCGACGTTCTTGTCTCCCTCTGTAGTGGTATCGGTGTAGCTGCGTCCTTCGCCATAGTAGAGAATGATTTCCTTGTCCTCACCAACTGGAGCATCATCATCGGCGAACGGGTCATCAGGGTCGGCTTTTCCGACGACCTTCCTCACGATCTTGATGATGTGAGGGTATCTTGGGTTTCTGATGTTTTCCTTTTCCATACGCCTTATTTGATGATGTGAGGGAGAGGTTCTCCCCAAGGAGAATAATTCGCCCTCTTTACTCCATGGGAGGTCACCCGGAAGGTGGACTTTTTCTTGAGCATCGAATCAGGCTCCAGTTCCGCATAGATAGCGTTAGCCTCGGCCTTCATCTCGCTTCTGTCGTTGTCCGACATATCATAGCCACCTCCCGAATGAGTCCATCCGTTATCGGTATCGGAGGTGTTGTTCACCTTGCTCGGGCCGAGAACAAACCATTTCAGCATGTCGGCATAGGCAAGTTTTACCTTGTTCTTGTCACAGGCATTCAGGTCTGTGCCGTCTGTAAGCTCCCTGTCGTGCATGATACCCAACAGAGCCTTCATCGGCATCTCGAACTTCACCTTATTAATAAGGTAGTCGTTCACAGTGTAAATGTTCATCTCCGAATCCATAGTCATACAATCTTGTTACGTTAAAGAGTTAACCCTTCTGGGTGATGTCGATAATCCAACGGTAAGGAGAATCGAGCATGGCAGGAACAGAAGCGAGGAACAAGTCTGTCTTGAACTCCTGGAACATACCGTTCGCGGTGACCATGTTACGAAGCAAACCGAGGCGGTTGTTGGTCTGTGCCCAAGCAACATCCACGAGCTTGTTACCGAGAGCGTCGAAAATTCGCTTATCGAGAATTTCCTTGCGCATGAAGCGCAAAGGCTTACCAGCAGGGCGAAGAACGACTGTTCCGTCTGCCCAACCACGAATCTCTGTAACTGTACCATCGAAGCGCTTGTTGTGTTCAACCTCATCAACAATCTCGATAAGAGAAAGGCCATTGAGGTCAACAACAGACTTCAGGAACATTGCGTTGTTTGGACCGTAGTTCTGCAAGACTGCTACAAAGTTAGCTTTCGCCCAGCTCTTGTACAACTCGGCAACCTGTTTGTTCTTCAAGAACACGTTGTTGTAGTCGTTCTTGGTCATCTGCCATACGAGAGGTACGCTGCGGTACTCAATATGGCTGTTGCGCCAATCCTCCTCAAACTTACGCATCTGTTCGAGCAAGTCGCAGTTTTCGTCGCTCCAAGCAAGCTTGCCTGCCTTCTTGAAGTTCCCCTTTGGAACCTTTGCATCATACAGAGGCTCCTGAATACCACGACCAATCTTATCGTAGTCGATAAAGCCGGTCGAACTCAACTGTGCCGACATATACGTCATGGTCATGTCGAGTGAGTCGTACAATACCTGAACCTTGTCGAGGTAAGCATCAACCAAGTCTGCATCGTTACCGAACTCATCCTGGAGAAGCTTCATCTTGTGATAACGCTCTGTCGCAGTCTCACGGAAGCCGTCAGCAGCGAAGTCTGGGATTGAAGCGGTGTACCACTCTAATCCCTCGTGATCGTTCTGATAGCCCTCGCCGAGAGGAGCACGGAGGTTCATCAATGTTGCAGGGTTCAATGTGCGTGTGCGTACCTTGAAGGTAGCATCACCATTATTAGATGTAGGGGTGAGATTTGGGTCAATGTCACCCTGTGTCAGATACCAGCCGTTGTTACAGCGCAGTACGCCGTCACGATTGATGAACTTCTGAAGGTAAGTGTTGTTGCCCTTACCGGTAAAGAACTTCGCAAGCTGCTCGACACCAATATCAATTTTTGCCATAATCCTGAATCAATCTTTTTACGTTAGACAATAGGTTAAATGTGCCAGAACTCTGGGTAGAGTGACTTGTTCATCGCCTTAACGGCAGGAGGAACAGGACCCATACGGTCAAGCCACATAACGCAGTCTGGATTCAACATACAGAAGTTGTTGTTGTTACGAGGCTGATGATACTTGTCGCCACCGGCATTGAAATAAGGGAAATCATTATCGCTCGGAGCGAAGCAGTTAGGGTTAGTTACCATCGGCAATACCGAAGCACCTGCACTAGCAGCCTCAACCAACACGTCACCAACTTTCAATGCGCCGAGTGCAGCAGAGAGAGTGAGCTTCCAAACATCACCTGCGGTTTCGTCTGTTGTTGCCTCAACTGCTGAAACCGTCACGCCCTTTGCCTTGGTCTTGAAGTCCTTCTGGCCGATCATGATAGTATCGCCAGGGAATGGGATGTGAACGAAGCCGTTGCGAACGATGTAGATTTCTGTATCGGTTTCAGCGGTTGTAGCCTTTGCTACGCCGTAAGCCTTCAGAATCTTGATGGTAGCACCAGGACCCTCGTTGCCTGCTGTAAAGCCAAGGTCGTGCTCAATCAAGTCACCTGCGTAAATCTTAGCCTGACCCTTGAATGGGTTGACGAGCTTACCACCAATAGGTGGGTGAACGAAGGCATTCTTGATGAGTGCCTCAAGACCGGCAAACACGTATCGGGTTCCGCCGACCTTACCTTCTGTCTGAACGATGGTCGCACCGTGGTTAAGCATACCACGAGTACCCATCTGTTCCATGTAGGAAATAGAAGTGTTGTCCATAATCTTTTTACCTTTTTAAAATTGTTATCCTGAAATTACTTCTTGTCTCCACCGCCGAATCTCTTCTTTCGACGCTCGGCCACTTCTTCCATAAACTTGTCATCATCTGTGGACGTGCCTCCGCTAGACGTGCGAGTGCCCTTTGCAGGGATACCGTTTTCACCGGTAGCTTCCTTATACTCTGCGGTGTAGATCTTTTCAGCCTTAGAAACCAGGTCGTCGATGTTAACATCTTCGTCCGGAATCTCAAGCTTTGCGATTGCAGCATTGAGGAAGTAGTTCTTCATTTCAAGGTTTGCCTTGTCGAACTTATCCTTCAAACCTGCCTTTACAGACTCGATGGTTGCCTTCCTTGCAGCCTTCTTGTCTCTTTCTGCGTTAGCTTCCTTGAGAGCTTTGATTTCTTTGAGAAGCTCGTTGTACTTGTCGTCAGGGTCAGTCTTGCCTTCACCTGCTTCCTTGCGCTTGCGCTCCTCTTCCTCTTCCTTCTTCTTGCGCTCGGCTTCCTCCTTGCTCTTCTTGATCTCATCAGAGACATTCTTGTGCAGGTTTCCGTCCATGCGCTTAAGGCGGTTCGCTAACTTGGTTACCAACTTGGCATTTGCTGCCTCATCTTCACCGAAATCTTCCAAAACATCATCAAGTTCTTCATTGATGGTCTTCTGGCTAAGTGATTTGAACTTGGTGGTATCTACCTCCTTGTTCACTAATGACAGAAGTTCTTCTTTAGTCATGTTGTTTATTGATTAAAAATGTTATCCTGAAGCGGTTCTTCCACCTCAAAGTGTATAAATATACCTTTTATTTTGCAAATATATGCATTTATATGCAATAATCCAAGAAAAATTGTATATTTTTGCAGTATTGAATGAATATTTATGCAGAAAGATGTATTTTCAGGATTAAAATTGGATAACGGAGAACCTGTTTACACTCAAGAGTATATCCAATCATTAAGAGACACTGACAAGAAGCATCCCGACAAGCTGAAGATTATAGCTCAGCGTGGCGGTCAGGAGCGTATGCTGTCTATTGATGCTGATATTAAGATAGTTGGAGGCTCGCGAGGTGGTTCAAAATCCTTCTCTTCCCTCATGGAGGTTCTGAAAGATATCAAAAATCCGGATTTCCATGCAACAATTCTTCGTAATGAAAAAGATGACTTACAATCCTTAGTAACAGACTCTTACAAATTGTTCTCCCAATTCGGAACTTACAATAAGTCTCAGAATGATATGACCTGGAACTTCAATAACGGAGGATGGCTCAAATTCTCTTACTACGCAGGAGCCTACCAGGATTTCAAAACACGATTCCAGGGACGTCAGTATGCATACGTCTGCATCGACGAGGGTACTCAGTGCCCATACAGGAAATTCAAATATCTCTTGACAAACAACCGAAACGCGGCACACATCCGAAATCGATTTTGGATTACTTGTAACCCTGACCCAGAGTCCTGGGTAAGAAAGTTCATTGATTGGTGGGTTGATGAGGATGGATACATCATGCCGGAGCGAGATGGAGTTATCCGATACTGCTTCATGGATGGAGATACGCCGGACTCAATCTACTGGGGTAATACAAGAGAAGAGGTATACGAGCAGTGCAAGGGCATTATCGACAGTCTTTGGAAGGACAGCTACGAGGAGCTTGGATACACAAAACTCGAAATGTTCATCAAGTCGGCAACATTCATCCGTGCCGATGTATCAGAGAACATCAAGCTTATCTCTACCGATGCTTCATATATCGCCAACCTTGCCCAGCAGGACGAGGAACAGCGTATGCGAGACCTGGAAGCCAACTGGAACTGGAAGGCTGCCGGCGATGATATGATCAAGATGGAAGACCTTGATGAGATCTACGACAATGCAGAACAGATAGGAGATGGAAAGCGCAGAGCTTCTGCCGATATTGCTTTCACCGGCGGTGATAACTTCGTGATGTGGCTTTGGGAAGGATGGCATTGTAAGGACTTGGTTGTACTGAGACTGGACCCTAAGACGCTTGTTTCGGTAGTTGAGGCCAAGTTGAGAGAGTGGGGTGTTGAGGAATGTAACTTCACTTACGATATGCAGGGAATCGGTCAGTACTTCAAGGGATTCTTTAAGGATGCCGTCCCATTCAACAACCAGGCAGCGCCTATCGCTAGGAATCATCAGGAAGAAGAAGGAATCAAATACCTCTATAAGGATTTGAAGTCTCAGTGTGCGTGGTTATTCTATAAGATGATAAAGGAGAGACAGATTTCCATCGACTCGGCCCTGCTTGAAAGAAAGTATTCCGGAAACGGATTCGACAAGGTTCCTCTCAGACAGATTCTTCAGAAGGAGCGAAAGATGCTCAGACGTGACGAGAACAGCGATGACAGGGGATTCAAGTTATTACCTAAGAAGATTGCCAAGAAGTATGTCGGGCACTCGCCTGACTTCTTTGAGTCTTGGTTCTACGTAATGATATTCAGTTTAACAAAAAAGAAACATAAAAAGGTAAAAGGATTATGGATGCTATCAAGGTAAATAATGTAAGGGAGCTGCTCGTAAGGAAGCCATTCTACGAGCTTACTCCTTCGGGATACATGAAGCACTCGACTGTAAGTGACATCGTTCCTGACTATTATGACGGAACGATGCCAGACGACACCATGTATCGCCGTATTAAGACGCAGGCAGACTTCCTGCGTGAGTATTATCCATCCGCCCATAGGATTATGGATGAGAAGGAATATCCGGACATCTGGAAGCTGAACCCGGAGAACAACAGGTGGTACTGCCAGAAGATTCAGCGCACAGCCTTTGCGTTCCAGCAGCTCATCCACACAAAGCATCTGCTGCACCTGACCGGTAACGACGTTCAGTTCGAGCTTGCTGATGGCGATGACTATGAGAACGAGAAGAAGGTCGAGGAGAATCAGAAGACCCTCGATGTATTCAAGAAGGGCTGGCTTATGCGCGATATGGAGATTCGTTTCTTCGAGGCTGTAAGTTCATATCTGAAGGTTGCAGAATGTGCAATCGTCGGTTTCTTCGACGAGAAGAAGAAATTCTGCACACGAACTCTTTCTTATGATCGTGGAGATATCCTGTACCCTCACTTTGATTCGCTCACTGGTGACCTCTTGTGTTTTGCGAGAAAGTACTACGACTACGACGATGAGGGTAACGAGAAGACCGAATACGTTGAGGCTTGGGATAATCAGAAATTCTACCGCTTCAAGAAGGCTGTCAAGTCTGGAAAGGTAAAAGAGGTGATGACAAAGATTGCCAAGATTTTCGGAATCGACGACTATACACTTGTCGAAGAGAAAGACCACGGCTTCCAGTTCGTGCCGGTAGCCTATGCCCGTAATGACAACGGACCTTGCTGGTTTATGGTTCAGAAGAACATCGAGGACTACGAGGAGGCATTCTCATATCTCTGCGAGAATAACAAGGCATACGCTTTCCCTATCCTTACACTCACTGGAGATGGCGAGGACATCTCTATAACAGGCGACGATATGACTGGTTCTGCGAAGACCATCATGATTACCGACACCAATGGTAAGGCTGAGTTCTTGAACGGAACGGATGCCTCTGATGCTTTCGCTACACAGCTCAACAAGTCGTATGACCTCATCTACGAGCTGTCATTCACTGTAAAACCGCCTGAGTTGAAGTCTGGTGACCTCCCAGGTGTAGCCATCAAGCTCCTCTATTCTCCTGCATTGGAGGTAGCGATGAATGACGCTCAGGAGTTGCAGCCATTCCTGGACAAGATTCTCCGCATCTGCCAGTTCGGTATCGGTACTGATGAGAACTGCGTCGCTACGATGTCTGGACTTCCTATCAATGCGTGGATAAGTCCGTATGTTCATAGTAACAAAACAGAACAAATCACAAATATCGCTACCGCGGTTCAGAACGGATTCCTCTCAAAGCAGACTGCCTCAGAACGCTGCCCAGACTTCCCTAAGACCGCCGAGTATGAGCGTATCATGCGTGAGAAGAAGGAAGAGGATCAGCAAGACCTCCTCATGGACATGCAGCGTGCGGACAATGAGACCCAGAATGCTATCGAGGAACAGAAGGCCACGGCGAATATTCAGAACGGAGGAAGCGGAAATGTACGTACGGGTCGTGGAGCTGGGCGCCCAAATAAGTCTGGAACTAAATGGGATGAGAATCGAAACGCTCCTGGCGAAAATAACTGGCAGCACTACAACCAAACCCATTAATAGCCTATGGATGAGTTAAAACGTTCCGTCGATTACAGTAGGAAGCGCTTGCAGGCAATCCGAAACTGCGAGGATCATGTTGCAGACATCCTCTGGAAATCGACACAGAAGATAATTACCGCAAGCAAGCGATACAGAGGTGCAGGCAGGCTCTCAAACGAGTCAACCCTGCTCTCTTACGCCAAAAATGTTACTGCTGAGGCAGAGGAGAGCATAAACAGCTACATCTCTGCCTACTCAAAGGCTTCGTGCAAGATTCTCGGGATAGACAGTGAGAACATCGAATCGTTTCTCGTCAGCGACATCTATGGAAAGACAACATCTGAAAGAAATGCCGTCTATCTCGGAAACTTTGCCGAAGACATCGTGAGGATGATCAAGGCAGGAACCTTGATGGGATATTCTGACCAGCAACTCCTGTCTTCTATCCGCACAGGCTACAAGGACCCATACCACACATCTGTAATTACAAAAGCGAAGAGAAAAGACATCAACATCGATGTTCCTTCTTACGGAAAAGGCTACTACAAGAACGCCTATCAGAACATCGTAAGAAACGCTTCTCAGGTGATTGCTTTAGCATGGGGTCAGGCAGAGCAGGAGTATGGACAGGAGAACAAGGCTATCGGATTCTATGTAAAGAGAGGCAGTAGTTATCCGTGCGACATTTGTCAAAATGAAGCCGACGCTGGCATCCATTTTTTCAAAGACCCATATCCACCGTTCCACGTTTCGTGTTGTTGTTACACGGTATTTGCATTCAAGGATAATAAAAAGAAATAAGATTATGATTGAAGAAACAAAAGGATACACGTTATCCGTCGATACGTACAAGAAGGCGAAGGCTCTCAAGATGAAAGACCCTCGCTATTACATCTATGCAAGCCTCCGTGGCTCCGGTATGTCCATCCGCGACAGCTGGGCCATCGCATTCCAGGGAGAAGGATTCAACTGGGAAAAGTCCTTCCTCGAAGGTGAGATGAATAAGCTCGAAGCACAGGAGTCTGTCCAGAAGAGAATCGCAGAGGTGCAGGGAAAGAAAGCGAAGAACGAGAATAGCGACGAACTCACCCAAGAGGAACTCATCAAGGCTACCTCAAAGGAAGAGATTTTGAGAAATCTCGTTATCGCTCAGCGCAAGCAGAAGTTTGGTTCCCCAGAGTGGCAAAAGACGACGGCCATGATAGCCGACTACTCTAAGATTAAGCAGGATGAGATTGATACGGAAAATAATACTGTGTTGTTCTATTTGCCTGCGGCTTATCCTAGAACGTGTTCTGACTGCCTTCTTTTCAAAAATGGTCAGGCAGACTTCCAAAAGAAGAAGAAATAGTTAAATTTGTGTTAAAGTTACTTTGTTTTATCAGAAATTCAGCAAAACCAAGTACCTTTGCAGACGGATATACGAATCACAGATTCGTTCTGCTGTTCGTAATTCTGTTTAAATTGGTTACGAGGGGTGGTGTCTTCACAGATGCCACCCCTCACTTTTATATTATGAAAGTAGAAGAAAAATATAAACTCAATCAGGGATACTTCTCTCCGGTGATGAGTTCAAGCGCAATTCGCACCTGATCTTCAAGCATATCGTCATTAAACGTAGGAAGAACGCCGTATGACGGCAGTTTCTTCGTCTCTGCTGCCTCCAAAATGAACTGGAGTGCCTGTACCAGGGAAGTGTGGTCTTGAACGACCTCAAGCAATTTATCACTCATTCTTGCCTCCTTCCTTCTTAATCTGTTCTGCCATCTCAAGAATAGTCTCGGCGTGCTTGTCTCGGTCAATGACTTCCTGAACAGCCTCATCGCTCTCCTTACGAAGCTGCTCTTCTGTCTTACCCTCGTCGGCAGCGGCGTTCATTCTAGCAGCCTCACGGGCAAGATATTCATCACGGAGTTTTAACTTACCTACTGTGTATTCTGCATCGCCAGGCAATGATGTATCGACATACATGAGCTGGGCAAATGCCTCGACGATGTTTCCGTCAGCCTTGGAGAACTCGTAATGGTCTCCTACAGCCACAGGGGCGCTTTCATCGATAGCAGCATACATAGATGTACCGATAGAGTACTCGATTCTCCATGTGCCGGCAATGTTCGCAATCTTAATGAAAGGCAGCGAGCCTCTCTGTAAATGCTTCTTGATCTCTGCAGGAATGTCCTCTCGGAGCGAAGCAACTTCTTTCTTCGACAAGCTCTTGCTGAACTTCAGTACCGTGAAGTGTCTTGTCTTGATAGTCTTTCCAAATGGTAATGCCATGATAACAATATATTTAAAGTTCAACTTTTATTTCTTTATACTCGAAATCTGTGCAAGAAGGATTCTCTCCCGAAGTATAATGCTTATCAGCAGGGTGGCGACAAGCTCCATCCTTGAAGAAGAAGCAGTCCTTGCAAGTGTAGTTAGTCTGTTCCATGTTCCTTACGTTTTTCGATTTCCATGATGGTAAGGATAGAGTAGTTAGCCAAGTCATAAAGAGACTATCAATCATACTCTCTCCTTGAACTTTTGCGTCATTATCACTGAGAGAATCTATGCGCTCAATCTTCTCTGCAAGATGTCCGTAAGCATAGGTCATTCCGCATTTCTTAAACAGCTTGCTGAAACTGTTTCCGTAGTCGGAATTCTTGCACTTGTAGATATTGTTCATCTTCTCGGTGATTTCCTTAAAGCGGTCAGCGTCGGTTTTTTTGTTGGCAGTTTTTTGGGCTGACGAGGAAATCGCAACCTTCGCCAACTCTTCCGTATCCACGACAGCTGGTATGCACCAGAACGAATATTGTATTTCACACATTCTATCTGCCATATTTACAACCTTGACGACACATGTATTTAACGAACAATGTTGGTTTATCTCTTCGGCAAAATTCGGACCAGCTATTGCTTCTAAATCGAACTTCTTAATCTTCAAGAATGAGCCAACCTTAATATCATCTTTCTTAATCATAAGCTATTTCTTTTTACTATTATAATAAAACGCTCTAAGAGCCATAACCTCTGACGGGTTGTGATAAAGGATAATACAGAAATCACCATGCTCTTCTGTGTGAACCTTTCGTAAACCACATTCTTTGATAAATCCATCCTCACCAATATAAGGGTTAAGAATTTCGCGAACCGCACTAGTATGGCTTGATTGAACAACAATAACACCACCAGTTTCTCGAAGTTCTTCCAGTTTCTTCCACTGAGCTTCTATATTTTCGTCTCCGTAGAATAAATCATAGCCATAAGGCTCTGTTATTTCTCTATCAATGCCCATTCCAAGAGGAAGGTCAATTACTATAATCGGCTTCATAAGCTATTTCTTTTTATTTTTATGTCCTATATGAAATTTATTGCACAGATTGCACCTATAGACGGTCATATTTTGTTCAATGAGCTTCGGATGCGTCTTCAGAAACTCCCAAGCGTCATCCTCAGTCTCATAGGCAACCTTCGCCTTCCAGGAATGAACCTTCTTGGTCCAATGTTCAGGATCCGGCTTGAATGGCGGAACCTTGTTCGGATTGTGATGTCTTCTCATATCTGCCATTTAAATCCATTTTGATCCTCGTGCTCCTCAAACTTTTTGCGTATCTGTTCAAACCAGAATACTCGAAAATCGTCATCGGAAGCCTTCCACATCTTCTTCAGCCATTCATAATTAAGGCGTTCAATGGTTTTTCGGATTCTGTCGCCGTAGAGGATTTCGAGCAGCAGTTCATCTAAGCCTTCACTGCATTCAAGATCAAGAGTGAATTCGCCACTGATATTTCCATACCTGTAAGAGGACATCTTATCCCCTGATTCAGCAGCCTTATCTACATACTCCTTAATAGAGTCAGGCACCTCCTCTTCGTTGGAGCCCGCAGGTAGCAGCCATATTGTTGACTTTGGCGAAACAACAGCAGGAAACTGCCAGTCGCCTATAATAAACTCAAAATTACGTTCTTCTCCCATAAGCTACAAACATTTGAATGAAACACTGTTCAACGTTCTGTTCACCGCAATCTCCCTATCGTTGCACATGGTCCTCATGCACTCCAGGGCATCCTCGCGGACAACAGTCATAATCTCCTGCATCGAAGCGGTGGCCGGAACCATATTCTTCTCGGCCTTAAGATCCGTAATACGGGAGATAACCTCCTTGATATATTCCTTGTCTATCATAGAATTCTGTTTTAATGGTGGCCGCCGACCGTGGAAGGGACTCGAACCTCCCGTCTGCCCGGACTTATACCCGAAGGTATGTCCCACCGCCCTGCGGCCACCTGTTCCTTAATCGTCTGGCTTGATGAAGCTCTCAGGCTGCCTGGACTCCTCTTCACTCCTAGGAGACTTGATGTCGTTGATGAGCACCTTCTCCTTCAGGTCATCCATAAGTGCTCCGTACACCTGGTACTTATTGCCTTCAATGAACCTCTTCTTGAAGAATCCGTACTGATTCCACATGTCTCTTCCGAACTTCTGGATGGTTGGGATAGTTCCTTCATCAATATCGTTAAGCCTACAGAATTCAACGAATCTTTCATAGAGGTCCTTTGACGACATCCACGATGAAATCTCGTTCTTCGCTTCCGGTTTACCTCTCATACTGTAAGCCATTATCCACGCACCGATAGGGTGCTTGTCGAGAAGAGAGATAATCGTGTTCCTGAAGCCTCCGCTGGTATTAGGGAAGCGGTAATTCCTCTTCTTCAGCTCCATCGCACCCCTGAATATCCAGTTGAACACTCCGCTCAGCTCGCCGGAGATGATCTTGCTCGCAAGCTCCGGGTCCTGTCTCTCCTTGGGGATGGTGACGTCGAAGTCGATATACTGGAGACGTCTGACGAAGCCGAGTGATACATCTTCCGTGTTCGGAGACTCGTTGAGGCTGAAGATGAGGTAGGGGATTGAGTTTCCCTCCAGGATATCCCTGCCCAGCTTTCTCATCGGTACAGGCTCACCACTCACGAGTCTCTTGAACATACCCGTATTCTTCTTTCCGAATTTCTTCGGGTCAGAATCGGAAGACCAGTTGAAGATGGCGTTCCTGATGGGATACCTTCCCCTCATTCCCTCGTCCCCGTCGGCAGTGAGGTCGGCGTAGTCCATCTTGCTTATCCTGTCCTTGCCGAATATGTTGC
>ERZ1026862.409-NODE-409-length-28155-cov-25.254520_pt1 | contig 28155 bp, 31 predicted proteins | sample MGYA00380161_ERZ1026862 | MGnify/ENA primary metagenome ERZ1026862 (study PRJEB33269, sample SAMEA4719797) | human gut metagenome | biome: human-associated habitat; feature: organic feature; material: feces | place: Cameroon | collected 2013-10 ... | reverse complement strand
TGCCCACGCTGAGGCGGAAGAAGGGCACAGACTAGCTTGATCCTATCTCCTGTGCCCACACTGAGGCGGAAGAAGGGGCACAGGCGGAACTTGTCCAGTCTACGGCAACCCTACGTTACGAGCCATGCATTCAATTCATAAATGTGTCGCAAATCCCCCCCCCAAAAAATGAATTCCGTACAAAAAAGTTTCTAAATCCGAAATTTTTGTACGAAATTTCTTCATTTTGCACGCTCAGCGAAAATAACAGCTTGTTACATGGCAAAATCTCATGTTTTTGTATTTTTTTAGCAAAAAATGGCGTTTTTAATACAGACAGCAACTCTCCGCAATGAGCTATGCTTTCGTACCTTTCAATATGTAAAAAAGGCATACTCACGTATGCCTTTTCTAATAATCCGTTATAATTAACCGTTGATTTGAGCGGCAACTTCTGCTGCGAAGTCTTCGTTCTTCTTTTCCATGCCTTCGCCAACTTCGAAACGAACAACCTTAGCGATGGTCAGAGCCTTGTTAACGCTCTCTAAATACTTAGCTACGGTCTGCTTGCCATCCTCAGCCTTAACGTAGGTCTGATCTAACAGGCAGATCTCCTTCAGCTGCTTGGATACACGACCGTCTGCCAGACCCTTGAAGATCTTGTCAGATACGATAGCGTCCTTGTCAGCCATAGCCAGCTCAGCCAGAGCAGCTGCAGCTTCTTTGGACAGGAAGTTGAACAGGTAGTTCATGTTGCTCTTCTTCTCTTCGTAGATTGCCTTATCCTCATCGCTCCATGCGGAACTGTTCATAGCCTTATCGATCAGCTTGTTCAGGATGGGCTTAGGCAGAGATGCAGGATCGTTCAGAGCTGCGTCAACAGTGATCTCCTGTAACTTAGCCAGCTCTTCTGCGGAAATATCATTTCTGCTGATGTAGGTAGGATTCATAGCTGCTACCTGCATAGCAATGTTGGTCAGTGCTTCTCTTGCTGCGTCATCGGATGCACCGTTAGCTGCAACGATAACACCGATGCGTCCACCACCGTGAATGTAGGATACTGCTACATCTCCGGATACCTTCTCGAAACGACGGATAGACAGCTTCTCACCGATGGTAGCGGTCTTCTCTACCAGAGCTTCCTTAACGGTTGCGCCTTCGAAAGAAGTAGCCAACAGTGCTTCGATATCTTCGCCGTCCTTGCCACCCTGTAAATCAGATGCCAGAGCAGCTGCATTAACAGCCTCTACAAAAGAAGTAAAGGTCTCGTTCTTTGCAACGAAGTCGGTCTCGGAGTTTACTTCGATTACGCAAGCGGTCTTGCCGTCTGCGGAGATAGCTGCACGAGCAACACCTTCTGCTGCGATACGGCTTGCTTTCTTCTCAGCCTTAGCCTGTCCGTTCTTTCTCAGGAACTCAACAGCTGCGTCCATATCTCCATTGGTCTCGTTCAGAGCCTTCTTACAATCCATCATACCAGCGCCGGTCATTTCACGGAGCTCTTTTACCATAGATGCGGTAATTGCCATTTTTTTATCCTCTCTTCTTAATTAATATATTATCCTCAAGAACCCAGACCGTAATGACAGGCATCGCAATCTGGGTTCCTATGCTTCTCTTATGGAATCGGATTATTCAGCGTCAGCTGCAACCTCTTCGATATCCTCTGCTTCGGTAGCTACATCAGCATCGCTGTATACAGCCTCTCCCTGTTTAGCTTCGATGACAGCGTCAGCCATCTTGGAAACGATCAGCTTAACGGCTCTGATCGCATCATCGTTACCGGGGATGATGTAATCCAGCTCTTCAGGATCACAGTTGGTATCGCCGATACCGATCAGGGTAATGCCCAGTGCATGAGCCTCCTGTACACAAATTCTTTCCTTCTTAGGATCTACAACAAAGATAGCATCGGGAACTCTGGTCATGTTCTTGATACCGCCCAGGTTCTTCTCCAGCTTCTCCCATTCTTTCTTTAACTGAATAACTTCCTTCTTAGGCAGTACATCGAAAGTACCGTCCTGAGACATGGTCTCGATCGCATGCAGTCTTGCGATACGGGACTGGATGGTTCTGAAGTTGGTCAGCATACCACCTAACCATCTCTCGTTTACATAGTACATACCACAACGCTCAGCCTCAACCTTTACAGCGTCCTGTGCCTGCTTCTTGGTACCAACGAACAGGATGGTGCCGCCCTGTGCGGCGATCTCGGATACTGCCTTGTAAGCCTCGTCAACCTTTACAACGGACTTCTGCAGGTCGATGATGTGGATACCGTTTCTCTCGGTGAAGATGTAAGGAGCCATCTTAGGGTTCCATCTTCTGGTCTGATGTCCAAAATGAACACCTGCTTCAAGTAACTGTTTCATAGAAATAACGCTCATGTCTTTACCTCCATTTGGTTAAAATCTTCCGCATTTCTTTTCTGCCGGGACGCGTTAAGAACCCGGTTAGCTCTGGCGAAGACCTCTGCATTTTGGCAGGAGCACCATCGTCAAATCGAAAGGCGTGTTTTTTGTCACAACAGTGCGATTATAACATAGGAAAACCCCTGTGGCAAGGGGTTTTTAATGTTTTCCTGTGATTATTTTTGCGATTTCTTCTTCAGAAGTCCCGGGAACTATCTCATAAGTGCCGGGATTTATGCTGCGGCTGTAGCCGTTATTACATAAGTAATTGTCAAATGTCTTCGCATCTTCCACCAATCCCGCTTCCTGTAGCCGGCTGCTGACGCTTCCGGAGCTTGCTCCTTTTTTTACGGTAACGGTAACCGTCTGCGCTGCTTCTGATGCTACAATCGTCTCAGGCTGTGGTGTTGCTTCCGATTCCATGGTATTTTCCGGTGCAACCGTTGTCTCCGGTTCCGATGTTGTTGTCATTGCTTCTTCGGTCTCAGGCTCCGGGGATGCTTCCGTCTTCTCCATGTTTTCCTGTGCCTGCTGCTGTACGCTGTTCTGCAGAGCTGCTAACGTCAGTTCACTGCTGTCCACCATTCCCAGCTGTTCCGCACGTTCTCTGATCTGATCATCTGTCAATGTCTGTGTCTCCTGCCCCTGACGGTGAGAAAAGCTGATTCCCAGGATCAATGCGGTCACGATCATACCAATTCCAAGACCGCGCAGATAATATTTTAATTTCATTTCTGTCTCCGTCCTTAATTTCGTGATTACCTTCAGGCCTTATACAGGTCAATTACGAGTTTTACTTCTCCCACGCCCAGTCCGAGTTCCCTGGCTATTGCTACCGTGGATTTGCCCTGTCTGTGCATTTCAAGAATCTTCTCGTTATTGTTCTGCCCCTCCTGCACCGTCTCTCCCATAAATCCGATCTCGGGAGAATTCTCCGGCTGAATAAGAGGTTCTGTCTTGGGAGTATCCGCTATTTTCTCCTCCACCATCCCGGCGGTCTTATCTGTGACGGTCTTATCCTCAGCTACTTTATTTTCTGCTGTCTTGTTTTCCACCGCTTTGACCGCCTTATCCATTTTGGATATGGTGTCCTTAATGTTCGCGTGTTTGCTGTTCAGCATATCATATAAGAACATTGCTTCCTCATGATTTTTATGAATTTCCTGCAATACCGTATCGGAATATTCATTTACCGCCATGATCTTCTCGTTAGTCAGGCGTTCCAGCGATCTCTCCGCCTTTTCCACCACATCTTCTGAGGTCTCTTCCACTTTATCCTGCACCTGTGCACGGACTGTTTTCATTTCTTCCTCTATCAGACCGTGGATTTCCTGTTTTGCCGCATCTGTGTCGATTCTACCGGCGTCCGATCTGCCTGCCGGCAGTAAAAAACTTCCTATAAAAATTACAATTCCTACGATCAGCAGGATTACTTCTAAAATGTCCATCTTACTACGTTTCCTTTGTATTTTCAGATCTTGATGTCAAAACCACGATGCTGTTTTTGGATAACGACACCATCTTCCGGTTCTTTCTTTTTCCGGCGTTTCTCTCCGCCGTTTCCGGCATATTCATTGTGTCCCTTCTCCTTGGCATCATATTGTCCGGTATACCAGTCCGCATTATCACTGCTGTGTACTTCTTTCGTAAGCTGTTCACTGTGCTTTTGAGACTGCTGTCCCAGAGTCATCTGTTGAAATGCCCCTTTATTGTCTTCGTTCTGCTTCATCACGGAATAATCCTGTGTTCTGGGGATCGAAGCAATCTCCAACGAACCAAATGCCATATCTGTGCCTCTTTTCTGCTATATTGCGGTAGCCTTAACATCTCCGTCGATCCGTTCAAATCTACAGTACTGGTAAGTATTTTTCACCTGCATGGAGGAATCCCCGATAATGATCGTAGTCCCCGGATACACCTCTCCCTTGACGATGACAGCGGCCTTTTCCTGTGGATTGAACTCCATCTGCAATTCCTGCATGCGCGCGTTTTTCTCCGCCAGGCTCTTTTTCTGTGTCTCCATCGTTGCTGCGGAATTCCGGATATAATTCAGCTGGTCCGGAGTAAAACGCACTCCTCTGTTTTTTTTCTCTGTGAAACTGGCAAGAATCGGCTGAATACTCCGAATATTTTTAACGATCTCCGAAATTTCTTTCTGGAGTTTCATATATTCTGCTTTTTTCTCCGGGTCCACTCCGACCTCTACCACGGTCGGTGCCCCCAGTGTCGCTCCCAGAGTCTTCACTTCGATTCTCTGACCGGCACGTACATGTCCCCCGGTGATAAAGCCTCTCTTACCGGTTACCTGGATCTCCGTAGATGCCGTCACATTGCTATGCAGAATCGACTCCGTATTCACGTAACCACCGGCACTGACCGTCGCATTTTCGAGAAATTTGGCAACGATATTGCCACCGGCCTTCAGGATGCCTTTTGCCATACCGTTCATACCGCGGGCAATGATAATGTTTCCTCCGGCCTCGATGCAGGCACCCTCTACCACACCGCTTATGATCACATTGCCACCGGCCCTGATCTCAAAATTAGAAGAAACATTGCCACGCACCTGCACGCTTCCTTCAAATTCAATATTTCCGGTGGATAGATCTACATTCTCTACTTCATAAACATCGGATACAAATACTTTGCCCTCTACCAGTGACACGTGACCGTCCACCAGAGAAGTAAGTTTTTTTCTGTCCTCTGAGATTTCAATATTATGTCCGAATTCCAGATGTGCTTTCTTCACCTGTCTGGGGCGGATTTTGGCTCCCTGCACCGTTATTCCGTATTCTCCTTCATCTTCCGGAATGATTTCCGCCAGGAGTTGTCCCTTTCTGCAGGGGTTGATCATATTCAGGTGGAAATAATCCACGGTGCCGTCATCTTTTAATGTAGGCTGTGCATGAATATCCGTATTAAAATAATACCTGACAGACGCATCCGTACCATGTCTCGGTTCTTTTCCTTTGGCCACGATCAGATCTGTACCATAGATCCCGTCCGACATAAAATGATCCTGCAGAACGTTCATCTGTATTCCGTAGACAACGTTCCGGTATCTGAGATCCCGGATCACACTGTCCATGGTTGTTCTTTTCCCGCTTTGTGATGCCGGATAGAATCGAAGAATTACCTGCATATTATCCTGGCTGACCTCGATACTGTAGGTTTCTTCCAGTGCCGGACAATCCTTTCTCTCCAGAAAGCATACCGTATCTTCCCCCGACAAAATTGCTTTTTTAATTGCCATGGGATCATACGGCACAGATTCCCGTTCAAGATAATTCAACACCTCCTGGAGATTCACGTCCGCTCCTCCGTCCTTTGGTTGAAATATCTGTAGCCCATAACCTCCCGGTGCATTTACGAGCTGAAAATAGCCATTCTGCATGCATTTTCTCCTCTTACCCAATCTGCGGGGCAACCATTTTTATAAAAGTCCCATATAATTTCCCATTTTTGTCTTCATTTTCTGCAGAGCTCTCGTATGCAGCTGGGAGACTCTGGATTCCGACACTTCCAATATATTACTGATCTCTTTTAGCGTAAGATCTTCGTAATAATACAGCGTAACTACTTTCTTCTCTTTCTCTGTCAAAAGTTCCAATGCTTCTCCAAGTACTTTTGTCAGCTCTTCCTTCTCAACGCTCTCTTCCGGACCGTCAAATCTGGCCGTGGTATGTCTGCTATAATCCTGCGAGACATCGCTTCCCTGATCCATATATTCATTCAGTGACACCAGTCCCGTAATTTTCATCTGCGACTGCCAGTCCAGATATTCCTCCGCGGATATTCCCAGACCCATAGCAATATCTTCATCTGTTGCGCTGCGTCCCGTAATCTGTTCCACTTCCTTGATGACAGCGTCAATCTTCTTCTGTCTCTGGCGAATCGTCCGAGGTATCCAGTCCATTTTACGAATCTGATCCAGAATGGCTCCACGGATACGCAGACTGGCATAGGTCTCGAATTTTACTTCTTTGAGGCAATCAAATTTGTCAATTGCATCAATCAAGCCAAAGATCCCATAGCTGACCAGATCCTCATAGTCTACGTTGTATCCCAGATACATGCTCAGTCTTCCGGCCACCACTTTCACCAGGGGGGCATACTCCAGTATCAGCTGCTCCCTGGTCTCCGGTCGCTTATTAGCAGCATATTCTTCTAATAACCTTTTCTTACCGGCTTCATCCATTTGACTCGCTTACACCCTTCTGTTGTGCATCTTCCGATACAGCATCTTCTTGTTCCGCCTTCTCTTCCTGTTCCTGTTTTGCCTTTTCCTCGTTCTGCCTGTCAAAGTGATCCAGCAGAAGCCGGACACCGTTTCCCAGACAGTAAAACAAAAACATCACAGCAAACAGTGCCACCAAACTTGCCAATACCGAGTAAGCCTGTACCATCGTAACAATACAGGTACAGGCGCCGGCTGTCAGCATCAGGATCAATGGCATATTCTTTCTGTTCATAATTTTCTTCCATTCCAATATTTATCAGATGACTGATTCATCTCTTCCTACCGCACGGATATAAAATTCTCCGGTCTCCGGATAAAATGTAACGGTTCTTCCGTAGTTTTTGCCTGTATCCTCTGCTAAAATAGGGATATTGATTTCCTTCAATTTCTTCTTAACAGCCTGCACATTGCGCTCCCCCACCTGCATCATGTCGTTACGACCCTGAAATGTAAACATGGTAGCGCCACCGGCAATCTTAGCAACCATTCTTGCCTTTCTCGCACCAAGTTTTTCCATCTGGCGTACCAGTTCATCAATTCCCGTATCCGCAAATTTTGCAATATTCTGGCTACTGTTACGTATCGTAGTGCTGTCCGGCAGCATAATATGCGCCAGACCGCCTATTTTCGTCACCGGATCGCGGATTGCAATTCCCACACAAGATCCCAATCCCAAAGTCGTCACTCCGTCGGGACTTACGCAGGTCTTCAGATCCGCCATTCCTACCTTAATAATCTCGCTCATTCTGCTCCCCTTCTTCTACCTCTTAGCACCTTATGCAACAGATATTCCCAAAGACGATAATATCTTGGGATAGGATTCAATATCGGGAACCAGAATGAAATAACCGTCAATCTCCACCTCATCGTAAAACTGAGACTGGATCAGTAAAATCTTATCTCCCAAAGTTCCAAATTCAATTGCCGGAACGCTTAGGATCGCTCCCGCCATATCCAGCGTCAGAGAAGGCGGGGTAGGGATAATCGTCAGGTTCGTAAGAGACGACAGGGAATTCAGATAGGCTCCCGTGATAATGTTGCCGATCTCCTGCATTGCAGAAAATTCAATCTCTGAAAAACCTTCCGGCTGTACCATATCTCCAAGGATCTTATGGAGAAGATGTTTTGCGCTGTTCTGTTCCACCAGGAACATCATGCTTCCGGTAATGTCGCCTTCCACCCCCAGGAAAACACCGATCATCACCTGTTCCTCTCCTCCCATCAGTGCTCCGACTTCATTAAAATCCAAAAGCTTTACCTGCGGTACTTTCATATCCACCTTGCAGTTTAACATCTGGGAGAGTGCTGTCATAGCGTTGCCTGCACCTATGTTTCCAATTTCTTTTAAAACATCCAGATATGTTTCCGAAACTTTCTCTAAACTCAGATCTCCCATGGATCCATCTCCTTTATGCGTTTTCCTCCAGTGTAATGGAATTCAGATCCAGAAGAGAGATCAGTTCCCCATTGTGTTTTCCTACACCTGTAATAAAACTCTTTTTATTCTCACCGGCATTCTGAGACATTTTTTCAATCTCGCTGGTACCGAGAGTGACAACTTCCTTCACTTCGTCCACAATTATGCCGACACTGCCCTGCTGTTCCAGTTTCAGAATGATAATTCTGGTAGCACGGGTCAGTTCGTCTGCCTCCAGTCCCATTTTCAGTCGGAGGCTCATTACCGGCAGTACTTCTCCACGCAGATTAATAACACCTTTCAGATATGCGGGTACCTTGGGTACTCTGGTAATGTGCTGCATTCTGACAATGTTGTCTATGTAACGGATATCAATGCCGTACTGCTCATCACCGAGGCGGATCACAATATACTGGAAAAATTCCTCCTCAATTTTACGCTCATCTCCGGCTTTTAACGTATTTTTCATGCTAAGTTCTTCCATAATCGTCATCTCCCTCCTTACAGTAATGCATTTGCATCCAGGATCAGTGCCACTTCACCGTCACCCAAAATCGTTGCACCGCTGATAAATTTACACTGCTTGATATATTTGCCAAGAGATTTGATAACGATCTCCTGCTGACCGATCAGTTCATCGATCACAAGACCTGCCATTTTGTCTCCCTTCTTGACGATTACCACAATCAGATTATCCTCGGTAGATCTGGTACTTTCCACATCCAGTACTTCCGTCAGACGGATCAGGGGAATTACCGTTCCTCTTAAGTTGATCACTTCTTTGTTTTCTACCAGTTTGATATCCTTCGGTGAGATATCTTCGATGGTCTGAATGGATCCCAGGGAGATCGCATATTTTTCTCCACCTACGACTACCATCAGTGCCTGAATGATTGCAAGGGTCAGAGGCAGACGGATCGTCCAGGTACTTCCCTCTCCCCATTTTGATTTCACTTCTACTTCACCGCTTAAGGATTCGATCTTGGACTTCACGACATCCAGTCCCACGCCTCTTCCCGATACATCGGTTACTTTTTCGGAAGTGGAGAAACCGGGCTGGAACAGCAGATTGATAATATCCTTCTCCGACATATTTGCTGCCTGTTCTACGGTTACCAGATTACGTTCGATTGCTTTATTCTTAACAGCTTCCACATCAATACCGTTACCATCATCTCTTACCTCGATGACTACGTTATTGCCATCCTGATAAGCATCCAGGAAAATAGATCCCTGCTCGGGCTTGCCGCGCTGTGCACGAACTTCTGCAGATTCCAGACCGTGGTCAGCGGAATTACGCAGCAGATGCATCAGAGGATCCCCGATCTCATCCACCACGGTACGATCCAGCTCGGTCTCCTCACCGGTCATATACAGTTCCATCTTCTTGTCCAGCTTCTTAGACAGATCACGGATCATTCTGGGGAACTTCACTACAACGCTTTCGATAGGTACCATTCGTACCTTCATTACGGATTCATGCAGATTGGTTGTCACATTTTCCAGATATTCGATCTGCTCATTGAATGCCGTATTGTTGCCCTGGTCATTGCTGGAAGCAGCTACCAGAGAGTTTTTGGCAATGATCAGCTCACTTACGAGATTCATCAGAGAATCCAGTTTTTCGATGTCTACACGTACAGTACGGTTGACCACAGGCTTGCTCACCTGTTTTTTCTCCGGAGCTTTAGCAGCCGCAGGCTTCTTCTCTTCTTTTCTCGTTTCAGTCTTTGTCTCGGCTACTTCTTCTTTTTTCTCCTGTGCGGGTTCCTGTGTCTCCTCTTCGGAATGATAATTCTTGGTCTTCTCCAGTTCCAAAACCGCACCGGTCACCTGTGCGATCTCGGATACGCTTTCCGCTGCCTTGATCACATCATCCAGAGAATAATCGGACAAAACGATCAGAGTGAAATCTTTATCGAACTTTTCGTCTTCCACATCCTGTGCGCTGGGTACGGAGACGATGATCTCTCCTTTTTCCTCCACAGCCTTGAACACCAGGAAAGCTCTTGCCGCCTTCAGGATACAGCTGTCCTGTACCACAACATTAATACCGTATACATTTTTGCCCTGTTTCATAGCTTCTTTGATCACGCGGATCTGGCTGTCATCAAACGCAATGTCATTCCATTTTTCCGCACCTGTTCCGGTGCTCTCCGCTACGGGTACTGTTGCTTTTTCTTCCTTTGCGGGCTGCTCCTGTCCGGTCTTGTTGGCGTTCAAAATATCATTCAGGGCTTTGATCAGATTTTCATTGTCATTGGTTCCCTCATCGGAGGTCTCCTGAATGTTGTTTTTATACTCCTCCAGAGCGTCCAGGCACTGGAACAGTACGTCGATCATTTCCGGTGTCACCTTAATATTGCCGTTACGCACTTCCGAAAATACATTTTCCATATCATGGGTCAGATTCTGCATCCGCTTATAGCCCATGGTTCCCGCCATACCCTTCAGGGAATGTGCCGCACGGAATATTTCATTGATATTATCCATATTCTCGGGATCTGACTCCAGTTCCAGAATCTGTGTATTCAGGTTCTGCAGATGTTCATTTGTTTCATCCAGAAAAATTTCAAGATATTGGCTTACGTCCATCTTTTCCTCCATTCTGCCGATCACAGCATTGCCGGAAACGGCATATATTACTTAATTTACTCCTACATGCAGTATGATTTCCTGGGCGATCTGGTCTAACGGTACCACCTGATCTGCCAGTCCTGCTGCAATAATACTCTTGGGCATTCCAAATACAATGCTTGACTCCTGATCCTGTGCGATCACGTATGTTTTCCTGGAAGTTCTCAATTTACCGATCCCTTCCGTTCCGTCCGCACCCATTCCGGTCATAACTGCACATACAACCGTATCAAAGCGGCTGTCCTGCAGGGATTCGTACATATAATTGGCACAGGGTCTGACTCCTTCCCTGTAAGGTTCTTCCGATAAATGCAGTGTATGACGTCCGGCCGGTGAGGTTACCACATGGAGGTGCTTTCCTCCCATGGCGATATAGACCCAGCCCTTTTTCAGTTCTTCCCCCTCTGCTGCCTCTTTTACATGAATCTGGCTTAAATTATCCAGTCTCTCTGCAAGAGATGCTGTGAATCCTGCCGGCATATGCTGTACTACCAGTACCGGTGCATCCAGATCGGCCGGTAACAGAGGGATCACCGATTGCAGAGATTTCGGACCTCCCGTGGAGCTTGCAATTGCCACCACTTTGTTGCCGCCCACACTGACCGGGTGATGATTGATGATCTTCATCATCTCCCTGACTGTGCCCTTCTCTTCGGAAATTTTCTTCTCCTCATTGAATGACGGCATTCTGCCGTTAGCCACAACATTCAGTGTCCGTAAAAACTCTCTGCGGAAATTCTCTCCCCGGCAGTCGACTGCACTGTCCGGCTTATGTACGAAATCAAGAGCTCCCAGTTCCAGTGCATCCAGGGTGGTTCTGGCACCTTCCATAGTATCGGTACTCGCCATCATCACTCTTGCCGGTATCTTGTATTTTCGCAATTCCTGCAACAGCTGCAGTCCGTTCATCCTCGGCATATTCACATCCAGGACAACCGCGTCATAACTGTTTCTGCTCAACAGATCAAAAGCTTCTAATCCGTCTTTTGCTCTGTCAACTACCTGAAACCTTATGTCTGCATCTATTATATCACAGAGCACTCTTCTCATGAGTGCAGAATCATCTACAACCAATATTTTTTTTGGCATCAGTTCAGTCTCTCCTTCTTACGGCTCTTACGCTCTTCTTCAAATATAAACCGAATAATCTCTTCTCTGGTATTTACATCCAGATTGTAGTACTGGACTCTGTGTTCAAACATTCCCCTCCGGTTTTCCAGTTCCTTGACTGCTAAAACCTTTCCGACCACATCATATTTTTTTCTTTCCCCATCTTTTAGCAGATGGTAGCTGCACAGGATCAGGCTCCCGGGTTCATATTTCTGAGATGACAGGAAGCGCAATCCGCCACCACTGATATCTACGATCACACTATGCTTTAACGGAAGTCCCGGCTGAAGCTCATAGGGTGAATTTTTCTCCAGTGCCTCGATTTCTTCTTCCTCCAGATTCCGCGCACACATATCCAATGCACAACTGAACCGATAATATTCTCTCCGCTGATATTTGCGCAGATTGCTGGTCAGTTCCATCACCAGCACATATACATTATTACTTTTGTAACGATCTACGATTCTGGAAAAACACTGATACAGACTATTCTCTTCGAAAAATACCATATCATATTCGCTTTCCACCGGCAGAAGGATCAGTCTGGTCTGTTCCATTGGCATGGAAATCTCCAGTGTATCCTCCGATAGGATCTGCAGTACACGGCTCTGGTAAACCTTTGTCGTATTTTCGGCTCCGGATTCTCCCAATCCATGTTCCAGCGCCCGAAGCTCTACTTTAGAACCTTCTTCCACAAATCTGGACAACATAATTTTGTACCTCTCTTATCTGGACTGTTTTGCAGCTCCGTTTCTGGTCCCTATAATATGGGAGAAAAAAGCTGCCATTCCGCGCTTCGGTTGTTCTTCCTGTGTTTTATCACACAATCTCTCCGCAATTCTCTGATATGCCTGACTGGATTTTGCTCCCGGATTCTGTATCGACACAGGCACCTGCTGCATTACTGCCTGCACCACCTGGGGATCCTGTGGTACACACCCCAAATATTCCATGGAGGTCTTAAGATATCTGGTAACCACTGCATTCAGCTTATCAAACAGCACCTGGCCTTCTTTTACATTTTCCACTCTGTTTGCCACCATTTTGACCTTAGTATAGGCCTCTTCATATCTCGGATGTCGGTACAACGCCTTTAACAAAGAATAAGAATCCGTAATGGAAGTAGGCTCCGGTGTCGTCACCAGCAGCACCTCGCCGCTCGCCACCAGGAATTCTAATACGCTGTCCGATATTCCGGCTCCTGTGTCCACTATGATCACATCCGTAAGGGCATCCAGCTCGGCCAGATTCTGTATAATGCAGGTAAGAGCATCTTTTCCCAGATTTGACATTCCGGCAATTCCGGATCCTCCGGAGATAAATCCCACTCCCATAGGACCCTGGGTTATGATGTCACTGATACTTTTTCCTTCGTATACCAGATCACATAAGTTATACTTTGGCACTGCACCAAACATAATTTCAATATTCGCCAGTCCGAAATCTGCATCTAAAATAACGACCCTTTTTCCCATTTTACGAAATTGAATTGCCAGATTGATAGACATATTGGATTTTCCAACGCCACCTTTTCCGGAGGTGACAGTTATGACTCTTGCAGTCGGTCTTATCTGCTTATTTGCTTTAATAATCCTTAACTGTTCCGCCTGATCCATTTTCCCGCGCCTTTCTGTCTAAGCTTTATTCCTTTCCACCAAGGATCTGTTTTACCGTCTTCTGTGGATTGAATACTTCCATGTCATCCGGAACATTCTGTCCACAGGTCACATAAGCGACCGGTGCACCGGTATAAAGCTTCATATTCAGCAGATTCCCCACTGCCTCCGTTTCATCCAACTTGGTAAAGATCAGCTCATAATCCGCGATCTTACCATAACAGTCTGCAATCCTCTGAAGATCCCTATATTTGGTAGTTGCACTGAGAACCAGAAACACATGATAGTTTCCGGGGTCTTTCAGTGCTCCCACCATTTCCTTCATTTTCTCCAGCTGATCCGCATTCTGATGTGATCTCCCCGCTGTATCTATAAAAATATAATCACAATCCCAATAATCCTTCACTGCAGTCTGCAGTTCTTCCGGGGTATAGATGACCCGGAAAGGTGTCTCCAAAATATTGGCATAGGTTCTTAGCTGTTCTGCGGCCGCAATACGATAGGTATCTGCGGTTAACAGTGCCACTTTCTTTTTATCCTCCACACAATATTTTCCTGCCAGCTTGGCAATGGTAGTTGTCTTACCCACTCCCGTAGGTCCGATAAATAATACAATCCTCGGTCCGTCCGCAGAGGGCGTAATCCCTTCTGACTTTCCGAATTTCAATACCATCTTCTGATAAATATTAGCCAGAAGATAATCAAAGGGCAGGTCTGCTTTTTTGGTTTTAGAGGCATCTTCCAAAATACTGTTTACGTATTTCTCGTCCATCTCGTTATCCAGCATTTTATTATACAACAGCCGGATAAATTTATCCTGTTCCGGATTCTGCTCTTCCTCTTTCTTCTCCGGGGTTTCCGCTTCTGAATCCTTTTTCTCTTTTTCTTCACTGACTGTTTCCCGGTGGGTTCCTGTCTCCTCTCCGGTCGCCTGTCTGCTGTTTAACTGACTCTCCAACAGTGTCTGCAGACTGTCCAGCTTTTTTTCTATATTCTCCGTACTGTTTCTGACAAACAGATTTCTGTTTTCCGCCGGTGCATCCGTCGTGCGCGTAATACTTCCATATTGCGGTTTCTGAGGTTTTTCCTCCTCCAGTGCAGCAGTGATCTCTATCTGCTTCGGAGACAGAAATGCAAAAAATCCCTTCTTTTTTACTTCCCTTACATTCATGATCACGAGACCGCTTCCAAGTTCTTTTTTCGCAGCTTCTGTAGCTTCTGCTTCCGTTTTCCCCGTGTATTTCTTGATGATCATATTACTCCTCACTCCTGCGTCGGTTCACTCTTCCTGTTATGCTGTGACCATTCCCACAGATTGTAATTCTACATTTGATTCCACTTCATTATAAGATACCACGACCAGATCCGGATAATAGTCTTCCGTCAGTCGTTTGAAATACATTCTCACAATGGGTGATGTCATAATAATTGGGGTTTTTCCCATATTTTCCAGCTTTTTGATCTCTTCACCCACAGCGTTCAGTATCGCCTTGCTTCTGGCAGGATCCAGATTCAGGAAAGCTCCCGTCTCCGTCTGTTTTACGCTGCCCATAATTTCCTGTTCGATCTTCGGATCCAGTGTCAACACACTTGTCGTCTCATGGGAAGGGAAATATTTCGTAGAAATCGCTCTCTTGAGGCTCTGTCTTACATATTCCGTAAGGATATCCGTATCCCGCGTCGTTGGCGCATAATCGGCCAGGGTTTCCAGTATTGTCAGCAGATCTCTGATGGATATTCCTTCTTTTAACAGATTCTGCAACACTTTCTGTATTTCACCCAGTCCAAGCAGCTTGGGTACCAGTTCTTCCACGAGGGAAGAATTGTTCTCTTTTACGTTGTTGATCAGGTTCTGGACATCCTGTCTGGTAAGCAGCTCTGCAATATGCTGACGAATGATCTCTGTCAGGTGCGTAGCAATGATCGAGGGAGGATCTACTACTGTATATCCCAGACTCTCCGCACGTTCTCTCTGTCCTTCCGTGATCCAGATCGCCGGCAGGTGGAAAGAAGGCTCAAAGGTAGGGATTCCGGTGATCTCTTCCTCTACATACCCGGGATTCATGGCCATATAATGGTCAAACAGTATCTCTCCCTCACTGACCTGAATTCCCTTGATTTTAATAATATACTGATTCGGGTTCAACTGAATATTATCCCGCAGTCGGATAATAGGTACCACCGTACCAAGTTCCAATGCTATCTGTCTTCGAATCATCACAACACGATCCAGCAGGTCACCACCTTGGTTCACATCCGCCAAAGGGATAATTCCATAACCGAATTCCAATTCGATCGGATCCACCTGCAGCAGGCTGTTGACATTTTCCGGCTGTCGTATCTCCTCCGCAGCTGCTTCCTCACTGTCTACTTCCTGTTCAATCTTTGCCGTCTCAATCGTACCCTCAATATTTCTCGCCACAATGATAAATACCAGGCCAAGACCCACGAACAGGATCGTGTTCAGTTGTGTCACAAATCCTAAAACAGCCAGCATGGCCCCTACCAGGTACAGTGCTTTCGGCACACCGAACAGCTGGCTTACCAACGTAGTGCCAAAGTCAGCATCCTTGCTTCCCTTAGTCACAAGAATACCGGTGGAAAGTGAAATCAGCAGAGAAGGGATCTGGCTTACCAGACCGTCACCAATGGTCAGGATCGCATATTTGTTCAGGGCCGCTGTAATATCCATTCCCTGCCTGGTCATTCCCATAATAATACCACCCACGATATTGATCGTGGTGATCAGAAGACCCGCTACCGCATCTCCCTTTACGTATTTTACGGCACCATCCATGGAACCGAAAAAGTTTGCCTCTTCCTGGATCTTCTCTCTGCGTCTCTTGGCTTCCGCATCCGTGATGGCTCCGGTATTCAGATCCGCATCAATTGCCATCTGTTTACCGGGCATTGCATCCAGGGTAAATCTTGCGGTTACTTCAGACACTCGCTCGGAACCTTTATTGATTACCATGAACTGGATCAATATCAGAATAATAAAGATGATAACGCCGATGACCAGGTCTCCGCCGCCTACAAATTCACCGAAAGTCTCCACGACATTACCGGCATTACCGTCCCGCAGGATCAGTCTGGTGGAGGAGGTGTTCAGTGCTATTCGGAAAATCGTAGTGAACAACAGCATGGTGGGAAAGAACGACATATCCAGCACTTCCTTGCTGAACATGGTGGCGAACAGAACCGTCAACGCAATGGAAATATTGACAGCCAGCAATATATCCAGAAGCCAGGCCGGAATCGGTACAATAAACATGATAATGGCAGCCATGATATAGATTGCTACACCCACATCCGCTTTTCTCATTTTCATATGTGCCTGACCTCCTTTCTGTCTTTTTTGTAAATTCTTCTTAAGTTATATCTTCCCCTGCAGATGATATACAAATGCCAGCACTTCCGCCACTGCCTGATAAAGCTCCGGAGGGACTGCCTGTCCAACATCCACATTGGCATACAGCATTCTGGCCAGGGGTTTATTCTCTACGATTTCTATCTGATGGTCTCTGGCGATCTCTTTGATCTTAGCCGCCAGATAATCTTCTCCTTTAGCGATCACAATGGGAGCATCCGCCACCTCCGGATCGTATTTTATGGCAACCGCATAATGCGTAGGGTTCGTAATAACGACATCTGCCTGGGGAAGATTCTGCATCATTCTGCGCTGGGAGGCTTCCCGCATTCTCTGCCGGATACGGCCTTTGATCTGCGGATCTCCTTCCTGCTGCTTATATTCTTCTTTTACTTCCTGCTTGGTCATTCTCATGTCCCTGCTGAATTTTACCTTCTGATAGATAAAATCAGCTGCCGCAATGATCATGTAGATCAGTGATATTCTGATTCCGAGATCCGTCACCGTATTCCCGATCAGTCCGATCGCCTGCATCAGATCCAGATCATATAGCTGATACAACAGGGGCCATTTATTCTTCAGATAATTATAGCATATGTAAACGATCAGTCCAATCTTCAGGAGGGATTTGATCAGTTCTACCACTGAGTTGACTGAAAATATTCTCTTAAATCCGGACACCGGACTCATTTTGGAAAACTTCGGCTGCAATGTTTTTCCGGTGGGATGCCATCCTACCTGGACCACATCACTTAAAAAAGCAATCAGGAAACCGATCAGCAGAAGCGGTGCCATGATCACTACGACTTCCAGCATCATTTTTCGGAATACCAGTGTGGTATCCTGTTGCGGCATATTGCCATGCCAGAACGTTACCACCTCGGGAATCTTCTCATAAATAACCGTAAAAACATTCATGAACTGATATCCCATATTTCCTACCCATAGTTTCAGTACCAGGAACACCGCCAGTAATCCAAGCCCATTAGCAACCTCACGGCTTTTGGCAACCTGTCCTTCTTTTCTGGCATCTGTTAATTTTTTCTCGGTAGCAGGTTCTGTCTTCTCCCCGCCCTGGCCTTCTGCGGCAAAGAATTGCAGATTATATTCTAAGCTCACATCATACCTCCGATAAAAGATACTACCATCTTCTTCATTTCCTGATACACAAAATCCGCTGCCCCAGGCAACATTCCGGCCGTAAGGAACAGGGCAGACAATCCCGCCAGCACCTTCAGCTGAATTCCCACCGCAAACATATTCATCTGCGGTGACACCTTGGCCAGCACACCTAAAATGGCATTTAACAGCAATGTCACACAAAAAATCGGCAATACAATGCGAAAGCCGATCAGAATATAATCATTCATAAATTCTATCATGGAGTTCAGCAGACTGTCCGCATGAAAAGTTACACCGTTTATGGGGATCAGTGTAAAGCTGTCTGCAAGTGCTCCGAACAGATAGCGGTACATTCCGGAAGCGATCAGCATCAACATAAAAGAATACTGATATAACACACCGGTGATACTGGTACTCTCTCTGGTAGCCGGATCCATCAGGGTTGCCATGGACAGGCCGGTCTCCATATCTGCAATGGATCCGGCGAAATTCACGATCGCCATGCAGATATTCGCGCCGAATCCGATCAGAAGTCCGGCAATTGCCTCTTTCATGACGATCACGGCATACTCCATCACCGTATCAAATACAACCGCATCTGCCGGTGTCAGTGTTTCATACAGCAGGATCGATGTAAAAAAACTGATACCGATCCGGATCCTGGCAGGAGTATCGTTCATTCCAAAATACGGTGCTATGTATACAAAACAGGATACCCTGACAAAAATCAATAAAAAATATTCAAGATCATATATCGAAAACGAAAAATCTATCATGAAGTCATCCCGTCACCTGTGTACATACTGGCTGAAACTCGACCAAAGCTGTACTGTATATTCTACCATAGTATTCATCATCCAGCTGCCCAGCAGGATCAGCGTCAGGAAGATCGCTATGATTTTAGGTACAAATGTCAATGTCTGTTCCTGAATGGATGTCACCGTCTGAAAAATACTGATGATCAGACCCACGATCAAAGACACCAGAAGTACAGGAAGCGATACCTTGATGATCACATAGAGTGCATTATTAGTCATTTCAGATACTGCATCAATCGTCATAGTAACACCTCACCTTCCGATTAATAGAACGTCTGCACCAGCTGACCTATGATCAGTGCCCATCCATCTGCCAGAACAAACAGCAGTATTTTGAAGGGCATGGAAATCGTCGTAGGCGGCAGCATCATCATACCCATACTCATCAAGGTCGACGCCACTACCATATCAATCACAATGAAAGGAATATAAATCGTAAATCCGATCCAGAATGCAGTACGCAATTCACTGATCATAAAACTCGGTACCAGCACGGAATTGGGAATATCCTCCAGGGTTCCATCCCACTCCAGTCCGGCGATATCCATAAAAAGTTCTACGTCCTTTACCTGTGTCTGCGGATACATGAACTCCCGCAAGGGAGCCATTCCTTTTTCCAGTGCTTCACTCTGGTCGATGGTTCCCGCTTCAAACGGCTGGATCGCCTCTTCATTGATTCTCGTAATGGTAGGCTCCATAATAAAAAATGTCAGGATCAATGCCAGACCGATCAGGATCTGATTGGGCGGTGCTGTCTGCGTATTCAATGCCGATCTGGTAAAATGCAGCACAATGATGATCCTGGTAAAAGAGGTCATCATAATGATAATGGTCGGTGCCAGTGCAATCAGTGTCAGAGTGATCAGAATTCTCAGTGCTCCATTGATCTGACCGTTCCCATTATTGTAGGTAATGCTGACCGTATTGGCTGTATTCAACGACCCTACTTCCTCATGGGTAGTCGCCGTTCCGGCAGGATTGATCACTGTGGAGACCTCTGTGTCTCCCGTAAGATGTCTTTCCGAAGCCTGTGCCTTTATCGGTACGCAAATACACAATATGCCCACCGTGACCAGCAGGCATACCATATACGTTGCAATCTTAAATTTATTACTCCAGTTAATGATCTTGTTCTTCATTCTCTTTCTTAGCCGCACGTTTCAATAACTCCCGGAAGCCAGAAGTATTATCTGTTGTTGTCTTGTCCTTCAGCTGCCCGGCAGGAATTTCTCCCAGATTTGTTACGGTATCTTTGCAGACCGCAATCGCAAAATAGCTTTCGCCAATGCGAACCAACTGGATATATTTGTTGTTGGCGATCCGGACGGTCTCCAATACTTCAATATTCCCCACTGCACCCTGCTGCTTCTGATATCCGGCAATCCATTTTGTCACCAGCGCAGTCACCGCCAGTACCGCCACAAAGATCAACAACACTGTGATGAATTGCGCATAACTGTCTGTTTTTCCGGTAAGTATGATCATTAACCCACTACCTTTTTCACTGCTTCAATAACACGCTCAGCCTGGAAAGGCTTTACAATGAAGTCCTTGGCTCCGGCCTGAATGGACTCAATAACCATTGCCTGCTGTCCCATAGCGGAACACATAATTACTTTTGCTCCGCCGTCAATCTTTTTGATCTCTTTCAATGCCTGGATTCCATCCATCTCAGGCATAGTGATATCCATAAGTACCAGATCAGGATTTACCTCTTTGAACTTTTCCACTGCCTTCAATCCGTTTTCTGCTTCTCCTGCCACATTATAACCGTTCTTGGTCAGAATGTCCTTGATCATCATTCTCATAAATGCTGCATCATCACAGATTAAAATATTCTTAGCCATTTAATTTTCCTCCGTTTATTTGGTCTGTTCTCTGCCTACTTTATAATCTCCGTAATTCGTACGCCAAAACTCTCTTCAATTACAACAACTTCTCCCTTGGCTACGAACTTGCCATTCACCAATACGTCGATCGGCTCACCGGCAATACGGTCAAGCTCTATGATCGTTCCCGGAGAGAAGTCCAGAATATCGGATATGGATTTTGTCGTTCTGCCAAGCTCCACCGTTACTTCCAGTGGAACATCTTTGATCAGTCCGATATTCTCCTGTCCGGTAGTGCCCATATTGTCATTAGAAAAGCTCTGGAACTGCGCAGGCTGTACATTCACATTCTGTCCCGGCATTCCCATCATGCCCATCTGGTTCATGCTGTTCATGCCCATGTTGCCCATCTGGTTCATGCCGTTCATGCCCATATTGCCCATCTGGTTCATGCCGTTCATGCCCATGTTGCCCATCTGGTTCATGCCCATGCTGCCCATCTGGTTCATACCATTCATGCCCATGTTGCCCATCTGGTTCATGCCATTCATGCCCATGTTGTTCATCTGGTTCATGTCATTCATGCCCATGTTACCCATCTGGTTCATGCCGTTCAGATTCGTATTGTTCATCTGCGTCTGATTATCAGTACCCGGTGCAGGAATCTGCGCTGTGGTATTGGTATCATTCTCCGGCTGTGCAGGCTTTTTCTCTGTCACTTCATCAATGTTAGCCATCTGCGTATTGATAAATGTCTCTACCAGCTTACGGGCAAAATCTATGGGATACAGCTGCATGATAGTGCTGTCCACCAGATCATCAATCTGCATGCGAAAAGAGATCTTTACAAAAGTACCGCCCAAAAATGGGGAAATTTCTTTGCCGTCTTTTACTTCTGTCAGGTCGAACAGGGAAGACTCAGGCGGGCTGATGTCGATCACCGTCTGCAGCAGCGTAGATAGTGAGGTGGCTGCTGATCCCATCATCTGATTCATTGCCTCGGAGATCGCACTCAGATGCAGCTCTCCCAGTTCTCCTTCTGTATTGGTACCGTCACCGCCCATCATCAGGTCGGTGATCACTTTTACATCATGCTCTTTTAACACCAGAATATTGGTGCCGTCCAACCCCTGTGTATACTTGATCTGAATAAATACGCAGGGCTTCTCGTAACTATCCAGCAAAGTCTTCCATGTGGCCAGTGTAACCACCGGAGTGGTAATATTTACTTTGCGGTTTACCAGTGAATATAATGTAGTGGCGGAAGAACCCATGCTGATATTGGCTACTTCGCCAATGGCATCCTTCTCCACATCTGTCAGTCCCTCTTCGTCTCCGACAGTCGGTGCCACATCTTTCGCATATCCATTATCCGTATTTTCAGCCGAGCTGCTGTCCTGAGGTGTCTCCGGCGATGCACCGCTGTCCGCGGTGTCCGACAGATCCATGCCTTGCAGCAGGGCATTTATCTCATCCTGAGATAACATCCCATCCATCGTTACTCCTCCTCTCTGATCACCGATGTGATCTGAACAGCATACGAATCTCTATCCGTACCGGGCAGTGCCGTGAACTTCTTAATATTGCCCACATACACGTTCATGTCGGTATCGACTCTGGAATCCAGCCGGATACAGTCGCCCACCTGCAGATTCAGGAAATCATTCACTGAAATGGTGCTCTTTCCCAGCACTGCCTTGATCGGAATATCTACTCTCCGGATCATGGACTCTATGTACTCCTCGTAGTGTTCATCGTGATTCTCCTGCATTGTGGAGAACCAGTATTTGGTGTTCAGTTTATCCATCACATCTTCCAGTGTAAAGAAAGGAAGACAGATATTTAACATTCCTTCTACATCCCCAATTTTCATGTTCAGGGTTACAATGGCGATCATATCGCTGGGAGCGATCACCTGCGCAAACTGGGGATTCGTCTCTAGCCTGCTTAAGACCGGCGAGATATCAACAACATTTTTCCAGGGTTCCCGTAACAATTGGGTGAACATTACCAATAATTTCTGTAATATTGTCAATTCAATATCTGAAAATTCCCTGCTTTTTTCCAAAGGCTGTCCGCTGCCTCCCAGCATACGATCAAGCATGGCATAGCACAGATTGGTTGCTATCTCAATAATGATATTGCCGTTAAGTGGTGCAAAATTAATAATGCCGAGTACCGACGGATTTGATAGTGCATTGGAGAATTCACTGAAAGTAACCGTCTCGGAACTTGCAACCGATACCTGTACGTTTTTACGCAGATATACCGGCAGGTTTGTCGATACCAGTCTGCTGTAATGTTCAAATATAATCTCCAATGTTCTTAAGTGTTCTTTGGAGAATTTGGTGGGACGACTGAAGTCATAATTTTTAACCTGCTTCTCATCCTCACCCTGAATCTGATCCACATCCAGATCTCCATCCGACAATTGTTTCAAGAGATTATCAATTTCGCTTTGTGAAAGTATATCACTCACAGGACCTCACCTCCTGTCATCTTATTTTTGTGGTTCATCAGCCGAATTTCACTCCACTGATTGCAACCTTATAGATGAAGTCGGATTGGAACAGATCCTGCACAGACTTCAGGATTTCCTCTTTCAAACCTTCCATATCCTCTCTGCACTCATCTTCCGTATGTGCGGAAACCGTAGCGGTAATGGCATCCTTGATCAGATTTTCATAGCCGGACAGTGTTTCACTGCTTCCGTAGGTCTTATAATCCTTGCTCTTTTTATTGATAGACAGCGAGACATCAAACATAATATAATCCTGCTTTGCTCCCGCCTCACTCTTCAGCGGGATCGTCATAGAATCCGCAATATTATATACTTCTGTGTCTGTAAGAGGAACATTCGTCGTCCCCTCTGCTCCCGGAACCGTCAGTTCCAGATTCATGGCAGTCGTGATATTATCCACCAGCTGTGCCGTCTTCTTATTCGTTCCCACAATGCTTACCAGCATAACACCGGTCAACGCAATATTCACGATAAGTAGTGCCAGGATCAGCACTGTCATCAGATTTTTCTTCATACTATTCTGCTTCCTTTCCCTGTCTGCCTTAATTTGCCGCAGAAGGATTATATATTCTGATCTCTACCCGTCGATTCTTACTTCTGCCCTCTTCTGTGGAATTGTCCGCCACGGGGGTGCGGTCTCCCATTCCCGCATGCCGGAGATTTGCAGGATTCAGTGAAGTATTATCCACAAGGTAATAAAATACAGATAGTGCACGTGCACTGCTCAGTTCCTCGTTATCAGCGAACCTCGCACTATGTATCGGAACATTATCCGTATGTCCCTCAATTTCAATTACAGAATCACTGCCATATCGTTCCAGGATCACTCCCACTTTGTCCAATACTGTCTTGGACTGTTCCTTCAGGGAATCGCTTCCGGAATCAAATAAAAGAGCTCCCTTCATAGAAAGCTGTACATATTGCGCTGTGAAAGATACATCCACCTGATCCGCCAGGCTGTCCTCATTTACAGCTTCCTGTACCATTTCGGACAGTTCTTCATTGCTTTGAAGATTTTTCTCATTCAGTGCCTCCTGCAGTGCCTCTGTGCTGTCATATTTCTCATAATTGTCGGAATCCGTTTCACTGTCCGCATTTCTTCCGGCATTACTGATATACTCATCCAGATCATTCAGCTGGCTGACGCCGTTACTGATCAATATTCCTTCACCTATGGCCGTAGAGCCGGCGTTAAAAATACTAAAAGCACTGTTAGACATTGCCGCAGCCATTTCATCCCATTTGTTGGCATCAATAGATGACATGGAAAACAGCATAACAAAGAAGCACAGAAGCAAATTCATCAGGTCACTGAAAGTGGCCATCCATGCCGGTGAACCAGCAGGTGGATCTTCAGGCTTACGTTTTGCCATTAAGCTTCACCCCCCGCTTCTCCTTCTTCATCTGCACTTGTTCTGTCCTTCGGAGGAAGGAATGACTTTAATTTTTCCTCAATGACACGGGGATTTTCACCTGCCTGTATGGACAAAAGTCCCTCAATCATGACTTCCTTCTGCTGCATCTCTATCGCATTATCCGCTTTTAATTTATTGGATACCGGCGTACAGATCCAGTTAGCCAACAGGGATCCGTACAATGTAGTGATCAGTGCAACCGCCATGGCAGGTCCCAGTGTGGACGGATCATCCATATGATACAGCATATCTACCAGACCGATCAGGGTACCGATCATACCCCAGGCAGGACCCATGGCCGCCAGTGTATCCCAGAAGCCAATCGTATCCTTATGTCTACCCTCCACGCTGACCAGTTCCGTCTCCATAATCGCACGCACCAGTTCAGGATCAGTTCCATCGACGATCAGAAGAATTCCTTTCTTCAGGAAAGGGTCATCCAGGTCGGTTGCTGCTTCTTCCAACGAAAGCAGACCTTCCTTACGTGCCACATTGGAAAGCTCTATGATCTTACCGATCATATCCGAAGTATTCAGTGTGGGCGCTTTGAAGATCAGTGTGAAAGATTTCAAACCAGCTATGTAATTCTGCAAACTCACGGACGTGAGGGTACAGGAAAATGCTCCGCCAAAGGTAATGATCGCAGAAGCCGGATCCAGATATTCCCTGAATCCTCCCACACCTGCGGAACTTATGATACCAAATACCAACATGAATAATGCCAGCAATATACCGGCTAAAGAAGCTATATCCACTTAAATCACCTGACATTCTGCCTTATCTTGCAAAAATATCCTTTCTGTATAATATTACAAGATTTTTTATTTCTTGTCTACTTTCTTTTACAATAATTTTTTTCCCGGTGGTCAGTGTCAGCACTGTATCCGGGGTCTCTTCTACCAGTTCGATCAGGTCCGGATTCACCAATACCTTGATTCCATTGATCTTCGTGACTTCGATCATATTACCGTCTCCTATTCTGCCCTGCGGATTTAACAGGATTATTTGTAATGATGTAGTACTTTTTTCCCTTGATGTTTTATATACACAAAAGGGACAGGCTTCTATCCTATCCCCTTATGCAGTCAAATTATTTTTTACGATTTCTTAACGCTTCAGATTGGTCAGTTCCTCAAGCAGTGTATCGGACACGGTAATGATACGGCTATTCGCCTGGAATCCTCTCTGTGTGGTGATCATCTCGGTAAACTCAGACGACAGATCTACGTTACTCATCTCCAGCTGACCGGTGGACATGTATCCGCCGCCTGCAGTGATATCTACGCCGATACCGTCAAATTCACCGGAGTTCAGTGTTGCGGAGTAGAGATTATCGCCCTCCTTCTCCAGACCAGAAGCATTGGCAAAGGCTGCTGTGGCGATCTGTCCGAGCAGCTTAGTCATACCATTGTCATAGCTTGCGTAGATCATGCCATCTTTCTGGATGGATACACCGATCATATCTCCCAGACGGCGTCCGGTTCCCAGTCCGTCCAGGTCTCCGCTGGTAGCACCGATGGTGGAGGTACCCTTGTTGTCGTAGTTGGTACACTCGGACAGATCGATAGTAACATCGGAGAAATTACCACCCAAAGCAGAAAATGCTGCATTAACGTTCAGGTTTGTAGTAGAGCCGCCGACACTTTCCAGTTTACCGGTATCTTTATTAAATACTACAGTAGTTCCTTCAAAGTAACGGCCCTCCATAGTAATCGCACTACCGTCAGCAGGAAGTACATCTGTCGTTTTACCGGCCATCATATTTCCAAGCAGATCCTGTATCGTCAGTTGCTTATCCTTATCTGCAGTACTCGTGATATACAGATTCAGGAATTCATCAGTAGATCCTTCGTATCCATAAGCCTTCGCGATGGCATCCAGCGCTTTCTGCTGTTTCTGTGCCGCTGCATCATCTGCTGGAGTGATCAGACTTCCATCCGCCTTAAAAATATCTGCAAGATTGGCTACGTCTGTAGTGCCATCCTTGGTTTTCAGCACTTTTCCATCCCACTTGTAGGCATCGGTATTTAATGTTACCTTAGTCTCCATCTTCTGTTGGGATCGATTACCAAATTCCAGTTTTGAAATATCGATTTCTGCTCCGGTAGAATCCAACAGCTTGCTCAATTCCATACTGTACTCATTGGTCTTATCACCGCCGGACTGCTTAAATGTGAACTTTGCAGTATAGCTGTAACCTCTTGCATCGAAGAAGTTCAGGTTGACTGTTTTACCGTTGGCACTGGTCACATCCTTATCGTTCTCATCCAGAATACCGGAGATATTTGCTTTTGTAGTAGCCTCAGGAGGATATGTCATATTTGCTGCACTCATAATACGCAGTGCAGTTACGGTATCCTGCTTGATGTTGCCTGTGGTCTCATCCACGCCCCAACCCATGACATTGTAACCGGTGCTGGTCATTGCCAGGTTGCCGGCGCCATCTACATAGAAAGAACCGTCTCTGGTAAAGAAGTTCTCGGAGCCGTTGCTGACTACGAAGAAATTGTCTCCGGTGATCATGATATCAAAGGGGTTGCCGGTAGACTGTGCGGAACCCTGTGTGGTAATGGCAGTGTTGATAGCTCCTGCCTTAACGCCCAGACCGATCTGCTTGGCATTGGTACCGCCGACACCGGTGGTAGCGTTGGCACCACTGGCCTTCTGTGTGGTCTGGCTCATCAGTTCACTGAAAGTCATGGAACTGGATTTGTAAGCTGTTGTGTTGACGTTGGCAATATTATTACCGATTACGTCCATTCTGGTCTGGTGTGTTTTCAGTCCTGCTACACCAGAATACAATGATCTCATCATAGTGCTTGTTCCTCCTGTGTTCGGAACCGTACTCTTTCTCTGTCATTCAAAAGAGTGTAACCTCCATTAAGGTCCGGTCTACATAATTACGGCTCCGTTAATATTTGTAAATACATTTTCTTCGGTTTCTCTGCTGTCCATCGCAGTGACTACGGTCTTATTGGGTACATTCACAATAAATGCCAGATCGTCCACGATCACCAGAGAATCCCTGATTCCCTTCTGTCCCGCTTTTTGCGCTCCGTCGTTCAAGCGTTCCAGCTGTGCATCGGTCAATTCAATGCCTCTGTCTGCCAGCCGCACCGTAGCATGTTTGGAAAATTTCAGTTGCTCGTTACTTTTGCTCTGTAAGATTTCCTGAAATGATACCAGATTTTCCTGTGCTGCTTTTACGGTCTTACGACTGTTGTTTAAATACTGATTTGCCAGCTGGTCAATGGACAGAAAACTGTTTTTCTGAATATCCATATTCAAACACTCCTCTGCGTCAGCCGCTTACTTACTGTTCTATGCTTCTTCGGTACCCTCTGTCTTCTCCGTACTCTCGGGATCCTTGTCTTCGGCTTTTTCTTCCGACTTACGGATCTCCTTCAGTCTCTCGATGTACTTATTCAGACTGGTTACGGTATCTTTGGCCAGGAAGGATTTCTCATAATCACTCATCTTGTTATATTCCTTCTCCAACTCATCAATGCTCTCACCATCCGTAGAATCAATGCCGTTTACATTAGGAAGCTTGTTCAGCTTTACCGTAAAGTTATATGCCTTGTTATATGCATCCAGATAATTTGCATCCACAATGGAATCCAGATCATCGATGGAGTACTTCTTCTCATTGATGTAGAGGTATGCTTTG
>ERZ1026862.405-NODE-405-length-28190-cov-14.524151_pt1 | contig 28190 bp, 25 predicted proteins | sample MGYA00380161_ERZ1026862 | MGnify/ENA primary metagenome ERZ1026862 (study PRJEB33269, sample SAMEA4719797) | human gut metagenome | biome: human-associated habitat; feature: organic feature; material: feces | place: Cameroon | collected 2013-10 ... | reverse complement strand
CTCACCTGCGCCACTGAGGAGGAACGCCAGGAACTGCTCAACGTCGTCATCGTGGGCGGCGGCGCAACGGGCGTGGAGATAGCCGGCGCTCTCTCTGAGATGAAGCGCTACGTCATACCGTACGACTATCCCGACATGGACTCGTCGCTGATGCACATATACCTCATCGAGGCGGGCGACCGCCTGCTTGCCGGTCTCTCGCAGGAGTCGTCGCAGAAGGCGTACGAGTTCCTCAAGAGCATGGGCGTAGACATACAGTTCGGCAAGATGGTGACCGACTATCGCGACCACAAAGTCATCATGAAGGACGGCACCGAGATACCTACACGCACCTTCCTCTGGGTGTCGGGCATCAGAGCCAACGCCATGCCGGGCATCGACGAGAGCCACTTGGGACGCGGCTTCCGCTTCAAGGTGGACGAATACAACCGCATACCGGGCGTAGAAGACGTGTTCGCCATCGGCGACCAGTGTCTGCAGACCTCCGACGCAGCCTACCCTAACGGCCATCCGCAGGTGGCGCAGGTGGCTATACAGCAGGCTAAGAACCTCGCCAAGAACCTCAAGCGAATCGACCAGGGCACAGACAGCAACCAGCTCACCCCGTTCCGCTACAAGAACCTCGGCTCTATGGCTACCATCGGACGCAACAAGGCTGTGGTAGAGATCGGCAAGTTCCGCAGTCAGGGCTTCTTCGCCTGGGTGCTGTGGCTCGTCGTCCATCTGCGTTCTATCCTCGGCGTGAAGAACAAGGTGATGGTGCTGCTCAACTGGCTCTGGAAGTACGTCAGCTACAACGACTCTATCCGCATGATCACCTACGCCACAAAGCCGCGCGAGGTGGAAGAGCGCATGAAGCGCGAGCAGACAACCCACCTCGGAGAGGACTTGATGGAGTAAAACGGCGGATCTGCCCTACTCCATACAATACGAAATAAGACTCTTTGTTAAATAGAATAAGACTCTTTATCATTACTGTCCCGTTAAAGTGGACTAATCGCTCTTTGAATTAATTGTAATACAGCCTATTAGGTCTAAGCGTAGATTAGTTTTCAGGATAGCTGATTAAGAAAGAAAAAGTAGTTGCAGAAATGCGATAAGCCCGACAAGAAGTGAGCACATGCGTCACTCTTGTCGGGCTTTTGCTTGATATAAAACATAAAAAACAATCAATTCATCAACTACATAATCATTATAATAAAAAATCAGCATTAAATTGACACACGATAGTGCGTATCGATTGGTATAAAAATCTTTGGGAACGTTTGCGTAAAATGGGAACGATTGCGGTAACGTTCCCAATAAACAAGGATTATTTTTGTTTTACCACCTATTTGGGATGACGTAAATTTGCAAGCGTAAAGAATAAAAATTTAAAAACCTAAACCTTGCAAATGAAAAGAATTACCACATCACTCATTGCCTCGGCAATATGCCTGACGGCTTCAGCACAAATCCACCTTACTGCCGACTTGCAGAACAACCATCTGTGGCGTGGCATGGAAGTGGCTGACGGTTGCCTTATACTTACCGACCTTGGCTATACGTTTGCCAATGGACATGTTACTCTCGGTCTGTGGGGAGGCACAAACACTCAAGGCTCCTATAAAGAGTTCAACCATTACATCACGCTACGCACGGGCGGACTGGAGTTCACGGCTATGGACACTTACAACTTCTCGCCTGGAGCAACGTATAACAATAGGCAGTATTTCAACTACAAGGCACATGAGACTGGACGATTTCTTAACTGCACGCTGAATTACCGCTTCCAGCAGCCTCGGTTTCCATTGTTGCTCAGTTGGTCGACAATAATGTTCGGCCGCGACCGTTCGGCTGACAACAAAGAACAGAAATACACAACATTCGTTTATGCCGAATATCCTATATACAAGAAAGACGGATGGCAGGTGGACGCAGGAGTGGGAGGAGCCTTCGCCCTGAACAAGGCTGGTGAGAAACAAAACTTCTACGGCAACACATCGGGCATTGTGCATACACAACTGAGAGTAAGCCACGACCTGAAGATAGGCTCCTACACTCTGCCCGTACATGCCATGGGATTGTGGAACCCACAGTCGCAGAAGGCTTATTTCCAAATAGGAGCACAAATCATCAACTTATAAAAAACATAGTATAAAGACATAAAATCCATAAACATAAATAAAATCCATAAAACATTATGAATATCAAAGATTTCACAACAGGCGTTCAGCACATTGGTATCCCCACAAACAATATTGAGGAGACCATCAACTTCTATCTCACTCTCGGCTTCACAACAGCCTTGCGCACTATCAACGGCACAGAGGAAGTTGCTTTCCTTCAGCTCTACAATCTCGTGATAGAGACTTATCAGAACCGTCAGGCTGCTATGGCATACGGAGCCATCGACCACATTGCCATCGACGTGAAGAACATCGACGAGCTGTTTAAAGTAGTGCAGCGTGCTGGACTGAAAATGCTTGACACACAAGTCTATGGTTTACCATTTTGGGAGAATGGAGTTAAGTTCTTCACTATCGAAGGACCTAACAAAGAGAAGATTGAGTTCTGCGAGAGACTGTAAACAGTTGAGAGTTGAAAGTTGAGGGTTGAGAGTTATGATTACCAAGCTAAACATTTAATGTTAAAGTATATCATAACTCTCAACTTTCAATTCTCAACTCTCAACTATTGTAATCATAACTCTAAACTCTCAATTCTCAACTGAATCTTACCGGCTCTGTGGATATTTCATGGGGAATAGTCACAAAGAATCGCAATCTCTACCATAGGTGCATCATCTGACTCTGCATTATAGTCTTTCTTCTACAGCGTAAACTTGTATCCCGCAGTAATATACACAGCATGGTTGCGTGCCGAAGGTGAGCCAATCATGCTGACCCATGGGGCGTTTGACTTTAGGTTTATGGCCTTTCTGAATTCGAAGCAATATGTGGCATCGAGGGTGATGTGCCGCCACTCATAGCTCAGGCCAAAGGGAATACCTACCACGATGTTGCGGAAGTTGCTGCTCACACTCTCCGATTTCTTCTCTTTGTACGATTCCCATAGATACATAGATGATGTGCCGTCGCCGAGATTCATGGTGCGAATGCTATTTATAGTAATCTTATCCTTTGCCGAGACGAGCAAGCCTACCTGCACACCTATATGGGTAGCCAGTCCTTTCACGTCCAAGGAGTAAGCCTTTATCTGTAGAGGCACGGATACGTAAGTCACGTCAAGCTTTTCATTTGCAGATGCGTATTTTTCTTTCTGCTCCTTGAATGCGGTGCCAATAAGACTGAAGTCGGCTCCCGTCGTCAACGAACAATACTGCGACAAAGGTATCTCTACACTTGCACCAAACGTATAACCTACTTTCCACTCCTTTGATGCTGTTAGTGCAGAGCCTTCCATCTTGGATATGGTTACACCTGCATGTGGAATGATTGACACACGGTGACCTTCGTTCTGAGCCGATGCCAACATAGGCAGCAGCGACATGACAACGGCTGATATTATATTTTTCATAGTGTTCATTTTCTTTTGTAAGTATATATTTCAGTGGGATTACCCTGCTTGTGGGTGAGCTTCATGCAGTCTTCTGCCTTGTCGCTGACGGTCCAGGTTTCTGTACCACCGTATCTGGGTATAATGAGTGCGTTGACGTCTCCGAATTTAGTTATGTTGTCACCGTCCATTGTGAACCATTGGTCAGAGACAACATTTCCAAATCTGTCCCATTTGTACGTTTTATGGTTATCCATAAAAGCGAGAGTGTGGTAGAACTGCGAGTTCCAGCTGTCGTCATTCTGGATGTCAATGTCCGTGATGCTTTTGCCATCCACAATGTAAGTATAGTGTGTGGTTACCCACTTGCCCAAGATGTATTCGGGCACAGGTTTCTTCATTATCTCGTTAGCCCGCTGCATCTCTTCGGGCACGTCTTTCTTCACAAAGTGTTCCACCCTATTATTGTCGCCATTGGCAAAGGCAAGCAATGAATTGTTACCCACGGCATACACATTCCAATTGGTTCCTAATGAGAGAATTGTGCAGTTGTTGTTGTCCAGTTCCACCTTAGCCGAATGATACTGCACGGCATGATGAAAAGTCACACTCCATATCAGTGTTATGTCGGAGATATTGCCTTCTTCGTCTACGTAGAATCCACTGCCAGACCCATTGTCCTGTTCCCAATAGCCAGTGAAGTCGGTCATGTTGAATCCCGACATCTTCATGCCTTCAAGTTCACTTATCATCTTGTCGCCATCGCCTGGTAGCGATGTGAGTCTGTAGAAAGGTACTACTGATGTCTTGCCGTTATATGCGAGATACATCTTTTTGTCGTCGTTTCCAGCCACGGTCACGTTGTAGTATCTACCGTAGCCTTTGAGCAGTTGCATCTCATAGTGGTTGCCGTTCACGCTCCACTTGCCCGTCTTGTATCCCAATTTATAAGGATTGTCGGTAACGCTTGTGTACATCCATTCTGTCACGGTCTTGTCATTGTGTACTACGATGCCTTGAATGGCACCGTCGCCATTTATGTCCTCGCCAGCTATCTGCCAATAGCCAGTGATGGGCACATTGATGTCGGGCGACACTTTAGGTGCTGCGAATGCAGGGTCGTCGCTGCATGATGTCTGCATAACGACGGTTAGCAGGCATAATGAAAGGGTTGTGAAACAAATGTGTTTCATTATTTTAGGTATTATTTAGTTGTTAATATGTTGTAAAACACCGCAAAGGTATATTTTTTATTTCTGATAAGATAGGTAATTATTAAAAAAATAAAAGAAAAAAGATTGTTAGTGTGATTCTCGTCTATAAATATAACATTCGACAGCAAGCAATATTTAACGATTCTGTGCGTTTATAATATGACAAACATAAAAAACGTAGTATGAAACAGCTTTTATTTCTTTTAATGATGATTACTGGCGCTTGTACATTTACAAGTTGCGACAAGTCGGATGACACTGTAGACCCTATAAAAGAAAATCTATTTAATAGCAAATATATAGTCAACGATACCGGATGTTGCGTGCTTGATGGTTTGCAACCAACAAGAGCAGAGATTATCAATGATGAAGTGAAAGGCTATGGCTGGAAGGTTATTGGCATATATAAAATAATGGATAATGGTAAGCTATCACAAAAAGACTATCGCGATATGGTGTATGGTAGCGGATATACAGACTATTGGTTTAAGGCAGACAATAACTTGATTGGCTTCCTTCATAGCGATGTGTCTGGTAAAAACTACATAAATACAGAATGGAGCTATGACGACAGCAAGGGATATATCATGCGCTATTCTGCCGATTTAAGCATATCAGAGCGCTATATGCAAGTGCTGTATGTCGCCACACTTCAAGGTAAAGAATTCTATCTTTACACCATTCAGAAGCTTGGCTACACAACCATAAAGAACGATACCACCAAGCCTTTCTATGGTTTGGTGATATATCAGCGCATGACTGATAAAGAACTTGCAGAAATAAAGAAGGAGTATAAATACGTGACGAAATCGAATTATTAAGGTGTTTAGCCTATTGTAATTATTGCATCAATATTATGGAGTTTCAAGTATTCCATTTTCTGCCACCAACAAATACATCCGACAGTGTCGGACATTTTAAATATCAATAACAAAAAATATATGGTGACAACTTTCCCTCCACAAAGCGGAGGCTACAGAAAATAATAGAGACGTAGAATTTAATGTATAAAAGATTGTGGTAGTTCCAGCTTTTTTATATAATTTTGCCAACCGTTTAGGATGGCAAAATATATTTAGAATATGGAAAATATAGAAGTGATGGTGGTACTCTTCATCATCGTTGTGCTTGGCTATGCCATGTGTAAATTGGGATATATGGGCGACAAGTTCGACCAAAAACTATCATCTATAGTTATAGACATTACTTGTCCAGCATTGATACTCTCATCGGTAATGGGTACAGAACTCCCCGACCGCAGTCTTATTCTACCGCTATTAGGCGTAGGCTTTCTCACCTATATCCTATTGCTCGTATTTGGTTTTTGGGTACCTCGCTTTATCAGCAAGAACCACGACGACCAAGGCATGATAGGTTTTACATTGATGTTTGCTAATGTAGGCTTCATCGGCTACCCTATCGTCTCTTCCATATTCGGTCCAAAAGCCATTTTCTATGCCGCTCTCTTGAATACTCCTAACACATTCTTCATATTTACAGCAGGAGTAATGCTTGTTAAGGGCGAATATAGTCTTAAAAGTCTAAACCCGAAGTTGTTATTCTCGCCAGCGATGATAGCAGCCTTCATTGCCGCCATACTCGTTGCTTGTGGCGTACACACTCCAGACATTATAGCTCGTCCTATCACCATAGTGGGCAACATAACAGTTCCTGCCGCTCTGATGATTATCGGTTCTTCTATGGCACGCCTTCCACTACGCGAAATAGTGGGCAGTCCAAAAGTTTATGTAACATCATTCTTGCGTCTCATCGTCGTACCGCTATCTGTTTATTATCTATTCAAAGTTTGTGGAGTTAGCAACATTGTCAACAACATAAACACCGTAGTGATAGCCATGCCTGTCGCCTCTTTTGGTACAATGTTTTGCATGAAGTATGGTCGCAACCCTTCTCTCATCACCGAGATAACCTTCATCACCACAGTAGGCTCCATCCTCACTATTCCTCTGATAACGATGTTGTTATAAATGTATTGATTTTCCTTTTAGGGAATTTCCTATCAATCTATAGGGATTCATACCTTTCTTCTGTCAATCATACTTGCTAATTTTGCAATCAGAAAAGAAAAATATAATAACCCTCAATAAATAGCAGAGCTTATGAAAAGGAATGAATGGATGGCACTTATTGCCACAACCATATTGATGTTTGCCGTATGCCTTTCTGCATCGGCAAAGGATGTGAAGAGTGTGGAGCGTGGAATGACCAAGCAGGAAGTTATCAACATATTGGGCAAGCCAAAGCTAACGAGCTTTGATGCTTATGGCGACAAATGGGAGTTTATCAAAAATACAAAACAGATTACCGTAAGCTTTGATTTAAGCGGAAGGGTTGTTGCTTGTAACATGAATTATGTTGTAGATGTCAACACCAATCATACAGTAGATGCAAACCATCAGCGCCATACCCCTCCATATGCAATATATCCTAATGCGTCGATGTATTACAATTGTTGTCTCGACGAAACTTCCTTTGCCAAGCTGTATAACAAAGTGAAGAACGCGAGCTTCGACGACAACAAGTTCGACCTACTTGAGGTTGCCAGTCTCGGATGCTTCTACTCATGCAATCAAGTTGCTCGCATGATGAGCATATTCACATTTGGCGATAAGCAGTTGAAAGTGCTCAGCATGATGGCTTCTCACATTGTTGACCCTCAGAACACCATAGCTATCTACAACGTATTGACATTCGACAGCGAGAAAGCGAAAGCTGGAGAAATACTAAAGAATTCAAGAAAACATAAATAGCGGAGGTTGGTGACCTCCGCTATTTATATATATATATTATTTTCTTATTAGAGTTGCCTAAAACAAGAACGTTGGAAATCTCTTTGTATTGGCTTCCTTCTGCTGAAGTTCTTCCTTCATTCTCTTATTAGCCATTTTAAATAAGAAATTAAAGCGATGGCTTATATTAAGTTGTATGCAGACTGCCCAACGAACTCCTTTATTTGTGGGAGAAGCGATATTGCTTTTTCCACGCCAGCCTCATAAACTCTCCTCATTTTGTTCTCATTCAAACTAAGCCTACCTATATTAAGATTTTCGTCTGGACAAATAAGAAATGTATCGCCCTTTTCCAGTTCCGAGTGCACATAATCCAGTTCGTCGTTGTACATAATATGTCGTTTAGACATCAATTCTGCTACCTTAGGATAACCACTTAGAAACATCTTCATAGCAAGTCCGACATGTGCTTTTTTCTTCTTATAGTCAGCCGGCTGTGTAAGAACTACCACATTCCTTCTATACCCTTTTTCTTGAATAAACTTTAATGGAATGCTATCTGTAATTCCTCCATCAAGGTAATGACGCCCATCTATCTCTACAGGTCGCGCAAATACAGGCATAGAGGCTGAAGCCTGCATCCATCTTAATCCGATTCCGTCAGCATCTTCTATCTCGCGATAAACAGGACAGCCTTCTTCTATATCAGTACAAACGGCATAAAACCTCATAGGATTATTTTTGTATGCACAAAAATCTAATGGATCGTACACATGTGGAAGTAAGTTATAGGAGAACTGTTCATTAACAAAATTGCCTGTTCTAAACAACGACCTCCAACTCATATAGTTTGGATTATCCTTATATTTTATATTGTAACGCAAAGCTCTTCCTGGTTGGTTTGACTTGTAATTACAGCCAAACAACACTCCTGCAGAAACACCAACTGCAGCATCAAACTTGATGTCATTCTTCATAAACACATCAAGTATTCCATTTGTGAACATTCCTCTTAAGCCTCCTCCTTCAAGAACAAGGCCATTTGAAGATTGTAAAGTGGTTGATATGGTATTCTTTTCCTTTGTCATTTTGCCAGAGGGAACTATAATATTTTCTAAGTTACTCGATTTTGTGGTAAAATTAGCAATAGAAATTCTATCAACAATAATGTAAGCATGCAATAAATGTTAAAAAATCAGTCTTATTCCATTAAGTTCCACTTTTTGCGAAAAAAAAGATATGTAAACCCCACCAACCAGTCATTTGGAAAGTCCAAAATAAGGTTGGTGGGTACAACAAGGTTAGTTTATACAAAAGGTATGAATTAGCAATTAAAAGGTATGAATTATCAATAATACATTTCTTGATATAAAGTCACAGCCTCTATATTTCCGTTGTCGCCATGCAATGACACTTTGTCCTCACGCTCTAACCATCCAAGCGAGAGTAATAGCTGAGACTCTGTGAGGTCTGTGACTTTCAACAATTCCTCGAAGGTTATCCTTCCGTTTCTTGCTGCTATTGTCTGCCAGATAATACCAGCATTTTTTCCAATTTCATGTCTCATAATTCAGTGTTTTTTAAAGTTATTTATCTTGATATATTCTTATACGTGCATCGGATGACGACAATCGCTTTACTATAGCTTTCAGTCGTAGGCCGTACATAACACAAGCCAACATAGCATATACTATCACCTGACACCAAAGTCCGATATACTCATTGTGAATATCTTCTATAGATGCGCCTGTGCCCATTATGCGCAAGTAGCCATTCATACCAAAGGTAGAAGGAAACAGCCACGACACGCACTTCCAGAATATTGGTATTTCTGACCCTGGCCATGATATGCCCGACATGAATAGTAGTGGCACAGAGAGGAAAACGAATAGCATAATACAGTCCTCTCTTCGGTAAACCAACACCGACAGCACCATTGCCATAAAAATGCATGCCAAGATGTATGGTATTATAAACCTTAAGAACACCCAATAGTCGCCAAGGTTAGGCAATCCAAACCAATGAGTAACAGCGGTGTACATATATATTGCCATAAACAAATATAGCACGAAATAGAATATAGCCTTACCGATAACGATATCAAAAGGACGTCTATACCATTTACGTTTAGGAAGCATGTGTGCCAAACACTTTTCGCGTTGGTTGCCCATTGACATGCCTATACCAAGAAACAAAGTTTGCTGGATGATAAGCATCAGTACTGGTGGTATAAGGAATGCGGCAAAACCACTTTGCGGATTATACAAACTGATGTAGTCGTACTCTATCGGCATACGCGAGATATCCTCGTCTTCACGTGTTGTAGGATGCAGATACTTTTCCACCTTTATATCTCTGTTCATATCGAGCGATACATTGTTAGCAGCAAGGAGTAAAGCCTTATAGTAAAGCAGCGAGCTCATATTGCAATAAAGTCCAACAGTAGTCTGTTCACCACGCCAAATATCAAGATTAAAAGTCTTCGGTATACGCAGAACTCCATATATTTTGCTCTCCTTTAGCAACTGTTGAGCCTCTTCTACATTATTGCAACGTGCCACCAAGCGAGCATCTGGTGTGGCATCCATCTTGCGTATGAATTCACGACTTGTCGAACTATTGCTATCATCAATCACTGCAAACGGCACGTCGCGCACCACCTCGTTGGTATATACATACGAATAGAGCAACGGATAGCACAATGGTACGAATATGATGAAAATCAATATACCCTTATCGTGCATGATTTCCTTCATCTCCGTCATCCATATTTGAATTATGTTAATGAGCGTTCTTTTCATTATGGTACATATTTATGGTTCAAGAACAGACTATGATAGTGACGAAGCGTGAGCAGCGGTAACAATGCAAATATCACCATTGCAAGCAAACTTTGCCAAGCATATACAATGCTGTATCCGTTGAGAGCCTGATTAACATATAGCAGATAGTAGTGGCGCAATGGAAACAAAACTGCCAGTTTCTGCAGTATGCCATCCATTGCAGTCACAGGAAAAGTGAAGCCAGCAAGCGAGAATGACAATATACCCCAGAGTGAGCAGAGACACATCGATAGTCGCATTTGTCCACATACACCGAAAATAAAGGTAGCAAGTCCTTGTGCGCCCAACACCGTAAGCATCCCTATGAGTATCATCGGCAATATGCCACTATTGCATGGGAACTGCAGATAGCGATAGAAGCACACTGCATAAAGTATGGCAATGAGCCAAAACACCAATGTCTGCGGAAGCAGTTTACCTACGATAGCTGTAAGTGGAGATTTTCCCGATATGCGATAAATAAATAGCTGCGTGTTGCGTTTCCACTCTATACCTATAGTATATGCTGCCGACAGCATAACCAACAATATGAATATGCCAGGTATGAGCATATTGTTGAGATACACCGAATAGTCGAGATATGGATTATTTAGAGGATGCGTCTCTATCTTAATAGGCTGAATGATGCCCATAGCCTGACGTTCTGTCAAACCGTGAGCATAAAGTTTCTCTCTTGTCAATGCCAATCCTGTAAGCTCCGAAGCATAGCGCATATCGCGCATCAGCAGGTTGCCCGGCACATAATAGCATTCGTTGGTATAAAACGATATACGTGGCTGTCGACTTGCCAAAGCCTTCTCGGTGGTTTTCTTTGGCAAATAGAAGAAACCATATATTTCACCTCGTTGCATAGCCTTTCGTGCTTCGCTAAAAGTAGAATAGTGACGAACCAACTTTACTTCCTCCATCGACCCGAGTATACGAGTTATGGTATGGGTGATATGCGTATTATCCTCATCAACCATTGCTGCAGGCAATTTTGTAGGCAAGCCATCACTCATCAGCGTGGTTAGAAAGACGAGACAGAATAGCGGTGCAATAATCATGCAAAAGAGAAATAGCGGACGATGCGAATACATCTTCAGCTCTCTCTTGCCTATCATGGCGAGCCTTCTGATAGTCTTGCTTTTGATGTTCATGATGCTGATATTTTATTTGCTAATTTTATGGTTCGCATCGTCGGTAGTAGATGCCGACTTTCTTAGCACTGCCGACATTCCAGACAATATATCATTTACAGGCTGCAACGGATGAGCCTGCACCTCGAATGTCTTCAAGTCGAGGTTGTCGAGAGCTTTTGTAGCTTTCCATACGGCGAACGAGCCCACGTCTTTCATCAATGTGATGCGCACTGGTATAGTCTTGTCTACAGCAGGCACATATACTTCTGCTACTGTACCAATGGAGTAGCCTTTAAGTTTGTCTTCACGTATATTAAAGGTAAACCACACATCGCTTACCACCGACACATTCATGATAGGTGCACCAGTACCTACCAACTCTCCTACCTCAGGAAATATCTCTGTTATTTGTCCATCAGCGGTTGCCACCAGTACAGTCTCCTTGATATAAGAGTTTACCTCATCAACAGCACCCCTTGCACGTTCGGCTTGAGCCTGTGCCATGCTCTTTTCTTCTTTTCGTGCCCCGTTCACTGCCATATCATATTTTGCCTTGGCTGCTTTTTCCGTAGCGACAGCAGCATCGAATTGCGCTTTAGCCTCATCACGTTTTTGCTCTGCCATTACTCCACTTTCGAAAAGACGTTGCACACGATTGTATGTCTTTTCGCTCACCTCAACAGCAGCTTTCGACTTCTGCCACATCTCATAAGCTGCCTGGATATCTTCTTGTCGAGCACCATTATGAGCCTTCTCTTCCATTGCCTTGGCTGCATCATATGCAGCATTTGCCTGCGACAACTTAGCTTCCACATCTGGAGCCTCAAGCACTACAAGCGTATCGCCCTTATGAACAAAATCGCCTTCCTTCACTCTTATCTCCAACACTCGTGCAGGAACCTTTGATGATAGGCGATAGTCGGTTGTCTCAGCCTGTCCTTCCAAGGTTTCATCCTTACTGGTACGGAACAATCCTACCATGATAACGACTACTATCACGGCAATGAAAACCAAGGCTATTGCCAATATATTGGTGAAAATTCTATTCTTTTTCATTTGTACGTATTTTCTGATTAAACATTTCTTATATAGTATATTGATTATTATATGTTTGCATTGATTGAGCCTATAGCCTTTCTCAAATATAGGTTTGCAAGGCGCACGTCCACTTGAGCGTTTACCCATTCCGATTTTGCCTTCAGCCATGCAGTCTGTGCTTCCATGACATTGCTCAGCGTCACTACTCCCTCTTTCATTCCGAGATTGGCATAGCGTAGGTTTTCCTCAGCCTCATCAACACTGCGCACTGTGGTCTGAAAGCGCTCTATGCTTTCTTGTAGTTTTTGTCTGCATTGGTTTACTTGCAATTCTATCTTTTCCTTTACCTCTTCTGTCTCGTAACGATGCATACAAGCTTCAGCCTTAGCTGCTTTCACCTTGTAGGAGCGATCACCCCAAGTCAGAATAGGAACGTTAAGCGTAACTCCTACATTCCACATACCTTTCAGTCTCTGTTCAAAACTATTAAACACCGAAGGATTGCTTGCCAAGTAGCCACCCATCAAAGCTAACTTTGGCAGATATTCTGCGCGAGCCAATTTTATCTTCTCATCATATATCTTATTTTTCAAATCCAGAGCCTGCAATTCCTTACGATTATTTTCGGCTTGCTGCACCAAGTCATCTGTTGCCTGATTAACCAACGCTCCATTGGTAATTGCTTCTGCAGTCTGCGAATTATCGTCAATGTTGTCTTCAACTTCTATCGGCTCATCCATATCAAGTCCACAAATACGGCAAAGATTCATACGCGACAATTCAATGCCGTTGTTTACTTGAATAAGAGTCACTCCAGCTTCATTCACTTTCACTTTTACGCTCAGCAAATCAGATTTGGTGGCCATACCTTCTTTTACAAGTTGCTCCACATCTTTTTCCAGTTTGTCAACCAACGCCTTGTATCCTTCTGCAAGTTTCTTCTTACTATGCAGGGCTACCAGATTCCAGTAAGCATCATCAACCTCCACAATGATATCCTGCAAAGTTTTGTCATACATTGTTCCTGAAGCCTGTTCTGCATATTGCGTAATCTTGTTGTAAGCACGTATTTTACCTCCCATATAAATAGGTTGTGTAAGCATTACTGCCATAATGCCAGCATTACGAGTATCTGTATGCAATGCGTCAACAAGTCCGTTGCCTGCAGCGTTCAGTTGTGGGGCAAGCGGTGCAAGGTCGGGTACCATAGCAGAAAGTCCTGTTCCCAAATTCGAAAGACTTTGCTTCTGATTATCGCTCAATAGTGACAGTTCACGACTTGTGTACATATATGCACCATTTCCAGAAACCTTGGGCAGAAAATTTGTCGTGGCAGACTTATGGGTGTAATGAGCTGCAACCTTGTTCTGCTCTGCCATAAGTAGCGATTTGTTATTGCTCACAGCACGTGCTCTCAATGTGTCGAGTGGCCATATATTGCCAATGGCATGTGCATTAACAAAGGCTAACGACATCAATCCAAGCATTAATACTTTTTTCTTCATCGTATATTCTTACTTTCTATTAATTTTTGGGCAAAATTACTACCATAAGAACACTTTGCGGTGTTCTTATGTGCATGCTTAAAGTTCGATTATGGAACTTATTCCTTAATAGACCAGTAATTTAACGAATTATACTATTAGAAATGACACATTATTGCTATATTTGCCAACAAATAACACATTCCATTTATGGCAACATTCGACAAAATAGATACAACGGGCATTAAGCAATTGGCAAATAGTGAATTTATCGACTATGCTGATAGCGATATCGTTATAATTGACGATTTACGCAACTTCACCAAATTACAAACAATAAAAGTTGACTTTCTGCTTATCATAGTGGTAAAATCAGGTCGCATCGCTATGCGCACCAACAAAGTAGAGTCAATAGCATCTTCTAACGACATAATAATTTGCCAACCCAACACAATGATGAATGAGTGTATGTTAAGCATCGATCTAAGTGCTAAAGCGGTATGTCTTTCATCGCAGATGGCTCGTAAGATGTTGCATATCGGTGATGTTGTAGATTTATCCTTTTACTTGAAACACAAACCGATTATTCATGTTGACGAGTCAACTATGAATACATTCGAGAAATATCATGCCTTATTGACAGAGCAGCTACTAAAAGAGGAAACTATGTACAAGAAGCAAATAATAAGCAGTCTTGTAAGTTCGTTTCTATTCTGTTTGTTGAGCATAATCGAAAATGCCACTCCTCAACGAACAGCCTTAAACATATCAAGGAGTAGTGTATTATTTAAACAATTCATTGATTTGCTGACTTCATTAGAAGTTAAACCAAGAAATCTGAATTATTATAGTAGTAAATTGTGTATAACAAGCAAATACTTATCAAATATATGCAAAGAAAATAGTGGTAAGACTGCTTACGACTGGATTATAGAATATGCGATAGAAGACATCAATCGTCTTTTATCACATTCGGACATGAGTATAAAAGAGATTGCCAACTATCTTGACTTTCCTAACATTTCCTTCTTCGGTAAGTTTGTGAAAGCACACCTTGGCTGTTCGCCTACTGAATTCAGAAAACAGAAAGGCAGGCAAGAGTGACAATAAAGAATTCAAGAAAAACATAAATAGCGGGGGTTGATTACCTCCGCTATTTATGTTTTCTTTTTACCCTGCTATCCACGTATACAGGAAGAACATCCAATGGGCTGTTATCGCAGCAACAAGTCCACCACAGAAATGAGCAAGGATAGCTTTCGGGGTAAGGTCGCGATAGCCTATGGAATCGAGCATGGCGGTATGAGTGCTAAGGAATCCACTCCAGCACATACCGATAGCTGTAAATACCGCGATAGCATTGCCATCAATCCAACCATGAACAATAAAGCCTGGAATTAAGCTTAGGGCTGCACCTACAGCTCCAAGAGCCGTGATAGGGAATGCAACGAGATGAGGGTCGTGGAAACCGAAGAGCCACTCGAATACAAAGTCTATCTTATTGGCAAGCCACGGCAATAATTCTACACCCTGATAAGCAGCACCATTGTATGCACCATCAGCAGCAGGACCAAATGTGAATATCATCACAAACGTTGAGATGATAAGCACACCAGGGATAATGGCTATGCCTACTTCCACTCCACTTCGTCCACCATCAAGCACAGCATTGAGCAAGCGTATAAAAACAGTCTTCTCTGTATTCTCGTTTTCTTCCTTCTCCTCTTCTTCAATATCTTCCTTCGACACAGCATCCTCTATAGCATACTGCGGATAAACTTTCAACACAAAGTGCTGCATCAATCGTGTGGAACACACACATCCGAAACATGCACCCACGAGTCCGATAAGCGGAGCTACATAATAACCTTGGCTTGCCATAAACACAATAACAAGCAACCCCATACCAAAGGCTGTACCAAAGTTGGTAAGCGAAATAAACTGGTATTTCTTAAAATAGCTTGCAAACCTTTTGTCGTTAGCAAGCGATATAATAGCAGGGTTATCGGATAGAAACGTCATCACGGCACCCAACGAAGTAACGCCTGGTAGATTAAATATCGGACGCATCAATGGTCGAAGAGTACGCTCAAGCAAAGCCACCACACCAAACTCTACAAATACCTTGCCTATAGCACCCGTTATCACACAGATACTCATCAGATAGAAAACTGTGTTGAGCAACAAGTCGTGGGCGGTCTTCATTATTGTGTTGAGCATATTCGGCACACCCATCACAATACCAAGATAACCAAACAATACAACTACTGAGGTTATACACCATACCCCACTCGGAATAAGCGGTTTACCTTTCTGTTTCATAAATCGGTAGTTTAAGGATTTTTATCGTAACATAAGCTACGGCAAAGATATGAATAAAAACCGAATAAAACAGAATATACCCAATTATTTTTCTATTATTCGTTCTTTCACCGGAAAGAATGATTACATTATGTTAAAAAAACACCAAAACGCATTGATATAGATAACTAAAATATGATGATTTTGAGATTTTATTTGAATAATGTTAGTAGATTATTAAAAAAGCAGTATCTTTGCATAAAGAGATATATAATATTGTATATATGTGATATATATATGAATGTTAAACTAAGTTTGTTTTTATATGCATATAAACTATTTATTCCCAAGTGCCTACCGCTTGATTCTGTTAGGCTGTTGCTTCACCCCTCCTTTCTTTTGTTCTGTATGTGCACAGAATTCTGGAGAGTTTGCAACAACTCAGACAGAAGTATCGGTAAAGAAAGGGTTTGTAGAAGGAAAGGTCTTAGACAATGGAGACCATGAGCCTATGATTGGCGTAACGGTGGCTATAGAAGGTACCACCAACGCCGTAACCACCGACATCGACGGTAACTTCTCTCTGCCTATAAAGGGAGAGTGCAACATCGTATTCTCATTTATCGGATACAAGAAGTTAGTAGTCCGATACACAGGAAACAACCAAGCTGACTTTGCTCGCATCTTGATGAAGACCGAAGCACTCAACATCAAGGACGTGGTGGTGACGGGAGTCTATCGCCGTAAGAAAGAGAGCTTTACTGGTTCTTCCAGCACCTTCAAGGGCGACGAGCTCAAGAGTGTAGGTGCGCAGAATGTGCTTCAGAGTTTGAAAACCTTGGACCCTTCGTTCAAGATTATGGAGAACAGTCTTTCTGGTTCCAACCCTAACAAGATGCCGGATATTGAAATCCGTGGTAAATCGAGTGTGGCTGGACTCAAAGAGGAATATGGCTCCGACCCTAACCAGCCTCTCTTTATCCTTGATGGTTTCGAAACAACTTTGGAAACTGTCATGAACCTCAATATGAACAGAGTTGCGTCAGTAACTTTGCTCAAGGATGCTGCGTCTACAGCCATCTATGGTTCTAAGGCTGCCAATGGTGTTGTGGTTATCGAAACCAAGGCACCAGCAAAGGGTAAGTTGCAGATTTCATACAAGGGCGACTATAGTCTCGACTTTGCCGACCTTTCTGATTATAACTTGATGAACTCTCGCGAAAAGTTGGAGTTTGAGAAGTTGGCAGGTGTATATAAAGACAACACCAGCGACCCATTCAACCAAATAAAGTTGGATAATCTCTACAACTCTCGTCTCCGCGACATCGAGCAGGGCGTTGATACCTATTGGCTCAGCGTGCCTTTGCGCACAGGCTTCACTCACAAGCATAATGTATATGCCGAGGGTGGTGAAGGCAATGTGAGATATGGCTTGGGCTTGAACTATGGTATGGTGAATGGTGTGATGACGGGTTCCGACCGTGAGACTTTGGGCGGTAACATCGATTTGATTTACCGTACTGGTAAGTTCCAGTTTAGCAACAAGCTCTCTATCGACTATCTCGAGACCAACAATCCTGCCGTAAGCTTTGCAGAATATGCACAGGCAAACCCATACTACAAGAAGTATGGCGCTAATGGCAAGATAAACAAATATCTTTATTATCCTGAAGATGGTTTGAACGACAATCCTGTTTCAAATCCTCTATGGAATGCTCACCTCAACAACTATGATAAAGGTCAGCGCTTTGGCTTCACCAACAACTTCATAGCAGAATGGTTTGCTACCGACGACTTGCGCGTGCGTGCTAAGTTTGGTATCACCAAATACGACGACACACAAGACGAGCGCCTATCGCCTGAGCATACCGACTTTGACGATAAGGAAGCCACACAGAAGGGATTGTTTAAGCATAGCCTACAGAAATACCTCTACTACGAGGGCGACATCTCGGCTACATATGGTAAGCTCATCGCTAAGAAGCATCAGCTCAATGCGGTATTGGGTTTCAACTTCAACAATACCACAAGCAAGACCAATGGCTATTCGGCAACAGGCTTTACCGACGACCAGTTTGCAGCACCTTCGTTTGCCAACAACTATCCTACAGGTGGCAAGCCAAGATATTCTGAGAACATAAAGCATGCGTCGAGTTTCTATCTGAATGGTGGATATGCTTACGACAACCGCTATTTGCTCGACTTCAACCTTCGTAACGACGGTGCCTCTATGTTTGGTACCGACAACCGTTTCCGTACCACATGGTCTGTCGGCTTGGGTTGGAATATCCACCACGAGAAATGGCTTGAAGAGAGCGACCTCTTCCAGTTGTTGAAGCTTCGTGCCTCTGTGGGTAACCCTGGTAACCAGAACTTCTCTGCATACCAAGCTTACACCACCTACATCTTCAACAGCTTGATGTCTAACATCTTCGGTACTGGTGTTATCATCAATAGCCTTGGCAACAACGATTTGGCTTGGCAGGAGACCATCAACTACAACTTTGGTGCCGACATCACCACTTTGGGCAACCGTCTGAACTTAACCCTTGATTACTTCATCAAGAATACCGACCCATTGCTCGCTATCATCACCACTCCTGGTTCTATGGGTGTGACAAGCGAAGCTCTTAATGCTGGTAAGCAGAAGACTAATGGATGGGAAGCAACTGTCAAGTTCTCGCCTATCTATATGCCACAGCAGCGCATCAACTGGAATATCTCTTTGAGCGCTACTCACGCTAAGTCGAAGTATGCCAACATTGGTAATGCCTTTAGCGCACTCAACGAGAGCGGAAAGACATCGCTCCACAACACCACTCGCTACTACGATGGTGGTAGCCCTACAGCAATATGGGCAGTTCGCTCTGCAGGTATCGACCCTGCTACAGGTAAGGAATTGTTTATCAAGCGCGATGGCACATACTCGTTTACCTACGATGCAAGCGACGAGGTTGTTTGTGGCGACACAGAGCCTGATGTAGAAGGATTGTTGGGAACAACATTCTATTACAAGGGCTTCTCATTCAGCTGCTATTTCCGCTATCAGTATGGCGGTCAGCTATTCAACAGCTCTCTCTTCGATAAGGTTGAGAACATAGGTACTGCCGACGTTTACAACAACCAAGACCGTCGTGCTCTCTACGACCGTTGGAGCGTAAACAACCGCAATGCTCTCTATAAGGGTATCTCTATGGTGCAGAAGACCGACAAGTCGTCACGTTTCGTGATGGACGAGAACACTCTCACTTGCGAGTCTATCAACATCGGTTATGAGTTCCCACTCAACATTGCCAAGAAATTCGGCATGCAGGCCCTTTCTATTCAGGCCAACATGAACGACATCTTCCGTTGTTCTACTGTCAAGGCGGAACGAGGCATCGACTATCCTTTTGCCCGTACCGTTTCGTTCTCAATAGGTGCAACATTCTAAAACCGTCAGACGATGAAAAAAATAATATATACAATGATAATAGCCTGCACCACTCTGTTTGCATCATGCGACAGCTGGCTGGAGGTGAAGCCTTACGATCAGATTGCTGAGGGCGAACTTCAAAAGTCGGAAGAAGGCTACCAGAAAATGCTCAACGGCATCTACATCGACCTTAATAGCGATGCGCTATATGGTCAGACTCTATCTGTAGAGATGATAGAGGTGATGGGTGGTGCTTATACCATAGGTTCCGACAATAGCGTATGGGGCAACTACAAGGATTTGTCATCATACCAATATAATACCGAATATTGGCGCGATCGCCTTGACCAAACATGGAATAAGGCTTATGCGCTGATATTGAACTGCAACAAGATTCTGGAAACCATCGATGGCAACAAGAATCTGTTTACTGATGGCAGCTACTATATCATAAAGGGTGAAGCTTTGGCACTTCGTGCTATGTTGCATTTCGATATGTTGCGCCTCTTTGGTCCTGTATATTCTAAGGATAGCGATAAGAAAGCAATACCTTATTATACCAAGCAGACCAACTCTCCAGAACCTATACTCACAGCTCAGGAGGTGATGGAGAAAATAACTGCCGACTATGAGGATGCTCTCAACTATCTTGCCAACGATCCTGTGAAGACAGAGGGCACCATGATGAGTAGCACAGAGGATGGCTCAAGCAACTTCTTGCGCTATCGTGCTTTGCGCCTCAACTATTATGCCGTAGAGGCTCTCATGGCTCGTGCTTATCTCTATATGGGCAACAAGACCGAGGCTTTCAAGTATGCTACCGACGTTATCAAGACTGCCGACCAGAATATATTCCCATTCGTGGATAAGAATCTGGTTATTGGTTCGCCTGCCGACCCTGACCGCATATTCTCTTCTGAGGTATTGTTTGCTTTGACCAACACCAGTCGCGGAACAATCCATAAGAACTTCTTCGACCCTTCACGTTTGCCTAACTATGTGTTCCGCATGGACGACAGCATGATGAGCAATCTCGTGTATGGTGGTGCTGCTACCACAGGTGGTTATCAAGACGACTATCGCTATCGTGCTTGCTGGATGGCAACAGGTAGCAACCGCTATTTCTATAAGTATAGCGATATGGTGGCTAACGGAAGCATCCAAAACACTATGATTCCTATGGTAAGATTGGGCGAGATGTTCCTGATAGCTGCCGAGAGCCAGAGTGGCGATTTGAAAGCTGGCGTACAGTATGTAAATGCTTTGCGCAGAAACCGTGGCGTAGCAAGTCTCACCACATTAACTCCCGACTTGCTGAAGTATGAGTATATCCGCGAGCTATATGGCGAGGGGCAGCTATTCTATCTCTACAAGCGTTTGAATAGCGACATCATCACTTCTGCTACAAGCAGCAAGAACCCTAAGGCGAGCGATTTGATATTCGTGGTTCCATTGCCTGACACGGAGACTGAAAACAGATAAACATCCTAACCATATAAGACTATGAACAAGATGAATAATAAGATAAAAACCATGCTGATTGGTGCGATGGCTATCGTCGGAGTATGCTCATGTAGTGAGCAGACTCCTGAAGTCTTCGACAATATCGACGGCATATATCTCAACAATCGCTCCAACACCAACATCTTGCAGGATTCTACCAACGTAACCTTCGTTTATCAGAAGGGCGACGAGATGCAGGTGCCTGTAAAGATACAGTTGTTGGGTCGTCCATCTGACAAGGCTCGCGAGATTGCCTTGACTGTAACATCCAACGATGCTACTGAAGGTGTAGACTACATACTGCCAGAGAAGGCAGAGTTGGCAGCAGGCGAGACTGTGCTCAACTACATGATTACCCTGAAGCGCACAGCTGTTTTGAAGACATCGCAGAAGCATCTGCAGATAGCTCTGCAGCCTAATGCCAACTTCACCTTGCCAGTAACACAAGAGACTACTGCCAATGGCGACACGGTGACAACACTCTCTTACAAGATTGTATTCTCCGATCAGTTCACTACTGCTCCTAAGGCTTGGGAAAAAGGTTTGCTTGGCGTATTCACCCAGCAGAAGTTTGAATTGGCTTGCAAGGTGCTTGACCTCAATCCTGCCGACTTCAACGACGACTCTAAGATGACTCTTGCCATGCAGTCGTATATTAGTGCCGAGATGCAAAGCTACGTGAAAGAGCAGCAGAAACTTCGCAATAATGGCGAGGCTTACGATGCTAATGCTTTCGATGCTAATGGCAACGCACTACAATATTACGAGGTATAAGTAAGGTGAACATTATTATAAGGTTGAATCATAAAAAATAAAACTCATGAGAAATAAGATAATAATGGCAGCTATGTTCGTGATGGCAATGCTGATGTCGGGATGCTCACAAGATGAGGGCAACTACGACTACCATAGCCTCAACGAACCTACTATAACAGGTGTGCCTGAAAACATTTCGGTGCTCACCCTTTCTACCATCGACCTCGACCCTTCTATGGGCGACAACATCACCGACCTTGATGCCTACACCTATGAGTGGAAGGCTATAAACAAGTCGGGCGACAACGAGGTAACAATCCTGGGCACAGAGAAGCACTTGCAGCAAGAGGTAACGATTCCTGCAGGCGAATATACTCTCTACTTCACAGCTACCGAGAAGAAGACAGGACTATTCTGGCAGAAGAGCTATTCGCTTACCGTTAGCGACACATCATCTGAAGGATGGCTCGTGTTGTGCGATGTAAACGGTAAGACACGTCTCGACATGGTATCTAAGGTAACCGACAAGACTTATCTCGATATCTTGAAGAATAATACCGAGATGCCAGAGCTCAACCACCCTTATCGCATACAGTATATGCCTAAGAGCGGATATAGCGATTCTCCATTCTATCTCTTAACAGCCGATGGAGCAACACGCTTGTCGAAGAATGGTTTCGGATGGCAGAAGAACTATAGCTTCAAATACGAGGTGGCTACACAGGCCGACCTTCATCCACAAAGCATTGTTTGCGACTATAGTGGCATGATGAGAATATTTGTAAGTGGCGGACAGGCATACTATGCACAAAACATGGGTATACAGGGACTCTTTGCTGCTGCCAACAAGCAACCAGTATTGGCACCTTACGTAGGAGCACCTATTGGAGTAATGTCTTATGCTTCCATTTATCTCTTGTATGATACTGTGAACAAGTGCTTCATGTCATGCTGTCCTTTATTGCCAGCTCTTGGCCTTTCAGACGTTGCTTATCATAGCATGACCGAGATGGAAGAAATTGCTAAGGGCTACAAAGGCTCGGATATGGTTACAGGAACTGCTTTCACAGAATATCCTACAGGCTTAGACTTTGTATATATGGAGAATACTAAGTACGACCCAGGTGCAGGCAAGATGGGCACAACATACACCTTGCTTCGCAATGGCAACAAGTATTATCTCTATGGCATACAGTTGGGCGATATGCTCCTCTATTCGCCAGAAGAATGTACCTTCGGTATTGGCAAGGCTTACTATGGCGACTTGAGCAATTGTACCGACATCAGCAAGGCTTCATGCTATGCTTTCAGTTCGCTTAAGAAATATATGTATTATGCTGTAGGTAGCACAGTATACCGCGTAGACCTCTCTGAGTTGCCTCTCAAGGCTACCAAGCAGTTCTCTCTCAATGGCGAGACTATCACTATGATGAAGTTTAACCTTTATCAGAACGAAACCTCTACTCACGACTACGACCTCATCGTGGGTTCTGAGAGCAATGGCGCAGGAACTCTTCGTATCTACGACGGTATGAAGACCGAGGGCGACTTCTCGTCTGTAGCTCCAACAACCTATACTGGCTTTGCCAAGATTGTGGATGCTACCTATCGTGAGCGTACCAACTAATACATTATTATATATTTGGCATTAATAATAAACTAAAAAAGGAAGAAATAATATGAAGAAGCAAATATTTTCTCTGCTGATGTTGCTGCTTGCTGCTATGAATATGCAGGCTGCCGACGGCATCACAGTTAAGTTTGATGTCAAGAACCCTGTTCTTACAAATGTGGTATTGGTTTACCACATGAGCGTCAACGAGTATGCTCTTACCGACGGTAAGGCTACTGTTCAGCTCGATGGCATGGATGCTCTCTATGCCAACGTGTATTATGGCGAGAAGTTCAAGATTGTATATCTGCAGAAGGGCGACGATATGACAATCTCTTTTGATGCCAACGACTTCGACAACACCTTCGCTGTGAAGGGTGGCAACGAGAAGGCTGTAGACTATCTGAACAAGATACAGCTCAGAGGATTGGCAGACGATGCTTACAAATTGCCTTGGAATGAATTCAAGACTACTGTCGACAAGAAGATAGCTTCGATGAAGCGCCTGCTTAAGGCTCGCAAGTTTGCTGCCGACGATAAGTTTCAGAAGATGGAAGAAGGCAGAATAACATACTTCTATGCCAACGCATTCTTGATGTATCCTGTTAGCCACCTTTATCTCACTCAAGACTCTACTATGGTGCTTGGCGACGACTACTACAACACTCTTCGCCAATATGTTAAAGAGGACGACGATTTGGCTGACGTAGATGAATATCGCAACTATATGATTGAGACTTCTCACGTATTCGACGAGGAAGGCAAGAATATCCGCCAGTTCTATCCTAAAGTGTTGGCAGAGATGAGCTATATCGGCGAGAATATGCAGAGCGAGAAGGTTCGCGAGGCATTGATTCATTTCTTGGCTTTCACATATGTTGAGGGCAATGGCGTAGAGAATATCACCGACTTGCAGAATCTCTACTACACCTACGTCACTTCACCACGCCTCAACGATATCTTCAAGAAGGCTTGCGCTAAGTGGGACAAGGCTGCCGTTGGTCGTCCTTCGCCTATGTTTAAGGGTGTAGACGTAAATGGCAAGGAGATGACATTGCGCGACTTCCGTGGCAAATACGTATACATCGACATGTGGGCTACATGGTGCGGACCATGCCAGAAGGAGTTGCCATTCCTTAAGAAGCTCGAAGAGAAGTTTAAGGGACGCAACATAGTCTTCGTAGGCTTGTCGATAGACCAGGATAAGGCTAAGTGGGAAGCACGAGTAAAGAGCGGAGCTCTCTCGGGCACTCAGCTACATATTGGCAAGGGTTCTAAGTTCCAGAGCGACTATCGCATAAGCGGTATTCCTCGCTTCATTCTCCTCGACCCTAACGGCAGAATCGTTAACCCTGACATGACACGCCCATCGAGCGAGGATACGGAGAAGATTCTGAATAGCCAGCCTGGACTATAAACGATTATCACAATCGCTAAAGACAATAAAGGAAAAGAGAGTTTATATACATATCTTTTAAATTAATCAATTAAAACCAAAACATTATGAAGAAATTGATTTCTATGATGCTGATGCTTTGTGCGGTTATCACATTCTCAGCATGTTCATCTGACGATGATGGACCAAGCAACCCAGTTTCAAACCCAACTATCCCTCAGTCAGCTAAGATTGGTGCAGAGGTTACTATCCAGGGTACAGGTTTTGCTGCAGGTCAGACTCTTTGGCTCGTTCCTGAGCAGGGTGAGGCTGTCAACGTAAATGCAAAGATGGCTACAAGTGGTGCTAAGTTCACCGTTCCTTACACTCTCAACGAGGGCAAGGTAGATGTTGTTTTGCAGGTAGAGAACAACAAGTGGACATTGGGTTCTATGACTCTTCTTGCAGCTGAAAACCCTATCACCGCGATTTCTGTACCAAGCGGTCTCGCATTGGGTAAGGAAGTAACTATCGCAGGTATCGGTTTCGCAGAGGGCGACAAGATTGTATTGATTCCTGTTGCCAACGCTGCTGCTAAATCGTATATGATCGATAAGACTCCACAGGGTACAGCCATTGATGCTACAGTTACAGCAGACGGCATTAAGTTTACTGTTCCTGCTGATTTGACAGAGGGCGAATATACAGTATCTCTCGTTCGTGGCAAGTACACTTGGGCTTTGGGCACAACAGCAGTATACGTAGATCGCAGAATCGAAAGCATCACAATCACAGATAATGATATGCTTACAATGTATGCCCCTATGTTGGGTCTTAAAGATGGTAAACTGGTTGTCACCTTCAATTACAATGAAGATGGTTCTTTGAAGGCTCTTACTACTAATGGTGGTATAGAGTGGGCTTTCGAATACGATGGTAAGACCATCACAACTACAAGTGTATTCGCAGGTGCTCCTATCAAATATACCATCGACGATCAAGGTCGTGTTATCAGTAGTACAGGTTTCGATATGTATGGCGAAGAAGTTGCTTATACATGGAGCTACGATGCAAATGGTTACCTTGAAAGCGTAAAGCAAGTAGGTGCAGCAGATGGTGCTGATGTAAATCTCTTGAACACCTATACAGATGGCAACTTGTCGGCTTACACAATGAGCATGGCCAACGAGTTGACAACAGACAAGAGCATCCGTACATGCCCTAACACCGTAGAGCCTCTTTATTTGTTGAACGGCTTTAGCCTTATGCAGACACGTGAGGATTTATTCCTTGGCTTCCTTCTCAACCGCAACGTAAAGGTATCTACCTACGTTCCAAATCAGTTGATTGCTACCGATATAGATTATTCAACAGGTGGAGAAACAAAGAATACTGTAGCTATCGAAAAGTCATTCGAGAACAACTGCTTGACATTGAAGACTACCGGAGGTGCAATTTCTCAGGCTCAGGCTATGCTTTCTAATACTGTTGTAGTTAAGTATCAGAACAAGTAAAATTCCCCCACTCTCTTAATATTATGGCATTAGGATATTGGCAAAACAATATTCTAATGCCTTTTTTATTATCTGTTGCTATTAACTATAGATTCCAACGCAATAAGCTACGTCTTTCGACTAACCAAGGTTAGTAGGTAAAGTAATATAGCTTCGTTGCCCATCGAAGCAGGCTTCGATGACCGACTAACCGCGGTTAGTCGAATGATGCAGTTAACTGCACCATTTAAACAAACAAAACTCGCAACTTTAGTATATTAACCAAAGTTGCGAGTTATACTTTTTAGATAGGTTTATTTATTTTCTTATTCTTTTGAAGAAGTTCTTGTGTAAGCCCTTAGCATGCTTATTATTCATCTAAACAGCCTTCAAAACGGTTTAAATCCAAAACGTTCCGCATTAAAAAACATTATTGCATAATAAGTCGATATACATGTACCTATAAAATAAAGCAAACACACGAGATGCCATTTTAGAATATTCTTTTTGTTTTTAAACTTCTTGAAATATGTCTTGAACCTATCTTTGCGCAAACAAAAGAAATTTATTATCGAACTTGAAAGAGTCGCTGTTATAAGCAACCATGCGTCAAACGGCATATCTGGCATTGGTAAAACACGCATATACTTATTAATGGATATTATCAACATGAAATATGGCATTAATGATGCGCTCAATGTTCCTTTACTTCTATACGAGCATGTCCCATAATCAAGATTACAAACACCGTCCTCATAACCTCTTTTCTTATCCTCTTCAAATTCTTCATAACTATGATAATGCCTTTTTACACTTCCAAACAAATTTAATTTATAAATAGCTTTAGAAAGTAACAACCTAAATGGTGTAAACAAAAAATCCACGACTTTATCCAACACCATTTCCCAACAATATAAAGAATACAATATTCTATTAAAAAAAATGAACATAATAAATATATTAAAATTAATCAATAACAAGAATCGTAAATCCTTCAAAATCCATTTCTTATTGGCACAAGATACAAAAGAATCAAATATTTATATAATCTATTACTTGCACTGGCATTTTAAGAATCCACTTCATAAAAAAGTACCACAAATAAAATCCAACAAACATAAGACATGGTGGAATTATAATCAAAACCCAAATTGGCATTAACTTGTTAAATTTCAATCCATTGAATTTTGAAACAATCACATCTCGTTTTCTTTTATATCTTATATAACAAATAACAAACAATACAACAGCCATTATTTCTGAGTAATTTTTTTGAGTTAGCGAATATACTATTTCTTCAATAAGAAAGCCAAATAGTAAAAGAACTATAGAAAATACATAAAATACAGATCGCAAAAAAGCCGTTTCATCTTTCTTGCGAATACAGTATATATAAAAACAATAGAATAGATAATCAAAAAAAGTCAACATAACAAATTACTTTATTTCATGTACAACATTTCTCTAAGAAAACAAATTCGACAGCCATACCATTGCGATTCCATCCAAATGGTTTCAAAAGTCTTATAATAGTAATCACAATTATACACGATATTGTTTAGTTCTAAATGTAAGAGATGTCAAAAATCATCAAGCTTGCTTTTATGTTTTGCTTAACAGCAGTCTATCATATGCAAATTTAGATAAAATTTCCGAATTATAAGCCCGTTGGGATAAAAAACAGAAATTAATATCTCCAAGTGCTCGCTGCTTGTGTTAAAATGTCAAGACCGACATACCTAAAAATATGGTTTATAAGGAGGAAAAAAGAGTATAATATTAAAGGG
>ERZ1026862.398-NODE-398-length-28602-cov-58.151855_pt1 | contig 28602 bp, 31 predicted proteins | sample MGYA00380161_ERZ1026862 | MGnify/ENA primary metagenome ERZ1026862 (study PRJEB33269, sample SAMEA4719797) | human gut metagenome | biome: human-associated habitat; feature: organic feature; material: feces | place: Cameroon | collected 2013-10 ... | reverse complement strand
CACAAGTGATAAATTTTTTCTCTTTAGCCATTTTACTTTTAGATAAAATATTAAAAATGTTTTGTATTTTAGTTCATTCTTATTCTAATGTTGAGTGTTGAATGTTGAGTGTTGAGTTAGGCTTGCGCCCTTATGTGTTTTCGTGCTGATGCCGTTAGGCAATTCAACATTCAACACTCCACATTCCACATTCTAATAAAGGAAACCCAGAAGCCATAACGGAATTCTGTTATCCTTACCTACCTCGGTATTGTATCGGGCGTAGATGATGTCGGGATTGTTGCGCACCTTGTTTGGAGATTGCGCATCGCAGATTCTGAACTTCTTCTCACCGTCTACAATGAAGTAGTGGTCCTTGCCGGTCTGGCTTATCTTGTGGTCTTTCCAGAGCGAGTTGACGAAGAATGTCTCCATCACCTCCTGCTTGTCTATCTGGATAGGATAGATGGCGTACATCAGGTTGGAGTTGTGCATCATCACCTTGGATGGTTTCTTAGGAAACTCCTGCCCGGTAGGGTAAATCATGTTGATGAGTCGCGCATCAGCAAGATACTTGATGTAGTTCATCACCGTAGCCCTGCTGGTGTTGATCTCTTCGGCAAGCTGGCTCACGTTGGGAGCCTTGGCACCTTCTACAGCGAGCTGATAGAAGAGTCGCTTGATCTTGGTGAGATATTTCAGTTCGATTTGCTTGATGAGGAGGATGTCTACCTCGGTCATCATATTCATTGTCTTTAGTAGATTCTCTGTGAAGTTGCGATTCTCCAGGAAGAATGGATAGAATCCATGGTGCAAGTAGTCCTGGAAGTACTTCATCGGGCTCACCTTTGGCAGTATCTGCTTGATGATGTGCTCGTGGTTGCGCAAGATTTCATCGAGTGTATATGGCTGGAAACTGTTGCCAGTCTGCAGGTTGATAAACTCTCTGAAAGAGAAGCCTCGCAAGTTATAGCTTTTCACGATTCCATTGAGCTCAGGATTCTCTTCCTTCAGTCTCATCACGCTGGAACCTGTGAACACGATTCTTAACTCTGGATAGAGGTCGTAGCATTTGCGCAGCTCCTTGCTCCAGTCCGGCTGCTTGAAGACCTGGTCGATGAGAAGGGTTCTGCCGCCGTGGCGAACAAAGTCGCCTGCAAAATCTGCGATTCCTCTGCTTTGAAAATAGAAATTGTTCATATTCACAAACAGACACTTGCGGTCAGTAGGACCAAAGTGCTCCTTGGCATATTGAAGGAGGAATGTAGACTTTCCTACACCGCGTGTTCCCTTAATGCCAATCAGACGATCGCTCCAGTCGATTTCGTCCATCAGAGTACGTCTTACTGGTGCGTTCGTATGCTCTACGAGGTATGTATGTGTTCTGAAGAATGCTTCTTCCATGAGTTTATATCGTTTCTTATTGTTTTTACGATGCAAAGGTAATTAAATATTTCTAATTTGCAAACTCTAGATAGCAAAAAGTAACTTTTTTTTCATTATTTAGCACTTGTCTAAGTAAAAATGCGGTTTTTCTGCCTTTTTTTGCACATTTCTTTATATCTTTGCACCATGAAATTACATATTTTCAATCCAGAACACGATTTGGCTTTGGCTGCAAATCTGAAACAGTTCACCGCGCCTCATGCGGGAAGACAACTTAGAAGTGATCTTGCTTTCATTCCGGCTCTTTGGGCGGAAGAGGGTGACCTCGTACTTGTTGATGACATTGATTTTGCGAAGAACAGGGTGCGCCATTTTGGAGCTGAACTGAACAGCAAGGTTGAATTCATCACCAAGCCTCAGCTGAAGCAGCTGCTCAAGACAGAATTTCTTGACAGTGTTCATCCCTGGGGGTGGAACCTGTCGCTGAAAGGTGAGTTGGAGCGTTTGGGAATGCCAGAGATTATGTTGCCGACTGATGCTGTATTGAATAAGGTACGCGAGGTGAGCAGCAGGCAATGGGCTGCCCTTCATCTGCAGCGTGGCGTGGAATATGTTACTGAAACGGCCCGTGTCAAAGAACTCATTCTCCAGCACGGCAAAGCTGTGGTCAAGGCTCCCTGGAGCAGTAGCGGGAGGGGAGTGAAATATGTGAGTGCTGAGGATTTCAAGACTGCCGGAGATTATCCTACCTTCGAAAGATGGGTGGCAAACATGATTTATCATCAGGGCGGCGTAACCGTAGAGCCCCTATATAATAAGGTGAGAGATTTCGCCATGGAGTTTGAAATGAAAGATGGCAAGGTGCTCTATCGCGGTCTTTCGCTCTTCGATACGATCAAGAACGCCTATTCGGGCAATGTGCTCTGCTCTGAAGAGGATAAGGTGGAAATGATGAAACCGCTCATAAGCGAGGCTCAGCTTGCCGGAATCAGACAGCGTATCATCGGGGTAATGGAGCCAGCGCTGAAGGATATTTACAGTGGTCCGTTTGGCGTTGACATGATGATCTGCACGAAAGGGGAGAAGGATGAATTCTGCGAGGCTGTGCTGAATCAGGAAGGTGAGGATGTAAATAGAACCGGACTGGGCGTGGTTCCTTGCATCGAAATCAATCTGCGCAGAACAATGGGACATGTGGCAATCGATCTCTACGAACATCTTGTAGCTAATTCGAGCGATGAGATGAAGACCAACAGGACGAACATCATGCGCGTGGAATATGATGGAAACAGATATCATCTCAGAATTAAGCCAGGCAGACCTTCGGAAGAGGCACCGCTGCATTGATTTTTTTGTAAAGAACATAGATATTTTTGTTAAGAAATAGTAAAATCGGCTTTTCCCGTGCAAGGATTAGCCGATTTTTCATTTTATCATCAGAACTCACGATTCAGATTCCGATTTGGGAACCCTCCTTGTCGCAAAGGATTAATCCCCATCGGATTCAGTAAGGTTGAGTCATTAAAATGAACCAATAAATTAGAGAAATATGAATAAGAAAGTATTTAGTGCAGCTATTTTTGCTTCAGCTGCAATGGCAATGACTTCTTGCAGCGCTAGCAAGAATACACAGAATGAGAATGCAACAAAGGCAGAGAAGATTACGGAGGCAGAGGCTGCCCGTCCGTCAGCAGATGAGGAAATGGACGAGGGCTATCTTGTCCTCTCAGAGGCTCAGCAGAACATCGTGAAGAAGAACAACGATTTCGCTTTCAAACTCTATCAGCAGCTCAGCGGTATGGATTCTGAGGTGGTTTCGCCTATGAGCATCGCCTATCTGATGGGAATGCTTGCGAATGGTGCTGACGGTAAGACGCAGCAAGAGATTCTGAAGGCAATCGGTTGCGAGGGCGTGAGCGTGAAGGAGCTCAATGACTGTTATAAGGCGCTGATGCTTTCAGCTGGCAAACTTGACAAGCAGACAACCGTAAATATTGCCAACTTTATCGCTATCAACAAGAATTTCAGATTGAACAGCGATTTCGCTCACACCGTAGCCGATTCTTATCAGGCTGGCGTAGAGAGCATGGACTTTACCAATTCTAAATCTGCCGCCCGCATTAATGACTGGTGCAAAAAGCAGACTAAAGGAATGATTCCTAGCATCATCGACCAGGTAGACCCTGCAGCCGTTTCTTACCTCCTGAATGCTATTTATTTTAATGGAATCTGGCAGGAGAAGTTTGATGCGAAGAATACCCGCCTCGAGAACTTCAGCGGTTACACCCGCGATATTAAGAAGGTGAACATGATGCACCTGAACAAGAAGTTTGCCTATACTGAAAACGACATGCTTCAGGCTGTTGAGCTGCCATACGGAAATGGAAGTTATCAGATGACCGTTCTTCTTCCTAAGGCTGGCAAGAGCATCAGTGAGGTGATGAAGGAGATGAATGCTGATAAACTTCAGAAGTTGAGTAATGACATGGACCGTTGCCAGGTAGATTTGAAATTCCCTAAGTTCACTACCGAGATGGATCTGTCGCTTAATCAGATTATCAGTAAATTGGGCGCTCCAAGCATCTTCCAGCCAGGCACGGCAGATTTCAGCCGTTTTGCCAATGGCAGCTTCTACGTATCTAAGATGTTGCAGAAGGCAAAGATTGAGGTAAGCGAGCGTGGAACAAAGGCTGCTGCCGTAACAGCTGCTGTGATGCTGACCTCACTGGGTCCTAACGAGATGAAGCGTGTAGAATTTCATGCCAACCGCCCATTCGTTTATTTCATTACCGAACGTAACAGTGGCGCCATTCTCTTCATGGGTCAGTTCCTGGGAGAATAATAACAGAGAATTTGCAGGTTCTTAAAACTAGAAAAGCGAAAGCCAAGTCCGTATTCCGGAATCTGGCTTTCGCTTTTTTATTTCGCTTAATTCACTTGCTTACTCCTGAAACTTTTCTATGAACTCATCCTCTGTGATAATCGGAATATTGAGTTCATGGGCTTTCTTGTTCTTCGAACTCTGCGAAGCAGCATCGTTGTTAATCAGGAAGTTAGTGCTCTTGCTCACACTTCCCGTAACCTTGCCGCCCTGGCTTTCAATATAAGCTTTCAGCTCGTTGCGGTTCTTGTAATGATGCACATCTCCCGTTACGACGAAAGTCAGTCCCTGGCATTTGCTTCCCGTTTCTACAGGCTCCTGTTCCTCGATAATCAGCTCGGACAACAGATGCTGCACATGCTGGAAATGAATATCGTCCTTGAACCAGGCGATAAACTTGGCACTCTTTTCCGGTCCAATGCCATCGATGCTTGCAAACTCATCGTCGAACATGCTCAGGCGAGCTGTTTCTATCAGCTCCTTCACCTTGTAACGGCTGAGCAGTTTTTTAGCCACATCGCCGCCGCAGAGCGGAATGTTCAAAGCGTAGAGCAGATGACGGCCATCAGTATGGCGGCTCTTCTCAACACTCTCCAGAAGATTGCTTACACTCTTCTTGCCAAATCCTTCGAAACAGGAAATCTCGAACGCATAATTCTTCAGTTTGTAGAAATCAGCATATTCCCTGATAAAACCATGATTGATGAATTTCCAGACAGTCTGTTCTGAGATTCCATCAATATTGATTCCTTCCTTGCTGACGAAGCGGGCAAATTTCTTGAGCTGTTTGGCAGGGCAGGCTGCATTGGTGCAATGGAGAGTCTTGGTGCCGCTCTCGCTCTCGCGCACTACAGCTGTCGCATGGCAGACCGGACATTCGGCGGGAATGACAAAACTACCCACAACCTCTGTAATATTGATTACCTTCGGGATAATCTTGTTGGCCTTGATAACCTGCAGTCTGGTTCCCTTGTCGCCAATGCCCAGACGCTCGCATTCGCTTACATTGCAGAGCGAGGCGCGCTGCACGGTGGTTCCTTCCAATTCTACCGGTTTGAACACCGCTACAGGCGTAATGGTGCTGGCTGCGCACGACCATTCGATGTGGTCGAGTTCTGTCTCTGCATGCTCGTCTTGCCATTTAAAGGCAAATCCTGCCCTCGTAGCGTGGTGGCCTGTAACCGAACCGGTAGCTGCATAAACCGTATCATCGTAGCAAATCACCAGTCCGTCTACCGGGAAAGGATTCTTCTTGCTTGTCACCTTCTCCGTAAACTTGTCTATTTCCTGCTGGATGTTTTCTGTGGTAGGGTGGTCAATACGCTCACGTTCTACAGGATTCATTCCCAGGTCTTTCAGCATCTGCATGCGTTCGCCCCATGAGGTAATCTCCCGCTCAGTATAAACCAGGGTGAATGGAATCCACTGGATGTGGCGCTGCTTCACCTCTTCAATATCCTTCAGTGTGAGTGAGCCTGAAGCGAGGTTTCGTGGATTGGCGTAATCACCTTCGCTTTCGATGATGAACTGTTCGAAATCAGCATACGAAATAACAGCTTCTCCTCTTACTACAAGATGTCCTTTCTCTGAAATCGTAGCAGGAATGCCTGAAATGGCTGGAGCCAAGTGGGTAATGTTGGTGCCGATGTGTCCGTTTCCGCGGGTAACAATCTTGGTAAGTTTTCCGCCGTCATAGGTTACTACGAGGGTAAGTCCGTCCAGTTTCCATGAAATCCAGATAGGGCGGTCTTCTGCCCATTTTACAAGATCACTTACCTGTTTGGTCTTTGCCAGAGAGAGGGCAGCAAATTCATGTTCCTCTTTCTTTCCTACGATAGAATCTTCTGACACGCGATTAGTAGGGGAGTCGGGCAGAATTTCGCCTGTTTCCTCTTCCAATCTCTTGAGCTGATCGAAAAGGGCGTCCCACTCATAGTCGGTCATGAGTTCGCCTTTTCCGTTATAATAACTATCTGAAGCTTGGTTGAGTCTTTCAACCAAGCTCTTCATCTGCAATAGTTTCTCTTCCATAATATATATTTGAGGGTGTTAATCAAATGTTGTGTTTTTCGATGGTCAGAGAATTATGATTCTGGTTCCATGGCTATGGAGAGCTTTTCGAAGGCAAAACGCTGGCCTCTGTTTCCTCCATAGTTTACACGTCCGCAGATGCAGAAACCCATCGAAGACAGAAGGTTGATCATCGGCGTGTTGTCAAAGTTGGTGTCAACCTTGATGCTAGGTATTTTTTCAACCTCGCACATGCTGTTCACCTTACTGATGAAAATACGCGCTAAACCTTCACGCTGGAAACTAGGCAACGTGGCAAAGCGATGTATTACATAATAATCGCCATCGGTAATCCAGTTGCCTACTAATTTCTTATATTTGGGTTCACCATTCAATATGACTGCTCCATAGACAACCACCTCTTCATTTACAGTTAGAACGAAGGCGTTGCCATTCTCTATGTCTTTTCTGATGTCTTTTTCAGATGGATATTCCTCAGTCCATTGATGACGTCCTGATTCTATCATACTTTGGCGAGCTTGGTCGATGACTTTCCAGCAAGCAGCAAAGTCCTTAATATACGCCTGTCTGAAGTTTGTCTTCATATTAATTAATTACGCTTTTATTATTTGGGTGCAAAATTAACAAAAAAAAACGAATTAAACTAAAAAACGGAGGAAAAACTTCACTTTTTTGTTCGTTTTCCTCCGTTTTTCGTGTTTTCTGCTCATTTTGAGCTATTTTTCCCTTTGCTTTTTGCTAAGAACTGGGCAGAATAAGATTCTGCAATATTTGTTCTGAAGATAAACTTCTGTTCTGCTTGTCTACTTCTTTAATCTGTTTTATGCCAGACATTTGTCGAGTTCAGCAATAATAGCATCTTTCTGCTCCTTGATATGCTGACCGATGAATACGATTTTTATCATGCGGTCGCCCAATTCCTGATCCCATTCCTTCTGCAGCTGTGGGTTGTTCATCAATACCTGGGCGAGTTCGTCTTTCGGCATGGTTGCCAGCCATTGACCAGCCTGCTTCACAGTCTTCTGTTTGCCAGCCTGCTCGAACACGTAGCACATATCCCGTTCATCATCAAAATAGCAGATTCCCTTGGCGCGAACCACGTCTCTAGGCCATTTTCTTGCTACGAAATCATCGAAGAGGCCCAGGTCGAAAGGTTTGCGGCGGTAGTAGACAAATGTACCGATTCCGTATTCCTCAACTTCTCCGCCTTCATGATTATGGTCATGATCGTGGTGATGATGATGGTGATGCTCATGCTCATCGTGGTCGTGGTCATGCTCATCGTGGTCATGGTGATGATGCTCATGTTCGTCTTCCTCGTCATGATCGTGATGATGGTGATGATGCTCATGTTCGTCATCATCATCTTCTTCTTCATGTTCTTCGTTTCTTTCTGATTCAATCTCCTGAATCCAACCGGCTGAAGTGGATACGGCTTCCCAATCAAACTTCTTAGTGTTGACAATCAGATTCAAGTCAACGTCACCATAGTTGCATTCAAAGATTTCTGCCTTAGGCTGGATGGCGCGGATAATCTGCTTCAGGTGCTCCAGCTCCTTAGGCTCAACCTCAGCTGCTTTGTTCAGGAGAATGATGTTGCAGAACTCAATCTGCTGGATGACGAGTGAAGCCAGATCTTCCTCATCAATATCCTTCTTCATCAGGTCGCTGCCGTTGGAGAATTCATCCTTCATACGCAAAGCATCTACTACGGTAACGATGCTGTCAAGACGCAGAATACCATTCTCGATGTACTGAGGACCGAGGGATGGGATAGAGCAGATGGTCTGTGCGATAGGAGCAGGCTCGCAGATTCCGGAAGCCTCGATGACGATGTAATCGAAACGCTTCATGTCTACGATTTCCTTGAGCTGTTCTACCAGGTCCATCTTCAATGTGCAGCAGATACAACCATTCTGGAGAGAAACGAGCGAATCGTCTTTCTGACCTACTACGCCACCTTTTTCTATAAGGGCTGCATCAATATTGACTTCACCAATATCGTTGACGATGACGGCAAACTTAATACCTTTTTCGTTAGCTAAAATCTTGTTGAGAAGGGTTGTCTTTCCACTACCCAGGTAGCCTGTCAAGAGCAATACAGGCACTTCCTTCTTTGTGTTCATATTAAAATATTTTAATGTTATACTTCTTAAATCCATTCTGCTGATAATGCTGCTTTCTCGGGCAGCTGTCATCCGGCAGTCTGACGTTTTTGCGAAACTGCAAAGATTGTGCCACACCCTTATTTTTTTGCCATCTTTTTTTTATACACCCCTTTTTGTCAGTTATCTTGTGTTATTTTTAGGTTATATTTCATGTTTTTCTCATTTTTCTTTGGTGGTTTCAACAAGAAATAGTATATTTGCAGAGAAAATGTTTCAAACAGCACATAAACTTAAGGAATAAACATATTTAATATCATAAGTTAAGATGAAAAAGTTTAAGTTTTTAGTTCTGACGGTTGTGGCAGCCCTTGCTCTGTCATCTTGCGGCACTACTCAGACGGTGCCTCTGACCGGTCGCACTCATCGCATCTCTGTATCCGATGAGCAGGTTCTCAGTCTGTCTAATCAGGAATACACAAAGTACATGGCTTCTGCCAAGAAGTCGACCAATGCAGCCAATACGGCGATGGTTCAGCGGGTAGGAAAGAGACTTGCCAATGCTGTTGAACTCTATTTGAAGCAGAATGGATTTGAAGCCGATGTGAAGAATTATTCATGGGAATTCAACCTGGTACAAGATAAGTCTGCCAATGCATTCTGTATGCCTGGCGGTAAAATCGTCGTCTATGAAGGACTTTTGCCTTATACTCAGAATGAAACCGGTTTGGCAATCGTATTGGGCCACGAAATAGCTCATGCTGTGGCTAAGCATAGTGCTGAGCAGCTCACCAAGCAGCAGAACCAGCAAACCGGCACAAGCATTCTGGGAACTGTGTTGAACCAGACAGTAGGTAATGGTGTAGGAAATGTGGCAAGTGCAGTTGCCGGACAGTATTTCTCATTTCGCAATCTGAAGTACTCCCGTGATAATGAAACCGAGGCAGATTACATGGGGCTTATCTTCGCAGCCATGGCAGGTTACGATCCTCAGCAGGCCATTCCTTTCTGGAAGAGAATGTCACAGGGTTCAAGCAGTAATCAGAGCGATATTTTCAGTGATCACCCTTCAGACGCCAAGCGTATTGCTGCCTTGCAGAAGGAAATGCCTACTGCGCTGAAGTATTATAAACCTCAGACTACTTATAAGGTAGGTTCTACGGGCAAGACTTCTACCACCAGAAAGAAGACTACAACCCGCAGAAGATAAGGATTAGAAGAATCAAACTAAAATTGTTAAGTATGGAGTATTTATCTCATAACCTTTGGCTGATATGGACATCGGTGATGTTCATCTGCCTCATCTTAGAGTTGTCTTCGGGCGATTTCTATGTTACTTGTTTTGCCATTGGTGCGCTCGTCAGCATTCCTGTGGCATTGGTAGGAGCACCTTTCTGGGTGCAGGTAGTGGTTTGGGCAATCTGCTCCATGCTTAGCATCTGGCTGGTTCGTCCGCATCTGCTGAAATCGCTGCATAAGGGTGGGGAAGACCGCCGCAGTAATGCCGATGCGCTGGCAGGACAGATTGGGGAAGTGACCGAGATGATTCCTGCCGGAGGATATGGTAGAGTGAAGCTGGATGGAGATGATTGGAAAGCAGAAGCTCCGCATCTTGCCGAACCGCTTGCCGTAGGCGATAAGGTTCGCATCTTAGGTCACGAATCTATCATCCTCAAAGTAGAAAAAGTTTAAGTATGAAAGTTTAGAGTCAACATTATTCACTTAATCGTATAAACATCATGAACATAGGAATTTATGTACTGGTAGCTCTAGTAGCACTTGCACTCGTAGTGGTTAAGAAAACCATCGTTATCATCCCTCAGAGTGAGACGAAAATCATAGAGCGTCTCGGACGATATTTTGCCACGCTCAAGCCGGGTATTAATGTCATCATTCCTTTCATTGACCATGCAAAGGATATTGTGGCGATGAGAAACGGAAGATACGTTTATACAAACAGCATCGACCTTCGTGAACAGGTTTATGACTTCGACCGTCAGAATGTAATCACTAAGGATAATATCCAGATGCAGATAAATGCGTTGCTCTATTTCCAGATTGTAGACCCATTCAAGAGTGTGTATGAAATCAACAATCTGCCAAACGCTATAGAGAAGTTGACGCAAACCACCTTGCGTAATATAATAGGTGAGATGGAGCTTGACCAGACGCTTACTTCCCGCGATACGATTAACACCAAACTCCGTGCGGTTTTGGATGATGCAACCAATAAGTGGGGAATCAAGGTAAACCGAGTAGAGTTGCAGGATATTACACCTCCAGAGAGTGTGCTCCAGGCGATGGAAAAGCAGATGCAGGCAGAACGCAACAAGCGAGCTACCATCCTGACTTCAGAAGGTGAGAAGGAAAAGCAACGTCTGCTCTCAGAAGGTGAGAAGGCTGCCATCGTGAACAAGGCTGAGGCTGCCAAACAGCAGGCTATCTTGAATGCAGAAGGTGAGGCTACTGCCCGTATCCGTAAGGCTGAGGCCGAGGCTATTGCCATTCAGAAGATTACGGAAGCTGTAGGGCAAAGTACGAATCCAGCTAACTATCTCTTGGCTCAGAAATACATCAGCATGATGCAGGAAGTGGCTCAGGGTAAGGATAATAAGGTGGTTTATCTGCCATACGAGGCAACCAATCTCTTGGGCTCTATCGGAGGAATCAAAGACCTTTTCAAGGGATAAAGACCTCTGAGTCAATGGATAATGCCCTTTGGCTCAAGAAATAAAGCACTCTGACATCAGTAAACTGTAACTTCAGTAAATCAGTAAATATATAAAACAGAATAAAAATGAAGAAAATCTGTATCGTTGCAGGTGCAAGACCTAACTTTATCAAGGTTGCGCCCGTAATTAGAGTAATTCGTAATGCTCAGGAAGCTGGTAACGAAATCAGCTATCAGTTGGTTTACACAGGAAAAGAGGATGACCCGACATTGGAATCTTCTCTTTTCGATGACTTAGGCATTCAGAAACCTGATGCTTATCTCGGCGTAGACTGTCCAAACATGAACGAACTTACCGGACAGGTGATGGGGCAGTTTGAGCGCTATCTACAGCAGAATGCTACAGATGTTGTCATTGTGGTTGATGATCTGGCTTCAACCATGGCCGTGGCTATTGTTACCAAGAAGCAGGGTGTGCAGCTTGCTCATATTGCAGCTGGAACCCGAAGTTTTGACATTACTATGCCAAAGGAAATCAACCGTCTGGTGATTGATGGCTTGTCAGATATCCTTTTTACCGCAGGCATTTCTAACAACAGCATCGCCAACAAGGAAGGTGCAGAATTGTCTAAGGTTTATATGGTAGGAAATGTGCTTATCGACAATATCCGCTTCCTTCAGTCTAAAATGCAGCGTCCTGAAGTCATGGACGAGTTTCATCTGAAAGAAGGCGAATATATGGTTCTGACCTTGAACCGCAAGGCCATCGTCAATAACATTGATGAGATGAAATCGCTCATTTCTGTCATAGATGATGAGGCGCGCCAGGCTGGAGTGAAGGTGATTGCTCCGCTTCGAGGCAAAGCCTTGGGCTTCGTGCTCGCATTCAAGGCTTATCAGGAAGAGAGTAATCATCAGAGTGGAATCCAGGTGGTTCAGCCGCTCGATTATCTGTCGTTTGCTTATCTTACAGCTCACGCCAAAGGTGTGATTACAGATTCGGGTAATGTGGCTGAAGAAGCTACCTTCAATGGGGTTCCTTGCATTACGCTCAACAGCTATACTGAGCATATTGAAACCGTAAAGGTGGGTACTAACGAACTGGTTGCTGAAGATCCGGAATTACTGAAGCAAACTATGCAGAAACTTCTGAAGGGTGAATGGAAGAAAGCGGGCATTCCTGACAGATGGGATGGCCGCTCAGCAGAAAGAATAGTCCAGATTCTCGCTGAATAGAATCTAAACTCATAGAGTATAATCTCATGGAGAGAGATAATTCTATGTAAACTGATTCTTTTCAGAATAAACTTAGAGGTTCACTTCAATATGATTATATTGAAAAGTGAACCTCTTTCTTTTTATGCTTTATCTTTTCCTTAATCCTTTTCAGGCGCCTTTGGCACAGGATAGTCGTATTGCTTGAAATAGGCTGGCGTCTTATTATCATACCATACTCCTTCTACGTTTAAGCCGATAGAGAAAGTCTTTTTGGAGTTGGTGTATCTTACGCCGGCGCCTAAAACGTTGGCGCCAGGTACTCCCATTCCGTAGCCACCCGGCATGATTCCTCTGCCCATTCCCCAAGGATACATTCCGTAGCCCCAAGGCGAATAACCGTATGGACCATAGCCATAACCGCCATAACGGCCGTAGAGAGAATTGTAATTGTTGGCAACACTAAGTTGACCGTAAACGTAAGCCTCCCAATGCTCATTAAACTGGTAGCCCAGAATGCCGTAGACTCCACCATCATGATAACTGTCTCCACCATAGTTTACGTTGTTGATATAAGTACCAAGAGCCAGCCAGAGTTTGTTGTCTTTGGTGAGTGGCGTTAAGTAGGTTGCATTGATGGTCTGGGTGAAACCGCCTCTGTGAGGCACATTCTTGCCGAATGTGGCAAAGGCAGAAAGATCTACCGAGAGATTCAGCCCCTTGTGCAGCCCCCAGCCATAACCCAACGGATAACTCAAGCTGTTGGTAAGGTTGGAGATGGGATTATTATAATAGGTGCTGTCGAGTGAAGCTTCCCCCAGTAACCCGTTCTTGCCGAAAGTCTCTTTCTTGTCTGATAGTTGGGCAGGAGCCAGATAAGCATTCTTCATCGGTTTCCCCTGATAAATCATAGGTTTTCCTGCCTGGTAAACCGTATCGCCAGGCAGCAACCATTCTTCGCGCGGACTGTCCGGACTGTGTAATGGTCCGAAGCTTACCTGTTGCTGTGCACTTGCTTCTGTAGTGAGGAAAGTGCAAAAAGCGATGATAAAATATATATTTTTCTTCATAATTGATTGCATTTTCTGTCTTCTGCTGCAAAGATATGAAGAATGTATGAAACAAAGGAACTTTTCCCACATAAAAAATCATTTTTTTAGAATAAAATCATTATCTTTGCATCCGATAACATAAATAGATGTAAAATTACAAAAATATGAAGAAGATCATCAGATTATTGACTCTCGCTCTTCTTACGGTGCCTGTTACGACATTCGCTCAGAGTGAAGGCAATCAGAACACATCAGAACCAGCCGGAAAAGTTGTGGCGTCTAAGCCCGATTCTCTGCTCGACTGGGAAACACCGCACGATCCAACTTGCCCTCAGGTGTTGCTGGAAACTACAATGGGCAACATTCTCGTAGCTCTCTACAACGATACTCCCAAGCATAGGGATAATTTTCTGAAACTTGTCAATTCGGGCTATTATGATGGTTGCGTCTTTCAGCGCGTCATCAAGAATTTCATGATTCAGGGTGGCGATTATTCATGCAGAAAGGTGAATATGGAAAAGCCGCAGAAGTTTGATGTAAACTATACGATTCCGGCTGAAATCATCTATCCAAAATATTATCATAAGCGCGGACAGCTCTGTGCTGCACGCGAAGGGGATGATGAAAATCCGACCAAAGCTTCGGCGTCTACTGATTTTTACATTACCTGGGGCAGAAATTTTTCTCCCCGACAGATGGAATATTATGTAGAAAAGCAGAAACGGGAAGGTAAGGATTACGCCATTCCTTCTGAACAGTTGCAGAAGGGATATATCAAGCATGGTGGTGTTCCTCACCTTGACAACGGCTACACCGTGTTCGGAGAGGTGCTCGAAGGTTTGGATGTGGTTGATAAGATTCAGAATGTGGCTACTGATAAGGCGAACAACGACAGGCCTCTCACGGATGTCATCATCCTGAAAGCCAAGCAGGTGAAGTAACTTTCGGATGGTGAACTGAAGAAATAAGTAACTGAGCCCATTTAAAAGGTAAAATCGATAAGTAAAAATATCAAATACGAGAGAAAAATATGAAATCATTAAAGGAATTATATAGAATAGGTAAGGGACCATCGAGCAGTCATACGATGGGGCCTCAGCGTGCTGCCAAACTTTTTCTGGAGCGTTGTCCTAACGCTTCTTATTATGAAGTAACCCTCTATGGAAGTCTGGCTGCTACAGGTAAGGGACACATGACTGATGCGGCAATCGAAGAAGTGCTCAGACCTCATAAAACCGTGAACATCATCTGGCAGCCACAGACTTTCCTGCCTTATCATCCCAACGGAATGAAATTTGTGGGCAAGGATCTGAACGGCGATATTATTGATGAATGGACCGTTTACAGTATTGGTGGTGGAGCCATATCAGATGGTACTGCCGGCAACGAAGAGCTGGGCGCCAAGGATGTTTATGATCTGAACAAGCTCGCTGATATCAAGCAATGGTGCTATGATAACGGACGCTCATTCTGGGAGTATGTTGAGAAATGCGAATCGGCTGATATTTGGGATTATCTCGACATGGTTTGGCAAACGATGAAGCAGAGCATCAGGAATGGTTTGGACCATGAAGGTGTTTTGCCTGGTCCGCTGAAGCTGCAGCGTAAGGCTGCTACCTATTTTATAAAGGCAAAGGGTTACCGTGCTTCCCTGCAGAGCCGCGGCTTGGTTTATGCTTATGCGCTGGCTGTGAGCGAGGAGAATGCTTCGGGTGGCACTATTGTTACTGCTCCTACCTGTGGCGCCTGCGGTGTATTGCCAGCCGTACTCTACCACATGTTTACTTCTCATGATATGAGTGAACAGCGCATCTTGAGAGCCTTGGCTACAGCCGGATTGGTAGGCAACATCGTAAAGCAGAATGCTTCTATCAGCGGTGCTGATGTAGGTTGCCAGGGGGAGGTAGGTGTTGCCTGCGCCATGGCTTCGGCTGCAGCCTGTCAGCTTTTCGGAGGCAGTCCGGCTCAGGTAGAATATGCTGCCGAAATGGGATTGGAGCATCATCTCGGAATGACCTGCGACCCGGTTTGTGGACTGGTTCAGATTCCTTGTATCGAGCGAAATGCCTTTGCTGCCGCCCGAGCTTTGGATGCTGACCTCTACGCTTCCTTCTCAGATGGCCATCATACCGTATCTTTCGACCGGGTAGTTGAAGTGATGCGACAGACGGGACATGATCTACCTTCGCTTTACAAGGAAACAAGCGAAGGCGGTTTGGCAAAAGGGTTTCCAAGAGACATTTAGTCATAAAATGCTTTGCTGAATCATAAAATGTTTTTCAGCTATTTTATTCAGTTTGGTAAGAGGGCTTTTATTTTGGCACGCTATTTGTAAGCCCCCTTGCCAAACAATAATAAAGTAAATACGAATAAAAACATTTTATATTATGGCACAGAAAGGTAATATTGGTGTAACGACAGAGAACATTTTCCCTGTCATCAAGAAATTCTTATATTCAGATCACGACATCTTCCTCCGTGAGATGGTTTCAAACGCCGTGGATGCTACACAGAAGTTGAAGACTCTTGCTGCTCAAGGCGATTTCAAGGGCGAGATAGGCGACACAACCGTTCGTATCTCTCTTGATGAGAAGGCTGGAACCTTGACTATCAGCGACCATGGTATAGGTATGACAGAGGAGGAAATCGATAAATATATCAACCAGATTGCATTCTCAGGCGTAACCGACTTCCTCGATAAGTATAAGGAGAATGCCAACGCCATCATCGGTCACTTCGGTCTCGGCTTCTATTCTTCTTTCATGGTAGCCAGCAAGGTAGAAATCATTACCAAGAGCTACAAAGAGGGAAGCAAGGCTGTAAAGTGGAGCTGCGATGGTTCACCTGCTTTCGAAATCGAAGATGCTGACAAGGCTGAGCGTGGTTCAGACATCATCCTCCACATTGCTGATGACTGCAAGGAGTTCCTTCAGAAGAGCAAGATTGAGGAGCTTCTGAACAAGTATTGCAAGTTTATGGCCGTGCCTGTAGCTTTCGGCAAGAAGACCGAGTGGAAGGATGGTAAGAATGTGGAGACTGATGAGGATAACATTATCAACAATGTTGAACCGCTCTGGACAAAGGCTCCTAGCACCTTGAAGGATGAGGACTACAAGAAGTTCTATCACACCCTTTACCCAATGCAGGACGACCCATTGTTCTGGATTCATCTGAACGTAGACTTCCCATTCAATCTTACGGGTATTCTCTACTTCCCACGCATCAAGAGCAGCATCGACATGCAGCGCAACAAGATTCAGCTCTATTGCAATCAGGTGTTCGTAACCGACCAGGTAGAAGGCATTGTACCGGAATTTCTCACCTTGCTTCATGGTGTAATCGATTCTCCGGATATTCCGCTGAACGTAAGCCGAAGCTATTTGCAGAGCGACAGTAACGTGAAGAAGATTTCTACCTACATCACCAAGAAGGTGGCTGACCGCTTGAACTCTATCTTCAAGGAGAACCGCAAGGAGTTTGAAGAGAAATGGGATGATCTCAAGATCTTCATCAACTACGGAATGCTCTCTCAGGAAGATTTCTACGAGCGCGCCAAGGACTTTGCACTCCTGAAAGATGTTGAGGGCAAGTTCTTTACTTTCGAGGAGTATAAAACGCTGATCAAGGACAACCAGACAGATAAGGATGGTAACCTGGTTTATCTCTACGCCAACAACAAGGAGGAGCAGTATTCTTATATCGAGGCTGCCAAACAGAAGGGTTATTCTGTACTCCTGATGGAAGGTCAGCTCGACACGCCGATGGTAAACATGCTGGAGCAGAAGCTGGAGAAGAGCCGCTTTACACGTGTTGACGCCGACATCATCGACCGCCTCATCGTGAAGGAAGATGCTAAGAAGACCGATTTGAGCAAGGAGCAGTCTGACAACTTGACAGAAGTTTTCCGCTCTCAGATGCCTCAGCTCGACAAGACAGAATTCTTCGTTGAAATTCAGGCTTTGGGCGAACAGAACCAGCCAGTGCTCATCACCCAGAACGAGTACATGCGCCGAATGAAGGCGATGAGCCAGTTCCAGGCAGGTATGAACTTCTACGGTCAGATGCCAGACAGCTACAACATCGTATTGAACTCTGATCATGCTTTGGTAAAGAAGGTATTGGAAGATGCTGAGGCCAACACAGCCGAACCATTGAAGCCAATCCTTGCCGAAATCAAGGGTCAGGAAGCTCGCCTTGCCGCTCTCCATCAGGAGCAGAACAAGAAGAAACCTGAGGAGATTACCCAGCAGGAGAAGGATGATGTTCACAACACAGAGAAGGCAATCAGCGATGAGAAGGCTAAGCGCAACGAAATCATCTCGGGCTACGCAAAGAGCAACAACATTGTTCACCAGCTCATCGACCTGGCTCTGCTTCAGAACGGCATGTTGAAGGGTGCTTCACTCGACGCTTTCCTCAAGAGAAGTGTTGACATGATTAAGTAATCCAACCTGAAAAGGAAAAATAAAAGCTGGATAAAGGCTTGGTTTCAGAAATAAAACTTTGCGAGGCGTAACATTTCATGTTACAAATTGTTTCTATCATATGTGCTAAATGTTTCAAAACGAACATTTAGCACATTTTTTTTGTCTTTCTTTTGGTGGCTTTCCGTTTTTTTATTACCTTTGCAATATCGATAAACGAAAAACATGATTAAAACAATCGCCATCATGGAACAAACCAATTTAAACTACAGCATCATTGCTGATTATTACTCTGAACACTACAACGAGCTGAAGTTGTATGTTATGTCCCGTTCGCTTCCGGCAGACGAGGCTGAAGACATCGTGCAGAATATTTTTGTGCGATTACTTCGAGGCGATAAGATGATTACGCCTGTTACCTTACCTTGTTTTGTCTACACCATTGCCAAGAATCTGATTATCGATTATTACCGGCGCAAGCATAAGATAGAGGAGTATGAACACTTCCTGGGAGCTAGCGACTGGATGGGAAGATATGATATTGATGGCGAATCGGTCTTCTCTGCCCAGCAGATCAACGAGATTTTGGAGCGTGGTATTGCCCGGCTTACGGAGAAGAGAAGCAAGGTTTACCGCCTGAACCTCTTCGAAGGAATGCAGGTGAGCGAGATTGCCCAAAGTCTGAACCTTGGATATAAGGCAGCCGAAAACCGGCTCACTTTGGCTAGAAAAGAAATAAGAGATTATATGAAAAAAGAGTTGGCTAGTTAAAATGCTAGTCAACTCTTTCTGTTTATTCTTGCTGCCTTGCTTTAAGGCTATTCTTAACTGTCTTTTAGTTTTCCTTAAACCCGATAACTCTTGTCAAACCTTTATCAAGATAAAAGGTTTGGGTTACTTCCTGCTTCTTACCCTGATGGTCTGTCAGCTTGTACGTAGCCCTTAAATATAATAAGGTGTCGGGATAAGCTGCATCATTATAATCAATATTCTTTTTAACGTAAGGCAGTTTGCTGACATTTTGTCGCATCGCCTTCATCTGGTCGAAACTGATTATGGCGGTAGGAGTGAGGCGGGAGAACCGCTCATAGCTGCAGTCCTGATCTACGAGGTTCTCATCAAGAAAATCCTTGACCAGAGATTGAGCCTTGTGCTGATCGCCACACGAGGTGAACATCAGCACAAGTCCTAAAGCCATGACAAACATCATTTTCATTTTCTTCATCATAGGCATCTTCTTTATATTTAGCGTGCTGCTTTTATTCAGCCCACTTGCTTATTTAGCCACGCTGCGGAGAATCTCCAGCAAGTGGTCCCAAACCATTTCTACTGTAGGAATGAGGAGAGCCTCGTCTGGGGTGTGAACATTGCGAAGGGTAGGACCGAAGCTTACCATGTCGAGCTCAGGATAGCGCTCTGAGAAGAGACCGCACTCCAAACCGGCATGAATACCCTTTACCAATGGTTTCTTGCCGAAGAGCTTTTCATAAGCCTTCACAGCCAGGTCGGTAAGCTCGCTGTTGGCGCGCATCTTCCAGGCAGGATACTTGTCGCCTACAGTTACCTCGGCACCAGCCAGAAGGAAGGCTGCCTTTACGGTGTTGGTCATGTTCTCCAGATTGCTCATCACGTTGCTTCGCTGGGAAGCTACGATGTTGATGCTGTTTTCATCGGTCATTACGCTTGCCACATTGCTTGAGGTTTCTACCATCCAGGCAATCGCCTCATCCTGACAGGTAGTAAGCGGACCGTTATCAACTGCCTGGAGAGCCATCACGAACTTGTCTGCTACGGCTTTCTCGATAACAGGTGCAGCATCGGTGCTGCTCATATTGAACTGCATAGCCTGTTCGGTTACGTGGAATTCATCCTCTACTTCAGATGCAAAGATGTTCCAGTCGGCACGAACCTGCTCCTTATCAGCATTCTTGACAGCGAAGACAATCTTTCCGTCGCGAGGAATGGCATTGTGCATCTTGCCGCTGTTGAAGCTTACGAGGCGCAGACTTCCATCCAGTTTCTCATTCTCGAGGAAGAGGAAGCGGGCAAGAATCTTGATGGCATTGGCGCGCTTCTTGTTGATGTCATCGCCCGAGTGGCCACCGTTGAGACCCTTCAGCGAAGCTTCCATGAAGAAATATCCTGCAGGAGCCTCTTCGCGAGAGAAGTGGAAAGTCGCGTGGGTTGTCTGACCACCGGCGCAGGAAACGAAGATTTCACCCTCATCCTCTGAATCGAGGTTGATGAGCATCTTTCCGGTCATAAAGCCCGCCTTCATGCCGTGAGCACCGGTCAGTCCGGTTTCCTCATCACGTGTAAATACGCACTCTATAGGACCATGTTCAATATCGTTGCTTGCCAGGATAGCCAGCTCGATGGCGCAGCCTATGCCGTCGTCAGCACCCAGTGTGGTTCCCTTAGCCTTGAGCCATTCGCCGTCTACGTAAGTCTGGATTGCATCTTTGTGGAAGTCGAAATCCACATCCACCAGTTTGTCGCAAACCATATCCATGTGACTCTGCAGGATGATGGTTTCAGCGTGCTCGTAGCCTGGAGTGGCAGCTTTGCGGATGAGCACATTACCGGTTTCATCTACCAGCGTTTCGAGCTGATGAGACTCACCGAAAGATTTCAAAAACTCAATCATGTTCTCCTCGTGCTTGGAAGGACGAGGTATTTCGTTGATTTTTGCGAACTGCTCGAACACGAGAGCAGGCTTTAATTCACTTTTATTCATTTATTTTCTATTATTTTGTTTTGATAAAACATTTATTTCTACTATTTTGTTTTGGTTATTCCCAAAAAAATAGTACCTTTGCACCCAAAAGTGCACTAAGGCACTGCAAAGGTAATAAAAATGATAAAATTAATGTTATTAAGCGTGTTAATAATTGCTATCTGTATGGCATTATTTTGCGTAAAGTTGATTTTTAAGAAGAACGGCAAGTTCTCTTCCCAGCATGTGCATGACAATCCGGGCTTGCGCAAGCAGGGTATTCATTGTGTGGTGGATCAGGACCGTGAGGCAAGAGAAGCCAACAAGGCTTATTAGAAAATAGTAATAATATAATATGATAGAAAAAATGAGAAAGAACATTTTGGGTTCAGTGGCAATCGCAGCAGTTGCTGCCCTGTCATTGGCATCATGCAACAAATCTCAGCCTCAGGTAGAGGCTAAGTCAGAGAGCAAGGCTCCTGCTGAATTGAAAATTGCTTATGTAGAGGTAGACTCTATCATGACTCAGTATACCTTTGCTAAGGAGTATTCCTCTATCTTGGAGAAGAAGGGCCAGAACATTCAGGCTACCATTGCGCAGAAGGGTCAGCAGCTTCAGGCTGCAGCAGCCAACTTCCAGCAGAAGATTCAGCAGAATGCTTACACCCGTGAGCAGGCTGAGGCTATTCAGGCTGGTTTGCAGAAGCAGAACAACGACTTGCAGGGCTTGCAGCAGCGCTTGAGCAACGAGTTTGCTGCTGAGCAGGAGAAGTACAACAAGGCTCTCCACGACAGCATTGCCAACTATCTTGCACGCTATAACAAGGACAAGAAGTACAGCATCATCTTCTCAAAGAGCGGCGATAACCTGCTCTATGCTGACAAGGCTTACGATATTACAAACGAGGTTATTGCCGGCTTGAACAAGGCTTACAAAGGAAAGCTGAAGAAAGAGGAGGCTGCTCCTGCTAAAAAGTAAGAGAAATGCTTCGTAAGGAAAGATACGATTTTATATTGAATCATTTCAGAAGTGCGCTGCCGAATGTAACTACCGAGTTGCAGTTCGGTAGCGCATTTCAGCTTCTGGTGGCTACCTTGCTTTCTGCGCAATGCACCGACAAACGTATCAACATGGTTACGCCTGCTCTCTTTGCCCGTTATCCTGATGCCCGGCACATGGCACAGGCGAGCGAGGAAGATATTTATGAACTGATCAGTTCGGTGAGTTATCCGAATGCCAAGGCGAAACATCTGGCTGAAATGTCTCGCCAGCTGGTTGATATGTTCGGAGGTGAGGTGCCTGAGGCTGCGGATGATTTGGAGAAGCTGGCTGGAGTAGGGCGCAAGACGGCGAATGTGATTCGTGCCGTATGGTTCGGTCATGCTACGATGGCGGTGGATACGCATGTTTATCGTGTGAGTCATCGCATGGGTTTGGTGCCAAAAATAGCAGATACGCCCCGAAAAGTAGAAGATTATCTGATGAAACACATTCCGGCAGAGGATATTCCGAATGCGCATCATTGGATTCTGCTGCATGGCAGATATATTTGCAAGAGTACGAAACCGCTCTGCGATAAATGCTTTTTTAATGAATATTGCCCAAAACTATTAAAGGATAGTAAACTTTAGGTAGTGATTAGTTATTAGTGATTAATTATTAGTTAGTAGCGATTAGTTTGTTTATCACTAATCACTACTAACTAATCACTAATTAAAGTTTTATTGTTTTATTCAAGAGATAATTATCCAGGATAACCATGGCTGCCATGGCTTCAACCACCGGAACGGCTCTTGGCAGAACGCATGGGTCATGTCTGCCACGGGCAGTCAGCGTAGTGGCATTTCCTTCCAAATCTACCGTATTCTGTTCCATCAGAAGAGTAGCCACCGGCTTGAAGGCAACACGGAAATAGATATCCTGGCCGTTGCTCAAACCGCCCTGTATTCCTCCGCTATGATTGCTTTTTGTCGTGATACGGGCAGCAACATCCTGATTTACTGCTGCATCTTCTGGCACCTCGGCAGCATCAGCCTTCGGAATAAATACATCATTTTGCTCACTTCCGCGGGCAGTAACTCCGGCAAACCCCTCGCCATATTCAAAACCCTTCACGGCGTTAATGCCAAGCATGGCAGCACCCAGTTGGGCATGAAGCTTGCCAAACTCAGGCTCGCCCAATCCTACCGGGCAACCCTTGATGACGCAAGTGATGATTCCGCCAATCGTATCGCCGTCGGCCTTAACCTGGGCGATGAGATCTTCCATCTCCTTCGCCTTCTGATGGTCAGGGCAGCGCACCGGGTTATCTTCTATGGTGTTGAGGTCATACAGATGATAATCTTTCTCCAGCGAGATGCTGCCCACCTGAGAGGTATAGGCCGTGATGTTGATGCCCAGCTGGCGCAAGGCAAGTTTAGCCAAGGCTCCGCCTACGCATCGGGCAATGGTGATGCGGGCTGATGAACGGCCGCCACCACGATGATCGCGAACGCCATACTTCTCGTGATAAGTGAAATCGGCATGAGAAGGACGGAAGAGACAGCGCATGTTCTCATAGTCCTGAGAATGCTGGTTCTGGTTACGCACTTCAAAACCGATAGGGGTTCCTGTTGATTTGCCTTCGAACACGCCACTCAGAAATTCTACCTTGTCAGCTTCCTTTCTGGCTGTAGTGATGTGGCTCTGTCCCGGGCGTCGGCGGTTCAGCTCGCTCTGGATAAAGTCCATGTCGATTTCTATGCCTGCAGGAAATCCGTCAATAACGCCTCCTACAGCTATTCCATGACTCTCTCCAAACGTAGTGAGAGTGAAAAGATTGCCAAATGTATTCCTCATTACCTTATATATTATAAAGGTGTTTATTACTTGTTGCAGCCGCCTTCGCAACCACCTTCACAGTTGCCATCCTTGCAGTCGCCGCCGCAGTTGTCGCAGCCACCTGAGCAGCCGCCACCTTCGCCGCTGATCATCTGAGCCATCTTGGCAATCTCCTCAGCAGTAGCCTCGCGGCTCTCGAGAATCTGACCGCAGAAGTTGAGCTTCAAGCCAGCCAATGGGTGGTTCAGGTCGCAGGTTACCTTTGTATCGCTGATGTTCTTCACTACTGCGTTGAAGTGGTTGCCATCCTCGTTCTGCAATGGGATGATAGCGCCTACCTGTACGTGCTGTGCATCAAACTGGCCGTTGACGGTAAAAATCTGCTTGTCGAGCTCCAGTACGCGCTCATCATAGTGCTGACCATAGGCCTGCTCTGGATCCAGCTGGAAGTCGAACTCATCACCCTTAGCCAGGTCTACCACCTTCTCTTCGAAAGCTGGCAGGGTAACGCCCATACCGCTGATGAAGATGAACGGACGCTCGTCGGTAGTGCGCTCGATGAGCATCTCTTCGCCGTTGTCACCTTTAGTTACATCATACAGTGCGTATGAAACTACAATAAACTTGTTCTTGTTGTTTGTTTCCATTTTATTATTTATTTTTTATTATTTCTTTTTCTTTTCTGAATGCTTACGCTCTTAACCATCTCCATGCGCTCCAGATAGATGGGGCGCCATTTGTCGATGATGTCCTGCAGACTTTTACTCTTCTGCGAGAGTTCGGCATATTCCTCGCCGTCGGTCAGATTCTCCTTCTTGAGATCCAGCATTCGGGCGAGGAGCTGTTTCTGATGTTCTTCAGCTGCCTTGAGCTGGTTGCCCAGTTTTTCGAGACTTTCCATAAAGGCGAGTGCCTTGTCTATATGATTTTCCTGTACCATTTTGCTTGTTTTATAGGTTGAATCTTCTGCAAAGGTACAAATAATAATTGGTATAAACGAAGAAAACGGGCTTTTTTTTAGATGATATTACAAAATGATAGTGAAAATGTGATATCTCTAACGTTCTGACGCCTTTTTCGGAGTATTGTTGTTGATTTAAGTCAAGAAATAGGCGGAAAACAGAAAATATCCCAAGAAATGTTTGCGCACACAGAGAAAAGTTCGTATCTTTGCAGCGTCTTAAAGAAAAAGACTATAGGATAATGTTTAACAGAGCCGGCGTCTACGGATGTGCAAGGCTCACAAAGTAAAGAAAGGTAAAAAGATTATGAAGAAGATTATGGTATTAGCAGTAGCTATGTTTGCAATGGCAACAGCTACTTTCGCAGCAGATGAGGAGACAAATGCAACAGCTGCTTTCAACATGAACGTTAACATGTCAAGCTTGGCAGATGCTTTGAGTTTGAATATTGATCAGGTAGAGGCTGTAGCTGATGTACACAAGAACTTCACCGCAGATATGATGAATGCTGCAACAGTAAAGGGTGAAGATCGTTCTGCAATGATTGACAAGGCTGTTATGAAGGATCTCAAGTACATGCACGTTGTTTTGAACAACAATCAGTATCGTAAGTACGTGATGCTTCTCAACACAACCCTTATCAATCGCGGTTTGAAGTAATCATCTTTTATAGATGAGAAAAATAATGAGAGAGATTTAAAAAATGAATCCCAGTCAAGGTTTTATCCTGACTGGGATTTTTTTTGCCTTTAGGGTTTGTGCGCCCATGCTGTCTGATACTCCGGGCTATCGTTCGGGAAGTGAAGAGACAATAGTCTTCTTTCGTAAAACGTAGGACATTTGTCCCTTAACTTCCCTCTAACTTCCCTAACTTCACTTAACTTCCCCACATGCGAAAGTTCAGTTACTTTACGATTTCTTTTCCTGCTGCCTGCCAGCCATTAAAGCCTGAATCGAGTTCTATTACCTTATAGCCGTTCTTTGTCAATATAGCTGCGGCATTCTTGCTTCGCTTTCCGCTTCGGCAGTTCACGGCGATTGTCTTGCTCTTGGGAAGAGTGGCGGTGGCCTTCTGTTCGAAGTCTGATTTCAGTACGTCAATGTTGATTGCGCCACGAATATGCCCATCGGCAAACTCCTCGGCGGTTCGTACGTCTAGACGGATTACTGTGGTGTCAGTGATGGCTTTCTCATAGTCATCTGCCGACAGACTCTTATAGCTTTTATTTTGCGCCTGACAAGAAAGCAGGCTTGATAGCATGGTTATGATGCTCATGATAAATATTTTTTTCATATTACTTTGTTTTTTCTTTTATAAATGGAAATTCCCACCAACCATCCGCATCCGTACCGGAATGGGAACGTTGGTGGGGTTCATCAGATGAAGGTCACCTCATTTTTTCGGGTGAACCTTTTGAAAACAGTCCGTCAATATCGGGTTGTCTCATCAGTCTATGTCTATTACCTGGAAATGCTTGTTGAAGGTTAAATCCAACCCATTTGCCAATTCCACTTCGTATTCATTCTTGTTCATTTCAATCTTCTTTACCGCTTGCGCTGGATAATTCTCCTTCAGGTAGTTTCTGATGGCCTGCGGAATCAGCTTGGCTGGCACTTTTCCCTGCTTGCAGTCAATCTCAGTGAGATTTCCTTTTTTATCAAATTCCAGCTTGGTTCCGTTCTGCAGAACCACATCATAGCTCTTGTTGATAATCCCCGTCTCAATGGTAGCAAGCATCACCTTCTGATTGTTGAAATGGTTGCTGAGTAAGGTTTGAGCCTTTACCGGGAGTGCATTAACGGCGATAGGCTTGTCATTGCCTGCATTTGCTGCCATATTGCATGTTAGCATGCAGCAAATGGTAATCATCAAAATTCTTATCATTCTTTTCATAAACCACAAAATTTAAAAGTTTATAATTTCTATTTGCGATGAATGTCTGAACATCATTGTATGAGTCTGAACATCATTATCTGAACATCATACAGAAATTAGACGCAGATCATCCGCAAAGGTTTAAGATAGATATTCTTTTTTTCGTTTTTTCCTTTCTATTTCTCTTCTATTGCTACATCTTTTATCAAATATCAAATGGTTAAATCTCGTTAATGCAATAAACCTTTTCAGGTTTTATAAATCAAAAGAAAGGGTTTTGGTAGAAACCATGATGCTTTCGTGTGGCGTTAGGGTCAGCTAGGCGTTAGGGTCCGCAGGAACGCCTAACGGACTTGCTTATCTCCCAAATGCCTCAGTATTACGGACTTATACCACAGCACCTGCTGCCCTGTTAGGGCGTGTGGAGCTTACTTGCGAAAGTTCAGTCTTGTTATATTCCTCATCGCTCACAGCCTCCTGCCACTCGTTGGATGTGTTCTCGCCAGGTATTTCAAAGGCGAGGTGGGCAAAAATGCGAATAATCTGTTCATGATTCTATTTCTTTAATATCTATGCAGTTTTGCGATACTCGCTTGGTGTCTTGCCCGTCTGTGCCTTGAAAAAACGGACGAAGTGCTGGGAATACTCAAAGCCGAGGCGCTGGCTGATTTGCGTAATGCTTAAGGTTTCATCTACAAGCAGTTGGCGGGCTGCAGAAAGCAGTCGGTCGTTGATCATACTCTTAGCAGTTTTGCCTGTCTCTGTCTTGACTAATTCGCCGAAATATTTAGGCGAATAGCAGCATTTGTCGGCAAAGTAGGCTACGGTAGGCAATCCTTCACGCATCGCTTTCTTGGCAATGTATTCATCGAGCAGAGAGACGAATTTCTTGACCACCGAATGATTGATCTCCTCGCGAGTGATAAACTGGCGGTCATAGAAACGCAGACAGTAGTTCAGCAGCAACTCGATGTTAGAAACGATGAGTTCACGCGAATGCCTATCTATAGGATGCTCGAGTTCCTGCCCAATCATTGAGAGCACGTCACGGAAGATATTTACCTCGGCAGCGGATAGATGTAGTGCTTCGTTGCTTGTATAGTCGAAGAACTCATAGCGGGAGATGTTCTTGCCAAGCTGGGTGCGGTTGAGCAGCTCGGGATGGAAAATCAATACCGTATATTTGGCAAGCGGAACTCCTGGAATGGGTTCTACTTTAATCGATTGTCCCGGAGCAAACGAGGTTACGGTCATCTCGTCAAAATCATATTCTGTTCTGCCGTATGACAATTTGCAGCCCTTGTTTTCCTTCAGGAAGAGGGCATAAAGTCCGTAGTGATGCACAGCCTCCTGAATAGGAGAGGTGTTCTCTACACGCGCAATGCTCACCAGAGGATGAAGTGTTTTCACCCCAATGAAGTCATTGAACTCTTGTATGGTATTAAAGAAAAATTCCTTCATAATCCTATACTTTAAATTTCTAAAACGTTTGTAACATGCAATTTTATTTTTACGGGGGCAAAGATACGCACATTATCTATATTTCTTTATACCTGAAATTCGGAAAGTATTACCAGTAATGTGGATAAGCCATGCTCAACCTCCATGTTGGCGCAATCTTACTCTTTATTCTGTAGGTTTCACTACAGCTCTCCACTCCATAAACTGCTTGGTCGTTTCTCCGCTATGATGGTCGAGGAAGAGACTGTGGGCGGTGTCGAGCGCAGCAATCTTCTGCATGTCCTCAGCATCAAGATTGAAGTCGAAGAGGTTCAGATTCTCTTCCATGCGTTCCTTATGAATAGTCTTCGGGATGATGATTACGTCGCTCTGCAGCAGCCAGCGCAAGGCTACTTGTACAGCAGTCTTGCCGTATTTCTCGCCAATCTGGGTGAGGGTTGGGTTGGATCAGGTTCCACCTGATAAACACCATAACCCAGTTGTGGCATTTCTACGCCATTGCTTAACTTTATCTTCTTCATAATCTATATGTTTTAATGTTCGTTATTCCATTCTTCCATATATCATTTCCACGCCTTCTTTATCATATTGCTTGCGCTTGCCGGTTGGTGGCTCAGTAAGTGTGATGCGAACTACAGCCGTGCGTGAAAGGGAACGGGCGATGCTCTGGTCGAAAGCATCCATGTGTTTAGGAAGGAAACGTTCACTGATTAGTCGGAGACCATGAATCTTCTCTGTATCCTCGTTCACTATTTCAGCCTTGCCGAATGCGATGGCTGATTTGAATTGCAGGGTGAAACTGCCGTCTTTTGGACCAACCGTAGGCGCACAACGGGTTACGGCTGAAAGGCAAATCTCGGGATGAGTCTTGATTGCCTCCAGTTTCTTGCCTTCCAAGGCACCATGAAAATACCAGTTCACATCATCATCTGATGCGAGTGACAGGGGGAAACCATAAGGCTTGCCGTCTTCGTCAATAAAACTGACAGTTATATACGGAGCCTTGTGCATTATTTCCAAAG
>ERZ1026862.390-NODE-390-length-28928-cov-11.281232_pt1 | contig 28928 bp, 28 predicted proteins | sample MGYA00380161_ERZ1026862 | MGnify/ENA primary metagenome ERZ1026862 (study PRJEB33269, sample SAMEA4719797) | human gut metagenome | biome: human-associated habitat; feature: organic feature; material: feces | place: Cameroon | collected 2013-10 ... | reverse complement strand
CCAACTTTTTTCCAAGCCTCACTTGATGTATTTCAAGTGGGGCTTTTTCGGCTTTTGACTTATTCTGTTTTAGGTAGTATTTTTTCTTTTGTTTTTTTGTTACAAAGTGCAAGGTGTTGCGTTATATATATAGAAAATAAAAAATAAACATGGCAGACACAGCTGATAAGAACACTGTGCTCAATGCCTTTCAGCGCATGAGGGGGCGGTTACGGAAAATGGCTGCTCGTATTACAGGCGACGATGCTTGTGCCGATGATGTGTTGCAAGATGCTTTTATAAGGTTGTGGGTGAGGCAAGCTGATATTGGCTCGGATAATGAGGCTTGTGCCTTGATGACCACTACAGTTCATAACCTTAGCATTGATGAAACGAGACGACAGAAGCGTTTGATGTGTACGCAGGTTGATGAGGAAAAGGATGCTCCACCTGATGTTGATGTTGATTTGCAGCATGCTGCAGAGGAGCGTTTTAATAGAATCGAGACCATTATTGCTGAAAAACTCAGTCCTGTACAACGACGTGTCTTGCTTATGCGTGATCGTGACGGCTTTGATTACGATTTTATAGCGCAAGAGCTTGATATGAATCCTGCTGCTGTACGAATGCAGTTGTCGAGAGCGAGAAAGGCGGTTAGAGACATTTACAGAGAAGCAGAAAATGGATTTTCTAAGTGATTCTGTTTTCTAAATAATCTTCTCTTAATTTTATTCATAATGAAGCGTAATAAACTACATATATTAGAAGGAGCGAAGGCAAGCAGATTGTCGCGTAGTGAGGCTTTGCACTTGGTGGAGCTCTATTTTGATGCTGAAACTACAGAGCACCAAGAGCTCATGCTTAGGGACTATGTAGTGAATGAAGGCAAGGATGATGTTGCTTTTAATGAGGTGCGTGCGATTATGGGACTTATGGCTTATGCAAGGTCGCGTGGTGAGGCATTGGCTGATTCATCTTCTGACCATGTGGATTTGCATGCTGATTGTCAGCATAAACCATTGAATGTTTGTGTGACGACTGAATTTGAAGGGGGTATGATTACTTCTTCTACCAATAGTTCTATTAGTCGACCCCACCGTTTGTCTGTTGTGCGCAAGGTGGCAGCTATTGCCGCTGTGGTGTGTGTGGTATGTGGCGCAACTTTAACCATTACACACTATAAAATGCAGAACCAGTGTGTGGCTTATGTTGATGGTCATAAAACAACCGATCGAGACGAAGTGGTGCGTGTGATGCGCCAATCTGTTGCTGATGTGGGTTTTGACGAGGGTAATGCTGTGGTAAAAGACCAGTTGCACGATATGTTTAATACAATCAATAGTAAGTAGGTGTTCAAAATTATTTTATACTATCAGCAGATGTTATTTTCACATTGAAATCACGTTCTCGGGCGCATCTGTTTCCTTCGTTCTCAGTCACATAGCCCGCTATGCCCCCTTCGGTTCCCCCGTTGTCGGGGGACAGAAACCTCCGCTCGAGGAAAACAGCAACATCCCGATAACGCACTTTCAATGTAAAAATAATTTCGAACACCTACTTACAGAATAATTCAATGTTATGAACAACAATAGAAAATGTCATTTCATATTTCTTTGGCTGATGGCACTGTTTCTGCCTTTGCAACTTTATGCGCAGAAGGGCTTGAATATAAATTCGCTTTTTGGCGGACAATTTAGAAAGCAACGTGATGCCTCAGAGGTATTAATGAAAGGGCGACAATTACAAAGCTATAATCTTACGCTTTTTCGCAGTCTTACACTACCTGTAGCTACCGCGAATGCGGCACGTGTAGAGGCATTGGTACGCGCTGATGCGAGTGCTGCTATTGATAAGGATGCTGCGCTTAAGGGAAAATACCTTTATTATGGCTTTTATCAGTTGCAGCCTGTGGGACGCACGCGTCGCTATTTGTTCTATCGTAATAATTCGTTGCGAAAAGATGGTGCAAGGCAGTCATCGGTTACGCTTATTTATATGGAAGGACAGGCTACGCTCGATGAACTTAGACGCTCTTTTGGTAAACAACGATAGTGTGGATTTGGTTAGATTTTTTACCTCTCTCTCTTTAATTAATTCATCTCTTAAGATTCAAAAAACTCAACAAAAATGATAAACATGATGAGACCCTTTATATTTCTGCTTTTAAGTTTTGCTTCAATCTTTATTTGTAAAACTCATGCGCAGAGTACGATGTCTGACACTGTACGCACACTTCGTCCCGACAGTGTGATAGTGATAGAGAACGATTCTGTTACACAGATGTGTGTGTATGGTCGTGCTAACGATCCGAACTATCGTATGGTATACACCATCAATAAACCTACTGATGCTTTTACAAGCATAGAAGAACATGCCTCGAAATGGGACTTTAATTTGCCTTTTCAGAAGTCTGCGCCTAAACCAGGCAAAGACGTGGTGGTTAATAGTTTAGACGTGTTGCACGTAGGTGCTTTGTTGCCTATCGATAAAACTGCAGCCGTGAGCAGCAAGGTGGGCGTTAACGTGGGGGGCGACCTTTTCAATGTAGAATTCGTAATGCCTAAGCGCAAGGACCATTTCTATATAGGTTTGGGTGTAGAAGCTAACTTGTTGTGGCAACGCAAAGGTATGGCTTGGCAAAAAATCAATGGACAGCTGTCAGCTTATTCTTTTGCGGATGATAGTTATAAACGTCGTTCGCTGTTAAGTCTTACAGCGCTTACGTTGCCTTTGCGCTATCAGCATGACTTTGGACGTGAATTTGTAATGCGCTTTGCTGTAATTCCGCAATATGTGATGGTAGCTCATGCTACGAACCATTATAAAGTTGGTGCTTGCGCCTATACTGACAAATATAAACAATTGCCTGTGCGTCGTTTTAATGTGGCTTTTCGTGTAGACTTTGCAACGTGTAGTATAGGTGGTGTGTATGTGCAGTATAGTCCCTTCAATACGTTGAAAGACGGAAATCCTGCTAATTTTAAAATGCTTACCGTGGGATGGACGCTTTAATATCTACTTACAACTGAAACCTTTTGTTACAATAAAAAATATGCTTAAAATGTCAATACATACATTTCTTCTTTCTGCTGTCATGTTATTTGTATCAGCATCTACAGCCATAGCTTCTGTGCCCGATACGGTTCAGGTAGAGACTCATGACACTATCGTGGTATGTGAAGAAAATATAGATAGTGCCTTTTCTGTAGGTTCTTGTTGCCCTAAAATCTTTCACAAAAATCATCGTGGCAACAAAGGGAAACATAGAATTTTGGGTTCTGTGGGCGTTTATGGTGGTTTTTTGCAGCCTTTAGGTGCTCCTCAGTGGATGCATACGGATATGGCAGCATCTAACGAAATTGGTTTTGAATTAGAAATATGTCGTTGGTATAATCGCACACGTAAACAACATTTCTCGTTTGGTGTAGACCTTGATTGGCGCAACTATCGCACTACGGGACGTCAGCGTTTTGTGCAGGACGAGGCAGGAAATCTTGTAATGTCTGTTTATCCAACGGAAGCAAGTCGCACTTATAGTTCGCGCATAAAGACTTTCTCTGTAGGTATTCCGTTGCGTTATACCTTTATATTGCCCAAGCATTGGCGTGCAGATGTAGCAGCTGTGGTACGTTTCAATACTTTTGCTACAGCCGAGAGTTACTATGATGTGCCTGATGCTGCATTACAGGTAAAGCATCACGTAAAGGAGAGCTATTCGCACTTACATCAGCAACCCGTGAGTGTGGATTTTAAGGCACGTATACATTGGCGTTGGCTCGGTGTGTATGTGAACTACAGTCCTTGTAAAGTGCTTAATGCTGACTACGGACCTAAGTTTTCACCCCTATCAGTCGGAGCAAGTTTTTCTCTTTAGGAATTAGATAGGATAATAAAATGGCTACACATAAAGTGTTACTGAATGTTTCGGTAAATACTTTATGTGTAGCCATTTTTTTTGTTTTAAGTAATGTTCAAAAAATAACTTCCGCAGAAAATCTGCGACCAAGAGCATTTGATGATTTGGCAATTGAGCTTAGTATAAACTGCAACAGAAAAATTGCGGAAGTTATTTTTTAAACACTACTAAACAATTAGTAATGGTCAAAAATAACTTGCGTAGAAATAGGTCATGATTTTCCTTTAGAATCATTGAGACTGTTTTTGTCCCCAAAAAATCTATTGATTAACTTTGCCTTTTCTATTGATTAACTCGGACGTGTTAATTGATAGTCTCGAAAAGGGGGGGTGAATACAGATTTTACTGATCGGACTGATTCCTTTCTTATCTGACTGAAAGGGATGAAAGGGAGATGGGATTTTTGCTGAAAGGATGTTTTATCGGTATCTTTCCTAAAAGCAACCAAAAGTGTCGAAAAAAAGTATGTTGACATACTTTGCCATTTAAGTTAACTTACTTGGCAAAGTAAGTTAACATACTTGGGCATGTTAGTTAACCTACTTTTTTTGAAGGCAAATTGCCTGAATGGAGAATATAGTAATACTTGACAAAGTAATATAGTAATAAATGGCAAAGTAATATAGTAATACTTTGTAAAGGGATATTTAATCTAAAGGTGAGGTGTTTAGTCAATCAATAAAAAATGAAAGGTAGACCCTAAGATAATAAAATCTTATGTGTCCACCTTTGCATTTTATAAATGAAGCACTCTTTCGAGCGTATGTAAGATAGTATTGTTTTCAGTTACAATGCCCCCAAAGTTTCTTCAAACAAAATGCACTTTATAGCTCAATCGTGTGCCTCAATATACAACCTACCTATTGTTGTATGGTTCTGATTCTTAGGGGGATGATAGCCGTCTTAGAAGTTATAACCAACGGTAATGCCCCAGTTCTTTGTTTTTGTCTTCTTGGCAATTTCGTTGAAGTCGGCACCATAGTGTAAGCCTACAGAAAGAGCTTTGTAGTCAACATTGGTACCAATTTGCCACCCGGCTTGGAATCGCTTCCAAACATAGTCTTTACCACCCATGTCATCTTTATCAAAGAAATCAGCGGTCTCTTTCTCACCTTCGTATTCATACTTTTCTTTGCCTAATACATTGCCTTTAAAGGTAATGCCGAAGAAGGGAGACACAGATACATCGCCACCAGCAAATGTAAGTTTGTATGCTACGTTGATGGGAATTACGATGCTTGCAGTAGTAGTCTTGAGTTTTTCATCTTCACTTTCCTCTTCATCGTAGTCATAGTCGTAGCTTGTTCTTGTTGAATAGTAATCTTCGTCTTCGTCTGACAGAGTTTCGCTCTTAAAGCCGAAGTTAAAGCGTGCACCAACTTCAAGGAAAAGGGGCAACTTCTTGCTAAGACTGATACCTTGGGTGTAACCAAAAGTTAAGCCATTCAACGTATTGTCTTTTACGCCCTTTACATCATAAGAGATGGTCATGGGATTGTATCCAAAATAGATGCGTGAATAGCTATTGGTGTCTTTAATAAGCAGTGGAGAACCATTACCTGAAGAATGATTGCTACCATTGTTCGCAAACTGTGCAAAGCCTGCTGTGCTCACGAAGAGCATACCTAAAGTTAGGATTGACTTAAAATTTTTCATAATTGTTTTTGTTTATTTGTTATAAAGGAATTTCATTCGCCAAATGTTTGCTGTAGCATTTGCGTCACCTCTTTGAGAGACGAAATATATATATTGTCCATCTGTACTCCATACAGGACTGAGATCATCAGCTGCATGGTAGGTAAGTTGCGCAAAGTCCGTACCATCAATTCTACATACAAAGATATCCGTGTTTAGATACATTTTATTGCCATTAGGAAGATGACTATCTCCTACAAAGAGAATCCATTTGCCGTCAGGTGAAACAGAGGGAGTTGTGTAAGAGTGCATTGGGTCTGAAACAATACAATCCTCTTGTCCTGTTTGGTAATTGATTTTCCATATTTCACCACGTCCTTCGGGATTAAATCGGGCGCAAACAAATGCGCTTTCGTTTTTCAAAGGACAAGGGTTGATACCTGCAGCATAACTTGAAACATAATTGTTTTCGACATCATAGGCCCATATACTTGAGCTTTTAGCCTCTTGTCGCGTGAAGAAAATTTGCTTCATCGATGTTGAATAGATTGGCGAAAAATCCAGATTACCTGTTGTTATTTGACGGCAGACATAACCTTTTTCGGCATCAGTTAGAAAGACTTGATTATTTTTGCCTAAGCTCTCGCTAAAACAAATTTTCTTTCCATCAGGTGAATAAGAGAAATCAAGTACTTTGCTACGGTTTGTACGTTGGCGTGAACTTCCCTGTAATGCTATGTCCTTGATGAAAATGTTTGTCTTTTCGTTGCGAAACGACAGAAAAGCTATAGAACGACCATCTTTAGAGGTGTCAATTATGCGATTCGTTAACCAAGCAAGTTGGTTGCCAGAACGTTTTACTAAAGGCATGCAAACGTAATCGCTCTCTTTTGTCATTTTCATAAAATCAGCTCCAGCTTCTTCAGGAACAGAAACGACTGAATAGTCTACGGTTTGTGCATGCGTGATGCAAGAAACTGATAATGCGAGAGTTAATAGTTTAAATTTATGTATCATATGTTTATTTTCCTGTGTAGCATTGGTAAACTGTATAATCATCTTTATCCCAAGTAATAACCATGGTGTTGCCGTTAAAGGAAACTTTTGCTTCGTTAATGTATTCTTCTTCGTATTCATCTTCGCCTAACTCAAAGGTTCTTAATACGAGCTTATTTCCGCTGAATGTGTATGTACCATATTCAACGTAATCTCTTGATTCGTAACCAAAATCTTTTACTTTGTGCGTATTAAGAGCTTCGTCTACCCACTTTTTCATTTGAGCAGGAGTTAGGTTACTACGTCTTGGAGGCAGAACAGCTGCATACTTTCCATTTTTAAAGACCACCATTTCAGGGTCTGTCTGCAGATCTGCATACCAATATCCTTCGATAGAGGGAGTGTCGTCATCGTCACTACATGAGGTGAGTAAAGGAGTAAATCCAATAAACAATGCGATAATGAATAAATACTTAAAAAATCTCATAATTGTTGTGTTTAAAATGTGAATTGTGTATTTGAGTTTTAGAGTGTTGAGAATAAAAAAGTTTCAATCGTTCCATAACGACTCTGTTTTTATTTTTCAGTGTAGCGTAGGTATACTGTATACTCATCTTCATACCATGTAATAATTAGGGTGTTATCATTAAGGGATACTTTAACTTTTTCAACATCATTTTCGTCTGATGATAAGTAATTTAACACAAGTTTATTCCCACTAATGGTATATGTGCCATATTCGACTTGTCCTCCGAAATTTTCTACTTTGTGTGTTTTGAGGGCTTCGTCTACCCATTTTTTCATTCGGGCAGTTGATTCATCTCCGCGTGTAGGATATACGGCTGCAAATTTACCATCTTTAAAGACTATCATTTCTGGTTCATGCCAAAGATTTGCATACCAGTATCCTTCGATAGGGGTAGAATCTTCATCATCACTGCATGAGGTGAGTAAGGGAAGTGTAATTCCTGCAAACAATGCTAAGAGGAGGAAATACTTTAAGAACTTCATAATTGTAGATTTTGTTATGTTAATAAAAGGGGGAATTCGTCCTATGGGCTTGATTATACAACTACATTACATGATGCAATATGAGTGTGTATTGCAAGTAGCGTTGGGGATGAAATTGGGGCATTAGAAATCGAATAAATCCCTTTTTGACATAAGAATCAAACTAATATGGGGGTTTATTGCCAAATAGGCACAAAAAAAACGTGGGCTACTGCATGTTATCCAGTTATCAGGCCTTCGCATTGCCTTTACTCAGGATAATACAGCACAGTCAGCCCACGTTCGAATATGTATGCATAGAGTTTGCGCACCTCCCCAAATGTATGGATACATTTAGGGCTGCGCAAACAGTAGATACATTCGACGTGACGTCTGTTGCTATAATCTTCTGAGTAAATACAAAGTTGCGAAGTTTGATAACTGAAGACTAACGCATGAAACGTCTATTTTATCGATATGTTTTGAAGTAGCTTCTCCTTTCGGAGTTACTATTTCGTTGGCAAAGGTAAAGGTTTCTTTTGAATCATGCAATTAAATTGGCTTTTTTTTGAATGTTAGTAATGTTCAAAAAATAACTTCCGCAGAAAAACTGCGATCAAGAGCATTTGATGAGATAGTTCCATTTAGGAAGTTCATCATCAAAGACGATACGTCTGCTCTTCTCTGATTCGTAAGATTCTTTAATGGATCTTTTCGTTTCATACGTTCTTTGATTTATTGTAGCGATAATGGAAAGTCCTTTCTTGGTGGTAGTTGCCTCGGCTCTGTTCCTTGCGTTCTCAATAGACATGAGCGGTGCTCCGCTCCAACTTCTTGAAATTGGACCAAACATACAGTGTCCTATAGGGTTGTACTTAGAACAATATGGTGGGTAATGAAGCATTATGATGTTGACACCAATGGTAGAGGCGAGTTTCATAAGAGACTGCTTGACAACATGGTGTGAGCATGCATTAGAGCCACCTCCATCACAAAGAATGCATATTGTGTCTGTGTTTGGATATTTCCACTGAAGATGTTCTTGCCATACCTGTACAAAATTGTCACAGACAAACTCTGCTGTGTCATGGCTTGTACCCAAGGTGAGATATCCGGTATTTGCCCCGATGTCATAGATGCCATGTGGCACAATGGTTCCATCAGAAAAGGTCTTGAAATCATGGTCGTAGGTTTTTGGATATCCTTTGCATGAAACGGTTCCTTGCTGTTTGAAGTTTCCAACCATCTCCTTTTTCTTGGTGTCAATACTGAATATTGGAATGTCGTGGGATTCGCATTCGGAGCGAACTTTCTGAATCTTTTCAAATTGTGCATTTCTGTCTTTTACATCTTTCAGGGTCAGTGCTTTGGCAAAGGAACGTTCCTTAAAACCTCTTGCCTTTTTCATCTGATTGACGGTATATCTGGACACTTTGATGCCTTGCTCCTCGAACAACTTGATAATTTGAAGTACAGATATGGTTAGCCAAATTACGTTTTCGTCTTGTGGCAATCCTGCAGTATATAAGGAAGCAATCTTGTCAAAAATGTCAAGGTACTCTGGGTGTTTCTCCAACGTGGGAGTTCTTCCACCGCCAATAGCTCTAATACGTCCATCAGAAAAGGCGTCATTAGCATCAGTCTCAAACTCATGCTTGCCACGATACAACGTGTCACGACAAACACCAACTGCATTGCACACATAGTTCACTCCATGATAGCCCAAAGAATCAGCCTTGCTTGCAAGAAACTGACGACGTTGGCACTCGTTGCATGTTCTCAGACACTTCATTTCTTTGTCGCTTAAAATATAATCTGTTGGAATCTTCGTGGCTTTCATAACGGACTGGTAATCAGTTATAAAGTTACGAATTTCCCTTCAGATTTTAGAATATAAACAGTTAATAATCAACAAGTTAAGTAACAAAATACATGCTACACATGAGTATAAAAACAACATCTTTACGTGGCTCTTTTGTCAGGTTTTTGGCAATTGAGCGAAACATAAATTGCAACAGAAAAATTGCGGAAGTTATTTTTTGAACATTACTAAAGCATAAAAAAGCCCCGCTCTCACGGAAAATGTTGGAACTTGAAGCTATGAGAAAACGTGAGAGACGGAGCCGGAGTTAGTACGTTAACCTGACCATGAATCGTGGTTTATATTTAATAAACCCAGGTTACGCACAAGTTTTTCATCTTGGAAATATAAGTTCATGTTTAAGCATGAAAAAGTATGATTAGCATTACAGCAGTTCGAATTTTTCTTTCAACTTGCTGTAGTATCTGCGTGACACGGTGAGTTCTATATCGTCGAATGGTGGACACATGCGGCAGCGTTGTGAGTTATTTTCGATAGCTGCCAAATAGGTAAGGTTTATTATGCACGTGTTGCTAATGCGCATGTAAGTAGGATTTAGAGCCAACAAATCGTCGGCAGTTACGCCCTTTTTCAGCAAGTGCGTGCTTCGGTCTGTTAGCGTGAGTTGCCATGTGCGAAAATCGCTTTGGTACTCAAACATTAAAGTTTGTTCCATGCTTACCAACAGCAGTTCGCTCATGGTTTGCATAGCCATTCGTTGTGGGGTGTCGTCCAATCCAAAACCTTTAATTTGTTTTGTAGTAGGCACCTGTTCTACTAATCTTTCCATCACCGTGTTCAGTTCGCTTTGCTTGTAGGGTTTTAGCAGAAAGTCGAATGCTTGCTGGCGGATGGCATCAATCATGTAGTTTGAAAAGGCGGTATAGAATATTGCTTTAAACGAGAAGTTAACCCTTGGGCGGATGCTATCTAAAAATTCGAGTCCTGTTTTTCCGGGCACTTCTACGTCTAAAAATAGGGCATCGGGTTGTATTTCGATGAGCGGAAGTGTGGCATCGGTATAGTTGCTAAATGTGTACACCTCTTTAACGTCCTCACGTAGTCTGAGGTCGTCTGCCAATGTGCGCAACGACATTGCGTTATCATCGACAATAAATAGTGTAAGGCCTTTCTTCTCGCTCATTTCTTTCAGTCTTTTGGGGGAGATTTTGTAGCAATAAGTTGCTAACAATGGGTCTCTGTTAAAATATTCTCTCTCTTAAATACTAAAGTTGTTAGGTTGTTGTTTTGTGCAAATGTACAACTAAAAAACTTAATTTTCATCATCAAAATTCACGAAACATACATAGATTGCAATAAACCATACATAAGTGACATAAATAGATATATGAGTGGTATAAAATTTATAGGTCTTGCATTCAGAAAAACGTGGTTTAGTAATCCTCAATGTTTAATAAATTATAAAAACGAGATATTTTATAGTACTTTGTATTGCATAGTACTTATGTTTTGCATACATTTGCAGCATCAAATAATTCAAACCGTACACAGTTATGAATGTAGACAACGCAAAATCGCAAATGCGCAAGGGCATGCTCGAATATTGTGTGCTGTTGTTGCTAAGCAAGGAGCCAAGTTATGCCAACGACATTATTACGCGCCTAAAGCAAGCCGAGCTTATAGTGGTTGAGGGCACACTTTACCCATTGCTTACTCGTTTAAAAAAAGACGGACTTCTGTCTTACGAGTGGCGCGAAAGCACGCAGGGACCTCCTCGAAAATATTATGCGCTTACCCCCGATGGTAGTGCCTTCTTGCTTGAACTCGACACCGCGTGGAACGAGTTAGCTCGTACCGTTGGGCTGCTAAAAGATTTAACGCCCCAAGAATCTTCTCCTTCACTTCGAAGCGAAGAAACTTAACAAATTATCCTTCACGCAAAAAACTTAGGCATCCTAATATTTAGTTTTTTAAAAAAACTTTGTTGCAAAAAGGCAGCAAAGTCGTTATCTAAATAGGGTGCTATAAAACTCAATAACAATGAAAAAGAATATCACCATCAATCTTTACGGCACCCTTTATGCCATAGACGAGGATGCTTGCACATTGCTTGAGCAATATCTCGACAATATGCGAAGCTATTTTAGCCAACGTGATGGAGGTGACGAAATAGCTGATGACATCGAACATCGTGTAGCCGAACTCTTTAGTCAACTCAAAGAAGAGGGTTGCCAAGCCATAAGCATCGAACATGTGCAAGACATTATTACGCGCATCGGTAATCCCGAGCAAATGGATGATGAAGCAGATGAGGATGCACATGCCACTTCACACGACGACACAACAACTAATGCCTCCAATGACCATACAGGTACTTCAGGGGAGGCAGAATCAACAGATGGCGCAGTACCACCCCCACCCCCTGGGCAAGGCGATACTCCCAATGGTGCAGAGGATGCAGCACATAAATCGTGGTTTAGTGGTCGCAAGCTATATCGTGACCCACAAGACCAGATGTTAGGAGGTGTTGTTTCGGGACTTTGCAAATATTTTGGGGGTACAGACCCCTTGCCTTGGCGCATACTTACTGTAATTCTTCTTATATGCAGTTTTACAGCCGTGGGCATTATCTATCTCATAGCATGGGCTATAGTACCAGCAGCTACTACAGCTGGTGAGCGTTTGCAAATGTGTGGAACTCCCGTTAATCCGCAAACACTTAGCGAAGAACTCATGCGTACGGCACGTGATGCAGCTAATACGGTTACATTGCCTGAGGTGCAAAACAAAGCGCGTAGCTTTATGGGCACTCTTTTGCGCATCTTCATTTTCTGTCTGAAGCTCATAGCTCTCTTCGTCCTTGCCAGCCTCTTCATTGCAGTGATAGCCTGCTTCGTATTGTGGGGTATTGCACTTTCTGAGAGTAGTGCTTTTATTGCTACAGATCCTGGTACTTTGAGCAATGCAATGTTTCTTCGTCCCATCATTATATGGGCAGCAGCCATAGCTTTGCTTACAAGTTTGGTCCTCATCATTATTCTCACGGCTGCGTTGTTGCGTAGTTTCCTTAAGTCAGCTAACAGTCATCCCCTAAGTAGTGGTACTCGTGCAACACTTACGGTAAGCGCCATTGTATGTGCCGCCTTAGCGGTAGGTGCAACCATTCTTTATGGTGTATCTTACAATAAGGCACAAGATGAAGCTTGGCAACGTAGTTTCGACCAAAACGGTGTATTCATTAAGCCCGATTCTTACAATACGCTTGATATTGATGGTTGGAAAGTGTTGCAGGCGGAAGGTTGCAACGAAGGTGGCAACTACGTTGAATATGATGACGATTTAAGTTCAGATGGTTCCGATCGTGTGATACTTAGCTTTAGGAAAAAGCGTAACAATACGGCTAAAATGCATGCAGTGCGTCAAGAGTCATTTCCCGCAGGCAACTATCATCTTGAAGCTGTGACAGATATTGATGGAAAGGGCATGCAGTTCTATGCGAAAGACAACAAACAAACGCTTGTTGCTGCAGCACTTGATGCTCGTTATCCTGCTCAGCCAGGTAATCTTCGTTCTCTGAGTCTCGATTCGGTCTATGCATTGGGTCTTTTCCCTGTAAAATCCACAGCTGCCGATTTTGATGAAGATTATGACGATTGGAGTTTCACGCGTTCAGCTTCATTTTATCATGCCGGAGGTCCTCTTACTTATGGCGTATATGGTTCGCTTCCTATAGGTGCCACTCGTGCTCGCATTGCATTATTGCGTGTAGTGAGTGATGGTGCTTCTGTTGCGCAGCATGTATCTAAGGCTCCTGTTGTAGCCTCAGATACCACTACTTCGGCTATTACAGTATCAAAAAACTCCGCTTCTAAATCTACTTCTATCTCAAAGTTGAAGAAGCATTCCAAAGGCAAGAAAAGCCACTAATTAAGAAATTGTTTGTAAAACTTTTTTAGATAACCGTTCCCGGCTGTCACTTCCATTGCTTAGGCATGGGTGGCAGTCGGTTTTTTTGTTCGCAGCAACGTGTTTGAGATTCTTTTTAGAAGAATAAAAAGCGTACTAAAAAATCCCGCTAAATATGTAAAAAACACATTTAACGGGAGGAATGTAAAAACGTACAATAATGTTTGCAATGTTGCAAGTTGTGATAGAGAAGTGCTGCAAGTAATTAAGTCCTGTGTTACAGCTTCGAAAAATCCGATAAACAGAACTTGCGTATCTTGAAACTTATTGTTTGTTTCTGTTACAAAGGTAGTGCTTGCAGCATTCAAAAGTGCGAAAGTTAGAACATTTTAGTTATAAAGTGCTTTTTGTGTAAAAATTAATTGCAATGTTTGAATGGAGATTTTTTAAGGGTGGTTCTAAAAATCGTTTTTTTAGAGCCACCCTAAAATCATATTTTAGGGCCATGCTTTTAAAGCATAGTTCTTTTACTTTCCAATGCTTTGTACGTTTCGGCGTACATTTTTGTTTATTTCTACGAAGAGGTAGGTGGGTTTGTTGGATAGCACATTTGCTTTTACACGATCAAACTCACGTTGTGCATATTCCTTTGATTTCTCAAATGTGATGCGAGACATTTCGCTTTGGCTCTTCTTGGTGCTCACCGAGTCGAGTTTTTCGTCGGGGAAATAGTCATCAAGGTCTACATCACCAATCATGGTGGTTTCGAGAAAAGTGAGGTGCTTTTTAGCAGCGTCAGTGTAGTAACCTACGAACATGTGTCCTGGCATTTGCACTAAAACGGGTGTGATGTTGATGGCTCGGAGCAGTGAGGCAAAGAGTACACTGCCGTCTACACAGTTTATTTGTGAGGAGTTGAGTGCATCTTCGAAGGTGCGTACACGCTGCGAATAAACCACATTGCTCGAAAGGCTTGAATAGGAAACTGAACTATAGCGGAAGGCGCGTTTTTGCAACACATACCATAGGGCATAGACTTGCTTGTCTACCATTTGTTCGTTGCCCTGGTATCCTAAAAACCGACGTACTATGCGTGTGTTGAGTGCTTCACGCAGAATTTTATCGATTTGTGGATTCTCTTCGTTGACATAAGCGGCATAGAACATGCGAGTGCTCACATAGCGGCGTTTGCCATTAGGCAGTTGCTTGTAGTAGCCCAACAAACATTCGTTGATGCTACGCACAGAGAAGGTGCGTACACGCTGTCCGCAGTCTTTGCCATTGATGTCAACTTGTGCCACTATGCTAATGGGTTCTGCCTGCTCGTTGTTTCGCAAGGCATCGTAGCGCCATAAGACATCGGGATAGACAATGTAGTCGGTATCGGCTTCGGGAAGAACAAAGGTGCTCACTGACCGTGCGTAGAAAGGAGTTTCGGCAAGTTCAATGTGCAGTACGCTACCTGCTTTGGCATTGTGCAGTTTTATGGCAAAGACAGACTTGGCATTGCCTAAACACTCACCGCCCTCGATAGGTTGAATTATTTGGGTGTCGGTGGTTGCCACAGAGAGAATGGCAGAGGGAAAGATATTTCCGCCTAATTGGTCGACTATTTCAAAATCGCTGTTGAATGGGCGTTTCACTATGGCAAATGTAACTGCGCCGACCAAGCAAGTGAGTGTGAGCACAACAGCGGTGATGCGCAAAATGAGTTTACGCTTGGCTTGTTTCGTATCCCACATATAGAGTTTTGATTTTAAGTAAGCATTTTAAATGAATGCTTACTAAAAGTTTGCAATGGTGTAGAGGTAGAGCACTGCGGCAGGAATGGCAAGGAGTGAAGAGTCGAAACGATCGAGCATACCACCATGTCCAGGCAGAATGTTGCCACTATCTTTTATGCCGAGTTGGCGTTTAAAGAGGCTTTCTACAAGGTCGCCCCATGTGCCAAAGATGCACACGGTGATGCCGAGTCCCATCCATTGGGGCAGTGTAAGAAGGTTAGGTGCTACTTGCCACAACACATATGCCACTACCAAGCAGAGCACGCCACCACCGATGCTGCCCACCCACGATTTGTTTGGTGAGATGCGTTCAAAGAGTTTGGCAGGAAAACGTTTGTGCAATAGTGAGCCACAGCAGTAAGCCCCTGTGTCGCTGGTCCAAAGAAAGAGGAAGATGCTTAGGGGATAGATAGGCTCGAACACCGTGTGGTTGGTCAATGCGTCGTAGCGGAATGCCAACACATTGAGCAAGGAAAATGCGAGTGCTACGTACATTTGCGAGGCAAAGGCGTATGCCCAATTTTTTAGTGGGTCGGGCTTTTTCAGATAGAGTTCGCTAACGAGCAAGTATACCACCGAGATGAGGTAGGGGATAAATGCTTTTGAGGGCACATAGTCGGCACAGAATCCGCCAAAGGCAACAAAGAGGTAGACTGCTGCCACGGTGTTGATGAGGCGGTTTACAGATGCACCCGCATGGTTGTTCACGTTGGTTGAAAATTCCCACACGGTGAGTCCGGTAATAGCGGCAAACAACACAGTGAAGGTAATGGGTGAAAAGAGCGTGCCGCCCACAAGCACTGCCACAAAGACAATGCCTGTGAGGGCACGCAGAATGAGGTTATTCATGATCGTTGCGTGAGTTGTTGATTTCAGAGTTAGAGGCTTCGGGGGTAATATTTGTATTTTCCTTTTCAGCCTTTTCGACATTTATGGCAGATGCCTTTTCGTTGTTGTCAGCGTGCAGTTCGGTGCCATTATTGTCATCGTTGGTCGTGTCGGTAGCCTTATCGTTGGCTTCGGCATTGTCGTGGTTTTTAGGCGCACGTTCTTCGGCAAGTTTCAGCGCTTCTTCTTCCATCAGCACATCGGCACGGCTCTTCCAGGGGCGTGGACCAAAGATGTGTTCTACGTCCTCGGTGAATATTACTTCACGATCTACCAAAAGGTCTGCCAACTGATTGTGTTGGGAAGCATGCTCGGTGAGCAACTGTTTGGCGCGATTATACTGTTCGGTGATGAGGCGTTGCACTTCAGAGTCGATAAGCTCGGCAGTATGCTCGGAATAGGGTTTTGAGAAATTGTATTCGCTCTGTGCGTTATAGTAGCACACATTCGAGAGTTTTTCGCTCATACCCAAGTATGCCACCATGCCATAGATGCGTTTGGTGACACGCTCAAGGTCGTTAAGTGCTCCACTCGAAACGTGGCCTGTAAACAACTCTTCGGCAGCACGACCGCCCAAGAGCGAACATATTTCGTCGAGCATTTGTTCGCGTGTGGTAATGGTGCGTTCTTCGGGCAGATACCATGCAGCACCCAAGGCTTGACCACGGGGCACGATGGTAACCTTTACGAGCGGATTGGCATATTGCAAGAGCCAAGACACTGAGGCATGTCCTGCCTCGTGAATAGCGATGGCGCGTTTTTCGTTTTCGGTCATCACTTTCGATGTCTTTTCCAAACCACCGATAATGCGGTCTACGGCATCCAAAAAGTCTTGTTTGCCCACCTCTTTACGGTCGTGACGGGCAGCAATAAGCGCAGCTTCATTACATACGTTGGCAATGTCGGCACCCGAGAAACCTGGAGTTTGGCGTGCCAACATTTCGATGTCTACGGTATTGTCGAGCTTGAGGGGTTTCATGTGTACTTTGAATATTGCCACACGTTCTGAGAGCTCGGGCAAGTCTACATGAATTTGTCGGTCGAAACGTCCTGCGCGGAGCAATGCAGAGTCAAGAATTTCGACGCGGTTGGTGGCTGCCAACACAATTACACCCGTGTTGGTGCCAAAGCCGTCCATTTCGGTAAGCAACTGGTTAAGTGTATTTTCGCGTTCGTCGTTGCCCCCCATTGTGGGGTTTTTGCCACGTGCACGACCAATGGCATCGATTTCGTCGATAAAGATGATGCAAGGAGCTTTTTCTTTGGCTTGTCTAAAGAGGTCGCGTACACGGCTTGCGCCCACACCGACAAACATTTCTACGAAGTCAGAACCCGCCATTGAGAAGAAAGGCACATCAGCCTCGCCTGCTACGGCCTTGGCAAGGAGGGTTTTACCCGTTCCCGGAGGACCTACGAGCAATGCCCCCTTAGGTATTTTACCACCCAATTCGGTATATTTCTGTGGATTTTTTAGGAAATCGACAATTTCGCGTACCTCTTGCTTGGCGCCTTCTTGTCCTGCCACATCTTTAAAGGTAATATTCGTGGCGTTTTTTCCGTTCTTTTCAAAAAGGCGAGCTTTGCTTTTGCCCACGCTGAAGATGCCTGAGCCGCCCCCCATGCCAGAACTCATGCGTCGGAAAAAGAAGTAGTAGAGCGCAAAGAGCAGAAGAATGGGGAGTATGCTTGTAAAAATGCGGGCAAACATGCTGTTTTCTTCTTCGTAGCGCACCCCGCCCTTATAGCTGGTGTCGAGGAAGTTGCTAACCGACTCTACGTTGGGGTATTTAGCCGACACAGTGGGGGCAGTGCCCGTTTGGTCGCTTCCAGCCTTAAAGACCTCGCGTATTTTTTCGGGTTTTACCACAAGACGCACGCTCCCATCGCTTTTGTTTACGATCACCTCGCGTGCATAACCATTTGCCACGTATGAGCGGAAGGCAGAGTAGTCTACCTCCTTATTGAGTCCGCCTGTTGCAGAATCTTTGTTTTGCCAAACCATGATGCCAAGCGTAACAATGGCAATTATATATATCCACGAGAGTCTGAAGAACGGACGCTTGTTACGCGGTGCCTGGTTCGGGTCTTGTGGGTTATTGGGTATTTGTTGAGACATGATTTTTTATAGGGAATTATTGGGAATTAGTGGGGAGTTGTTGAAAACAGCTCTCTTACAGTAAATCGGCTATTTCGGTAATGTTTGCATCGTCCCAAAGGTTCTCGATGTCATAGAATTCGCGAGCTTCAGGCAAGAATATGTGTACAATCACGTTGCCATAGTCCATTGCCACCCATTCGCAGTTATCGCGTCCCGCAATAGCCGCGGGTTTTTCGCGCAAGTGTTTACCCGTAAATTCTTCTACCGAGTCGGTAATAGCATCTACTTGTTGGGGTGAACCTGCAGTGCAAATTACAAAATATGAGCTAGGGGCACTGACGATGCGACGGAGGTCGACTGTTACAATGCTACGTCCTTTTTTCTCTTGAATGCCATCGACAATCGTATTAACCAGTTGTTGTGTTTCGTTCATTAGAATTTGTTGATTTTATGTCTTGTTTTGTTGAATATTGGGGCATTACAGCGCCATTCTGTGGTGCCCAAGTTTATGTTTCTGTGTCAGTGTATTGGCGCTTATTTGGCAATGGCGTGCCATTGTGGGCGCTTTTATACATGTAAAATCGTAGCAAAGTTAGTGTAACGCGTGAAACTGAGAAAGTTTTTTTGCCTAAAAAACCGAAAACGCCTACTTACACAAGGCTTTGCACACGCGGTCTTGAAAGTTCCTACCTGTTGAGGTGTGTCGAATGCCTTGATTCATAATGCTAAAGCACAATACATTGCCTTGTGCTGTGGTGCAATAGCCTGAAAGTGTGCTCACCCCTTCAACAGTGCCCGTTTTGGCGTGTACGTTCCCTGCGGCAGAAGTGCCACGCATGCGCTTACGCAGTGTGCCATCGCGTCCGGCAATGGGCAGAGATTGGTGCAGATGACGGAAAATGTCATCGTCGTTATAAGCATAGCGCAACATGCGACCCAATAGTTCGGGGGTGAGATAGTTATAGAGCGAGAGCCCTGAACCATCGGCTATTTGGTAGTGTGAGGGATCGAGCCCAATGTGGCTAATCAGTGCGTTATAGTGTGCCACAGCTTGTTTGCGTCCTACTTTAGTACGGTCGCCTTGTGCAGCAATTTGATAGAACATAGACTCAGCCATTGAGTTGTTGCTCTTTTTCATCATGGGCACAAGCACATCGTCGATGTTGTGTGTGCGATTGCAGAGCAGTGTAGCTCCCGAGGGAGTGCGATGTTCGGTGGTGGTGCCGTCCCACTCAATGTCTTCGGCTTGGAAGATGCGTCGCATGTTTTCAATAAACGTGTTGCGATTGTTGAAAAGCAAGGGCGTTGTGGGCACTTCGTCGTCGTCCCAACACCATCCCCATCCCAATAGTTTATCGTCCTTCATGCTCAAATCTAAGCAGATGGGCGAGGTGATGCGTGTGATGCCGTGTGCTTTGAGTTCGCGGGCAAAGGCATGCATATCGTCGGCATTGAAAAGGGGGTCGTATCCTGCACGAATGTATACGTGTCCGCTAAAAATAGAGTCACCCTCTTGAGGCAGTTGGTCAACGTAAAGGCGAGTGCTGTATTGATAATTTACCCCCAAGTCGTTCAATGCGGTGATGGCGGTCATTAACTTCTCGTTTGATGCGGGGCGCATACATTGTCTTTCGTGATAAGCTATCACCAAGGTGTCGGCAGTGAGGTCGTAGATGTAGAGTCCCACTTGGGTGCGTTCAAAAATATCGTTGTCGAGCAACTTTGTGACGCGTGCTCTGAGCGATTCTTCTGCGCGAATATTATCGATCACCGTGTCGGCTTGCACAGAATCTTCAGGCATAATGCTGTCGGTGCGCAAGGCATAGGCGATGTGTTCGGTGGTTTTGGGGTGGGCAGTGGCACAAATTAGGGCGCATGCCACAAGTGTGATGATGAGAAAAATACGTTTCATGCTGCAAAGTTACTCATATTGCCGTGGAAATGTGGGCATTTGGTGTGAAAATATTGCCTTTTGCGGGAGTATAGGCATAACTTTTGCGTTATAATATGTATTGCAAAAGGTTTGCCAAAAGTGATTTATACTTAGACAAAAAAATCGCCTCCACCGACTCGCGTCGACAGAGGCGTATTTTGGGGTTGCGATAATAGAAGAACCACTAGTTCAAAAAAAATCGCTTCCCAAGTTGAATTTCAAGTACTACTCGGGAATACCTGAAAATTCTATTCTTTCCTTAACAACCTTTTTTACCCGAGTAATTAACCTAAACCTATATGTCTTTTTCTTTCTTGCCTAAGTTAAAGATGCACGCGGTATGAGCGTGCGGTGCGAATGTTTGCAAGCTTACACCTGGCATGTGCTGTGGGGCACGAGTTTGTGTGCACGTAGCATAATGCTTTTGGTTGATTATGGTGCAGAACCCGTCTGCAAATAGTTTAGTTTGTGTTGGCTAATGGAGTCGTGATTTGTGGACACACTTCATAGTGCTCACGCAGACAGCCAGTAGCTTGCTTAAATTCACGTTGCAAAGGTACGGCGTTTTAGCACAAATGCGCTAATACAAATGTTGCGAATGTTTGTATAAATGTTGCACGAATTTTTAAAGCATTGATAATCAATAGTTTATGTAATTTCCTTTTTTACGTGCATCGCACTTTTGTTGCAAACATTTTTACCCTAAGTTCTTTTTTTTTATTGCAAGTTTTTTATAGTGTAAACTCTGAGTTTAAGGGTCTGAAATCACCTTTTTGGCAATCGATTTCTGGCTTGTAAAAGCAAACTGAATGGGGGGGATTGGGGGAGCATGTCAGCCAATATCAGCTTAAGACTGATAGTGAGGATTTGCGATGTTGTATTTTTGCATGGCAAATCAAGCAATGGCACAAAAAGCGCGGGAGGCAACAACCAGAGCTGTTGCCTCCCGAAAAACTTAGAGGTGTTGCTGCATACCACCTTAGAAGGGCCAAAGCAAGGGCACCACGGTAACTGTGATGCTGAGTGCAATGAGGTTGAGGGGGAGACCTATGCGCACAAAGTCGGCAAACTTGTAGTTGCCCACACCTTGCACAATGAGGTTGGTTTGATAGCCAATGGGGGTGCTAAAACTAGCTGAGGCTGCCATGCAGATGGTCACAAAAAATGGCATGGGACTAACCCCCATGTGTTGTGCAATGCTTAGTGAAAGGGGGAATGCTAAAGCTGCTGCTGCATTGTTGGTCATGAGTTCGGTAAACAAGTTGGTGATGATGAAGATAACCGCCAATAACACCACCGGACTGCAACTTTTGCTTAGTTCGACTGTGAATTGTGCCACTGCATCTGCCATACCAGAGTTTTGCATGGCGCGGCTAATGGCAAATGCCGAGGCAATGGTGATGAGAATGTCCCACGAGATGTATTTGGTATATTTGCGAGCAGGGAAGATGTTGAGCCATGCCATGATGATGGTGACCACGCTCACAAAGAAAAACATGTCTAAGTGCATGCGTGGAGCGGCTTGGCGCACAGCAGGGAGTTCGCCTACGGTGGCACCAACAATCATCAAAAACAAAAGCACCACAGAGAGCCAACATTTCCAGCGCGGCATACGAAAATCTTGCTCTTTGCCATTCGACACCATAAGGAAGAACGAAGAGTCACCCCAGTTTTTCATAAAATCATCGTTGGCAAGCAACACCAATGTATCGCCCTCGTGAAAGCGTTCGCGTCGCATGTCGTGCATAATCATGGTCACACCCCCGCGCTTTAGTTCGAGGATATCGGCACCATATTTGCGCTTAAAGTCGAAGTCGATGATGCGACGGTTGATGGCAGGGAAACGTGCACCCAAAACCACTTCAATGCGGTGCATGCCATGCGAAAGTTCGTCGGGGCGTGTTGCTTCATCGCGGTCGATACGTTCTGAGGGCAACAGTTTGTTTGAGAATAACCACACGTAGAGCAGTCCTGCCGTAGCCACAATGATGCCTACTTTGCCCAATTCAAACATTGAAAAGCCTTTGAATCCTGCATCAATTACCATGCCATGTACTACCAAGTTGGTGCTGGTGCCAATAAGGGTGCATACACCTCCCAAAATGGTGGCATACGATAGGGGTATGAGTAATTTAGTAGCTGCTACGCCATGTTTCTCAGCCCAACGCTTCACCATTGGGGCAAAAATAACCACCACTGGCGTATTATTCAAAAAAGCAGAGATAAAAGCTACCGTGGGCAGCATGCGCATTTGCACACGTCGCACACTATTGCCCGTCTTGTTGTGTGGTAAAAGCCGTTTAAGCAACGCCTCGAGCATGCCCGACCGTCTTACGCCCTCACTCACTAAGAAGAGCATCGCCACGGTAATCATACCTTTGTTGGCAAAGCCTTCGAGCAATTCTTTGGGACTAAGTATGCCGGCACACATAAACACCACTGCACCAGAGAGCAAAATTAGTCCCGGACGCATGCGGTCTTTTATGAGTGCCAACACAACGATGGCGAGTACGATGATAACAAATAAGGGTTGCATATAGCTTTTGGGGTATTTAGGGCGGATTTTTTACCGCCCTGAAATCACTGCGATGTGTTTAGTTAATGTGCAATTTATTTCACCACAAACCAAGGGTTGTGCAAGTCTTCTTTGTTGTAAGTGAGTGGCAAGTCAGTTTGTGCGTCGAGCACTTGGCAACCTGCAGCCAGCGCAATGGCATGGCCTGCGGCAGTGTCCCACTCCATGGTGGGAGCCAAGCGCGGATAGATGTCTGCCTTGCCTTCGGCTACTAAGCAAAGTTTAAGCGATGAACCTGCGCTAACCATTTCTAAGTCGGGATGATGGCGTCGCAAGTCAGCAATAAATGTTTCGGTCTCGGGCGAAAGATGCGAGCGCGAAGCTACTACGCGGTAGGGGCGTGCCGTGTCGGCACCTTTAAGTGGGAGCGCTTCGGGATTTTCTACGTGCAGGGTTTCGGGTTCTACGTCGGCAGTGAAGGCACCTTGCCCTTTTTCGCCCCAAAAAAGTCGGTGCTTAGCAGGCACATAAATCACACCCATAACGGGTACACCATCGGTAACAAGGGCAATGTTTACTGTAAACTCATCGTTCTTCTTTAAAAACTCTTTTGTACCGTCGAGTGGATCGACAATCCACAGCGAGTGCCAATCTTTGCGTTCGTCGTAGGGCAGATGTGCGCCCTCTTCGCTCAGCAGGGGATAGGGGGTAGACTCTAATGCCTCGGCAATAACGCGGTGTGATTCGCGATCAGCCAACGTGAGTGGTGAATTGTCAGCCTTTCGTTCAACTTGCCAATCAAGGTCGGGGTGTGTATAGATGTTCATAATGGCACGCCCAGCTCTGAGCGCAGCATTGATTATGGTGTCAATCATTGTAAATGCGTTTATAGAATGGTTCTAATATTTCTTAGATGTATTGAGGGAGCAAAGTTAATGGTATTTGCGTAAAAATGCGGTATGGAGAAGAAATATTTTTATTTCACCAAAAAGTTTTGGGGTAAAATCTTATCGAAATAAATGGAATCAGCCTTTAGGATAAATGTGCGGTGGAAGTATGGATAAAAAAACTTCATTCTTTTTTGTGTTAATAAATATCTTGGGGGGACGTGTAAAAGTTTTTTTATAAATTTGTGGCAAAATTTTATGGAACTTTACGCTGTATGTAGGTTTTAACAAAAATCTACGGTATGCCTTAAAGAATACCGCCTTATGATGAAACAAGAAGAAAAAGCAAGTTTGATGCGTGTGTTGTCGGACCTTGTAAAGGCTGACGGTATTATCGACATTAACGAGATGGATTGCTTAGACCATCTGCGCAGTAAATATAAAATAACCAATGAAGATGAATGTCGAGCTGAGAACTTGACATTCTCTGTGGCAATCAATACGTTGGCAGAACTCGAAATGGCACAACGTGAAGAACTCATGCACGACTTTGCCAAGGTTACGATGAGCGATAACTATTGTGCGCGTTCTGAGGCGTTGTTGATGCTTGCTTTGCGTTTTAAACTCACAGAAGACGATGGGGTGAATGCTACCATGATTTCGGTGAGCAACGATTTAATGCACTTCGACGACAACCAAATGTTGTATGTAGAGGCTCAACCACATCCCGAATTACACGAAGAGGTGAATGCTCATTATACCGATTTGCAAAACATGATTCGTTTAGAAGGCATGGACTTTGTGTATATTCCGCGTCTTTCAGCCCATTATAGCAGTTTGGATAAGGAGGCATTGAAAAATATGGTGAAATATCTTTATCCCAAAGCAAGCAACGATCGCATTTCTGTGGCTTTGCTCAGTTTGTGCAATATGCAAACGCACGAATTTTGTCGTGATTTGCTCTCGGCAAAGTTGGGCATTCGCGAAATGTCGATGGTGGAACCTTCGGTAATGATAAAGGTGGGCGAGTCGTATACAGATGGTGAAGCATTCTCACACTTTTTGCTCTTTGAGGTGGGCAATGACATGGTGCAGAGTGTGCGTAAACTGCTTAGTGTTTTCTCGCAATATTATAATAACTTGCAACTTAACTACCTTCACGAACAATCTGGACGCTTTGTTTATAAAGGCTTTTACAGACAGGTGTTCGACTTGCTTATGTTGCAACGCGGCATAAAAAGTACCGTGGCGGTAGACTCAGCAAATGGCAACATAAAATTCCCCGATGCCGAGATCACATTAACAGGTGTGCATCGTCGCGAAAAGGCTCTTTATGCCTTGTTCTTGTTAGAATCGTCGCGTGGTGGCATAAACTTTACGAAGCCAGACGACAAAAAGCATATCGAAAAATATGACCGCCGCATGGAGCAGTTAATGCAGAAGTATCGTTGTATCTATGCACGCTTTGGGGGCGAGGCTTCAAAGGCTCCCAACATTTGCGACTATTCAACACGTGGTCCGATGGTGGCTTTGCTCAAAAAGCAGATTATGGCACTTAAAGGTGTGCTCCATCATGCCGATAGCTATTGCATTAAGCGCAATGTTTTTGGCAATTATTCAATAAACATTCCTTCTTCAATGTGCTACTGTCTGAATCTTGAGGGACAGTTGTGTTTGCTGCATGAGGACGAGGAGTGGCAAAATATTGCTGCATTATAAGCGTTCGGGGCAGAATGGTCTCTTTCATGTAATGTACTTTTTTCTTGTATAGTCCCCCTCTTTCCAATAATTGCACATTGATTGATTCATAAAAAAGTCCGTAACCAAGGTAGATATGCCCCTTTGTTACGGACTTTTGTGTAGCCCTAAAAACTGATTTTTAGAACCATCAAGAATGCCTTTTACCAAGGTTCAACTTTTGGGGCAGTGCTGCGATATTGTGGCATGCAAAGCCCTGTGTTGGCACCAATGTAAGTGGGGTCGGAAATGTAATATTGCAAACCATCTTGTTCGTAATAAGAACCCGAGATGCTTTCGCCCGGAAGTGCGATAGAAACACACTCATGCCCAGGGAAGTTGATAAGATGGTTGTTCACACCCATTATGCGACGTAGCAATGTGGCGTAGAACACCGAGCGGTCTTCGCAGTCGCACTTTGGATAATAGAGCAGTTCTTCGAAGAAGTAGGGTTTTTCAAATCCAAATTGCTCATCATCGGTAGCATAGGCAAATGCCGATTGCACAAAGTGGAGCAAGCGGTTTACACTGCTGAGGCTTGCTTGTGTGCCAATTTGTGTTTTTATTTGCTCTTCCACTTCGCGGCGTGTATCGTTGTCGAGCACAGACTGTGCATAGCATGGAACGGGCATTTGTGGATATTTATAAACCATCTTCATCAAGCGCTCGTTCACAGTGCCCTTTACCGTGATGCCACCTTGTGTCAGGGTGTAGTTGTGTTTATCTCCCTTCACATTGAGTGGTTTACGAATCACGAGGTCCACATTGTGCAATTCGCTCATAGGAGCGCTAAACTGCGGTGTGCGGAAGCGTGCCTCATCGCCCTGAAGTTTACCGAGATCGGGGGTGAAGATATAGAATCTTTGTCCATTCATTTCCAAGTAGGCGCGAGCATACACCATTTGGTCGAAGGGAATGAGCAAGATGGGGGTACCCGATGTGGTTTCGAATGCCGGGCGAATGTCGTAACCACAGAGCAACAAAATGTAGTGCATTAAGTTGGCACGTACGGTAAGTGAAGCCTCTGGCACAAGCGCTTTTGCATAGTCGCGCACCAATTCCATTACGAAATAGTCGGGCAGTTGCATCTCGTTGATTTGTTTTTTGAGTGAGGGCAAAGCCTTGTCTTCGAAAGTGGATTTGTTGAGTGCTTTAATGGCATTGCCATTTCCCATTTCGTCGAGCTTATTCACAGGGATGTCCACCTTTGGCAATTTTATATTCAGCCCGTAAAAGTCGAATTGCACTTTGGGCGTGCGGTCGGGTGCAGGTGCAGGAGTAGGCACGGGCACTGTGGGGGGTACAGGCATGGGCACTGCGGGCACAGGGACAGTGGGAGTTTTAGGCACTGCGGGCTTTTCGGGTGCAGTGGGTTTAGTGGGTTCCGTCGGCTTAGTAGGTGTCGCGGGCTTTGTAGGTGTTACAGGCTTTGTGGGCAAAGCCGGTCTCGTAGGCACCGTGGGCACGGGCACTTGGGGTGTGCTAGGCTTAGTGGGCGTAGCAGGTTTAGGCTTAGGCGCTGGGGTAGGTGTAGGCTTGGGGGGAGTGGGTTGAGGCACTGCGGGCTTAGGTTCTACCACAGGTTTAGGCATGGGTGTAGGCTTTACGGGATTGGGGTTTTTAGCCACAGGCGTATCTTTGGGCTTAGGACGTTGAAAACGCTGAATAGGGCGTTTTTGTTCAAAGTCCTTCCACACCACATCCAAGAAGTCGGCATAACGATTCAGCATTTCGTTGCGAAAATTGTCGTACCGATTGAGTATATCTTTCCTAAAAGCTTCAAACGTCTCTTTCTGTTTTTGGGCTTGCGCACCACTCACAACAGTAAGCAGGGCAAGGGTGATGAATATCTTTCTCATAGGGGTGAGGTTTTAAGAGGTTATGGGGTAGGGTGTTTAAAACCCACCCAAATTCGTGAATCGCAGAGGTGCGTTTGATCATAAGACGGGGAAGGGTAGGATTGTTTTGGGGGAAGCGTTCATCGAAAAGCTTGAACGAGTTGACGCGTTGCCGACACCTTTCACACTATCTCTCGTGTGCGTCTGTAACTTGTCAACTCGTTAGGCATTTTTTGTGAAAACACTCCCTTTCTGAGTTTCGGGGTGCGAGTCCGAGTGAGATTATTCGCCGCCCGTGTTAGGGTCGAAAGCACCTTTTACGAACTCCGAAACCTTATCGGCATATTTCTGAGCCGCTTCGCTCTCTTTCTTCGCATTGTCGAGTGCACGTAGACGCGCACGGCAAGCCGCGTTTTCAGAGATGATAAAGTAAGTTTGCATCTCGTAGAGCGGTTGTCCCTTAGGCGTTTTGCCAACTTCGCGAATCAAGCTAAACGACTCTGTCATTTCGCCACGAATCTCCTTTTCAACACTACTTTCGTAGGCTGCATAAAAGTGGTCGAATTCCCCGTCACCATCAGTGCCGTTGGCAGACATATCGCTGACGATGCGTCCTTTCACGATGGAACCAGCTTGACGAGCATAGTTATTGCAAGCATTGTTCACCGCTGCTTGGTGTCCTACGTTTTTCGAAATAAAGTTGCTGGCAGTACCCACAACCTCGTAGGCATCGTTACCATCGTCGCTATTGAGCTTTTCGTAGTGCTTAAGTAGCATCACCTCAAGCGAGCGCGACGAGCCAAAGAGCGCCCACTTCTCTTTTTTCAGCGTTTTCATTTTGAGCTTATACTCCTTTTTGAGTTGCTTGTTAAGCTCTTTGTTGTTTTGCGCTGCCATAGGCATAACCATGCAGAGCGCAAGAAGGAACATTAAAATCTTTTTCATAATCGTGAGTTTTTTTGTGAGGGGGTAGTTGCAAAAGCAAATATATGCCCCGTGGCAAAGTTGCATAAAAAAAACATACTAAACAAGTTTTGTCATAAAAAACACACCAACGTAACAATATATATGGGGTGAAAGCGAAAATGACAAATGACAAATGACAAGTGAACTCTTTGAGAATCAGATAATTTGCTGTCATTTTGTCATTTGATTTTTTTTAATTCGTGGTTAACGAATGTAAAGGCTTACATATACTCGTGCAGCGTCAAGGTTAGGGCAAGACTTGTGCTTGTAATGTGGTTATGACCTAACACCTTGGCATGTTTTTTTAGTTTTTAGGCGCTATGGGAGTAATTTTTGTCATGATAGTAGTGTTTTTAGGGTTAGAAAATAGCTCCAAAATGTGGTCTGTGTTCCTTCGGAATGATATCGGAATGATATCGGAATTGTCGTCTGCCAAAATGGAGCGTGTTTTAGCATGCTTGCGAGTGCAAAGTTACAGTGCAGTGGAGGAAATTCCAAATTTTGTGCAAATTTGTGGCGTTTCGAAATGTTAAAATCAGCTCATTTCCTTAGTGTTTATTGGGGAAAAATAATTTTTTTGTACCGCGCGAGTGTACAAATTTAGAAATGCCATTTGACGCAAATTTTTTGCTTAGGCTTTTAAAAAAAAACGCGCAAAGTTTTTCTTTGCACCTTTACGGGGAAAATGTGGGTTGCTGAAACCACTTATTTCTTATCTCTTATTTTAACATTTACACTTGTTAACTCAGAATTAAGAAATATTTCAAGTGACAAAGTGATACTTAAGTGCTTGATTATCATGTATTTATGGTGTCACTTGTCACTAGTCACTTTTGCTTTCACCCTAAGTATGTTGCAATTTGCCCCTTGTTTATGGGTTGAATTTCTGCGAGATAGACTTGGGTTCTTGTCCTATGAAAACGGCTATTTGCCTAGGTGCAATCTCACCCATAACAGGGTGCCCCGTTTGGTATGATGGCATACGTAAACCAGGCATGTGAAGAAGAACAAGTTCTCTTCACATACCTGGCTACCTTA
>ERZ1026862.389-NODE-389-length-28935-cov-48.771676_pt1 | contig 28935 bp, 27 predicted proteins | sample MGYA00380161_ERZ1026862 | MGnify/ENA primary metagenome ERZ1026862 (study PRJEB33269, sample SAMEA4719797) | human gut metagenome | biome: human-associated habitat; feature: organic feature; material: feces | place: Cameroon | collected 2013-10 ... | reverse complement strand
TGCCACTAGATTTCGAATGGATACTGCATCAAAGATCATCCTTCAATGCCAGCCAACTGTTATCAAGGGAAATGCCAGCGAGATACGATCATTATACTCTCATCAGATAGGAATGCAGGGAGTGGACAGCCTTCTGGAAACCTCTGAGGTTGAAGAACAGGCCAAGATTCTAGCTAGGAAGTTAACATGCATCATCGTTATTACCGGGGCTACAGACATCATCACGGATGGTGAAAAAGTAGCTTATGTTCATGAGGGGCATCCTCTGATGGGCAAGGTTACGGCCATGGGTTGTGCAGCCACTGGTATCATAGGAGCTTTCCTTTCAGTAAACCCTAATTCGTTTGATGCATCTGTTCATGCCATGAAAGCCATGGGCATTGCAGGTGAAAGAGCTGCAGCCATTTCCAAAGGCAACGGTAGCATGATGGTGAACTTCCTCGATGAACTTTGTAATCTGGCATGTCATGAGTAAAATTATCAAAATCAAGAAGAGATCATTCATGAGACGATTTTATGCCATCAATCTGTTTGGTATTATCATTACTTGTGAAAAACTATCAAAGGAGAGTCTCAATCATGAACTCATACATACTGCACAAGCAAAGGAATTGCTGTATGTTCCATTCTATATATGGTATATAGCTGAGTGGAGTGCTTTAGTCCTGAAATATAGAAATTGGATGAAAGCATATTACAACATCAGATTTGAGAAAGAAGCCTATGCTCACCAGAATGATATGGAGTATTTAATTCGGAGGAAACACTATTGCTATCTGACACGCATTGAAACAAGACACATTTAGGCATTCCCCAACTTTTTGGGGAATGTTTCCACATTCTTTCCTCATTTTCCACACTATTCATTTTTGGCACAAAGGACATAAGCTTCTGATTATCAATACAAACTAATTTCTCTCATCTTTTTGGCACGCAGATTGTGACTATGATTAGCGGGTTCGATAATGAATCCACAAACAAGTAAGTAACATCAATTAGTAACAATTTTAAAAAGATAAGATTATGAAGAAGTTTATGTTTGCAGCTATCGCAGCTTTGGTTATGGTTTCAGTAAGCAACGTTTTTGCATCAAGCAAAATGGTAAGTAACGCTCAGGTTGCTCCTGTTGATACAGTAGCTCCAGATGCTCCTTCAGATTCATTGGCTGTTGGTACTCCTATCCAGCCACAGGCAGGTGTTGAGGATTCTACCCAGCAGGAGAATGCCACAGAAGCAACTACAACAGAGAATGCTACAGAGACAACAACTGAGAATACTACAGAAGAGACTCCAGTAGCTACAGAAGAGACAACTCAGGCAGAGCAGCCAGCAAATGTTCAGGAGACTCCACAGGAGGAGACTACTCTGCAGGAAACTACTGAGCAGAAAGAGACTGCAGAACAGCAGCCAGCAGAGCAGTCAGCAACAGAACAGCAAGCTATTGCTGAATAATAGAGAAGATACAGTTCATTTTGTAAGCGTTATACAGAAATAATAGGGATATTGTTATCAAAAAAGTACTTATGCTTATTTTAATTTCAGAAGAAATTGCATAATTAGTAAATACTTGACAAGTTTTTTAGTTCAGTTAGTGAAAAGGGAAGTCTGCTGGCAGTGATGCCGGCAGACTTCTGTATTTTATACCAATTGTTTTTCTACTGTTTGATCCGAATATCACTAAGACTTCGATTCTTTGCAAATCGATTCAAATCCACCCAATTCCACACTCCTGGAACCCTGCCATGTTTGCTGTACTGCCAGATATCATAGTGAGGTTTACCAGGCAATACCGGTTCATGATCATAACTGGCAATCCAGAGATAGTAGTTATCAAATTCCGGACTCAGGTAATCCTTGAAATAACTCTCGCTACAATATATAATAGGTGTATGTCCATAATAGGATTTACAGAGCTTGCAGAATGTTTTCAGAAGAAGTTGGATCTCACTCTTGCTGAGCCCCTTGGTTCCATCATCTTCTGCATCCACTACAGGTAGAAGATCCTGCCTCTCCTTATCATACACTGCACGAAAGTTCTCAAACTGCATTACCGCAGGCATCTTAGATAGAAAATGGTAGGAGCCAACCGGTATCTGATGTTTTCTCGCTTGATTAATGTTGGCTTCATACCATGGATCCTGGATGGTTGCTCCTTCTGTTGCCTTCACATAGATGAACTTCAATCGCTGTACTTCACTGAGTTCATCCCAGTGGATTCTGCCTTGGTGACGTGAGATGTCAATGCCATCATAGCTACCAGAGTATTGACCCGATGTCAGGTCGTGAGTGGGCCATTGATTATCTGATGACTTCTTGATCATATAGACTGAAATCATACGGTATGCCTCAAATCCAATGATGCATGATACCAGTAGGATGAGGGCAAGATAGATAAGTTTCTTGCCTTTATTATTCTTGTTATTTTGTCGTTTTCCTCTTGTCATATTATACCATTCGAGTTTTTGCATACAAAATTATAAAATATATTTGAGAAAATGAGAGTTTTCATATAAAAAGTTATCTCTCTGTTTTAAGAGTTGAGTAGGATAAGTGAGCCCATTACTTTGAAAACATATCCTTAATTATCTATAAAACTTTAGGCTAACCCATCTTATAATGAAGTATATTGTGTATATTTGCATATCATAAGTGGGTTTAAGGCAATGACAAAGAATACAATGGCTAACAAACTTCCTAGGAAGTTGATTCAAAAAATGGAAATCGTGGGCGAGCAGATCAAGCTTGCCAGATTGCGCCGCAACCTGAGCATGGCTCAAGTTGCAGAAAGAGCAACATGCTCAGAAGTTACACTTTGCAAGGTGGAGAAGGGATTACCAACGGTTTCCATCGGAATCTACCTGCGTGTACTCTATGCTCTTCAACTGGATGATGACATCTTGCTCTTGGCAAAGGATGACAAGCTTGGAAGGGCATTGCAGGATATGGGACTGAAGAATCGTCAAAGAGCTACTAAAAAGGGATAGGAATGGAACGACTATTGGTTTTCGCTGATTTTAACTGGCTCGTCAGTCCTGAACTGGTGGGTGAGCTGTGCTATGAAAAATTGCGCGGCTCTGACAGCTATGCCTTTAAGTTTGATGAGAATTGGCTTAAGATTCATGCCGGAATCAAGCTTTCGGAAGACATCAACAACTACCCTGGCATGCAATATACTCAGCCAGGAAGTGATATTTTCGGATGCTTTTCTGATGCATTGCCAGATAGGTGGGGGCGTACCTTGCTCAAAAGAAGAGAACAGATACAGGCTTCAGAAGAGAAGAGAGCTATCAGAACTCTTTCCTCTTTCGATTACCTCATGGGCATTGATGACTTCTCCAGAATGGGTGGATTTAGGTTTAAGAGGGAAATGGAAGGCGATTATATCAATGTGTCACCATCTCTCAAGATACCTCCACTAACAGAAATCAGAGAACTGATTCATGCCAGTCAGGAAGTGGAAAAATCTGAAGAGAATGATACGCTGCCTGAGAAAAAGTGGATAGCACAGCTTATCCAACCCGGCACCTCATTAGGTGGCGCAAGACCTAAGGCTGGTGTCTTGGATGAAAAAGGCAATCTATGCATAGCTAAGTTCCCTTCGCGCAAGGATGACTATGACACAGGACTTTGGGAACACTTTTCTCATCTTCTCGCTCAAAAGGCTGGAATACAGGTAGCTCAAACCAGGGTGTTAGGGGGACTGGGAAAATATCACACACTTCTGTCTAGACGATTTGACAGAACTGATGAAGTCAAGAGAATACATTTTGCGTCATCCATGTCTCTGCTGGGATTAAAGGATGGTGATAATGCACAAGGGGGGTATGGTTATCTCGATATAGTTGATTTCATCCTCCAAGGTTGCTGCGACGTAGAGAAAAACCTTCAGGAACTCTTCCGAAGGGTAGCGTTCAACATCTGCATTGGAAATTCTGATGACCACTTCAGAAACCATGGTTTTCTGCTCACTCCAAAAGGATGGACCCTGTCACCTGCCTATGATATGAACCCGACTCTCAATGAATATCAGAGTCTTCTGATCAACGAATCTTCCAACAAGGCAGACATCCATGTTCTGCTTGATTCATGCGAGAGCTATATGATAAAGAAGGAGGATGCAGAAAACATCATCTAGAAGGTTCAAAGGCTGTGAGCAAATGGGAGAAATTAGCCATTCTGCTTCAAATCCCAGGAAGAGAGATGGATATGTTTAAGGAAAGGTTTAAACTTAACCTATAATATAATGAAGTAATTATTCATATTACTTCATTATATTTTGGGTTGTTTCTTTCTTTTTCTTATCTGTGATGCTCTGACTAAGGAGTCTTCCTGCATACAATAACTTACCTAAATAGAATTTTATCTTTTAAACTAGAAAATAGACATGATAGAAAACATGATGAAGAACTTTAGACTTATGTTCGTTTTTTGTTCCCTGATCTTCCTCATGGGGACACAGTCTATCCTTGCTCAAAGAAGTCAATACTTGCTTGATGCAGGATGGAAATTCAGATTCTCCCATCAGGTTGAAAAGAATTCTCCTCAACCCATCTCGCTGCCTCACACCTGGAATGCCCAGGATGCATTGAGCGGAAAGATGGATTACAAGAGGGGTATCGGAAATTACGAACGCACCTTGCATGTCAGTTCCGAATGGAAGGGAAAGCGCCTCTTCCTCCGATTTGGTGGAGTGAACAATGTGGCTGATGTATTCATTAATGGCAAACATATAGGTGAACACCGAGGTGGCTACAGTGCCTTTCTCTTTGAAATCACTGACAAGGTAAACTATGGTAAAGATAATCATCTATGGGTAAGAGTGAATAATGCAGAGCAATTCGATGTACTGCCGTTGGTGGGTGACTTCAACATCTACGGAGGTATTTATCGCGATGTTTCACTGATAGTGACAGAGGCTGCCTGCATTTCGCCCCTCGATCATGCATCACCAGGAGTATATCTTACCCAAAAATCAGTTTCTCCTCAACAGGCCCAAGTGGACGCCCGCATTCTGCTTTCAAACAAAGGAGCCACTGGGGATGCCATAGTTCGCATCACTATCAAGGATGGTAAGCGCATCGTGACTGAAAACCGGAAAGACATTGTCCTGTCAGAGGAAAACAGTGAAGTGGATTTGCCGATTATTCTGAAACGACCACATCTGTGGAACGGTCGTCAGGATCCGTTCTGTTACCAGGCAGAAGTGACTTTAGAGCAGAACGGACGTATTACAGACAGAGTGACCCAGCCGCTGGGCTTACGTTTCTATCGCATAGACCCAAACGAAGGTTTCTTTCTCAACGGTAAGCATTTGACTCTGCAAGGAGTATGCCGTCATCAAGACCGCGCCGAAATTGGTAACGCTCTCAGAAAACAGCATCATGAGGAAGACATGGACCTGATGCAGGAAATGGGTGTCAATGCCATGCGTCTGGCTCATTACCAGCAGGATGAATACATGTATCAGCTTACAGACCAATCAGGTATTCTGGTCTGGGCGGAAATTCCTTTTGTGGGTCCTGGTGGTTATGCAGACAAGGGGTTCATCGATCTCCCGGCTCTGAAAGAGAACGGTCGCCAGCAGCTTGTTGAGCTTATCCGTCAGAATTACAACCATCCTTCCATTATTTGCTGGGGACTCTTCAACGAGCTGAAGGAAGAAGGTGATAATCCTATTCCTTACATCCAGGAACTGAACCAGCTGGCGCATCAGGAAGACACAACCCGTCCAACCACAAGTGCCAGCAACCAAGGGGGAGGCTTAAACTTCCTGACAGATTTGATTGCCTGGAACCGTTACGATGGCTGGTATGGCAGTACACCGGAAACCCTGGCTGATTTTCTAGATTCCACCCACCGCAAGCATCCGGAACTTCGAATCGGAATCAGCGAGTATGGAGCAGGAGCCAGCATCTACCATCAGCAGGATACCTTGAAGCAACCTGCACCTGCAGGTTCCTGGCATCCAGAAAATTGGCAGACTTACTACCACATAGAGAATTGGAAAATCATTCACGAACGTCCATTCGTATGGGGCTCATTTGTATGGAATATGTTCGATTTTGGAGCAGCACACCGCCATGAAGGTGACCGTCCGGGTATCAACGACAAGGGACTGGTGACCTTTGACCGCAAGGTACGCAAAGATGCTTTCTACTTCTACAAAGCCAATTGGAACACCACTCAACCGGTTCTTCACCTGGCCGGCAAGCGCAACACCAATCGCACAAAAGCTCTGCAGGAATTTATGGTTTTCACCAACCAGCCACAGGCCGAACTCTTCGTCAACGGTGTTTCTTTCGGAAAGCTTCAGCCTGATGCCTATGGTATCATACAGTGGAAGAACATTCCTTTGCAATCAGGATGCAATAGGGTAGAAGTTCGCAGTGGATATCGCAAGACACTGTTACGTGATGGTATGGAGCTATATTATCAAAAATAGTGTTAGCGATTTCTGTATTTCAGAAATTATTAAAATGAATTAAGTTAACCTTTCTTTATGGATTCCAGGAGACGGAATTCATATAGAAAGATTAACTAAAATCCCTAAGGCTGATAAAAACTCGACCCACGACCACCAGAGCCGCAATCTGGCATTCTACCAACTGAGCTACAGACTCCATGTATATCCATGATTCGAGAGCAAAGGTACAGCCATCGGATGTAGTCTGTTTGCGCAGCCTAACTAATAATCATTACTTCATTATATTAAAGGGTATCATACTAGTCTTTCAAGTCCTTATCCACCATGGCACAGACACAGGAATCAGACCATACATTTTCAGCCGTTTCTATCATGTCGATGATGGTATAGATTGGCAAGATAATACCCATGATGCCAATAGGAGCATTAACACCGGACATTAGAGACAGGGTCAAGAAATAACATCCCATCGGTACACCTGCATTACCCACTGCAGAGATAACAGAAATGAAGAGCCAGAGAATCATCGTCGACCAAGGTAGAGGCATTTCTCCATTCTGCATCAGGAACAGGGAGGTGACGAGGATGAACGCTGCACAACCATTCATGTTGATAGTGGTACAGATAGGCAATACAAAGCGGGAAACTTTATTGGAAACACCCAGTCTTTCCTCTGCTGTCTGCATCGTCACTGGCAACGTAGCAGCAGAACTTTTTGTAAACAGAGCCATCAATACTGCAGGCATCATCTTACCCAATGTACGCACAGGATTCAAGCCTCTTGCCAAGAGGAAGAGCGGAAGGATGATGAAAAATTGGATGACATTACCTCCCAGGATTACGGCTACGTATTTGCCGAGCGATGCCATCACGATACCAGCAGAGAACTGGGCAGAAAGTTGTGCCGCAAAGGCAACGATACCCAGGGGTAAAGCCCAGATTAATCCATGAATCAGCATGAAGAGCAGATCCTGCAGACCAAACAATCCTTTCATCACGACATCTTTCTTATCGCTATAAGGCATTTTGGCTAAAGCAATACCTGCAGCTGCTGCCAAAATCAGTATGGAGAGTACATTTCCCTCAGCAAACGGCTTGATGATGTTGTTGGGTATTACTCCAAGAATATGGTCATAATAGCTGGTTTCACCCAAGTTCTGTGGGACATCAGCCATACCGCTCTGTACCAAGGCTGTAGGCAGATTGCCAGGAGAAACGATGTTATAAAGTACCAGTCCCACTGCAGCTGCAGCAATCGTAGTAAGCAGGGTGTAGGTGATGGCATGGCGGAAAATCTTACTGGTATCAGCTTGGTTGCCCAGGGATGCCAGTGTTGTGATGACAGCTAAGGCAATGGTTGGTACTGCCAAAAGCTGGAATAAACGGGTATAGATCGTGGCTATGAAATTCATCAGACCATCCAGCCAGCTGATGCCGAACATACCCAAAACGGCGCCTACTATCAAAGCGCCAATCCATAGTAGCAGCTGCCTGGTCTGTTTATTCTTCACTCCTTTTTGCTTACTGCAGCCAGCATTGCTATCTGTCTGTCTATTTCCAATATCATTCATTGTTTTTACCATGATTTTAAACTATTATTTTTTTAGGCAAAAGTATCATTTTTTATCGTTGTTGGCAATCCCACAAATATGGTATTTTGCGATATATTTCTGTATCACCAGAAATAAAAATCATTTTTCCCTCAACACAAAAATATATTTTTCGGTATTTTCGGGTAATATTGCACTCAAAAAAGCATAAAACTGATAAAGAAGGAGATGGATTATGTCACAAAAGAAGATTTTCACATGTCAGGAATGTGGGTACGAAACCGGAATATATGAGGGACATGGTTTCATAGGGCAGTACATTGAAGCCATGTCTTGTCCACCTACTTGTGTAGTCCCTTTCTTGTCCGTTTGAATCTTGTATCCACTTACGCTTCCCTGAACCGTTACTCCACCAATGCCATTTGGTCCGGAGAAGGGTACATTGAAAGCAACCTGTACAACAACAGCATCATCCTTGATCCTTTCCTATATTAAATTCATAAAACCAAAAAAGGGCCAGCCCCATTATCAGGACTAGCCCTCCGTTTTAATTATTTTCCCGATGCAATGAATGTCATCTTGAAAGCTGCATAGCACTTTAAGAAAGATTACTTAACCTCAATGTGCTTAACATCGTCTTTCTTCTCCTCCTTGGCTGTCTTAGGAATCTCAATCTTCAAGACACCGTCACTGACCTCAGCGGAAATCTTCTCCTGGTCAGCATCCTCTGGCAAAGCGTAACTCTGAGAGTAGCTGCTGTAAGAGAACTCACGACGCAAGTAATGCTCTTCCTTCTTCTCCTCCTTCTTCTCATCCTTGTTCTCGATGGATACATTCAGATAGCCATCCTTGTCGATGTTCATCTTGACCATATCTTTCTTCAAACCAGGAGCTGCAACCTCCATCGTGTAAGCTGTAGCACTTTCCTTGACGTTGACTGCAGGAGCTGTTGCGTTCATGTGTGGCATCAAGCTTGTATCAAAGAAGTTGTCATTAAACCAACTGTTCAACCAATTTGAAACACTGTTATTTCTACGAGCTAACAACATAATGTAAAACCTCCAAATTCTATTTTTCTCATCCTCTCTTCGCCTTCCGGCTCTGTCGGGATTTCTCATTGTTTTTTATTTATCCTTTTTAATAATGATCGCTTCGGCTTTCGAGGCTCAAGGATTTCAAGAAACCCTCAAATGTCATTGCTTAGGGTTCTTACCGTTCCCCTTGCCCTTTCGGCTTCGGCTTTCACTCTATGTAGAAGCAAGTTACGTGCCAACCCGTTTTGTATATTTGGAGTGAACAGTTTTTGCCAATCTTGGCAAAAGACTCTGTAAGATTGGCATTAAAGGATAATTAATTTAAACTTTGCTGCCAAAACTTCATGCTTTTCTATATATCTAGCATGGTTTGTCCTCGAATCTGTTCTTATATCTATTTATCTACTATATCTGTTAATCTCCTATATATTTAATGGATATCAGACTCTTCCACTGCAGATGCTTTGTCCTCCTTGGGTTGGGGCTTGGGTACGAAGCCCAGAATAGCTACCAGACAACTCATCAATGGGCTGATGATGTTGAAGAAGCAGAAGGGGAGATACACCAGTGTCGGGATGCCGAGAACCGTACTCTGCGTCATACCGCAGGCTGTCCATGGAACCAGTACGCTCGTTACGGTAGCACTATCCTCTGTACTTCGGCTCAAGAGTTCCGGACGGTAGCCTCGTTCAGCATATTCATCCTTGTAGATAGATGCATTCATGATGATGCTCAGGAACTGGTCACCCATAACGAGATTGAGCAATACACCCGAAGTCACGGTACTGCAGACAAGTGATATGGTGCTGTGGATGCTTTTCAGAAGCACGTGGGTGATAGCGTGAAGCATGCCGCTGGCTACCATACATGAACCGAAACACATGGCACAGAGAATGAGCCAGATGGTATTGAGCATACCTGCCATACCTCGGGTTGCCACGAGCTCATTGATGTTCTCCATGCCGCAATCTACCTGGGTGTGGGTATAGCAGGTGGTCATGATTCCCTCAAAGAGGCTCTTGGCAGTGATGTTGTCTTCGCCAGCAATCTTTACCAGTACTTCCGGCTGGAGGATGAGGGCACAGATGCATGCAGAAAGAGCTGAAAGAAGAAGCGTGATGAGAGAGGGGGTCTTGCGGTAGATGAGCCATCCTGTAAAAGCCGGAACGAGCATCGTAAGCAGGGAGATATTGAAACCATGACTCAGACCGGTAAGATACTGGCTGATATCCACAGGCTTGGAATCATAGCAGAGTCCGATGATGAGATAGAGTACCAGCGAGAGCAGGATGCTTGGTATGGTGGTGTAGAGCATATAGCGGATATGCGAGAAGAGATCGGCACCGGCTATGCTTGAAGCCAGGACGGTGGTATCGCTCATAGGCGAGAGCTTATCACCGAAATAGGCTCCCGAGATGATGGCTCCAGCGGTGTAGGGGGCTGGTATTCCCAAGGCATCCCCGATTCCCATCAGGGCAATACCGATGGTGGCAATGGTGGTCCATGAGGTTCCCGTCATCACGGAAATGATGCTGGAGATGATGCAGGCGCAGGGTAGGAAAAAGGTCGGCGACATGATCTGTACACCATAATATATTAATGTGGGAACCACGCCACTGATCATCCAGGTTGCTGACATCATGCCGATGAGCAGCAGGATCAGAATAGATACTCCGGCATCGCCCACAGTCTTTTTGATCATCTCCTCGAAGATATTCCATTTCATATTGTAGATTCCCATACCGAGTGCCACGCATACAGCTGTGGCTATCATGAGGGCCACCTGAGAGGCACCTGCCAGGGCATCATCAGGGAAGAGTTTGACAACCATGACGATGAGGGTGATAAGTACTGCCAAAGGTATGACAGAAATGAAAGGATGTGGTTCCACTGGCTGCTGAGGTGGGCAGGATACCTGCTCCTCAGCAACTTGAGTTTTTTGTTTATTTTCTTTTTGTTCCATTTGTTAATACTCTCTTATACATTTCACAAAGACACAATTCGTCATCTGACGATGCCTGGATGATTTCACCGCATGTCGAGCTGTAATATTGAATGTTTATTTGCTGCATTCTTTCAACTGCGTTTAAACGCAATCTTTATTTTTCATACAGTTCTATCGGTAAACCATCTGGGTCACTGAAGAATACAAATCGCTTGTCTGTATATTCATCCGTGCGTATAGGTTCATGGGCGATACCTTTACCGTCTAGTTCATCAATTGCCTCCGAAAGATCATCTACCTCAAAAGCAAGATGGCGCAGACCGGCTGCTTCTGGATAGGAAGGACGTGCAGGTGGGTTAGGGAAGGAGAATAACTCGATGACATAGTTGTCATCAAGCCAGCAGTCAGCTTTCCATGAGTCACGTCCTTCACGATAGTTTTCACTCACAATCTTCATTCCGAGCACATCTGTATAGAAATGCTTGGATTTCTCATAGTCGGAGCAAATCACGGCTACATGATGGATTTTGTTAAGTTTCATATTTCGTTGTTTATATTTGTAATTCATTAAGTCATTTTCAGAACTTCTTTGTTCTCACATGGCAATACGGCTCACCGCCGGTTTTTTCGTAATAATGCTGGTGGTAGGCTTCGCCAATATAGAATGTCTCCTCGGGTAAAAGGAGGGTATTTACCTCATTGCCCTTGTTGCGAAGCAACTGCATCACCCTTTCTGCCGTCTGCCTCTGGAATTCATTACGATAGAAGATACAGCTGCGGTATTGTGGACCGAGGTCAGGACCTACGCCATCAGTCTGTGCCGGGTCATGAATCTCGAAGAAAAGTTTGCATAGGGTCTCGTACGATACCTGTTCGGGATTGAACTCCACGATGATGGCTTCTACATGATGTGTCTTATGGTCTCGAACATCAGCATAGGAAGGGAATGCCTCTTTGCCACCGGTATAGCCAGCCAGGGTATTGATTACCCCAGGCTGTTTCTGAAACTGATGCTGCGTTCCCCAGAAACATCCGCAGGCAAAGATGCCCACTTCTGTTTTCTTGTCATCAGGCGCATGATAGATGTCAACCTTTGAGCATTCCTCAATGGCTGCCTTTACCATTTCCAGAGCCTTACCATGCTTCTTCTGAAGGTCTGGATAGGCCTTGCCACGTTCAAAATTATGCTGGAGGTCGTTGTATTTCACCTGCAGGGCAATGGGATTCTGAGAGTCGATGATTCCCTGCACATAATCGAAATAATCTGTTCCTTTCTTATGTGTGAGTAGGCGAAGGGCATTCACCACGCCAGTAGGGATTCCTTCATGAAGCAAATCCTCAAAGGAATAAGGACTGTCTTCTACCACATCATGCAGAAAACCTGCCATTTTCTCTTCGTCTGTATGTCCCATCAGTCCCACCGTCAATGGATGGAGGATGGCTGGATAGCCATCTCGGTCAAGTTGACCGGCATGGGCTTTTGTTGCTATGCTAAGTGCTATATCAATTGGATTCATTGTATCTTATGAATGTTTAAATGATTTGTTAATGATTCATGTGAAAGTATATCATCAGCGCAATCTGGATGAGCAGGATAATAGGAACTCCGTATTTGAACTTCCGATGCAGCGTCTTATGATGCCAGGCTTTCATACCCAACCAGGCTCCAATACTACCTCCCACAGCGGCCATTGTCAGAAGCGTTGCCTCCGAAATACGCCATTTGGCTTTCTTGGCTTTATACTTGTCTATACCATATATGATAAATGTGGCAGCATTGATGACAAGTAGATAATATATGAGATAGCTATGTAATGTATTCATGATGACTATTCAATGATTATGATCTATATCTGATTCTATATGTCAAACGATTCTCCCTCACGCTCTATCTTCCAAAACGGGATTTGCTTGGCATCTGTAAACTCCTTCATTCGCCAAGCACTCTTGAAACCGCTTGCTACAAAGTGCATAGGAACAAACAATCCTGTCTGGAATAGCTCGATGAACTGTCTTGCACCGCGAGTATATCCATTACCTATGCGGCCATCTACAGGAAACATGACAACATCAAAGCAATCTGTTATTTTTCTGATGTCTTTCAGTTCACCCAAGTATTGCTTCTCGTCTTTTTGAGGGTCTATCTCACCAAATTCAAAGCTCCAGATAGTTCCACCCTTATAGTCATCAGTCAAGAACCTGGCATACCAATTGTTCAAATCACCAGCATGGAAGAGGCGTTTGCCTTCAACCTCTACAATCCATGACACACCACTGTCATTGCTGCCAGCAGCTATCACCTTTATAATTTTGTCGCACCAGTCATCTCCCTTTACCATCAAGATATCCGCTTCATTTCTCTGACATCTGCGATGCCGAATGATATCCTTGGAGAGAATGTAAGTCATTGGGGTATGAGGAAAGTGTTTTCTCCAAGAAAATATTTCCCTGGAGAAATGATCTTCGTGGAAATGACTTGCAAAAACATACACAGGCTTACCCTTGGATAGAATCTCCGGCAAGCAATTGGCGGGATCCATCCAATAGTCAAAAACCAATATGCAGGAGTGTGTCTCCACTGCAAAACCACTATGGAATATATATGTCAGTTTCATCTTGTCATTCAAATATGAATTGTTGATCAATGCTCAACCTCGGCAGGCAAGGAAGAAAGAATATCCTTACTGAACTTAAACAGTTTGACGAATCTCATATTTAACCTCCATGCCAAGTATATCCATGATTTTTTCAACCGTCGATAGGGATGGATTGCCTTTACCGCTCTCTATCTGCTTGATGGTAGAAATGGCTACCTCAGACATGTCTGCGAGGTCTTGCTGGGTAATACCCAAAACCTTACGCTGCAATTTCATTACCTCTTGAATTTTCATACAAAGTAGTGTGTTATATTGTACTTTTCGTGCAAAGATAACAAATATTTCTGGATTACGCAAGAAAAGGTACAATATCATGTTCCTTTTTTAAAAAATTATATGTTCGTGCGATTTTTCTTGATTATTTGCCATTAATATTGTTTTTTTCCTTATCTTTGCAGGCAAATTGCATCAAAGAAATCATGACAATAGAAGAAGCTATCAAACAAAGACATAGTGTACGAAAGTACATACACAAACCTCTTTCAACAGAGGTAGTTAGAGCACTCGAAGTAAAAATCGGGGAGTGCAACAAAGAGGGTGGACTACACATACAACTAGTTACCCAAGAAACCAAGGCATTCACAGGCATCATGTCCTATGGAAAATTCCATGGCGTGGAGAACTATCTCATAATGGCTGGCAAGAAGGCTGATGATCTTGATGAGCGTATTGGTTATTACGGCGAGCAGCTTGTGTTGCTTGCTCAAACCTTAGGGCTCAATACTTGCTGGGTTGGATTAAGTTATCGAAAGGTGAAGGAAGCCTACCATATTGAAGAAGGGGAGAAGTTGGCATGTATGATTGCCTTGGGATATGGTGAGACGCAAGGTGCCAGTCACAAAATCAAGACCATTGAGCAGGTGAGCAATGCAACCGGCGATTCTCCTTCATGGTTTAGAAAGGGCGTGGAAGCTGCTCTTCTAGCTCCAACAGCCATCAATCAGCAGAAGTTCTCGTTCCTCCTTCAATCTCAGGAAAGCCCAGGAGTCGGAGGCAAGGCAAAAGTTCTTGCCAAGAAAGGCTTCTCGATGGTAGGATATACCCAAATGGATTTCGGCATCGCCAAGCTTCACTTTGAAATTGGAGCAGGAACAGAGAACTTTGAGTGGGAGTAGGGAAGGATGAGAGACTTCACGGAAATATGGCAACTTCAAGATACCATCATCACCGCTATCAATGCATGTGGTCATGGTGTCTGGGATTTGCATGAGATAAGTGATGGGTTCCATCTGGAACTTACCGAGCATTTGGATGAAACAGAAATCAGCAACATCTGCTGTCAACTTCCGCTTTCTGCAGATTATGAAGGTGAAGGCAAAAACGGTTCAGTGCTGAGATTGAATATATAGCAGATGGCCTTACTTGACAAAAGCATCAATAGAGCCATATTCATGTTACCCTTTTAAATATACGTATTATGCAGATATTATTGGCAAATGCTAAAATCAGGTTTGATTAGGCAGATAGGGCTGCTGTTTCAAAGCCGCTTTTCCGCATTTCGTTCGTAATTAACAAAATAGTACTTTTTCTATGCGAATGATATGATAAGAGTGAAAAAGTATTTACATAGTGGATAAAAAGTAATAATTTAAAACAAAATATTGTATAAGTTAAAGTACAGTTTTCGTTCATCATAATGAATAAAAACAGTACTTTAACTTATTTTTTTCACTCCTAGTATATTCTTACATCACAAAAGAAGATTTTCAGATGCCAAAATTGTGGGCACGAGACCTAAATTTATGAGGAACGGGGTTAAGGCTAAGCACATAGAAGCCAGGGGTTGCCCAGATTTCAGGAACATAGTACCTTAGGTGGACCTAGCGTATCCCCATTAAATTCTATATTGCTTTCCAAGCAACCAATCCTTTTCCTAAATCATCTAGTTCTATGGCAAGAGCTGTAACCTTGCGCTTGTCAGCTTTGAACGGTTCGGCATATTGTTTAGCCTTAATTTGCTCTGCTGCCGCATCAACACCACCATTGTTGCTCAACTTCAATTCCAATACATAGATGAAGGTCGATGTTTCCACCACCATATCTATTCTACCAGTAGCTATCATCTTCTCAACTTGTACTCTGCAGCCAATGGCATTGAAAATTGTACTCAGGATGAGACGATAACGTTCTTCCATATCCATGCTTGCAAGCTTCTTGTTGCTGTATGGAACATCGGCAATGAGAGCTTTCAGACAGTCCATAGCTTCTGATAAATCGCCCATTTTCAGGGAATACAGTAACATATTCTGAGTAGATATCACTTGGGCATTTGACTTCAGCGTCAAGGCTGGCAACACGATCTTATACAGAGCCTTGCGAACTTCATTATTAGGAATGCCTAGTAAATAAATACCTGCTATATACCCTTTTATTGTGAGGTAACCAGACTGATAGAGGAACAATTCTGCTCCACCACCTGTCACGTCAGAAGTCTCCAGGGTATCACTATCCATCGGACATTTTTCGAAATCCTTCAATCTTATTTCTATATCATCCACAAACTTAGGAAGCAGTGTGGTTGCTCCCGATGAAGCCCAGTAATTCTTAAGACTGGAATCAGAAAGGGCATTGATAAGACTAAATGGATTGAATATATCAACCATATTTTCATGACTGAAATGATAACCATCATAGAAAGTCGTTAACTGTGCAACGGCTTCTTCGAAAGTCCACCCATTCTTTGCTGCCAATTTTTTGACTTCCGGGGTGAAATCACGGAGAAGTTCTTCTTTCGTGATACCGCAGAGAGCAGCATACTCTGGATTGAAACTGATGTTGCTCAAATTATTGAGAACAGAGAATAGAGAAATTTGCGTAAACTTGGTTATACCTGTGATGAAAACAAACTTCTCGTATTTATCCTGGGCTTTCAATACAGAAAACACTTCTCTGTAGATATCCCTACATGCTTTATGTTGCGGAGTCTTCCATGAATGCTGCAATGGAGAGTCGTATTCATCAATGAGAATAACCACCTGCTGCCCAGTCTTATTGTAAGCCGTCTTTATAATTTCTATCAGACGAGTAGCTAATGGGAAGTTATTCCTGGCTTCAATCCCATATAATGATTCGTATTCTTGAAATGTATAGTTCAGATAACCTTTCAGACTTTCGGGTTCTGCTCCTGCCTGACTCATGTCAAGTCTGATAACAGGCCGCTTCGCCCATTCTGTCTCCAGCTGCATAATTTTCAATCCCTCGAAAAGTTCCTTCTTACCCAAGAAGTAGGCTTCGAGCGTATCCACTAGGACGGATTTACCAAAGCGGCGTGGGCGGCTCAGGTAATTATACTTCTTTCCCTTGTTGGCAAGTTGCCAGATGATATCTGTCTTGTCAACATAAAGATATCCACCCGTTCTGATTTCCTCAAAAGACTGGATGCCAACAGGTAATTTTCTATCGTTTGTCTCTACCATAATACCCAACTTATTCGTTTCATTTGCAAATATACAATTATTTTTTTAATTTCCATTGTTTTTTCATTTTTCTTAGTAGTTTTTTTTGCTCTACATAAAAAAAGCCTGCAGGTTATGTTGTCATTAGCTACAGACTATTCATTTGCAATGAATTTAGATTTGGTTCAAGGCCGGAGTACTAAACTTCAACCACCTCATATATAAGTTTGACGGCAAACGTTTCATTTTCTAACGTGAATTATGATAAATAAGTCTTACATTAATAGTCCTTCTCTGTAAACTTTAGATATTATCATCTTGTGCTTGCATAAGACTCCAAAGCAAAAAAGTGACGAAAAAGACTATAAGACACCATATCATTGCATCTGCTGCCCATGATGGTGAACCTGGGGTCATAGCTAGATCACAAAAACCGGCACCAAGTATAAAACTCAGTAAAGAAATGCATCCAGTTGTGGTTCTTGTTGCGTCGGGTTCTACTTTGTATTCTTTCATAACTATTGCTATTAAGAAAACAAGAGGAAAACACACCAAAGACAAAAATATTTCTTGCTATGCAGATAGGCTGCACACCTATGCTATACCTTTGTAGGTTAAAACCTGATATATAGGATATATGAAGATTGTTATGCTTCATAAGGAAAAATTACTCTTATTTTATCTATAAAGGCAAATCTGAGTACATTTTACTATGATGCCCTCAGATTTGCCTTTGTAAAATTCACTTACATCCTGTTTTATTTTTCCTCATAAGGAGCAAAACCATGATCTAGCAGGAAGGCATAAGTTTCAGGGTCATTTCGAATAGCAGCACCACCTCTTTTGTGAAATTTCATCAAGATGCCGTAGTAAGGCTTATCCTTAGGAGTAGGCAAAAAGCCACGTTCAATGACAAACTTCTTTAGAGCTTCATTTCCCTTACATATAGGTTCGTTGTCTTCTAAACCTATCATTTTTCTCAACTCTGCCTTCATACCTTCTGATATTTCCAGGCGGTTCATGTGATTTCTAATCCAAATATAATCCAGATCACTGGCTATACCGGAACCACGCTGGATGATTCCTTCCTGCTCCACACGTTTCTTGATTTTCTCAAAACGAACCTGTACTGCCTTCATAGGAGTAACATACATCTGTAAAATCCGCTGGAATCTATCAAGATGTGCCTGTGTCAAACTCTTGTTTTTCTTCTTACCCTTCAAGAATTTCTGAAACTCCTGGTAAATTCCATTCACATATGAATCTTCCTTCTGTGTTGGCAACTTACCGTTGTTCTTTTTAATAGCTTCTTCAAGGATATCAAGCCGTTCATCTAAACCTGTACGCTTAACTGGTTCCTTTGAATAACCATGTGCTACCAACCAATTCATACGATGAGGATATTTACGCTGATTCATCGGAAAACGCTGTTTTTCAATAAATCTGACAGCCTTTAAATCCTCTGAAGGATAAGGAAGACGACCATTTTTATCATAAAATTCTGTCAAAAGTGGTAAAAAATGATCATACCAAATGTCATCCTTCAGTTCTGCAACATCATCAAATTTGCATATTTCCTCATAAAACTCACGAAAATCTCTACATTCGTCTATTACTTCAAAAGGAAAAGGTTCCAATTCATCATTTGAAGAACTTCCATTATTACCATTGCTACCTCCACCGAAACTATAAGTTTTGCAGTTGTCGAGCAACATAGTATCCATATTGTTTACTAAATCCAGAACAATAGGACGCTTCAATATGTTCTCTGCCGTAAGACAACGACCAATTTGCTGCTCAATGATAAGACGGGATATAGTTGAACGGAGCATGATAATTCCATCCACGTGTGGCACATGAATTCCTTCATTAAGCATATTTACAGAAATGGCTACCTTTAACCCGTCATAATTGTCCAATTCGAAATCCTCCATTTCTTTGGAGAGGTATTTCTCCTGATAATCAATCTGATAGAAACGGATACGCTTGAAACCTGCAGAAGATAACCAGTCCCCAAGAAGTTGTCTGGCTTTGGCAGCTTTGGCTACCTTAGAACAAAAGACAATAATTCTCTTGATATCGGAACTGAAATATTTTTTGATGATAGGAGATACTCCATGTGACTCAGACCAACTGCGTGAAATTCCTGCAAGACGATGCAAATAGGTCTTCTTCTCTCCATCTTCCATATACTTGGAAGTTCTAATAGCCCCTTTTGCCTTCTCAATTGTTTCATCAGCAGAATACAATGAAGAAACATAAATCGGAGTAGGAAGAATATTCTTTTTCAAGGCAAGTCCAAGACTCAAGTAGCTAACAATGTTGCCATCGAAAAGTTCTTCTGCCATATCTCGCTCATGATCCAAATATCTGATATGAGTCGCACTCGTACCTAAGATTTTTGCTATAGGATTAGCTGCAATTATCTTTTTAACACCATGCCCCCATTCTGGTGCACCAGCACGATGAAACTCATCAAGGACTATCAAATCATAGCCTGTAGAAGGGACTTCATCATAGATGGAACTTGCATAAGTACGGAACTCTACCCCTTCATTACACACTTTCTGGGTCTCGTTCAATACAAAATTATTAGGAGCCATGACCAATACCTTTGAAAAATGGGAGGCAATTGCTGCAATACAATAGCTCTTACCAGTACCAGTGGCATGTACTATAGCTGCACGTTGATGGTTCTCAAAATGAGCCATCACCTTTTCATAAGCTTCTCTATTATGAGGAAGCAGATGAAGATTCTTTTGTTCGGTTGTTACTGACATATTCTGTTCAAAAGTTTGTTTATTCAAATACATGGGACTGCTGCATATATCGAGTGACATCTAAGCAAGGTTCACTCCAAACAGTTAAGAACGGAACGAAGGATGCAAGGTATTACAGGATGTTGTAACCTTCCTAGGTGTTAAAACCAGGTGCAAAAATAGTAAAAAAGTCTGGAACATACAAGAAAAACACACCAAAAACAAAAATATTTCTTGCTACGCAGAAAGGCTGCACACCTATTATATACCTTTGCACCAGAAAATAAGATTCTGGATGTGTGAAGAGATCGTGGTGGTCAAGAAAGGCTTACTTCATTAATGAATCGCTAGTGGTAATGCACTAGAGCTATGGGTACTCAGTTTTTCCATTACCACCCTATTCCACATCCTTCATGGTTGCGGTAGCTCAGTTGGTAGAGCATAGTTTTGTGTGGGAATTATCTTCTTGGAGGTCAACTTACACATACTTCTGCATTGTGAGCCTAGTGTCGCAGGTTCGAGTCCTGCCCGCAGCCCAATTATTAACTTAGGTCAAGAGGGACTTACTTCATAGCTTGGATTGCAGTTTCAGTGTTTGAGTTCCTCCATTACCTTATTATAATATAGATTGATTATGAACGACAAGGCTTTATTAAAAGTTGCATTGAGGTACAAGGCTTTGTATCTTGACATCAGGAAGGAAGACATCAATATGTGTTCGGAAATCACTCCGGCAGTCTATTCCCTTTTAGAGCAATTAAAAGAGTACGGCTATTGTGTAAGCGAGGAGCTGTTACATGGTCTTGGCATGGTATCTATAGAAGAACTGACAGATATTGTTGCCGTCATCGAGGATGTAATGGGAGTAGAACTCAATTGGTCTCCACTAGTCAAGGGTTGGAATGTTCCTACTAAAGAAGGAGCTGTGGATCATTTCATTACCTGGATTGCCAATATCTTACACAAGGAAGTGGATATCAAAGGCACTACCCTACCTTGTGGACATTTGATTCCTGAGGGAACTTTCCCATTGGAGAGATACAATGGATGTCCCTACTGTGGTACACCATTCATTGCGACTGATTATGTTTTCAAGGGTCAGGGAAGCAAGCTAAAGGAGCTGCGCCTGTTCACGGGAAAAGAACTGAAGGAGGTATTTCAATCGTTACTCTCCTCTCCCACTCCATTGGACATGACTCAGAAAAACAGCCTGGAGCTTCTTTTGGATGAATATGATGTTCCAGAAGGAATAGAGCTCAGCATGAAAGAGACCATGATGCTGGTCATCAGAAATCTGGTAAAGAAGGAAAATGGTGATAAAGCCACATCCTACTTGAAGACCCCTACTGACATCTTGAGATATCTCTGGTATGAGAAAACTGGACAGCTGCAGATCATCAAGCCATCTGTTCTCCTGGCCAATGCAAGAAGGTTAGGTTATCAGATGGGGATGGCCGGGGACACCTCTCTCACCTACCAGGAGCGAATGAAGGAGCATCTCAAACTGAAATACTCCAGAAAGACATGCAAGATGGTAGCCAAATGGATGAATGCAACCTCGCTTTCAGCAAAAAAAGCGGCTGAGGACATGAATCCTAAGCGTGGTATGTGGGTAAGATTCATTCGCGCTCTCCGTTTGGCAGAATATGCCAAGAGAAAGGGATTTGAGCATTTGTCAGAAATCATGGATGTATTCTACAACCAGGATTACACCACATGGCAGGGCTGCATAGACAAGGCTTGCAAGGAAATGGAGTCAAAGAAGGTGTTGGATTTACTGAAATCCAGACCTGGCTCTTTTGCCCGCTGCCTGTTTGCCACCATATTGAGGTTTGGTTGCGAAGAGACTTTGGAAGCTTTTGAGGAGGTCGCAGATAAACTACCTATGAGACTTCTGGTTTCTCTAGGCAATGCTGCCGAGATTTACTTTGACGAGAACTCTATTCGCTCCATACAGACAATTACCGTGTTAAGAAAAACGATCGAACATAATAAGTTGCTTGCTCTGTATTCGAGAGAGGAACGTCAGCAGATGGTGGATGCGGTATATGGTATATACAAGCATGCCATGCTCAGACGCTTTAAGAATATGGATACAGAAAGCAAGACCATCTATATTGCACCAGAACTGTTTGACATCCCAATCAGCGTAGGTGACCGTTCTTCTACCATACAGGATACCAGCTGTGCCTTGATGGGTACGAGATTTCCGGTGGAAGGTGATGCTGTTAGATTGTTCTTGCAATGGGGCAAGGGTCTTCACGCCCAACACCTGGATATGGATCTTAGCTGTAGGATTTCATATGATGACAAGATAGAGGAATGTGCCTACTATCATCTCACATGCACCGGTGCCAAGCATTCGGGTGACATCAGAAGCATACCGGAGATGGTGGGAACGGCAGAGTATATAGATTTGTCTTTACCTGAACTGGAGAAAGCTGGTGCCAGGTATGCGACCTTTACCTGCAATGCATACTCCTGTGGTTCGCTGTCACCAAATCTTGTGGTGGGATGGATGGATTCTGCCAATGAAATGACAATATCTGAAAAAGATGGTGTTGCCTACGATCCATCATGTGTTCAGCACATGGTAAGAGTGGGTGACGACAATCTTTCCAAGGGACTTGTCTTCGGGGTTCTGGATATAGCCAGAAGAGAAATCATTTGGTTGGAAATGCCAGTCTCAGGACAAACGCTTCGTTCTGCTTGTAGAGAAGACATAGAGGCGCTGCTCAAGAGACTTCAAAGAAAACTTAAGATTGGAGAGCTGCTTCGATTAAAGGCAGAGGCACAAGGTCTTGAAATCTTGTTTGATACAAACCTGGCTGATGAAAGCTACACCTACGACTGGGCTTTGAATCCGGCAGAGGTAAGCAAGCTCTTGTATTGAAAGAACAACGACTCTATTGCGGAATACAATTACTCCTCACATGATGAAAGTTTTTAAAATGCCAAAAGCCTTCATCATGTGAGGAGTATTACTATATTTACCAAATCAAAGGCAGATACCCAATTGCTGCCTTAAGTCTAGACTTCCAGTGAAAAGGATACCATGGATCCCCACACGATTGGCACCATCTACATTCAGTTGCCGATCATCGATGAAGATGCTTTCCGATGCCTGTAGATCATAACGATTCAGAAGAAGTTGATAAATCTCCGGATTGGGCTTTACCATCTTCTCCTCACCACTCACAACGATTCCTTCAAACATATCAAACAGGCGCGCATGGACTTCCTTTACTATCGGGAAAGTCTCATGAGACCAGTTGGTAAGGCAGAACAGATGATAGCCTCTATTCTTTAACTCAGACATGATTTCATAGATTCCGGGGATTTCACCACCATCCATATCCTTGTAACAATACCAGTAAGCACCTATGTAAGGAGCATACTTGGGATAAGCCTGTTTTAATTCGAAAATACATTCATCTATTGGCTTTCCCAAGTCTGTCTGATCATTCCATTCATTCGTCACCACATGATCGATTATCCACTTAGCCTTCTCCTTGTCGCCATGAAACAGAGTGGTATAGAGGTTCATGCGCATCCAGTTCACCAATACGCTTCCTACATCAAAGATGATATTCTTGTATCTACTCATTGCAGTCTATATCTTATGTTCTAACTTTTTACATAGAAGAACTCAGGCTGCTTGGATTCGGCAAAGGCCTTCTCGAATTTCCAACTGGCTGCCTTATATAACAGACCTCCAAATTGGCGGGCATGCTGAGGGCAGACCACTACACATCTACCACATGAGATACATTTCTTTTCGTTGGTCTTATATGGTTCTTCCAGAGTAATGGCTCCGACAGGACACATCTTCACACAAGCATGGCAGGAAGTACATTTTCCCTTGCTTCCTTCTGGATGCAGGGGAATTGGCTTGGTATCACGATATGGGCGGTTGCCATTTACCATCAGCCGGCTAACTGCTGCCATCTTTGGAATCTGGGATAGAAGTTGACTGCTCTTTGAAGCAAAATCATGGAGTTTTGCCATATCATCAGCATCGGGTCTTCCTTCCGCAACCTTAGAGAAAATGGAATGCTGGGCTATGACGGCAGCCGCAGAGAGTATCTTGAAGCCGTGGGATTCCACCAGGTCCTTCAGCTCTATGAGCGTATCATCATAGGCTCTGTTACCATAGACACATACTATGATGGCTGGAGTATTGTTTCCAAGAAAACGTCTCAATGAACGAACTGCCATTTCTGGAACCCTACCAGCATAGGAAGGTACGCCCACAATCAACAGATCATCTTCACTTCCAAGCGAGACATCATCCTTCAGCATATCAGAAGTGATGTCATACTCCTTAACTGGCTTCTGAAACTGGGATGCAATCTCACGGACTACACGTCTTGTTGAAAAAGTGGCGCTATAATAGACCAAGTGGATGTTTTTAATATTCATAATGTCATTGTCTTTTTGGGATGCAAAGATACGATTTTTATGTGAAACCAGCAATTGATTTGAAGATTTTTGTTATCTTTGCAGAAGATTTGAATTGCTGGGTATAATATTGACGAGGATTTTTGAAAATACAAAGGAACATACAATGATAGATACAAGACTGAAAGTTTTCAGAAGTGTGGCAACACTCCTGAGTTTCACTAAGGCTGCCAACGAACTATTCATCAGTCAGCCTGCCATCAGCAAGCACATACAGGAGCTTGAAAAGGAATATGGGGTGCAACTGTTCGACAGAATCGGCAATCGCATCCAGCTCACCCGTGCCGGACAACTTATGCTTGACCATGCCTGCAAGATTATCAATGCCTATCAGAATCTCGATTTCGACATGAAGAAGCTCACAGAGAAATCAGGTGGTGAACTGCGCATCGGAGCCAGTACCACCATCTCGCAATATGTTCTCCCCGAACTGATTGCTGAATTCAGAAAACAATATCCCGATATTCGTCTTACCCTGCTCAGCGGAAATTCTCATGAGATAGAGGATGCTCTTGCTGCTGGAAGAATAGATCTAGGTATGGTGGAAGGCATCAAGCGGCAGCCCACCTTTAAATACACTCCTTTCATGAAAGATGAGCTGGTGGCGTTCGTACATTGTTCTAATCCCCTAGCCCAACAAGACGAGATTTCCCTGGAATTTCTCAAACAGACACCTATTGTGCTGCGTGAATTAGGCTCCGGAACTTTGGATGTCATCCAAAAAGCCCTGCAAAAAAGCGGAATTGATCTTTCTGATCTGAACATAGAGATGAATCTGGGAACCACAGAGGGCATCAAGCATTTCGTGGAACATTCCTTATGCATGGGTATCATCAGCATAAGAGCCATCTACAGGAGTATCTATGAACAAGTTTTCAAGGTTCTGGAAATTGAAGATCTAAAGATGGAACGAGAATTTCTGTTTGTTGAGAAGAGAGGCGAGACCGCTAAACTCCAGCAGACATTCAAGAGGTTCATAACCAAAGGTTATAATGTATAGTTATTATGTATATACAACATCTCATGATTTTTCGTACCTTTGCACACGCTTTTCAAAAGCGAATAACCGACAAAAAAGAAAAATATGAGATTATCAGAACAAAGGAGCAGTATGCTGCATGGCGTATTGCTCATCGCACTCTTCGCATGCGCTGCCTTCTACATCGGTGGCATGGACTGGGTGAAAGCTCTTTCGTTTAGCCCCATGGTGGTGGGCATCATCATTGGTATGCTCTATGCCAATAGTTTACGTAACAACCTGCCCGACACCTGGGTACCGGGCATCAAGTTTTGCAGCAAGCGAATCCTCCGCACAGGCATCATCCTTTATGGTTACAAGCTCACCTTCCAGGATGTGATGGCTGTTGGAGTCTCTGCCATCGTAATGGATGCCATCATCGTATGCGGCACCATCGGCTTGGGAATCCTGGTGGGAAGACTCCTGAAAATTGACCGCAGCATCGCACTTCTCACTGCTTGCGGAAGTGCTATATGTGGAGCTGCTGCAGTATTGGGTGTGGATGGGGCCATTCGTCCGAAACCTTACAAGACGGCAGTAGCCGTAGCCACCGTAGTCATCTTTGGAACATTATCCATGTTCCTCTACCCTATTCTCTACCGGGCTGGCATCTTTGACCTGTCACCAGATATGATGGGACTCTTCACGGGTTCCACCATTCATGAAGTAGCCCATGTGGTAGGTGCAGCCAATGCCATGGGAGCCGAGGTGAGCAACAATGCCATCATTGTAAAGATGATAAGGGTGATGATGCTGGTACCGGTATTACTGGTGATTGCATGGACCGTTGCAAGGGATGTTGCCAAAAGAGATTGTCCGGAAAACACTGATACCAACAAGCCTAAAATCAGCATTCCATGGTTTGCCATTCTCTTCCTGATAGTAATCGGATTCAATTCTCTTGGTTTACTGCCTGAAAACATAGTGAATTGGATTAACCAACTGGATACTTTCCTCCTGACCATGGCCATGGCTGCATTGGGAGCCGAAACAAGCTTTGACAAATTCAAGAAAGCCGGCATTAAGCCTTTCCTCTTGGCTGCCATCCTTTATGGTTGGCTTATTGGAGGTGGATATTGTCTGGTGAAGTTTGCCATTCCATATTTATAATAATAGCATATATATTATATCGCCAAAACAGAATATCCATGTGAAAAGTAGAACGATTCACATGGATATTTTATTTTTTTTATTACCTTTGCATCCATATTCTAAAGTATATATTCAATATGGCTATCAAAAAGCCTGTAGAGGGAAAGACTCTTCAATGGAGAAAAATTGTTTTATCGCAGAGAATGCCGTACTAACACTGTATTCTTGGCGAAGACTGCTGCATCTGGTACAGTGCTGTTTTACGTTCTGAAGTGGATGCCATCAGGTGTGACAACAAGGTAAAAGTGCAGGATTGCACTCCAGGACAAACCGAAGAGTTTGCGAATCATTATTCCGACTATATCAAAGACTGGTATCTGAAGGAAGATTAAGTCTCCAATATTATTAAGGTATAAAAGCTGAATAAATATATACATGATAATTTTCTCATCTCCATAGATACAGACGAGGAATATCTATCAGAATATCAAGAGTTTATTGAAAGAATATCAAGAAAGATGAAAAAGAAAATATACTTTGCAGGTTCCATTCGTGGAGGTAGAGACTTTGCAGATCTCTATAGAAAGATGATTGAGCACATGCAGCTCACGGATATCGTACTGACCGAACATATTGGTCAGGCAGATATCAATCTCAAGGAAAAAGGAAGAATAAGCGATGCTGAGATCTATAACCAGGACACAGCATGGCTCCAGGAAAGCGACCTGGTTGTGGCAGAATGCAGCAACCCTTCACTTGGTGTAGGTTACGAGCTGGCATATGCTGAGAGTAGAGGTATTCCTTGTCATATCTTCTATGACAAGAGCAAGACCCAACTTTCTGCGATGCTTACAGGTAATCCATACTTCGAGCTTTATCCTTATCAAACAGAAGAGGAACTGTTCTCTCTATTGGATAAGATTTTGTCATAGAAGCAATTATTACTATATGATTATCTGGAATCCATGGCACGGCTGCCATAAAATCAGTGAAGGATGTGAGCATTGTTACATGTACTTCCTGGACGGAAAGAGAGGCATTGACACGGCAAATGTTTTCAGGACAGAGAACTTTGCCATGCCTCTTCAGAGAAAGAGAGACGGAAGTTTCAAGTATCCTTCTGGCATGGAGATGTATGTGGGACTTAGTACAGATTTCTTTGTAGAGGAAGCTGATGTTTGGAGAGACGAAGCATGGAGAATCATCAAGCAGCGCCCCGACATGGTGTTCCGTCTGCTCACCAAACGTGCGCATCGCATCGAGAAAAGTCTGCCAAGGGACTGGGGGGACGGTTATGAGAATGTACTTCTATCGGTGACAACAGAGAACCAGAAGAGAGCCGACGAGAGACTTCCGATTCTTTTGAATCTGCCAGCCAGACACAAAGGCTTCATGGCTGCACCTTTCATAGGATCTATTGATGTATCTTCCTATTTAGCCACCGGGCAGATAGAAGATGTACTATGTGGAGGAGAAAACTATGACGGTGCCAGACCATGTCATTATGAATGGGTGAAGAGTTTGAGTGACCAATGCAGGACATACAATGTATCATTCAACTTCATCGAAACTGGAACTTACTTTGTCAAGGACGGAAGAACTTACCGGATTCATGACAAGCAAGTCCAGAGCAAACAAGCTTATCTGAGTGGGTTGAGTTTTCAGGGAAAACCCATTTCCTACAAGCTCCACCTTCCTGAAGGTAATCTGTTTGGCAATGAGATTGTCAAGCCTCAGGCTTTTTTCAGAGCGCATTGCAAGACCTGCGGCAGCAGAATGACGTGCAACGGCTGTTCCAATTGCGGGGCATGTGACAGCAGATAGCAGAAATGATCAACATTGATAGATCACAAGTTCCCTCGGGAGGTTGATAATTTTCAACCTCTCGAACCATATCTTCATTGAAGAGCCTTGATGGCGCTTCACGTGGCTATTAATGATATAATAGTCTGCCTGGTATTCGTCCATCAAGTCGGAGAAAGCAGCCTTGATACGCGAACATTTCTCATTGATGGCATTATCAAGAGGGTTCGTCAGGCGATTCACTGTTTCTGTTATTTTTTCAAGGTCGATTCTGTTGCCGGTTTTTCGGTAGAGAGAGAGCAGTTCCTCACGATGATCCACCAGATTCTTGAACTCTATTCCTTCCGGATGATTCAGAAAGAGCAGATAGAGAGCCTTGTGGATTGGACTAAGCTGCACCTCCCTGTTTCCATAGTCAGGGAGCAAGAAGCGGTAATCTTTCGTGATGACCAAAGGACTGAGAGTTGCCCTTGCAGCCTCAATACGGAGTTGTTCCAATACGGGCACACTGATTGCTTTCAGCAAAAGGTCTGTCCTTCCTTCTACCAAAAGCTGGGTGGAAAGCAGCTTTACCAGAGCGGCCTTCTCCTCTACGGTCATATTTCTTGTCTCTTCTTGCATAGTGGTTGCAAAAATACAAAAAGAATGGGAAATTTCGTTTCACTCCTTGGAAAAATCATCTTTTGCAAGGCTTGCGTTTATTTTTTTATAGGTAATCTGACTCTTTATATGTATCTTTGTGACCAAATTGCGACGTGAAGTCGTACAAGTAATTGTTCTTTGAAACTAAAGAACCT
>ERZ1026862.388-NODE-388-length-28938-cov-56.204342_pt1 | contig 28938 bp, 20 predicted proteins | sample MGYA00380161_ERZ1026862 | MGnify/ENA primary metagenome ERZ1026862 (study PRJEB33269, sample SAMEA4719797) | human gut metagenome | biome: human-associated habitat; feature: organic feature; material: feces | place: Cameroon | collected 2013-10 ... | reverse complement strand
AATACGTCTGGTAGGCATTCTGCATTTCTACGATGAACTTCTCGCCGTTTTCGCCTTCGCAATATACATCAAAGATGGCTCTGCGGTCGGTATAGATATCTCCTACGTGCTCTGGGTTCAGATACGATACGTCCTTCACAACCTGTCTGCCATTAAACAAGCTGTTGAGGAAGCAAATGAGCAAATCCTTGTTCATTGCTGTTCCAAAAATTCGCTTGAAACCGAAGTCGGTCAGCAAGCTGATATATCTTTCTTCTACCTGCTTCATAATCATCTGTATTAAAAATCCATGCCGCAAAGTTACGACTTTATTTTCAAACCCGCAAGAGAATTCTGTGAAAAGTTACAGAAAAAGTAAGAGATTGCGTTTTTTTATGTGACAGGACAAGTGTCTATATGCCACGATGAACAGGTGGCGTATAGACACTTGATTTGTGGCATGGAATGGCTATCTTTTATCTTTTAAAATACGGGAATCCAAATTTTCCCGAAACTTTTCTCCCGTTTTCTTTGCACTTTCAAAATAAAAGCTTATCTTTGCAACCAACAAGAAGTAGAACTTTAAAATGAATAAGTATGGCTTTAAAAATTAAAACTCGTGAAGAAGCAATTGCTGTATTACGAGATATGGTTAGACGTAAAAAAGAAATGGAAGCAAAGGCTCAAATAGACTTTGCTAAAGCACGAGAGGAGGCTGCAGACTGTTATGCATGCCTTTAACTTAACTCGCCTCAATTTTCATTCCATAATACAGGAAGCCCACGGTGCTATACGCTTCGGGGACTTTTACTATTTTCTTCCTTACTGCCAAGGAAAAGACTTTACATTCGAAACTTTCTGAAAGACTCAGGAAAGAGAAGTGAGAGAAGCTGGAAGACTGGTGCGCCGGCGGGGGATACACGCTACTTCACTTCATTCCTAAACTCCACCTTCCGCCTCCGGCTTGCCGAGGTACGTTTTGTGGCATCTCTGCCCGCACCTATCTGTACCGCATTTTCAAGTTAAAGGGAGGCTGTACCCTACCGAATGATGGGAGAAAATGACTGAAGATATAGCCCTAGAGGATAAAACAGGACTAACCATTTTTTCGCGAAATAACCAGGTAAGCACATCACGAAATGATAACATACGTTAAAAAAGTGTCCATTTGCCCCACCAAATGGACACCTAAGTGTAAAAAGTGAACCCCTTTTTCCGAAAAAAACACTATATTTGCACCATGAAAGAATTAGAAACCATGCAAAGGATAGAACTCGCCCTGATTATCATCGGGGTGGCTGCACTCATGTTAGGTATTATCTTCGCATATCTTTCTATTTCTGGCATCGATATTCATCATGTCATTAAACCTCTTGTATTTTCTGGAGTGAACTTAACAATAAGCAAATAAATTTAAATAGTAAATATAGTATTAGATTATGAAAAAGTTTAACAATCAATCCTGTGGGTCGCATGTCGGCCTTATGAACTATGGGGGGGGCAAAGTTCTGTAGATTTGCCCTGTTCCCATTGATGTTGTTGATGTTGTTGCTTGTGCCTACCAGTATGGTGGCGGAGACCACAACAGAAGACCCTCGCTATGTTTTGTTCAAAGGCTTGGAGGGTATAACCGATGTTACCATTACTGACAATGGCAGTTATCCTTGGCAGGAGCTGGACTTGAACGCAGATGGAATGAAGGATCTTGGCTTCACTATTCCTGATGGTAGCAAGGGACTGATGTCAAGTAATTATCATGTGGACGGAAGTTCTTCAGAGACTGTAGTCAATTTCACTGTAGAAAAGCCTATGTTATTGATGTTTAAGTATCTCGTTTCTTCAGAAGAATTTGATGAAGCCACTATTACTTTAGATAACAAAAAGTCTTGGACGATTAGCGAAATAGATCAAATAGAGATTAAAGAATTATTATCTGTTGGCAAGCATTCTTTGAAGTTGTCTTACACAAAAGACGGCTCAGATAATGAAAATGCCGACCGCACATGCATATACGATCTGAAAACAGCAACCACTTTTTCTGAATATGTTGCAGACTACGTTGCTACGAACTCTACATTGACTTTCAAAAAAATCACTTCAGACAATCTGGAAGGTCTTGATTTAAGCCGTATGGCTGTGGTGCATAACATCGATATTGTGCAAAATGTGTGCACTAATTACAGTAGTATCAAGAATATCGTTTTCGATGAGAGTTTCAAGACTTACGCTCCTACATCGTTGGGTGGATTCTTTTATGGCTGCGAAACCTTGGAAACAATTTCAGGCCTTGAATATTTGAATACAGCGAATGTGACGGATATGGGCAATATGTTCTATGGCTGCTCCGCTCTCACCTCTCTCGACCTCACTAACTTCAACACAGCGAATGTGGATTTTATGGACAGTATGTTCAATGGCTGCTCCGCTCTCAAATCTCTCGACCTCACTAACTTCAACACAGCGAAGGTGACGGATATGAGCTTTATGTTCTCTGGCTGCTCCGCTCTCACTTCTCTCGACCTCACTAAATTCAACACAGCGAAGGTGGTGAATATGGGCAATATGTTCTATGGCTGCTCCGCTCTCACCTCTCTCGACCTCACTAACTTCAACACAGCGAATGTGGATTTTATGGACAGTATGTTCAATGGCTGCTCCGCTCTCAAATCTCTCGACCTCACTAACTTCAACACAGCGAAGGTGGTGAATATGTACATGATGTTCAATGGCTGCTCCGCTCTCGAATCTCTCGACCTCACTAACTTCAACACAGCGAAGGTGACGTATATGAACAATATGTTCGAAGGCTGCTCCGCTCTCACAACCATCTACGCCAGCGACAAGTTTGATACGGACAATGTTAAGTACGGTTTAGATATGTTCACTGGTTGCAAAAGTCTCAAAGATTATAGCGATAGCAAGACCGACCACGCCTATGCCTACTGCGGCCCGGATGGTTATTTTACTCCTGGTGGATGTGGGTATGCCGAGTTTGACAATGCTACTGGAACTCTTACATTCTGCTACAAGGGAGTCAAGCCCGAAGGAGCTTATGACCTAAATGTGGGTGGAAGTGATCCTGAATGGAAAACTCTAGGAACTAATGTCAATAAGGTGGTCTTCAATGCTTCGTTTGCCAATGCAAGACCCACGAGCTGTTATTACTGGTTCTGTGGCTGCTCTAAACTGACAGATATAGAAGGCATCGAGAATCTTAACACCGAGAATGTGACGAATATGAACTCTATGTTCGATAGATGCTCAGCTCTCACCTCGCTCGACCTCACTAACTTCAACACAGCGAAGGTGTCGGATATGAGCTATATGTTCATGGGCTGCTCCGCTCTCACAACCATCTTCGTCAGCGATAAGTTTGTTACGGACCGGGTTACTGATGGTCGTGATATGTTCCATATGTGCATCAATCTCATCGGTGCCATAGAATACGATGGAAGTAAGAGCGACCACACTTATGCCAACTACGATAATGGCTACTTCAGTCCGGAAGGCGGATTCCATGCGTATGCCGAGTTTAACAATGCTACAGGAACGCTTACATTCAGCCGCGGCCTTTCCAAGCCTGCAGGCGCTTATGATTTGAATGTGGGAAATAACACGCCGGAGTGGTCTACGCAAAAAGAAGATATCAACAAGGTGGTCTTCGATGCTTCGTTTGCCAATGCAAGACAAACGAGCTGCTATAAGTGGTTCGATATGTGTACCTCTCTGACCGAAATTGAAGGTATTGAGAATCTGAATACAGAGAAAGTAACAAACATGGGCTCTATGTTCTCGGGGTGCCATGTGCTTAACCCGCTCGACGTCTCTAACTTCGATACTCAGAACGTGGAGGATATGAGCTGTATGTTCTCTAACTGCGAAGGTCTTAATTCTCTCGATCTCTCTAAGTTCGATACTCAGAAAGTGACAAATATGAACAGTATGTTCTGGAATAGCTCTGCTCTTACAACCATATATGTCAGCGACAAGTTTGTTACAACAAAGGTAAGTAGTGGGTCTGAGATGTTCAAAGACTGCACCTCGCTCAAAGGCGCAATAGATAAATATGAAGATAGCAAGACCGACAAAACCTACGCCAACTACAAGACTGGCTACTTCACCAAGCTGGTAGGTAAAAATGGTGAGGAGATGATAGGAGCAGCGGGAGAAACTCTTGCTGCGGAGAATCTTATTCTTGAAGACGGCAAGGACTTCGTGGCTTATGAGCCGTTCGCAGCCAAGGATGCATCTTACTGCCGAGATATCCCTAAAGGTTCCACATGGGGAACGCTCTGCCTGCCTTTTGAGGTATCGCTCGCAAATCAGAACTTCCGTGCCTTCAAGCTCCTTTCGGCTGATGATGCTACAGAAACTGTAGAACTCGAAGAGATAGAGACAAGCATTGCTGCTGGTACTCCTGTTATCATCAAGATGAAGGATGGAGCAAATTCGCTCAGCATCTCTGAAGCCGACAAGGCAATAGCAAAAGATGTTCAGGCCTCAGAAACTGCTAATGGCAACTATCAGCTCCAGGGTATCTATACCCAAAAGGAGTTTAGCAAGGATGCTGACAACCACTGCTACATCGTGAAGGGCGACAAGCTGATGAACCCAGCCAAGCTGTTGGAGGCTACAGCAACAGAGTTTGTGGGCAGCAAGCCTTTCCGTGCTTACATGGTAGATAACTCTTCTGCTCCTGCAGCAGGTGCCAGAATGTTCAGCATCAGCATCGGCGGTAGCACCACAGCCATCAAGCAGTTGGAGTCTACAGCAGATAGCAAGGCAGAATACTACGACCTCCAGAGTCGTCGCCTCCAGAATTTGCAGAAGGGTGTAAACATCGTGAAGCGTGGTGGCAAGACAATGAAAGTTATCATCAAATAAAAAAGAACTGAGAATTATGAAAAAGAAAAAATATATCAAGCCAGTGGTTAGCGTCATGGAACTGGAAACCACAGCCATCCTCGCCAGCTCTGTTATCAAGAAAGCGGAAGAAGAGGATTACAGCGACGACAATGTGAAGAATTTCTGGGATAGTTCAACTAATAAGGGAATTTGGGCCGACTAAAAAGCCTCACCTTTAATAATAATGATACCCCATGGCACTCATGCCATGGGGTATTTTCGTTCTTACATTGTCTTTTATTGTCATTTACTCAACTTTCGCATGTGGTTTAAGTACGGACTGAAGGTTCAAAAGCTCCTAGCCCAGGGCATCGCCCTGGGTATGATGGCAATCAGCAAGACGCCCTGTAAGGGCAAAAGCTTTATGTTTTGCCTGGAGTTTTAAAGCTTTTGCCCTTACAGGGCGACAGGTTTGCGTCCGTAATTACCCAGGGCGATGCCCTGGGCTAGGGGCTTCTGCCCTTTCAGGGCGTGTCATATTCCTGGTGAAGGTTGACAATTAATATTCGTTATTCCTAAGCAAGATTGTCTGTCTCCTGCTTGGTTCCTAAGCCACTTTTAATCTTTCAAGCATCCGATAGGAACTACAAAAACACCGTCTTTTCTTCGATAAGCAAAATCGCCTGTTCCCGTAAGTACCATCATGAAAGAGGGATAATTCATTTTTTCTGTATTTATTTTGTCTGCAAGTGATAGCAGGTTGGCTGCACCTTCGTTGATGAGTTTCTCGCCACCTAACTTTATTTCGATAAGTCCATATTTTCCATTGCGCAGATGCACTACTGCATCACATTCCAACCCGTTTTTGTCGCGATAATGGTACACTTCTCCGTCCAGCACATCTGCAAAGACTCGCAAATCACGAATACAAAGGGTTTCAAAAAAGAGTCCCATTGTATTGAGGTCGTTAATGAGGTCTTTAGGACCCAGTCCCAATACTGCCGTTCCAATAGACGGATCTATAAAGTAACGGGTATTTGCTGTACGGATAGCCGTTTTGGAACGTAGATTAGGATTCCATGCTTCGGAATCCTCTATGACAAATATTTTGCGTAATGTTTCCAGATAGCTTCCTGCTGTCTTCACGCTAATTTCATTTTCGTCATTTGTCATCATATCTGCCACAATCGTTCCGATGGTTGCTTGCGAACCTTGGTTTCTTGCATATGAACGTAATAGCAATCTTGTAGTCGTTGCATTGCGATTTACTCCATCTACTCGCGAAATATCTTTCTTGATGACCGCATCCACATAGTCGAATGCCTGGTCCAACGCTGCTTCATCTTTTAATCCACAAGCAAAAGGCCAACCACCGCGGCAAATCAGATATGCCAAGTCTTCTATTTTCAGTTTGTTAATGGCAACTATCTTTTCTGGTGTTTCAAATAAATGTGCCAAACTTATCTTTCCGTTTGATTCACCTGACTCGTAGAGACTCATTGGTCGCATTGTTAGCCAGCTGAACCGCCCTGTTCCTGAATGATGCATATCTTTTTCATCTGCAGGAACAGCGGAGCCAGTCAAGATAAACTGTCCCACGTCACGTCTATGGTCGATCTCAAATCTGATGGCATCCCAAAGTTTAGGAGCTAGCTGCCATTCATCAATAAGTCTTGGTGTTTCGCCATCCAGCAAGACTGAAGCATCTATCTCTGCCATCTGCAGATTGGTATCCAATGAGGCAGGATTATCCATATACAGGATACTGTTTGCCTGTTGTTCGGCGGTGGTAGTTTTTCCACACCATTTTGGGCCTTCTATCAATATAGCCCCCTTGCTTGCCAGTTTCTTTGACAGCATTTGGTCTGCAATTCTATGTTTGTATTCCATATTTTCTATTATTTGATTTTTGCATGCAAAGATACAACTTTTTTTCGATATTTCCTCAGTTGGCCGTATTTTATTTCCTCAGTTGGCTGAATTTCGTTTCCTCAGTTGGCCGTATTTCGTTTCCTCAGTTGGCCGTATTTCGTTTCCTCAGTTGGCTGTATTATCATATAAAATCGCCCAACAGGTGGTGTGCGCTTGCACATCAGCTGTTGGGCGATAGTCTGTCAGCTGTTGTGTATACATCAGCTGCTATGAGATAAGCTTCTTTTTATTCCTCTGCCAGTTCCTTCATGGCATCATTCAGTGTATTGAACAAAACATTGATGTTTTCTTCTTCGTTCTTGCAGGCTTCCTTGAACAAAGCTACGGGGTCTTCCGGGTCACCCTTCAGCGGAGCCTCGTTGAGAAGGATATTTACGTTGTTCAGCAGCATGCCGTGCAGAGTAGGCATGTGGAGCTGAGACTGAGTGCCCTCCTTGCTGCCACACTTCAAGCCGGCGGCATACGCCTTCACGATGATGCGCACCAGCAGATGGATAGCCATCGGCTCATCGGCAAGGCTGATGAGGATGCCGTGGGTGTAATCGCGCAGATGCTCCTCAATGGTGGTAAACTTACCCTGCAGCAGCCAGGTGAAGTTGCGCTTGTATTCAGCCTCCATCGCATTGTAAAGCGGATTCGACTTGCAGGCTATGCGCAGATAATCAAGCATTGTAGGCTCAAAGGAAGGATCCGCCTTCTTCATGCTCTCGAAATTCTTCTTCATCCGGTCGTTCGCCTCATCCGCACTCTTGTAGTTGAGACGCACGAGGGTAGAGAACATGATGTCGAAGAAATATTGGTTCACCTCGCCATAATGCTCCAGCATCATCTGCTTGATTTCCTTCGGGTCGTTCTTCTTCTTGAAGTCGTCGCCGCCGATTGCCGCATCCATGATGCCACGGGCATACGCCTCGAAGAAAGCTCTTACAAACGAAGCCACAGCTTGGTAACTATTGATTCTTTTGCTCATTGTTTATCAAAATGAATTAATCAAAAAAGTGAATTAATCAAAGATTTAATCAAAGAATGATTTAATCAAAAATCTTGAATTCATATCCCTGTTCCATCAGCCATTCTATGGATTGCGGGAGCGCCGTCTTCAGCTTGTCGATGCTCTTCAGTGAGTCGTGGAAGGTGATGATGCTGCCGTTGCGGGCATACTTCTTCACGTTGTTCACCACGTCTTCTGCCGTCATCCATTTGGAATAATCTCGGGTCACCACATCCCACATAATCACCTTGTAGGTGCGATGCAGCCACCAGTACTCACTCTGTCGCATCCATCCATGGGGTGGACGGAAGAGATGGGCGTGGATGATGTCGTTCGCCTTGTTGGTATTGAGCACGTAGGAGATGACACGATGCTTGAAGGCACCGATGTGGTTGAAGGTGTGGTTGCCAATCTGATGACCCTCTGCCACAATCTGGTTGTAGAGGTCGTGGTTGCGCAGCACGTTTTCGCCCACCATGAAGAAGGTGGCCTTGATGTTGTACTTTCTCAAGGTTTCCAGGATGAATGGGGTGGATTCGGGAATCGGACCATCATCGAACGTGAGATACACCGAATGGTCGTTCTTGTCCATTCGCCATATTGCCTTTGGATATAGCCATCTAAGCCACTTGGCTGGTTGCTCTATGAACATGGGAAATATTGATTTTTATGAAATAATGAAAAGATGACCTCGCAAAACGCGAGGCCATCTCTTGTATTCTGATTATTGATTGCCTTCTGGCATTCTGCCGCCTCTGCCGTGGTACAGAGTATAGAGGTTGTTGAGTTGCTTCTGATACTTCTGTTCCAACTGAGGACTTACCATGCCTGCCACATCGCAGGTGCTCTGCATGATCATAATCTGACGGATGCAGTCGTTCTGACTCTGCAGGAAGCGGTCGTTAGACAACGACAGGTAGTAGTTGAGATACTGTGAAGCGTTCTTCCAAACTGCCTCCACATACTCCTTACCCTTTGCTTTCTGACCGGTCATCAGCCAGCCGCGAGCCATATCCAGAGCGCCGCTCATGTAGTCGAGCGTCACATTGTATGCAGGAATCTCCACATCAGCCTTCTTCAGGATGTTGATAGCCTTCTGCTTCTTGCCTTCGGCGATGAGCTGCAGGGCTGTCTGGGCGAGCAGGCGACGGTGGGTATAGCACATGCGCATGGTTGTCTCGTCGATGTAGAGTCCCTTCTGCTTCAGGTTACCGAACTTGAATCGGGTCATGATGTTGTGATAAGCCTTCTCTGTATCGAAGTTCTTGGCACCTGGCTTGTTGGTGGTGAATGGAGTGATACGGTTCACAAGTCCCTCCTGTACGAAGTTGTCACCGAGGTTCATATAGTTCTCTTCGCCTACGGTGAGTGCTACGTAGAGTGGACGAGTCCAGTTACACTGTGCCAGCATCTCGAGCATCATGAGGTCGCCCTTGTAGAGTGCGCTCTTGCCTGCAAGCGAGATGACCATCTTGTCTGGAATAGAATCTGATGCCATCATCATGCCGCTCTTCTTTACAGCCTCCTTGTCGATGGTGACATAGAGGGTATCTGTAGGGATGAAGTGCATGTCTGGGTTCTTGCTGCGTACCCAGTTCTTCAGGATGTTCTTGAGCTCGAACGGTTCGTCACCAAACTGCTTCTTGGCATTCTCTGGATCCTGCTTGTAGAAGTCGAGAATCTGCTTCTTTGCCTCAGGTTCAACAGATACATACTCGTTGGTACCTGAACAGAAGTCGAGACGTGGCCAGGTGATTGGCACAGATGGTGAGTTGTATGCAGGACGCATCATCTGGTCGATATACCAGTCGGTCTGCAGATAGCTCAGGTTACATACGCGGGCATCTGTACCTACGCCTTCTACCTCCTGGTTGTACCAGAGTGGGAAGGTATCGTTATCACCATTGGTAAAGATGATTGGGTTGCCCTTCTCCTGGAGTGACATCAGGTAGTTCTGACCGAAGTCACGGCAGGTGTAACGGTTAGAGCGGTCGTGATCATCCCAGGTCTGTGATGCCATCTGGATAGGTACGAGCAGAGTTACTACAGCTACGATAGCTGCTACGGCAGTACCGCTGAGCTTCATCTTCTGCTTCAGGAGGTCGATGATGGCGAGAACGCCAAGACCGCACCAGATAGCGTATGCATAGAATGAACCGGCATAAGCATAGTCACGCTCACGTGGCTGCATAGGAGTCTGGTTTAAGTAGATCACGATGGCAAGACCTGTCATGAAGAACAGGAAGAATACCACCCAGAACTGCTGGATACCTACAGGGAGAACCTCCTCTGTTTCCACGCCGTTTTTCACTACCTTGCGCTTGCGGGTGTACCAAGCCTGCCAGAAGAGACCGATCAAGCCGAGAATCAGCGGCATGCAGTAGAACACGTTGTGACCCTTGTTCTCCTTCAGATCATCTGGCAACTTGCTCTGGTCGCCATAGAGCTGGTCATCAATGAATGAGAAACCGGAAATCCAGTTGCCATGCTCTGGCTCACCATTGCCCTGGATATCGTTCTGACGTCCGGCAAAGTTCCACATAAAGTAGCGCCAGTACATGAAGTTGCACTGATAGGAGAGGAAGAAGCGGATGTTGTCAATCTGTGAAGGCATCTTCACCATGATATTCTCTCCGCAGCGGTCGTAAGGCACCTCGGTTCCATCCACGCCGCCCATCCAGTCTTCGTATGCCTGGGCATGAGCCGAACTGTACATACGAGGGAAGAGCATATTCTGTGCATAGATATACTTGTTCTTGTGGCTTACCACGAAGTAAGAGTCCTTCTCGTCGGCAGAAGCCTTCTCCTTGCGCTGGTAAACAGGTGCACCTTCCTGCATCACAGGCTTGCACATGTTGCCATCCACTTCGAGGGCTACCTGAGAGGTGTATGCCTGACCGTAGAGCAGTGGGCGGTCGCCATACTGGTCACGGCTCAGATAACTGCCCAGGGTAAAGATATCCTCAGGAGAGTTCTGGTCCATAGGAGGGTTGGCAGATGAACGGATTACGATGAGCGCATAGCTTGAGTAACCGATCATCAGCATCAGCATGCAGAGCAATGCCGTGTTCTTGATGCGTGCAGAGATGAGAGGCAGCAGCTGCATCTTCTTTTTCTCGATGCCTGTAGCCTGGTCAACGCCGGTTACTACTTCCTTCTTGCGCTTGTAGCTGAGTACAAACCAGAGGATAGCCAGGATGATGATGCCGGTGATGACTGCGCTCCATCCATATCCGAAGAATGGGATGCCGAGCATGCCGAAACCGAGAACGAAGGCGATGTTCTGCTTCTTCTCGTTCTTCTCTGATGCATTGTAGGTCTCGTAGATACCCCAGATAACAGAGGCTACGAGGCAGATGATATATACGATTTCACCGGTATTGAATGGACAGCCGAGCGTGTTGACGAAGAACAGCTCAAACCATCCGCCTACGGTGATGATGCCTGGAACCACACCATAAAGTACGGCTACTACCACCAGGAATGAGAGGAAGAGCGCCATGAGCGAACCCTTCAGGTTGGCATGAGGCACCTTCTTGTAGTAATATACCAGTACGATGGCTGGGATGCAGAGCAGGTTGAGCAGGTGCACACCGATACTCAGACCGGTCATATAGGCGATGAGCACGAGCCATCGGTCGCTATGAGGTTCGTCGGCGTGGTCTTCCCACTTCAGAATCAGCCAGAATACCACAGCGGTGAAGGCAGAAGAGAAGGCGTAAACCTCACCCTCTACAGCAGAGAACCAGAAGGTATCGCTGAAGGTGTAGATGAGTGCGCCCACCATACCTGATGCCTCGATGGCAATCAGCTTGCTGGTGGTCATCTCCTTCCAGTCGCCGATGATGAGCTTGCGTGCCAGATGGGTGATGGTCCAGAAGAGGAACATGATGCAGACGGCACTGAGGAGTGCGCTCATCGTGTTCACCATCTTAGCCACCTGAGTGGTATCGCTGGCGAAATGTGTGAAGAAATTGCCCAAGAGCATGAAGAAAGGTGCCCCTGGTGGGTGACCGATTTCCTGCTTGTAGGCAGTTGTAATAAACTCAGGACAGTCCCAGAAACTGGCTGTCGGCTCAATCGTGGAACAATAAACGAAAGCCGCAATGATGAATGCGACCCATCCGAAGATATTGTCCACCAATTTGTACTGTTTCATTATTGTTTTAACTTTAATGTATTATATTTCTTTATTTCTTATTTAATTAATGTGTATAAAACGTTGCAAAGATACTAAAAAGATGAGATAATCTAGAAGTTCTTTCTTGTTTTTTAGGCATTATTATATTATCTATCTAAACATTTAGGAAATAAGCTTCTAAACATTCAGGAAATGTTCTTCCAGTTTTTCTCTTGGCATGTCTGCCGTATCGTGATAATGCAGGTGATGGTTTACGCAGGCGATGTGCTTCACGTTGTTGAGCACTTCGGCTACATCGTGGCTCACGATGATGATGGCGCATTCCTTGTTAATCTGCTCCAGCATCTCGTACATCTGCTTCTGGAATCGGCGGTCGATGTAGGTGTTGGGCTCATCGAGGATTACCACATCGGGCTTGGATACGATGGCACGAGCCAGGAGCACTCGCTGCAGCTGTCCGCCGCTCAGGGCAGCGATGTGGCGGTCTTTGAATTCCATCAGCTGCATGCGTTCCAGGGTGTCGAGCACCTGCTGGTGCTGCGCTTGGCTATATCTGGAAAAGAGGCTCTTGGTCTTGCTGAGGCCGGAGAGCACTACTTCGTATACGGAGATGGGGAATTGCTTGTCGAGGGAGTTGTATTGTGGGAGATAGCCCATCGAAATTTCCTTTACTTCCTTCCCATCTTTATAATATCGGATATTGCCTTCCGTGGGTTTCATGAGTCTCAGTATGAGGCGCATGAGGGTAGTCTTGCCACCACCGTTTGGTCCGATGATGCCAAGATAATCGTCCTGATAGACGGTGAGATTGATGTCATTGAGTACCTGCTTTCCGTCGTATCCGGCGGATAGATGCTCGATTTCGATTAACTTTGAACTTTGAGCGTTCAACTTTGAACCTTGAACTTTGAACATTGAACTTTATGATTAGTTATTGTTCTTTATACTTTTTATAAAATATTGGCGAGCCTACTTCCCAACCACAATTTCCTTGCCTTGTACTGCGGCTGCCGCTTCCTGCATCGCCCAGTTCCATTCTCCCTGCAATGGGTTGATATTCATTGGCTTGGTCTGGCTTTCCTTGATGAAAGTATTGGTGTTGCGGTTGGCAAATTCAGCCTGAATGAGGCAATATTTTATCTTTTCTTTTCTTGCTCTCTCTATGAGGCTCTTCAGCTGGGCAGCACTCGGCTCCCTGCCTTCCTCCTCAATGGTCAACTGCTCCAACTGGTAATCACGGGCGAAGTAGGTGAGGATAGGGTGATAGATCACAAACTTGCGAACCAGCTCAGGATGATCCTTGAAACCCTTTCTGATGGTGCTGTCTCGCTTGTCGATGATCTTCTGCAGCGACAGATAGTTCTTCTCAAAGAATGCCTTGTTCTTCGGCTCCAGATTGCAGAGTGCCTTGAGGATGTTGCTCGCGATGATGCGGGCATTCTGGCAACTCATCCAGACATGCGGGTCGATGTTGCCGCCCGGCGTCTTGGCAGGCTTGATACCTGTGGATGTATCTATCACCTTCATATCCGGAGCATTGTCCTGCAGCTTCTTCATCCAGGTCTGTTCAAAACCGATGCTGCCCACCTTCAGATAGAGGGCACTCTTCGAGAGTTCCATCATCTGTTCGGCGTATGGCTCGTAAGTCTCCGGGTTGTTGCCGTTGGATACCATCACGTTGACATCCACCTTGTTTTCGGCAATCTTATCCACGAAATACTTGTAGGGCGGGATGGTCACGGTAACCATAGGCTTCTCTGAACCAGATGTCTTCCCCGATTCAGCCTGTTTCTGAGGCGTGCCCTTGCATCCGGCAAGACATCCCCCAAATATTCCCCCTAATATAATAAGGTATAGAAACCTCTTCATATATTCAAATCTCTTCATATATTCAAATCTCTTTATGTTTTAAACGATGAAACTCAGGCCATATACCAGCAAAACATATCTCAGCACTTTTCCGATGGTGATGCTGATGGTAGAGATGATGATGTTGGCTCTGGTCAGCCCCAATACGATGGTGATAGCACTTCCCAATATCGGGATGAAGGCGAAGAAGCCCATCCAGGCACCACGACCCGCCATGAATCTTTCAGCCTGGTCGAGTTTCTCTTTCTTCACGTGCAGATATTTCTCTATCCACTCCATCTTTCCGAGTCTTCCCACGCCATAATTAAACAGTGAGCCCAGCACGTTTCCTATGCTGCCATATATCACCAGCGGTATCGGGTCCAATCCTGCCGCCTGCAAGCCCGACATCACCACCTCACTGCTGAAGGGGAAGAAACTGCCGGCAAGGAAGGCGGACACAAACATACCCCAATAGCCCCAGTTGATTAAAAAGTCTATCATGTAACTCATTGAATATTATTTATATGTTTATCGCCTGCATCAGTATCGTTTCAGGGATGAAAATATTATATAATAAAATCAGTACCACGATAACCAGCATCGAGATAAACATGATGTTCGTAATCTTACCACGGGTGAAGGTGATGAAGTGAGCCACGAGTGGCGCTGTATTCACAATCATGATGCCGCCGAGCTCCTTGATATGCTGAGGCTGCAGTATGATGAATGCCAGACTCACGAAGTTCACCATGGTGAAGGTGTCGTAGATCATTCTCGTGCGAATCTTGTCGGCGTATGACGTGTGCAGGAAGTGGATGGAACCGATGACGCCCAGGATGGTGAGGAACACCAGGTTCACTACCTCATGGTCGGTAACCTGCGAATAGTCGCACAGTTCCTTGTAGTTCACGAACTCCAGAAAATGGTTTGCCAGACCCTGCATATTGTCGGTGTATGCATAGTAACCCGCTGAGAACCAGTAGGGCATCACCACGCCGATGATAGATGCAAAGAAGTTGCGGATGCTGAATGAATTGGTAAATACCATCATCATCAGCCAGAGTACAGGCAGGAAATAGCCTATCTGGATGAAGACCATCGAGGCGAGGCCGATGCAGAAGAAGGCATAGAAAGTCCAGCCCGACGACTGCTTGTCCTGATAACCGTTCCAGATGATGAGATAGAAGGCGATGAAGCACATCGTCACGATGCTTGCCTTGAACGATGGCGCAGGCAGACTGGTCATGGTGATGAATACCAGGAAACTGCACGAAACCATGCGGCTGTAGGTGCGCATCAGGGAATTATGGTTGTTGAGCTCTACCATCAGCAGGGTAGAGATGATGGTAAAGGCAAACTGTACCCAGATATTGGATACCAAAAAACCTACAGCAACCCATACCAAGGCGGCAAGGGTTGCTGTGATAGGTAAAGCGTAGCGGCTTGACGCTACTTTATTTTGAAAAGTTTTCTTTCTTAACATCTATATTAGTGTTTAGTGATTAATGTTTAATTTTTACTTCTGAAGTAAACGATAAGGCATCTGCCTAATTAATCATTAATCACTACTAATTAAACATTACTTAAAGGTCCTGTCCGATATCAGAACGGAAGTACTTGTCGGTGAACTGAATCTTCTGTGCCTCGGCAAAGCTCTTCTTCAAGGCTTCTTCCTTGTCCTTGCCGTAGCTGCTTACGCAGATGACACGACCACCATTGGTAACTACCTGACCATCCTTCATGGCTGTACCTGAGTGGAATACTACTGAGCCTTCCACGTCATCGATGCCATGGATAGGATAGCCCTTCTTGTAAGCCTCAGGATAACCGCCGCTTACGAGCATCACGCAGACTGCTGCACGCTCATCAAACTCGATGCTGCGCTTGTCAAGATCGCCGGCAGCTACACCCTCGAAGAGATCCACGATGTCGCTCTTCAGGCGGAGCATCACGCTCTCTGTCTCTGGGTCACCCATACGGCAGTTGTACTCGATAACCATAGGCTCGCCCTCTACATTGATCAGACCGAAGAAGATGAAGCCCTTGTAGTCGATGTTCTCCTCAGCCAGACCCTCTACGGTAGGACGGATGATGCGCTCATCCACCTTCTGCATCCACTCCTTGGTTGCGAATGGCACAGGGGTAACACTACCCATACCGCCGGTGTTCAGACCGGTATCGTGCTCGCCGATGCGCTTGTAATCCTTAGCCTCAGGCAGAATCTTGTAGTTCTTGCCGTCGGTCAATATGAATACAGAGCACTCGATGCCGCTGAGGAATTCCTCGATAACTACGTGTGCAGAAGCGTTGCCGAACATACCGCCGAGCATCTCCTTGAACTCCTTCTTAGCCTCTTCCAGGGTAGGGAGGATGAGAACGCCCTTACCGGCGCACAAACCGTCAGCCTTCAATACGTATGGAGCCTTCAGAGTCTCCAGGAACTTCAAGCCTTCCTCTACGTGCTCACCGTCGAAAGTCTCATACTGGGCAGTAGGGATGTTGTGGCGCTTCATGAACTTCTTGGCGAAGTCCTTGCTGCCTTCCAGTACGGCACCAGCCTTTGATGGACCGATTACAGGGATGTTCTGGGTGCGAGGATCGTTCTTGAAGTCGTCGTAAACACCCTTTACCAATGGGTCTTCAGGACCAACTACCACCATATCAACGCCATTCTCGACAGTGAAGTTCTTGAGCGCCTCAAAGTCGTCTGCCTTGATATCTACGTTCTCGCCGACATTCTGTGTACCGGCATTACCAGGAGCGATGAAGAGTTTCTCACACTTCTCGCTCTGAGCGATTTTCCATGCTAAGGCGTGCTCACGGCCACCGCCTCCTAACAATAAAATTTTCATTTGCTGTAAGTTATTGTTTGTTATTTCAAATAATCGAAGAAATAGTTGCTGATGCGCTCATGCAGATGAGTGCTCTGATGGCCTCTCATGTTGTGAGGCTCGCCAGGATAGACGAAGAAGTCGGGCTGTGTACCTGCTGCGATACAAGCCTTCAGGAAGGTGAGGCAGTGCTGTGGCACTACGGTCACATCGTTCAAGCCCTGGATAATCTGCAGCTTACCCTTCAGGTTCTTTGCCTGATAGAGCAGGGATGTCTTCTTGTAACCCTCTGGGTTGGTCTGTGGAGTGTCCATATAGCGCTCGCCATACATCACCTCGTACCAGTGCCAGTCGATTACCGGACCGCCTGCTACGCCTACCTTGAACACGTCAGGATAGTTGGTCATCAGCGAGATGGTCATGAATCCGCCGAAGCTCCAGCCGTGAACGCCAATCTTGTCAGCATCTACGTAAGGAAGCGTCTTCAGATATTCCACGCCCTTCATCTGGTCTTGCATCTCAATCTGTCCGAGCTGGCGGAAGGTAGCCTGCTCGAAAGCCTTGCCACGGTTCTCGCTTCCACGGTTGTCGAGGATGAAGAGCAGATAGCCCTTTTCTGCCATGTAGGTTTCCCAGCCACGGCTAGAGTAGTTCCAGCGGGCGTCTACGTTGTGGGCATGAGGTCCACCATATACATATATAATGGTAGGATACTTCTTGTTTGGATCGAAGTTTACCGGTTTCACCATTCTCCAGTAGAGGTCTGTTTTGCCATCGGCAGCCTTGATGGAACCGCAGCTGTACTCAGGCACATTGTAGCCCTTCCAAGGGTTCTCGGCAGTGAAGTAAGCGGTGCGCTTGCCGTTCTCGGTATTCACGAGGGCAATTTTGCGAGGCACGGTAGGAGTAGAGTAGTTGTCTAAGACATACTGTCCGTTCTCGCTCAAAGTGGCGCTGTGCCATCCCTTGCCGCAATCATCTACCAGCGTACGCTTGCCGGTTTTTGTATCTACGGCAAAGATGTTTCTCTGGATAGGCGATTTCTCGTTGGATGCGATGATGATACTCTTGCGCTTGCTGTTGAAACCGAGCACTTCCATCACCTCCCATTTGCCGGAAGTCAACTGCTTGATTTCAAGTGATTCTGTATTGCTTGCCATGCGGCTTCCGTGCTTGCCCAGGGTGCAGATGTAGAGATGGTTGTAACCATCCTTGCGGCTCTGCATGATAAAGCTGTTGCTGTCCCAAGGTAGGAACTGGATAGGATGACATGGTTCTACATATTTCTCATCGGTCTCGCGATAGAGTTCGCCTGTCTTCTCGCCGGTTTCAGCATTGTAGGCAGTCAGACGGCAGTCGTTCTGGTCGCGGTTCAGTTCGAACATATAGATGGTCTTGCTGTCTGGACTCCATGCGATGTTGGTGAAGTAGCGGTCGGTTGAATCGCCAGCCTTCAGATAGATGGTCTTGCCGGTCATGCAGTCGAACACGCCTACGGTTACCTTGTGTGAAGTCTCGCCAGTCATCGGATACTTGTCTGGTGCAGGAGTAGCAATGCAACTCTGTGTTTCAGGATGATTGAAACCGATTTCCGGGATGTCGACCTGTGGATAGTCGGTTACCATACTCTGGTCCATGCGATAGAAGGCGAGCAGTTCGCCGTTCGGACTCCAGAAGGTTCCCTTGCTGATACCGAACTCATCGCGGTGAACACTCTGTCCATAAACAATTTCGCGGCTTCCATCCTTTGAGAGCTGGAAATCGTGAGATTTCTTTTCTTTTGTCAGGGCGTTGCTGGTTACATCGAAGGTACGCACATAGAGGTTGCTGCCCTTCAGATAGGCGAAGGCGTTCTGCTGGGCGTTAGCCTCCAGAAGGTTCTCGCCGTCAGCAAAATCCATCTCGCTCAGCAGCTTATGCTTCTTGAAATCGACGGTATAAGTCTTGCTGCCGTTGCTTACCATCACGATGCTCTTGCCTGCAAAAGGGAAGAGAGCATTGTAGAGGGCTCTTACCTTGATGTCCTTGGTAGGAGCAATCCACTGGTTGATGTCATTGATGCCGAAGAGTCTGGTCTCCTTGCCTGTCGTCTTGTTGACGAGATAGCAGGCATCCACATCTTGGCGAACGAGTTCATTGCCCCACCAGGTGCACCAGCGGTTCTTAGCTACCATGTTACGATAGTTGTTGCCGCCGAAGTTCAGGTCTTCCAGCGTAAAGGTTTTCTCGCCTTTCTGAGCAGGAACCACGCCCTGAGCCTGTAAGTCGGTTGCATTCATAGCCATCATAATCATAGCAGCAAAAGATAATTTATAAATTGAATTCTTCAGATTCATTATATTCTTTACTTTACTTTATCGGGTTTACTACCCATGCGTCGTGAAACACGACGCATGGGTGGTATGTCTCTTTAATCCTCGTCGTCGAAGTCTACGCTGAAGTTCTTTTTGCCTCCGCGCTTACCTCCGAAATCACGGCCACCACGTTTGTCGCCCTTGAAGCCACCTCGCTTGTCGCCTTTCTCGAAACGCTTTCCGTCGCGCTTGCCACCGAAGTCACGGCCACCCTTGCGGTCGCCCTTGAAGCTGCGGCTGCTACGCTTGTCATCGTCGTCATCATTGCGTCGACCGCCGCCACCGATACGTGAACGACCGCCCTTATGGAACTCAGCACGCTTCTTCTCGAAGTCTTCCAGACGGTGAGTATGGAACTTGAAAGAACGGATATCGTCCTCCTCGTTTTCAGTCTCCTCGCTTACACGCTTCTTGAATTCGCGCTCCTTCTTGAAACGGTGCTTCTGAGCCATCTCGCTCTTCTCGCGCTCAGTCTTCACAATACCGCCTTCAGAACGGAAGTCCTTCATTTTGCCGTCGAACATCACATACTTGCGAAATTCGCACTCCAAGCTTCCGTTGAATACAGGAATCTTGATAGATGGTTTCAGACCAATCTGCTCGAAGCACTCCTCGCGGTAGCTCAATACCCAAGCCTCGTTGCCGGCAAAAGCCTTCTTGAAACGCTCACCTATCATCTTGTAGGTGTTCAGGAGGTTAGGGGTAGAGATACGCTCGCCGTATGGAGGGTTCATCACGATGATGCTCTTCTCGGCTGGCTGTGTAAAGTCCTTGAAATCAGCCTGTGAGATGGTGATGTCCTTGCTAAGACCGGCAGCACGAACGTTGAGATTAGCTGTGTTTACAGCCTTCATGTCAACATCGTAACCATAGATATGGTGCTCGAAAACGCGCTCCTGAGAATCGTCGTTATAAATCGTGTCGAAGAGATCCTGATCGAAATCGTTCCACTTCTCGAAGGCAAACTCCTTGCGGAATACACCTGGAGAGATGTTGCGGGCGATGAGGGCAGCCTCGATGGCGATAGTACCTGAACCACACATCGGGTCGATGAAATCGCATTCGCCCTTCCAGCCGGTCATCAGAATCATACCTGCAGCGAGAACCTCGTTCAGAGGAGCCTCTACCTGCTCCTGGCGGTAGCCACGGCGGTGCAGACTCTCACCACTCGAATCGAGACTCAAGGTGGCATTGTCTTCTGCAATGTGGATGTTGAGGCGGATATCCGGGTTAGATACACTGATATTTGGACGTGTACCCTGCTTCTCGCGGAACCAGTCAACAATCGCATCCTTTACCTTGTAGGTTACGAAGCGTGAGTTGCGGAACTCCTCTGAGTAGACTACAGAGTCAACAGAGAAAGTCTTCTTCACGTCTAAGATGTCATCCCACTTGATCTTCTGGATCTGATCATACACCTCTTCAGCGCTTCTAGCCTTGAAGTGCTTGATAGGCTTTAAAATACGGATGGCTGTGTGCAACTGGAAGTTAGCACGATACATCATTTCCTTGTCGCCTGTGAAAGACACCATGCGGCGACCGATCTGTACATTATTGGCACCCAACTGGGTGAGCTCTTCAGCCAAGACAGGCTCGAGGCCCATGAAGGTCTTGGCAATGAGTTCAAATTCCTGTTCCATTATTGAATTCTATATCTAATAAACTTTGTTTTTCTTTTTTATATTTCTTTGTTTTTGGTTTCATATCCTTGGTAACCCATACGTTGGCTCCCACTACGCATCCCTCTCCGATGGTGATGCGGCCGAGGATGGTTGCATTGGCGTAGACGATGACATCATCCTCGAGGATAGGGTGGCGAGGGATTCCCTTGATAGGATTGCCGTCCTTATCGAGTGGGAAACTCTTGGCTCCGAGGGTAACACCCTGGTAGAGCTTCACATTGTCGCCGATGATGCAGGTAGCTCCAATCACCACACCCGTACCGTGGTCGATGGTGAAGTGCTTGCCGATGGTTGCCTCCGGGTTAATATCAATACCGGTTTCCGAATGGGCGAGCTCAGTCATCATTCTCGGAATGAGCGGCACTCCCAGTTCGTGCAGTACGTGGGCGATGCGGTAGTTGGTAATCGCCTTGATGACCGGGTAGCAGGAGATGATTTCTCCGTGGCTCATGGCAGCCGGGTCGCCCTCGTAGGCAGCCTCTACATCGGTAGCCAGAATCTTGCGCAGTCTTGGAAATTCCATGATTGTCTTGGCTGCAATCACGCCTGCCTTGGCACGCTGGTGCTGCAGTTCTGCCTGGGTTTCCGTTTCGCAGTCGTTGGCGAAGCAGAGACCGGCGAGGATCTGCTCTGACAGCATCTCATAGAGTTTCTCTACTCTTACTCCAATATGATATTTGATGGTTGAGATATTTACCGAAGAATTGCCGAAATATCCCGGAAAGAGGATAGAACGGGACAAACTGATGATTTCTTCGAGCGCCTTGCCCGAAGGAAGTGGATTCCCGTCTCGATGCTGGTGGAAGAGACCCTTCAATGATTCGGCGCTCGAAAGCTCCTCGATGGTCTCTGTCAACTGATGAGTTAATGTATCTTTACTCATTTTCTTAATGTCTCAATAAAATTTGAGTGCAAAGATACGATTATTTTCTTGAATGACAAAGAAATAGCTACGGTTTTTTGTATTTTTTTTAGTGATTCTTTGGGGGATGAAAGACGGAAAGACCCATATACGGTGTTTTACCGTACATGGGTCTGGCTTGTCTTATTTTGCGATACTGTCCAGGAAGAGGAGCAGTCGGTTGGTGACGTTTACCTCTGAAACACCGGAATCGAAGTCGAGCGATACGAGGTTGAGCATTGGGAACCGGTCGTGGAGACGTTTCTCGATGCCTTTGGAAATCACGTGGTTAGCGATGCAGCCGAAAGGCTGGAGCGAGATGATGTTGTTCACGCCATCACGGATGTAACCTACGATGTCGGCAGGCAGAAGCCAGCCTTCGCCAAACTGGGCTGCGAGCGAAACCAGTCCCTGTACGTCCTTCGCATCATCATAGATATTGGTGAACGGACGGAAGTAGCGGAACTTGCCGGCAGCCTTGTTTACCTGGCGCAATCTTCTGCCTATCAGCGCCTGATAAGCGCCCTTGATGATGAAATCGGGCACTTTGGTGCAACTCAGCCGCATGTGTTTCTGTATCTCTACATTCACAAATTCCTGCAGGAAGAAGGGGGCAAGCAGAGGCGAAACCACCTCAATGCCGCGCGAAATGATGTTCTGCTCCAGGAACTGGTGGGCGAAAGGATTGAACTTCAGGAAGATTTCGCCTACGATTCCTACCTTCGGCAACGTTCTGTCGAGGGTCATCTGGTTGAATTCTTCGGCTGCCTGTTCCAGGAGTCGGATGAGTTCTTTGGCTGAATTGCGGGCGATAGGTCCGTCTATCAGCTGCATGTATTTATCGCGCAACTCTCTGGCAATGCCCGGTTTACGCTCTCTTACGATGCAGGCGTTGTACATCTCGTTGATTGCATCGCCATAGAAAATGGCGGTAACGATAATCTGACTGTATTTCAGCCAAGGCACATTGAAGCCGTCCTGCTCGTTATAGTCTTGCTTGTCGTCTGTTGAGCCTGATGCTTCGCCTGTTGAGGCTGTTACACCGAGTGTGAGCAGCGGAATGTCCTGGAATCCATTGGAAATCATCGCACGCTTGATGAGACCGGCGTAGTTGGTTGCGCGACACTGGCCGCCCGTCTGACTCATCACTACTGCCGTATTATTCAGGTCGTATCTGCCTGATTTCAAGGCTTTGATGATGTCGCCGACGATGAGGGTTGCCGGATAGCAGACTTCGTTGTTGGCAAACTTCAAGCCGAGTTCGGCGCTTACCTCATCGCTCATCGGAAGTACCTCTACATCATAGCCTATCAGTTTCAGGATAGGCGGAATGATAGGGGTGAGGTATTCGGTCATGAAAGGAGCGAGAATCTTGCGATGAATATCCTGCCTGGTGAATACCTTGGTCTGTTGTAAATGTTGAGTGTTGAGTGTTGAATGTTGAATGTTGAGTGATGAGTGTTGAATGTTGAGTGTTGAATGTTGAATTTCTTCTGCTGTTGAATTTTTCACTCTTCGTTCTTCACTCTTCACTCCCTTTAGGCTTTCTATCAGCGAGCGGACACGGAGCTTCAGGGAGCCGATATTGCTCACATCATCTATCTTCAGCAGCGTGAAAGGTTTGTTGTGGCGCTTCATGATGTCGCGAATCTCGTCCTGGATAAAACTGTCTGGACCGCAACCAAAGCTGGTCATCTGGACGAAATGAACCTCATTGCCCTGTTCGGCTGCCCATTGCGCTGCCTTCAGTATGCGGTTCATATACGCCCATTGCTTAACGAGATAAGTCTCTGGCTGACAGTTGTATGCTTCGTTGTTGTCTGATGAGCCTCTGGCGATGTCTTCGCTGATGACGTTGACTCCCAGGTTGGCAATCATCTCGCTCAGCTTGTGCTGGATCAGCGGGTCAGTATGGTAAGGACGGCCAGCCAGCAGAATCGTAAGTCCCTTGTTTGGCTTCTGAGCCTCTGTTTCTTCATCTTTCAGAATCTCCCAGCCCTGTTTCTTGATTTCAGCAGCATATTCTGCCTGAGCATAGAGGGCCTCTCTCAGCGCTTTACGGGCAGTCTTCTTGCTTACTCCCAGTTGCTTGAGATAATCGGTAATCTGTTTTTCCAGCGCCTTAGGCTGGGCAAAGTTGATGACGGGCGTATCAATCGGTTTCTTCAGGTCGATTACCGACTTGATGACATCGCTGTAGCCCGAAACTACCGGACAGTTGAAGCTGTTCAGCGTATTCTTCGGGTCGTCATTATGCTCGTAAACCACGTATGGCATGAGGATGCGGTCTACCTTCGGGTTCTCGTTGAGTTCCTTCAGATGACTGTGAGCCAGTTTAGCCGGGAAGCAGATATTGTCGCTCATCACCGTATTCAAGGCTCCTTCATACTGGCTGAAAGTGGAATCGGAAGAGAGAATCACGCCCAATCCTGCTGCCCGGAGTAGCGCATTCCAGAACGGATATTCCTCGTACATGTTGAGGATGTGAGGAATGCCTACCCATGTACCGTGAAACGCGGTAGCAGGTGGGTTAACTGTCTCTCTGTCAAACAGTAAACTATATTTGTATTCGTAGATGTTTTTGCCTTTTATCCCGTTTGCTCCCTTGTTGTTGAACACTCGCTCGCACTTGTTTCCGGAGTAGAATCGGTTGCCGCCGGCAAAGGTGTAGCGGGAAACATAACAATGGTTTTCGCAGCCTTTGCATTGCAGCTGTTTGGTTTCATAATGAGCCAGATTCAGCAGCTCATCGATGGTTCTTGATGAGGCTGGGTGCGTATCTTCTGCAGATGTGCGATGTTTATAATCTGCCGCCGCATGAAGGGCACAACCGTAGGCGCCCATCAGTTCAGGCATGTTGCTTCGTGCCACTTCGGTATGGGTGAGCAACTCAAATGCTCTTACCACCGCATCGTTTCTCATCGTACCTCCCTGTACAACGATTTTGTCTCCAAGGTTCTCATTACCATGGAGTTTCAATACCTTATACAGACAGTTCTTGATGACCGAATAAGAGATTCCGGCAGAAATATCAGCAACAGATGCGCCCTCTCTGAGCACCTGCTTCACCTTCGAGTTCATGAAGACGGTGCAGCGGGTTCCCAGGTCGCAGGGAGCCTTCGACTGGCAGGCGAGTTGAGCAAAATCGCCTACAGAATAACCCATATTGTTGGCAAAGGTCTGGATGAATGTTCCGCAGCCCGAACTGCAAGCCTCGTTCAGTTCCATGCGCACCACAGCCCCTTTCTCAACGAAGATTGCCTTCATGTCCTGTCCGCCGATGTCCAGGATAAAACTCACGTCGGGCATGAGTGAGGCAGCTGCTCTTTCGTGCGCCATTGTTTCGATAATGCCGCTGTCGAGGCCGAAAGCCGCCTTGATGAGTTCTTCGCCGTAACCTGTAGAGCAGGAACCTACGATTTCCAGTTCAGCGCCTCGCAAAGCAGCTTCCTGCTTCAGGGCGTTCAGTCCATCCGCTACCGCCTTGATCGGATTTCCCAGATTCAGGCGGTAATTGGTAAAGACAATATCTCCCGTAGGTGTCCCCGCATTCACCCTTACCGCAACGATTTTAGTCGTAGTAGACCCCGAGTCAATACCAATCACAACCTGCTGTTTTCCTTTATTCAGCGGTTTGGTTTCCGTAGCGAATTTCGCCTTAGATTTGAGCCATTCCTGGTGCTCTTTCTCATTCTTGAACAGAGGCAGCAGACTGCTGGTCCATTCCGTTTGTATTTCTTTTTTCATCCGACTTCTGAGTACCGAAACTGAGGCTGCAGAATCTGCCGATTTAGCCCGGTAAGCACAGCCCAGAGCCGGAATGAGATTGCTGTTTCCGGATACGATGAAGTCGTTTGGAGAAAGATGGAGATAATCGCTGAAAGCCTTGCGGAGAGCCGGAAGAAAGGTAAGCGGACCGCCGCAGAGCAGGATAGGAGCCTCGAAGCTGATGCCGTGAGAAAGCGTTACCACCGTCTGTACGGCGATGGAATGGAAGATGCTGGCTGCAATATCTGCTTCGGGCAGATTGCGCGCCATCAGGTTCTGGATGTCGGTCTTGGCAAACACGCCGCAGCGGGCAGCCATCGGATAAACGTGTTCTGCCTTCATCGCCAACTCGCTCATCTTCTGGTTCTCTACGCCCATCAGCACACTCATCTGGTCGATGAAAGCGCCCGTTCCGCCGGCACAGTTGCCGTTCATGCGCAGTTCCATATTTCCGTTTTCCTTGAAGAAGATAACCTTCGCGTCCTCGCCACCAATATCGATGAGCGCTTTCGCCTCAGGATGAGCCGTACGGGCATAGACCGATGCAGCCACCACCTCCTGTACAAACTCCGCCTGGAGCTGTTCGGCAGTAGCCATTCCTACGCTTCCCGTTACGCAGATTCTTGCCTCTGCATCGCCCACAAGGGCTAAAATCTCATCGAAATATTGCGACACAAGTTCGTTGACACGAGCGTTGTGGCGTTCGTATTTTGAGTAAATTACCCGATTATCGCTGTCGATAAGGGCTATTTTGGCTGTCGTAGAGCCAACGTCCAATCCTATGTAATAAATCTTCTCCATTTCTCTTATCTCAAGTATTTTCTCTTATCTTCTAGTATCTTCTTATCTTCTAGTGGCTTTTCCCAAGTTCCATCTGCTCTCTTCTCATATCCCTGAAAGCGCTCCAGGCTATCGGAACCGCTACGGCAAACGAGCAGCAATCTGCCCACATCTGACACATCTCCACGCCCAGCAGTCCGAAGAAATAGGGCAGGATGAAGATGAGCGGAATGAAGAACAGTCCGCTGCGTGCTGACGCTACGATGTTGGCTCTCACCGGTTTGCGGATGGTCTGCATCAGCATGTTGGTGAGCACGATGCTGGCTACGAGCGGAAAACTGAGCACCTGCCATCTCAAAGCTGCCGAACCTACGGCTACAACCTCAGCATCATTGCGGAAGATTTCTATGATGGAAGTTGAGAAGATGAAGCCAAGGATGGCACAGACGCTGAGGAAAACCGTGCCGCATTTGATGCAGAAAAAGAAGGCTTCCTTTACGCGCCCATAGAGTTTGGCGCCGTAGCAGAATCCGCAGAGCGGCTGGAATCCCTGACCCAGACCGATGACCATCGCATAGGTGAAGAAGGAGATGCGGGTAACGATGCTCATGCCCGCAATGGCTGCATCGCCAAATGCACCTGCTGCCACATTGAGCATCAGCGTAGCGATACTTCCCAGTCCCTGTCTTGACAGCGAAGGGGTTCCGCCGAAGATAATCTCCTTGGCAAAGGCGCGGGTAGGGGTGAAATTGCTGAGACGGATGCGGATGTTCTCGCCTTTATGCGTCATCCAGAAGAGCATAGCGCAGCCGAAACACTGGCTGATGAGGGTGGCTCCGGCGGCTCCGGTAATGCCCAACTGGAAGTAGAGAATGAACAGAGGAGCCAGAATCAGATTGAGCAGCACACCCGACATGATGCCTTTCATCGCATACATCGCATTGCCCTGGAAGCGCATCAGATTATTCAGCGTAAGCGAGGTGGTCATAAAAGGAGCACCCAGCAGGATAATGCCCAGATAGCGCTCTGTATAAGGAAGAATGGTGGGCGTAGAACCCATCAGAAGGCAGAGCGGAGTGAGGAATACATGACCCAGAATGGCGATGAGGAGACCGGTAAGAAAACTCAGCACAAAGCCCGTGGCTGCCATTTTCTGTGCCTGTTCCGTATGCTTGGCGCCCAACTGTCGCGAAACATAATTGCCTGCACCGTGGCCAAAGAAGAAACCAATCGCCTGAATCACAGCCATTGCTGCAAAGGAAACGCCTACCGCTGCCACACTCTGCGTGTTGATGCTGCCCACGAAATAGGTGTCGGCGAGATTGTACATGCTCGTCGACAGCATACTGATAATCGTTGGTATGGCCATCGTAAAAATCACATGATGCACAGGGGCATGAGTGAGGAACGTATAGTTGTCTCTTTTCTCTTTCTTCATAACTTTATGATGCTCTTTTGGGGCATTTCAATCTGCAAAGGTACATAAATATCCACAAAGTTGGACAATAATGAACCAACTTTTATAAATTTATAAGAAAAGAGTTGCATTATTCATAAAAATATCGTATTTTTGCACCGCAATTGAATATATATACAAAAAACAGATTACTAATGAATGATGAGATAAGAATCATACCGGTAACAACAAAAAAGGGGTTGAAAACCTTCATTCAGTTTCATTATGATCTCTACAGAGACCATAAATATGCCATTCCTTTTTTGCGTTTTGACGAGATGAATACGCTGGACCCAAAGAAGAATCCTGCCTTTGAATTCTGCGAGGCACAATACTTTCTGGCGGTTGACAGCGAGGCTCGTATCGTGGGTAGAATTGCTGCCATTATCAACCATCGTGCCAATGAACAGTGGAACAAAAAGCAGGTTCGCTTCGGCTGGTTCGATTTCGTGGATAATGTTGCGGTTTCCTGTGCCTTGTTGCGCGCGGTAGAAAAATGGGGCAAGAGCAGGGGAATGAACGAATGCGTAGGGCCGCTCGGATTTACGGATATGGACCGTGAGGGCTTGCTCATCGAGGGCTTCGACCGGAAGTCTACGATGTATATAAACTACAATTATCCTTATTATAAGACGCATCTGGAGAGTTATCCGCTCTATGAGAAGGATAACGACTGGCTGGAGTACCGCATCAGGGTTCCGAAGGAGACGCCGGCTAAGTTTGCCAAGACTGCCCAAATGATAGAGAGCCGATATAATCTGCATGTTCATAAGTTTACTCGCCGGGAACTGACCTCGGGAGGAATGGGCAGGAAGGTGTTCGAAATCGTGAACGAAACTTATAAGAATCTCTATGATTTCCAGCAGCTTACGGAGAAGCAGATAGATGAATATGTAAATACTTATATCAAGAAGGCTGACTTGAACCTGGTAACGGGTGTGGTGGATGGCAACGCTGGCAACAAGCTGGTAGCCTTCGGTGTTTCCTTCCCTTCGTTTACCGATGCGCTGCGCGAGATAGGCGATGGCAAGCTTTTCCCTACGGGTTGGCTGAAGGTGCTGAAGGTTCTGAAGTGGCACAAGACGGATACGGTGGATTTGCTCTTGATTGGTGTTCTTCCGGAATATCGCAAGAAGGGAGCCAATGCGCTTATTTTTGCCGATCTGATAAAGCAGTATCGCCGTTATGGCTTTAAATGGGCTGAGGCAATGCCGCAGATGGAGACCAATACCGGTGTTCAGAGCCAGTGGCAGTATCTGGAGAGCGAACAGCATCGCCGTCATCGCTGCTATAAGAAGAAGATTTAAAAGCCCCTGTTTTGGGCCGTTTAGGCGTAAAAAAGATAGAAAATAGGCTAAAAAGTTAACAAATCTAACTCACTCTAAATTGGACTTTGATTGAAAATCAAGAAGTTGGGCGTTTGCCTA
>ERZ1026862.386-NODE-386-length-28971-cov-8.180800_pt1 | contig 28971 bp, 19 predicted proteins | sample MGYA00380161_ERZ1026862 | MGnify/ENA primary metagenome ERZ1026862 (study PRJEB33269, sample SAMEA4719797) | human gut metagenome | biome: human-associated habitat; feature: organic feature; material: feces | place: Cameroon | collected 2013-10 ... | reverse complement strand
CGATGAATATCAGTTATGCCTGCTGGAGCTTCTGCAATAAAGGTGAGTCCGCTTCTTATCTGAAGACCTCCTGCAACAAGACAACGGGTGGCTTTGAAGATTCCGATCTGACAACGACCGGAATCTGGCTTGTGAATACCTACCGGGCGCATCAGGATGCGGAGAACAACGAGGATACACAGCGGACACCGGCACCTGGAACGAGCAGTGAACCATCGTCATCTGCTGCGCCGGGAACAAGCGGAAATCCGTCCGTAACGTCAGCACCGGGGACAAGCAATGGTCCTTCGGTGACAGCCGCACCGGGAGCATCCGGTCAGCCGTCTGTGAGCAATCCGCCGGTTCCGACAGCAAGCAATACACCGAATCAGCCGCAGAACACCACGAAGCCGGGGACAACGAATCAACCGTCTTCGACAAAGGTTCCATCGGGAACCTCGTCTGCTGGAAATAATACATCCGGTGTAGGAAACAGCGGACAAAGCGGTACAGGCTTTGACAATGGCAGCCTGAATAATGGTGGCACAAATGGCAAATATGTGATACTTAAGAAGAAAGTCCTTAAGATTAAGAAAGGCAGAAAAGCTAAGATCGTGATCCGTAGGAAGATGTCGAAGGATCGCGTGAAGAAGTATAAGATTATCAAGGGTAAGAAATACATCCGTGTCAGCAAGAAGGGTGTTGTCAAAGGACGCAGAAAAGGAAAAGCAGTAGTGAAGGTTGTTATGAAGAGCGGAGCATCCGCAAAGTGTCGGATCTTTGTCCGGTAGAGGAATTGCAGCTCAAATGAATGATACTTAAAAATCGCTTAAACCATACGGTCTAAGCGATTTTTTATTGGGAAATATTCAAATTTATATTTTTATGAAACAACCTGCTGACTTTTTTCGGAAATCACTAAGATTTCATTATCTATACGAAATTATCTGTTAGCTCTCTTCTTACGGTGACTCTCAATCGATTCCTTCCAGATCGCCGGGTGGAAGAGAATCAGCAGTGGGAACAGCTCCAGTCGACCGGCCAGCATGTCAAACATCAGTACAAGCTTGGAAAATACATTGAACTGTTCGAAATTCTGTGTCGGTCCGACCTTTGCAAGTCCGGGTCCCATGTTGTTGATGGTGGTCAGAACCGCTGTAAAGTTGGTGACCAGATCCTTATCCTCGAAGGAAATTGCAAAGACAGAGAGTGTAAAGATAATAATAAACGTAATGAAAAATACGTTGATGGAGCGGACCACCTCATGATCGACCGGCTTGCCCTCCACATTGATTTTGCGCACACTCTTCGGATGAATGTAGCTGTTTAATTCCTTCAGAACCGTTTTGAAAAGAATGACAATACGCGAAACCTTGATGCCGCCGCCGGTACTTCCGGCACAGGCTCCCACAAACATGACGATGATCAGGATCGTCTGGCTTGTCTGCGGCCACAGGTCAAAGTCGGTTGTCGAAAATCCGGTTGAGGTTGCCAGCGAAGCTACCTGAAATACGGAATGTGTCATTGCCTCAAATCCGGTCGGATACATCGTACGGACATTCAGGAAAATGATCGTTATGGCGATCAGGATCATGGCGAGATAATAATGGATCTCTTCCATGGAAACAGCCTTTTTGAAATGCCGGTACAAAAGATAGAAATAAAAGTTAAAATTAATACCGAACAGGATCATAAAGATGGCGACAACCCATTGAATATAGGGGGAGTACCCCATTATGCTGTCGTTCTTGATGCCAAAGCCACCGGTACCTGCCGTACCGAATGCAGTTGTCAGTGCATCAAACAGTGGCATATGTCCTGCCAGCAGGAAAATAAACTCGATCACTGTCATGCCGAAATAGATCGTGTAAAGGATCATTGCAGTATAACGCACTTTTGGAACAAGCTTTCCGACGGACGGTCCCGGGCTTTCTGCGCGCATCAGATTGATGCTGGAGCCACCGCTTAACGGAAGAATGGCAAGCAGGAAAACGAGAACACCCATACCGCCGATCCAGTGCGTGAAGCTTCGCCAGATCAGAGCTGTGTGGGAAAGTGCCTCCACATTGCCAAGCACGGTGGCGCCGGTTGTGGTAAAGCCGGAGATCGTTTCAAAAAGTGCATCCTCCCAATGTGGGATCTCGCCGCTGATCCAGAATGGAATTGCACCGAAAAGACTGAGCAGGATCCAGCTCAGGGAGGTGGCAAGACATCCTTCCTTAAGATAGAAGGTGGTGCTTTTAGGCTTGTGCAGTGTCATCAGAACACCGATGAGCATGCAGATACAGGCAACTACAAAAAAGTAACGTCCCTCCTCTTCATGATAAATGAGGGACGTAACACATGGAAGCAGCATAAATGCTGCTTCGATCTTTAATACATAACCGAGAATATATCTTAATATTGAATAATTCATAACCTTACATCCTTTACTTCAGAATATCTCGTAGATCATTAAAACCGGTGTGTGTTGTCACGACCATAACGGTATCCCCGACCTGAATAGAATCAGAACCGCTTGGGATCAGGATCGATCCGTTACGGCTGATAAAGCAGATCAGCAGATTATCCTTCAGGGAAAGATCCATGAGAGGGATATCGGTCACGGCAGATAGCTCGTTGACACGGAATTCAATCGCCTCTGCACGGGAATCAAACATATGATACAATGTCTCAATGTTGCTGCCCATGGAATCCTTCTTGGCGCGGACGTACGCAACGATCGCTTCGGAAGTGATATATCGAGGATATACCACACTTCCCAGATCAAGCCGGCTGATAACATCCTTGAAGTTCATACGGTTGATCTTGGTAATGACCTTTGCATTTGAAATCTGCTTGGCGTGAAGTGTCAGCAGGATATTTTCCTCGTCAATACCGGTCAGAGGGACAAAGGATTCAATTGAATCAATGCCCTCCTCCTCGAGAAGATCTTCATCCGTACCGTCTCCGTTGATGATGGTGGCCTTTGGAAGAAGTTCGCTGAGCGTCTCGCAGCGCTTCAGATCCTGTTCCACGATCTTAACGGATACGCCCATCGGGAGAAGTTGCTTTGCCAGGTAATAAGCTGCCTTGCTGCCGCCGATGATCATCGTGCTCTTGACCTGATTCGTCTTGATACCGATGTCCTCAAGGAAAAAGCGTCCGTGACCCTTTGGTGCAACGAAGGAAATCTTATCTCCGCCGAGCAGCAGGGAATCACCGGATGGAATGTACATGGCACCGTTTCGTTCAATGCCGCAGATCAGCACGCTTGTGTTGATCTTCTTGCTGAGCATGGAAACGCTTATACCGTCTAATATATTATTCTCTGGAATCTGAATCTTAATCAGCTCTGCCTGTCCGTGAGCAAAGGAATTGACTTCGAGTGCGGTCGGCAGATAGAGAATACGGGAGATTTCCTTTGCTGCTTCAAGCTCCGGATTGATGATCATGGCAAGCCCGAGCTTGTCCCGCAGATATGCTGCCTCGCCGCTGTAGTCAGGTGTACGGACACGCGCAATGGTGGAGCAATTCGCCACCTGATTAGCGACCGTACAGCACAACAGGTTCAGTTCGTCCGACTCTGTAACGGCGATCAGCAGATTGGCGGAAGCGATGCCGGCGTCCATCTGTACCCGGTGGCTTGCGCCGTTGCCGGTGATCCCCATGACATCGTAAGTGCTTGCAACCTCCTGTACCTTTTTGGCATTCTGGTCAATGATTGTGATATCGTGTCCTTCTTTCACAAGCTGTTCGATTAGTGTAAGTCCTACTTTGCCGCAGCCAACGATAATAATACTTAAACCCTGTTTCGCTGGTTTTTTTGCGATTAACATATTCTTACCTCCCAAAACAAATACCCTGACCTGTCGCATCCGAACAATGTGGGTCAGGGACACATATCTAAAACACCTCTATACTATATGCTTTTTTCTCATAACTTTCAAGAAAAATTTAGTTTGATTCATAAGCAACGATTTTACGCATAGGATGAAATAAGGTAATCAATGAGGAGAAATACTCAGTGGAAAAGAAAAAATATGAAAAATATCATTTAGGATCTCTGTCGGAATGTCTGGAGGAAAGGGCTGTTTTACTGGCACAGTATATGATTGAGCATAAAGCGACTGTCCGTCAGACAGCGTCTGTATTCGGGGTCAGCAAAAGCACGGTACATAAGGATCTGACGGAAAAGCTTCCGGTGATCAATCATGCATTGGCGGCGCAGGTGCGTCAGGTGCTTGATATCAATAAGTCCGAGCGTCATATTCGCGGCGGACTGGCGACTAAGGAGAAATATCTTCTGAAAGAAAAAGAACAGGAGAAATTCCGAAATGCATATTAAATGCACGGAATCGCTCCTGTCCCGGACTCTGTGTGACATCAAAATGAATCAGCGTGTGATCACGGCTGTTTTTCGTTGATCGCACGGATCGTGTCCTGAATGTCTTTCCATGTTAGTTTATCGGAACTGAACGAGAGAATGGAGTGCAGCGGAGTGTCGGCAAACATCGCACGCATCATCTGGGCGGTGCCGGCTCCCATGCTGTCATTCTCGCCGCCCGAGGTGTCTGTAAAGCCACTCTTTGCCAGCATGGCATCTAATGGCGAAGGATCATTTGCGTAGTTGTAAACATCATCGCAGGATGACATTTCTTCGACATAGAACGGAAGCTTTTTATCATTTTCCAGATGGAGCGTCAGACGCTGGCGCACATCTCTGGAGGAAGCGCTGATCAAAAGCTCATAATCTCCGGACGGTGCATACCAGTCATGGATCTGCATGCTGTAATAGGAGAAGGAGCGTGCGTCCAGATCAAGCAGGATCGTTTTCGTCTCGCCCGGCTCCAGAGCAACCTTGGCGAAGTTTTTCAGCTCCTGTTCCGGACGGATCTCTTCGCAGGCGGCGTTCTTTACGTAGAGCTGGACAACCTCCCGGCCTGCAATATCACCGGTGTTGGTGATATCAACAGAAACCTGGATCGTATCATCCGGCTTGGCAGGGATAGACGGGATCACGTCCATGCCTGTATTCTGCCCATTTGCCGCACTTGTGGAAGAGCTGCTGACAGACTGACCGTTTACGATCAGCTTTGCATTGGAATACCGGAAGGTGGTGTAGCTTAATCCGTAACCGAATGGAAACAATACGTCCATTTTGCGCTTGTCGTAATAGCGGTATCCGATAAAAATACCCTCCCGATAGTGGACTTCGTTGTGTGTACCCGGGAAGTTTAAGAATGCAGGGTGATCCTCCATGCGCAGAGGATAGGTCTCGGCAAGCTTACCGGATGGATTTGCTTTGCCATAGAGAAGATCAGCTGCGGCTGCACCGGCAGCCTGTCCGGCAAGATACAGATCGAGTACGCCCTTTACCTCGGACAGCCATGGCATCAGGATCGGTGAACCGTTGTGCAGCACGACAACAGTGTTTGGCTGCACCTTACAGATCTCATGGATCAGCGTATTCTGGCTTTCCGGCATATTCAGGTGGGTGCGGTCGAAGCCCTCGCTCTCGAAGGAATCCGGCAGTCCTGCGAAAATAACAGCAACCTCAGCTTCCTTTGCGGCGGCAACTGCCTCGGAAAGAAGTGTCTCATCAACCTCGTCCTTTTCGGCGACATATCCCTTTTTATATGTAATGTTTGGATTATCCCTCAGGGCATCCAGAGCACTCTCGATGCGGAAGCAGTTGATGTGGCTGGAACCGCCGCCCTGTGTTCGGGGCGTCTCGGCAAATTCGCCGATAATGGCAACCTTCTGTGACTCCTTCAATGGAAGAATGCCATCGTTTTTCAGGAGAACAGCACTGTTATCCGCAACCTTGCGGGCTAGCTGGTGATGTGCCTCCATATCGTAGGAAGCGTTTTCTTTCTTATTAGAATAATACCGATCCACAGCCGTCAGGATCCGTTCTACGGTTCTGTCTAATGTCTTCATGGAAACGGTGCCCTCCTGCACTGCTTTGACGATCAGCTTGTCTGTCTCGCCGTGGCAGTCCGGCATCTCCAGGTCAAGACCGGCGTTTAATGACTTCACACGGTCGTTCATCGCACCCCAGTCGGTCATGACAAGCCCCTGAAAGCCCCATTCCTCGCGCAGCACCTTATTCAGAAGCCAATCATTTTCACAAGAATAACATCCGTTAATGCGGTTGTAGCTGCACATGATGGTCCACGGCTGTGCCTTTTTGACGACACGTTCAAAGGCGGTAAGATAAATTTCGCGCAGTGTCCGCTCATCGACCTCGGAGCTGGCATTCATTCGTCTTGTTTCCTGATTGTTGGCGGCAAAATGCTTCAGGCTGGTGCCGATATTTTTCTCCTGCACGCCGTTTACAAAGGCGGCGCCAATCTCTCCGGCGAGATACGGATCCTCGGAATAATATTCGAAATTTCTTCCGCCGAGCGGCGAGCGTTTCATATTGATACCCGGTCCGAGCAGGACAGCAACGTCCTCTGCCTGACATTCATCGCCGAGCGCATTGCCGACCTCATGAACCAGATCGCGGTCGAAGGAGTTCGCCAGGGATGCTGCTGTTGGAAATCCAACGGCAAGAATGCTTTTGGCCCATCCCATATTATTGATGATCTCCTCCTGCTTGCGCAGTCCGTAAGGTCCGTCGGAAACCATGATTGCCTTTAAGCCGATGCGGTCAATTGTCTCGGTATGCCAGAAATCGGCACCGGAACACAGGCTTGCCTTCTCCGCTAATGTCATATCCTGTATCATCTTTTTGATATCCATAATGTCTCCTTTCCTATTATAAGTGATAAAATTTATGAAAAGAATAATTCAATCAATAGAAATGCTTGACAACCATCAAATTAGATGGTAAGATGGAAAATGCACTTATTGTGGCAGATTATAAACTAAAACTAGTATAAAATATATTATAGCATAGTTTTTAAGGATTGAAAAGCCACAAAATACTCTACAAAATTAAGGAGTGAAACGGCGATGGAGAAAAACAGAATACGTCCGGTAAAAGTAGGCAACGGTGTGAGAATGAGTTATGCCCATCAGGGAGAAGTTCTGGAGATGCCAAACCTCATTGAGGTGCAGACCAATTCTTACCAGTGGTTTTTGGATGATGGTCTGAAGGAAGTATTTCGGGATATTTCCCCAATCTCTGACTTTGGCGGTCATCTCAGCCTGGAATTTGTTGATTTCAAGCTTTGCAGAGACGAGAGCAAGTACGATATTGACCAGTGTAAGGAGAGGGATGCTACTTATTCCGCACCTTTAAAGGTTAAGGTTCGTCTGCACAACAAAGAGACTGAGGAAATCAAGGAACACGAAATCTTTATGGGTGAATTGCCTCTGATGACAGCGACAGGTACCTTTATCATCAACGGTGCTGAGCGAGTTATCGTCAGTCAGTTGGTACGATCCCCGGGCATTTACTATGCGATTGGACATGACAAGATCGGTAAAGAGTTATTCTCTTCTACAGTAATCCCAAATCGTGGTGCATGGCTGGAGTATGAGACGGATTCCAATGATGTCTTCTTCGTCCGTGTTGATAGAAACAGAAAGGTTCCGATCACTGTATTTCTGCGTGCTCTTGGTCTTGGCACCAACGCAGAGATTAAGGAGATGTTTGGTGAGGAGCCAAAGATCCTTGCAAGTATTGAGAAGGATACTACAGAAAATTATCAGGATGGTTTGCTTGAGCTTTACAAGAAGCTTCGTCCGGGTGAGCCACTTTCCGTAGACAGCGCAGAGAATCTTCTGAACGGTATGTTCTTCGATCCGAAGAGATATGATCTGGCGAAGGTCGGAAGATACAAGTTCAACAAGAAGCTGCATTTTAAGAATCGTATCGTTGGCTGCAAGCTGGCAGAGGATGCGGTTGATACTGTAACCGGTGAGAAACTGGAAGCAGGAACACTGATCACAGAGGAGATTGCCGTACAGCTCCAGAACGCTGCAGTTCCTTATGTGATGGTAGAATATGAGGAGCATGTAACAAAGGTTCTTTCCAACCTGATGGTTGACCTGCGTTACTATCTGCCGGATGTTGATCCGAAGAGCATCGGTGTGACAGAGGATGTTTACTATCCATTGCTCAAGCAGATCCTCGATGAGAACGAGTCCGAAGAGGATATTATTGAGGAGATCCAGTACAATATCTCCGAGTTGATTCCAAAGCATATCACAAAAGAAGATATCTTTGCTTCCATCAACTACAATATCCATCTTGAGTATGGCATTGGTAATGATGATGATATCGATCACCTGGGTAACCGTCGTATCCGTGCGGTTGGTGAGCTTCTTCAGAATCAGTACCGTATCGGTCTGTCACGTATGGAACGTGTTGTTCGTGAGAGAATGTCCACCCAGGATCTTTCTTCTATCACAGCACAGTCTCTGATCAATATTAAGCCGGTTACGGCAGCAGTGAAGGAGTTCTTCGGAAGTTCCCAGCTGTCACAGTTTATGGATCAGAATAACCCGCTCAGTGAGCTGACTCACAAGCGTCGTCTTTCCGCATTGGGACCGGGTGGTCTGTCCAGAGACCGTGCCGGATTCGAGGTGCGAGATGTCCACTATTCTCATTATGGACGTATGTGTCCTGTAGAGACTCCTGAGGGACCTAACATTGGTCTGATCAACTCTCTGGCATCTTATGCACGTATTAACGAGTATGGTTTTGTCGAGGCTCCTTACCGTAAGGTGGACAAGGCAGATCCTGCAAATCCTCGTGTTACAGATGAGGTTGTTTACCTGTCTGCTGACGAGGAGGATAAATATACCGTTGCACAGGCGAATGAGGCACTCGATGAGAACGGCTACTTTGTACGTAACAGCGTATCCGGTCGCCGCCGCGAGGAGACATCCGAGTTTCCGAAGAAGGATATCGATCTGATGGACGTATCGCCTAAGATGGTATTCTCTGTTGCAACAGCCATGATCCCATTCCTTGAGAACGATGATGCAAACCGTGCCCTGATGGGTTCCAACATGCAGCGTCAGGCGGTGCCGCTTCTTGTAACAGAGGCTCCTGCGGTCGGTACAGGTATGGAGATGAAGGCAGCGATCGACTCCGGTAACTGTGTGATCGCAGAGGCAGATGGTGTGGTTGAACGTTCCGCTTCCAATGAGATCATCATTAAGGAGACAACAGGAACCGTTCATAATTATAAATTAGCAAAGTTCCAGCGAAGTAACCAGGGAACAAGTATGAACCAGAGACCTTTAGTCAACAAGGGTGACGAGGTCAAGGCAGGACAGGTTATCGCAGACGGTCCTTCTACCTGCGGTGGAGAGATCGCCCTTGGTAAGAACCCTCTCATCGGTTTCATGACATGGGAAGGTTATAACTACGAGGATGCGGTTCTTCTCAGTGAGAGACTGGTTCAGGAGGATGTTTACACATCCGTACACATCAGTGAGTACAATGCCGAGGCAAGAGATACAAAGCTTGGTGCCGAGGAGATTACCCGTGATGTTCCGGGCGTTGGTGATGACGCACTCAAGGATCTGGATGAGAGAGGTATCATCCGTATCGGTGCTGAGGTTCGCGCCAACGATATTCTGGTCGGCAAGGTTACACCGAAGGGTGAGACAGAGCTGACGGCAGAGGAGAGACTTCTTCGTGCGATCTTCGGCGAGAAGGCAAGAGAAGTTCGTGATACATCCCTCAAGGTTCCTCATGGTGAGTTTGGTATCGTTGTAGATGCCAAGGTATTTACCAGAGAGAACGGCGATGAGCTTCCGCCGGGAGTGAATGAGAACGTTCGTATCTATATTGCACAGAAGCGTAAGATCCAGGTTGGAGATAAGATGGCCGGACGTCATGGTAACAAGGGTGTGGTTTCCAGAGTACTTCCTGTGGAGGATATGCCATTCCTTCCAAACGGTCGTCCTTTGGATATCGTGTTGAACCCTCTGGGTGTGCCTTCGCGTATGAACATCGGTCAGGTCCTGGAGATTCATCTGAGTCTGGCTGCAAAGGTACTGGGATTTAACGTAGCAACTCCTGTCTTTGATGGCGCAAATGAGCACGACATCATGGATACACTCGAGCTGGCAAATGATTATGCCAATACACCGCTTGATCAGGAGGAGCTTGAGGCAGAAAAGGCAAAGGCTGCAGAGGATGGCGTTGAGTATCCGGCAGACGTTGTGCCTTTCGTAGATAAATATAAAGATGTCCTTGATCCGGAGGTTATGAACTATCTGGTTGAGAACAAGGATTATCGTCAGCAGTGGAAGGGCGTTCCGATCCGCCGTGATGGTAAGGTTCGTCTCCGCGATGGTAGAACAGGTGAGTATTTCGATGGCGAAGTAACGGTAGGCTTCATGCATTACCTCAAGCTCCACCATTTGGTTGATGATAAGATCCATGCTCGTTCTACCGGTCCTTACTCTCTTGTAACACAGCAGCCACTCGGTGGTAAAGCACAGTTCGGTGGTCAGCGTTTCGGAGAGATGGAGGTTTGGGCACTTGAGGCTTATGGTGCTGCATATACACTTCAGGAGATCCTGACTGTGAAGTCCGATGATGTCGTTGGTCGTGTGAAGACATACGAGGCGATCATCAAGGGAGAGAACATCTCTGATCCTGGTATTCCAGAGTCCTTTAAGGTACTTCTTAAGGAGCTTCAGGCACTTGCACTTGATGTTACGGTTCTGGATGAGGACGGTAACGAAGTACCGATGACAGAGAGCGTTGAAGAGGATCGTGATGAGGATATCAAGCCGCTCATCGATGGCGATGCCAACTTTGCATTTGGCAACGGAGAGTCCTTCGAGGCTGCAGGTTTCAAAGAGGGTACTGCTGAAGAGCTTGAGAATGACGACATTTTTGGCGATTTTGAAGCTTCCGAGGAACCGGATCTGTTATAAGACGAAACTTCGGATTTACACAACCTGGATGTGGAAGAATGGAGGTTACTATGGTAGATAGTACTGTAAAGGAAGAAAAGCATATCACATATGATGCAATCAAGATCGGTCTTGCCTCTCCGGAAAAGATCAGAGAGTGGTCCCGGGGTGAGGTTAAGAAGCCGGAGACAATTAACTACAGAACATTAAAGCCTGAGAAGGACGGTCTGTTCTGTGAGAAGATCTTCGGACCAAGCAAGGACTGGGAGTGTCATTGTGGTAAATATAAAAAGATTCGTTATAAAGGCGTTGTCTGCGACCGTTGTGGCGTAGAGGTTACAAAGGCAAGCGTTCGTCGTGAGCGTATGGGTCACATCGAGCTTGCTGCGCCGGTATCACATATCTGGTATTTTAAAGGAATCCCAAGCCGTATGGGTCTGATTCTCGATGTATCTCCAAAGAACCTTGAAAAGGTACTCTACTTTGCGTCATATATCGTACTCGAGGCTCAGGACGGAATTGGTCTGCAGCAGAAGCAGATCCTGTCTGAGGCAGAGTATCAGGAAGCCAGAGCGAACTATGGCAATGCATTCCGTGCAGGCATGGGTGCAGAGTCCATCATGGAGCTTCTGATGAGCATCGATCTCGAGGAAGAGTCCAATACACTTAAGGAGGAGCTTAAGAATGCATCTGGTCAGAAGCGTGCGCGTATCATCAAGAGACTGGAAGTAATCGAAGCATTCCGTGGATCAGGAAATAAGCCTGAGTGGATGATCCTGACAGTTATCCCGGTTATCCCACCGGATCTTCGTCCAATGGTACAGCTGGACGGAGGACGTTTTGCAACATCCGATATGAATGATCTGTATCGTCGTATCATCAATAGAAATAACCGTCTGAAGAGACTTCTCGAGTTAGGTGCTCCGGATATCATTGTCCGCAACGAGAAGAGAATGCTTCAGGAGGCAGTAGATGCCCTGATCGACAACGGTCGTCGTGGACGTCCTGTTACAGGTCCAGGAAACAGACCTCTCAAATCACTGTCCGACATGCTCAAGGGTAAGCAGGGACGTTTCCGTCAGAACCTGTTAGGTAAGCGTGTTGACTATTCCGGACGTTCCGTTATCGTTGTAGGCCCGGAGCTTAAGATTTATCAGTGCGGTCTTCCAAAGGAGATGGCGATCGAGCTGTTTAAGCCTTTCGTTATGAAAGAGCTTGTTTCTGACGGAACTGCACATAACATTAAGCAGGCAAAGAAAATGGTTGAAAAGCTTCAGCCGGAGGTATGGGATGTGCTCGAGGAGGTTATCCGTGAGCATCCGGTTATGTTAAACCGTGCCCCTACACTTCACAGACTTGGTATTCAGGCATTTGAGCCTACACTTGTTGAGGGTAAGGCAATCAAGCTTCATCCACTCGTATGTACCGCGTTCAATGCCGATTTCGATGGTGACCAGATGGCTGTCCATCTTCCGTTGTCCGTTGAGGCGCAGGCAGAGTGCCGTTTCCTGCTTCTTTCTCCAAACAACCTGTTAAAACCGTCTGATGGTGGTGTGGTTGCCGTCCCTTCTCAGGATATGGTGCTTGGTATCTACTATCTGACACAGGAAAGACCGGGTGTTAAGGGTGAGGGCAAGTTCTTCAAGTCTATTAACGAGGCAATCACAGCCTATGAGAATGGTGTTGTAACACTTCATTCCCGCATCACAGTCCGCAGAAGTGGTGTGAATGCGCAGGGAGAGGTTGAGATCAAGAACATTGAGTCTACACTCGGACGTTTCATCTTCAATGAGATCCTTCCACAGGATTTAGGTTTTGTAGATCGAAGCAATCCGGACAACTTCCTGACACTGGAGGTAGACTTCCATGTAGGTAAGAAGCAGCTGAAGCAGATTCTTGAGAAATGTATTGATGTACACGGCGCAACAGGAACTGCCGAGACAATGGATCATATTAAAGCATTAGGTTACAAGTATTCTACCCGTGCAGCCATGACAGTATCTATTTCCGATATGACCGTGCCTGCAGCGAAGAAGGATATTCTTGCGGATGCAGAAAAGACCGTTGAGACAATTACACGCAAGTTCCACCGTGGTCTTCTGACGGAGGAGGAGCGTTACAAGGCAGTTGTAAATACATGGTTCGCAGCCGATGATAAGCTGACAAAGGCTCTGATGGCTGGTCTGGATCGTTACAACAACATCTTTATGATGGCGGATTCCGGAGCCCGTGGTTCCCAGGCACAGATCAAGCAGCTTGCCGGTATGCGTGGACTGATGGCGGATACATCCGGTCGTACGATTGAACTCCCGATCAAGTCTAACTTCCGTGAGGGTCTTGACGTACTGGAGTACTTCATTTCTGCGCATGGTGCTCGTAAGGGTCTGTCCGATACAGCGCTTCGTACAGCCGATTCCGGATACCTGACACGTCGACTTGTTGATGTATCTCAGGAGCTTTCCATCCGTGAGGTTGACTGTAGTGCAGAAAGAGACGAGATTCCGGGCATGGAGATTGGCGAGTTTGCAGATGGCAAGGAGCTGATCGAGTCTCTGGAAGAACGTATTACAGGAAGATTCTCCTGTGAGAATATTTATGATGATAACGGTGAACTGATCGTGAAGGCAAACCACATGATCACACCGAAGCGCGCAGCACGTATTGTGAGAACAAAGGCTGTTATGGATGCCGGTCCTAAGGCACGGATCAAGATCCGTACAATCCTGACATGTAAGTCTCACATCGGTGTCTGTGCAAAATGTTATGGTGCTAACATGGCAACAGGTGAGCCGGTACAGGTTGGTGAGGCTGTCGGTATTATCGCTGCTCAGTCCATCGGTGAGCCTGGTACACAGCTTACCATGCGTACATTCCATGCCGGTGGTGTAGCCGGTGATGATATCACACAGGGTCTTCCTCGTGTCGAGGAGCTTTTCGAGGCACGTAAGCCTAAGGGTCTTGCAATCATCGCTGAGTTCGGCGGTACTGTAAGCGTTCGTGATACTAAGAAGAAGCGTGAGGTTGTCGTAACCAATAAAGAAACCGGTGACAGCAAGGCTTATCTGATCCCATACGGTTCCCGTATCAAGGTTCTGGAGGGACAGGAGCTTGAGGCCGGTGATGAGCTGACAGAGGGTAGTGTAAATCCACACGATATCCTTGCGATCAAGGGTGTGCGTGCCGTGCAGGATTACATGATCCGCGAGGTACAGAGGGTTTACCGTCTGCAGGGTGTAGATATCAACGATAAGCATATCGAGGTTATCGTGCGCCAGATGCTCAAGAAGATCCGTATCGAGAACAACGGAGATTCCGATTATCTGCCGGGTGTAATGGTAGATGCACTTGACTACGAGGATACCGTAGAAGAATTGACGAAGGAAGGCAAGGAGCCGCCGGAGGGAAGTCAGGTTATGCTTGGTATCACAAAGGCTGCACTCGCAACCAATTCCTTCATGTCAGCAGCATCCTTCCAGGAGACCACAAAGGTTCTGACCGATGCCGCGATCAAGGGCAAGATCGATCCTCTCGTAGGTCTGAAGGAGAATGTTATCATTGGTAAGCTGATTCCGGTAGGAACCGGTATGAAGAGATATCGTTCCGTGAAACTCGACTGTGATGAAGAGGCAGAGCGCGAGATCGCACAGATCCGTGCAGAAAAGGCTGCTAAGTCGGAGGAAGAGAACAAGAAGGACGACAAGCGCGAGAAAGCAAAAGAGAAAGAGGTCGCTGCAGAGGAAGAGCCTGCAAAGGATTTTGCATCTTCTGATGGCGAGCTTGTATATTCAACGTCCACCGAGGATGATGGAGATATCGATGCCTAATCGATCAATTATATAAGAATTTTTAAGAGGTATTTTATCTGCGGATAGGATGCCTCTTTTGTTGCAATATGCATAAAAACATGATAAGCTTACTGTGTAGGTGTATACATATTGCCTATATGCAAATTTATTATAACGAAAAGGAAGGAATGATGAGATGAGGAAGTTTACAAAACAGATATTGGCATCCGTTCTTTCATTGGCAATGGTGGTAAGTTCGGCGAGCGGAATCGGCATTGCATCCGTGAAAAAGACTGCCAATGCAGAGGAAGCTTCGGCAACAGCAACAGCAGCGCCAAACAACATTGGGGAAGAACGAACGCTGCCAAGCGGATTTGTGACACGCGACAATGGAATTATGCGTGACAATATGGATTCAGCCGCTTATATGAGTAGAATGGGACTTGGCTGGAACTATGGTAACTCTCTGGATCAGGCGATCGATACCAGCAAGATGTCTGACGAAGAGAAAGCGAAGGTAAATGTAAAGTATTGTGAGACATCTGCAAACAATCTGGCATTGACCCAGAAAAACGTAGATACACTGAAGCAGTATGGTTTTCGAAATGTCCGTATTCCGGTAGCCTGGTCTAACCTTATGGATATTTCCGAGGATAAGATGACATACACGATCAACGAAGGATATCTTCAGAGAGTGGAGCAGGTCATTAATTATTGTTTAAATGATGGCATGTATGCGATCGTAAACATTCATTACGATGGAGACTGGTGGGGGCAGTTCGGTGATGCAGACGAGTCTGTCCGCAAGCAGGCATGGGCTCGTTTCAGACAGATCTGGACGCAGGTCAGCAACCGCTACAGAGATTATTCTGACCGTCTGATCTTCGAATCTGCGAACGAGGAACTCGGAGATCGTCTCAACGACAACTGGGTAAAGCGCGACACCAACAACAAGACAGGTGTCTTAACCGTTGATGAGCAGTACGAGACAATGAACAAGATCAATCAGGAATTTGTAAATATTGTCCGTCAGTCCGGTGGCAACAATGAGAAGAGATATCTTCTGATCGCCGGCTACAGCACCAACATCGAAAGAACTTGCGATGACCGTTTTGTAATGCCGACCGATCCGATCAAGGAGAATGGTGTCAGCAAGCTCAGCGTATCGGTTCATTACTACACACCGTGGAATTACTGTGGTGGAAGCGAGTATCATCAGGTTGAGGGTGGCGCAGCGCGTCTTTACGACTGGGGTACCGATGAAGATATTAAGGCAATGCATGCTGAACTGGATAAGATGAGTAAATTTACCGAACAGGGATATGGCGTTATCATTGGTGAGTATGGCGTTCAGACAACCGCAGCCGATGGAATTGCCAACTATATTTACGAAATGGGACAGTATGCACTGGAGAAAGGCATGATCCCTGTACTCTGGGATAACGGCGGATGGTTTAACCGTCAGAAAAATATCATTTCATACGATGATGTCGCTCAGGCAATTCTTGACATGACAGGCGCACAGGGCATTGGCAGGAAAGCAAAGGTCAATACCGGAAAGCCGCTGTATACAGAAGTGCAGGATGAGAGTGGGCTTACACCGGTATATTCCTGGGAAGGAAAATGGAAAAAGAACGGTGGAGACAACGAGACATACTGTGAACCGGCACTTACCGTACTCTCAAATGACGGAACCAATGACTGGTATTATCACTGTAACAGCTATGGATACTGGGCAGTCATTTATTCCGAGGCATTAAAGAATGTCAAGCATTTATATGTAAGAGTTACCTGTGAGAACAATGATATCGATTCCTCTGCACTGCAGCTTGCATCCGCAGAGTTTAAAGAGAATTTCCCTCCGGAGAAGGGGCTGTATGATCCGAATGAGCAGCTGAAGGCTGCCAATAGTGGTGCTCTTGAAAACTGCACCAATGGTAAGGAAACAAATATCAGCGCAGAGGAAAGCTGGAGCGGAAAGATCTTCTCCATTGACGAGGATCTGTTACAGGGCAAGAGCATTCTGTGGATTTCTGCATCAAACAAACCGGTATTTACAAAGATCGAGCTGTTTGCATCCGATGCACCATTCCCAGAGGTAAGCCCATTACCGGTTCCTCCGAGAAGAACACCGGTTCCGTACCCGTCAGATGATGTTGTAATGCCAACGCAGAGTCCAAATCCATCTGCACCGGCGCCGACAGCAACAGTTCCGGCTGCTACGAAAGCACCGGTTCAGACGGCACAGGTTCCGACACCGTCATCGATCACCGTTGCGAAGGGAGATATTGTCAAGGACAAGAATGCTTCTTACAAGATTTCCAATGTTAAGTCAAATACGGTTGAGTACAAAACACCACTGAACAATAAGAAGGCAACTGTTACAGTTCCTGCAACCGTGAAGGTCAGTGGCGTTACCTACAAGGTTACCTCCATTGCCAAAAATGCATTTAAGAACAATAAGAAGTTGAAAAAGGTTACGATTGGTGCAAACATTACGACAATCGGCGCAAATGCGTTTGCCGGATGCAAGAATTTGAAGACAGTCGATATTAAATCCAAGAAATTAAAGAGCGTTGGGAAGAATGCATTTAAGGGCATTCACAAAAAGGCTGTTTTCAAGGTGCCGGCAAAGAAGCTGAAGGCATATAAGAAGCTGCTTAACAGCAAAGCAGGCATCAAAAAAACAATGAAAATTAAAAAATAATTCATATTTTTCAGTAAGAAGTATGGTATGATAACTTCGACAGGGTCCGGCAGGAAAACCGGATCCTGTTTTGGATTTATGCGAAATCGTTCATTCCCTATAAATAATGAATTGCGTGTTTTATTTATCATTTAAACGGAAAGGAAATTATCATGTCAGAGAAGAATACAAACAGAAACAATCCTTTATGGAATTCAGAGAAAACAATCGAAGAAAGACTGGATTATCTTGTAAATGCGCTCACCTTAGAGGAGAAGTTTTCCTGCCTCGGAACCGGAAATCCTGCGATTGAGCGCCTTGGCATCCCTGCCTTCTTCGTGGGCTGTGAGGGGGCACATGGTTTACAGATGCGTCATGATCAGAGTTTTGATAAGGGTGAACCGCAGCCAACGACAATTTTTCCGAATCCGGTCGGCATGAGTGCAAGCTGGGATACGGAGCTGATCCGGCAGGCGGGCGGGATTGTAGGCACCGAGGCGAGAGCTGTATTTGAGAAGGAAGGACGCAGAGGAGGTCTGTGTCTGTGGGCGCCGACGATTGACATGGAACGTGATCCGCGATGGGGACGTACCGAGGAGGCATATGGGGAGGATCCGTATCTTACCGGGAAGATGGCATCCGCATATATTCAGGGAATGCGCGGTGACGGGGAACATATTCGGTGCGGTGCAACGCTCAAGCATTTCTATGCGAATAATGTAGAGGATGGTCGTGTGTGGAAATCCTCCTCCATCGATCCGCGCAATAAATATGAATATTATCTGGAGCCGTTTTGCCGCTCCGTTGTGGAGGGCGGTGCCGAGGCAATGATGACGTCTTACAATGAGATCAACGGTGTGCCGGCGATCCTGAATCATGAGGTGCAAAAGCTTGCAAAGGAGCAGTGGGGGATCCATCACGTTGTCTGTGATGGCGGCGATATGCAGCAGACCGTGGACTGCCATCATTATTTCGGTTCCCATACGGAGACGATCGCTGAGGGCTTAAAGGCTGGCATCGACTGCTTTACCGATGATATTAATGCAGTTATGGAGGGTGCAAGAGAAGCCTACGAACTTGGAATGATCGATATGAACGATATTGATCGTGCATTAAAATGCCATTTCAGCACGTTGTTCCGTCTGGGACTTTTTGATGAGCAGGAGGAGAAGGAGTATGGTCTGAATCTTCCGGAATATCAGCAGATAGCAAGAGAGCTGACAGGCGAGTCTGTTGTATTGTTGAAAAATGATGCTTTGGAGGGGCAAAAGCTTCTTCCTTTGTCTGCAGAGCATTTTACGGCAGATAAGAAGCTTGCGGTGATCGGACCGTCTGCCGGCGAATGGTTTATGGATTGGTATTCCGGAATCCCCCCGTATTCTGTGACACCGCTTGAGGGAATCCGTGCGGCGATGGGAGGCATGGATCATATTATTTTTGAGTCAGGTGTGCCGGAGATCAAGCTTGCATGTGGCGACAAATATATCGGTATTCTGGAGGACGGCAAGACAATCGGTCTGGTTGATGAGGCGCATGCGGAGATTTTTGAGTCCGTTTTATGGGACAGAGAGCAGATGACACTGAAAGCAAAAAGCAATGGCATGCTGCTGACTACACAGGATGGTTGTGACGAGGATAAGGTATATCGTGGCGGAACGATCACAGCAACAGCTAAGGCTGCCTTTGGCTGGTTTGTCAAAGAGGTATTTCATGCACAGGTCAATCTCACCGATCTGAAGGAGTCCGAAGAAAAGAGTCTGTCCCTTTCTGTGGACAGCAGATTCCCGGAAATTCTCCGAAATGGAGAGGAAATGGTTCTTCGTGCATGGAATAAAGGAGCGTTGTTTGTGGATGAACAGAACCGCATCCGTGTACAGGATGACAACGGATTTGCGGAGGACGGCGAGGTGTGTCGTATTGTAAGCTATACGGATACGCATGGTCATCAGCATATGTTTGGCGATGCGGACTTTGACGGCAGAAGAAACGGAACGTATGAGACGATCACCGGAAGCAGATACCGCAGCCTGCCGCCGATTTGTCCGGTACTGGTGAAGGATGGAATCCACAGTGCGAAGGATGCAGCCGCAAAAGCAGACACCGTTATTTATGTTGGCGGAGCGCATCCGATGATCACCTGCAAGGAAGAGGTGGATCGGAAGGATATTGCATTTCCGCCATATCAGCGTACGCTGGTGCAGGAGCTTTATCAGGCAAATCCCCGTCTGATCGCGGCACTGGTAACGAGTGTACCTTATGCGATCGGCTGGGAAAAGCAAAACATACCGGCTATTCTGGTCACAGCCGGCGGAAGCATGGAACTGGGCAATGGTCTTGCGGATGTTATATTCGGTAAGAAAGCACCGGCAGGCAGACTCAATATGACATGGTATCGGGATGATAGTCAGCTGCCGGATATGGATGATTATGACATTATTCAGAAGGAGAGAACCTATCAGTATTTCAAGGGGGATGTGCTGTATCCGTTTGGACATGGACTCACCTATGCGCAGACAGAAATCTGTGATCTGACTGCAGAGACTTCAGAGGATGGACAGACCGTTCATGTGGAATGCACTGTCCGAAATATGGGTCAGGACAAAGCTGTGCAGGTGCAGGACGAAGTGGTTCAGATTTATTTTGCAAAGAAGGCTTCTGCGGTCAAACGACCGATCCGTACGCTTGCTGCCTTTGCGCGCGTGAAGGCGCTAGCACCGCAGGAAGAACGCCGGGTAAGCTTTGAAGTGCCCGTGGAGCAGCTTCGCTATTATGATACGGTTCAGAGGAAAATGCTTCTGGAGCCGGGAAGCTATGAGCTTCAGGCAGGACATTCTTCTGCACAGATTGATTGTGTTGCAGAGATAACCCTTCAGGGGCAGGAACGCGGTGTGCGCGACGGTGCTGCATGGCAGCCGGCAGATCATTACGACCGTTCTCAGAATGGATATCTCTGGGAAGGTCATATGGGATATGACAGTGTTGCACATAAAGCAGATACGCATGCACCCGAGGATTTGTTTGAAAAAGTTGGCGGATTATGGCAGAATATAAATGAAGTGACGAGAACGGAGGATGCCGGAGAACGGCAGGACGATTGCCTGATCTTGGAATATGACAGCGTTTATATCCCGGAGGGAGCGGACTGTCTGGTGATCGATGCGGATGCACTGGCGCAGAGTACCATGGATGTATATCTGGATGGTGTCCATCATGCATCCTTTATCGTGCCGGAATTCGATGATCTGTCCGGTGCCGGTGATAATCCGGGCTGGGCTGCCGCGGCAACGGCGAAGAATGCACCGCACGGCAGAGGTTTTCGTCATCTGTCGATTCCTTTGGAGGATCTTGGAAAGGCAGGCAGCGAAACAGTGCTCCGGCTTCGTTGTCAGGGCGATGTGCGGATCTGCCGCTGGAGATTCGAGAAGGCTTCGTAGAACAGACGGCAGTTATTGTGAAGGAATCTGTATCAGAGCGTGTCGGATGCAGATACAGCAGAAGCAGTACACGCAGAAAAGAGGATGGATATGGAAACAAATTTTATCTGGAAAGAACGTAAGAGAAATGCACTGGGGCTTCCCTGGACATTTACAAAGTATGCACTGACCGGGGACAGACTTTTTATTACCAGCGGTTTATTAAAGACGGTGGAGGATGAAGTGCGTCTGTACCGTATCCTGGATATCTCGCTGAGCCAGACATTGACACAGAAAATATTCCGGATCGGAACCATTCAGGTTTCTTCTGCAGACAAGACGCTTGGCAACTTTGAGATTAAAAATATTAAGGATCCAAGACAGGTCAAGGAGCAGCTGTCGCAGCTTGTGGAGGAGAACAGGGAGAAAAAGCGTGTCACAAACCGTGAATTTATGGGCGAAGACAGCGATTTTGATGACGGTGATGACCAATAGGATGCCTGTCGGTACGACACCGATACAAAAAAAGTGAAAAAACTCTTTTCATACACGGGAAGAGTGTGTTATACTAGAAACAGCGATGTGGCAGTCCTTGGGCGTAGTGCGTCCATCTGTCGATATCAAACATTACAATTATTAATATAGGAGGTAACTTTACAATGGCAAACAAATGGGTATATATGTTTAGCGAAGGCGACATGACCATGCGTAACTTACTTGGTGGTAAGGGTGCGAACCTTGCAGAGATGACCAACATCGGTCTTCCTGTACCACAGGGTTTTACAGTAACTACAGAGGCTTGTACACAGTATTATGAGGATGGACGTCAGATTAACGATGAGATCATGGCTCAGATCATGGACGGCGTTAAGAAGATGGAAGAGATCAACGGCAAGAAGTTCGGTGATTCTGAGAATCCGCTTCTCGTATCTGTTCGTTCCGGTGCTCGTGCCTCTATGCCTGGTATGATGGATACAATCCTTAACCTTGGTCTTAACGATGACGTAGTAGCTACAATGATCAAGGGTAACCCGGATCCTACATTTGAGCGTTTCGTATATGATTCATACAGACGTTTCATTCAGATGTTCTCTGATGTCGTTATGGAAGTTGGTAAGAAGTACTTCGAGCAGCTCATCGACAAGATGAAAGAAGAGAAGGGTGTTAAGTATGATGTTGATCTGACAGCTCAGGATCTTAAGACTCTGGCAGAGCAGTTCAAGGCTGAGTACAAGAACCAGTTAGGTACAGACTTCCCATCTGATCCTGTAGAGCAGATGAAGTTAGCTGTAGAGGCTGTATTCCGTTCATGGGACAACCCTCGTGCAAACGTATATCGTCGTGACAATGATATCCCTTACTCATGGGGTACTGCAGTTAACGTAATGCCTATGGTATTCGGTAACCTGAATAACGAGTCTGGTACAGGTGTTGCATTTACACGTGACCCTGCAACAGGTGAGAACAAGCTTATGGGTGAGTTCCTGATCAACGCACAGGGCGAGGACGTAGTTGCAGGTGTTCGTACACCAATGCCAATCGCTCAGATGGAGCAGGAGTTCCCAGAGGCATATGCTGAGTTCGTTAAGGTTTGTGATACTCTTGAGAATCACTACCATGATATGCAGGATATGGAGTTCACAGTAGAGAACAAGAAGCTCTACATGCTTCAGTGCCGTAACGGTAAGAGAACAGCTCCGGCTGCATTAAAGATTGCTTGTGACCTCGTTGATGAGGGACATAAGACAGAGGAAGAGGCAGTTGCAATGATCGACCCTCGTAACCTTGATACACTTCTTCACCCACAGTTCGATGCTGCTGAGCTGAAGAAAGCTACTCCGATCGGAAAGGGTCTTGGCGCTTCTCCTGGAGCTGCTTGCGGTAAGGTCGTATTCACAGCAGAGGATGCTGTAGAGTGGGCTGAGCGCGGTGAGAAGGTTGTACTTGTTCGTCTTGAGACATCCCCAGAGGATATCACAGGTATGAAGAGTGCACAGGGTATCCTGACAGTTCGTGGTGGTATGACATCCCATGCAGCCGTAGTTGCTCGTGGTATGGGTACATGCTGTGTATCTGGTTGTGGCGACATCGTTATGGACGAGGAGAACAAGAAGTTCGAGCTCGCAGGTAAGACTTACACAGAGGGATCTGAGATCTCTATCGATGGTACAACAGGTAACATCTACGATGGTCTTATCCCAACTGTTGATGCTACAATCGCTGGTGAGTTCGGCCGTGTAATGGCTTGGGCTGACAAGTATAGAAAGCTTAAAGTTCGTACAAACGCTGATACTCCTGCAGACGCTAAGAAAGCTCGTGAGCTTGGTGCTGAGGGTATTGGTCTCTGCCGTACAGAGCATATGTTCTTCGAGGAAGACAGAATCGCTGCTTTCCGTGAGATGATCTGTTCTGATACAGTAGAAGAGAGAGAGGAAGCACTCGCTAAGATCCTTCCTTATCAGCAGGGAGATTTCGAGGCTCTTTATGAGGCACTCGAGGGTAACCCAGTTACCATCCGTTTCCTGGATCCTCCACTTCATGAGTTCGTTCCTACTGAGGAAGCTGATATCAAGAAGCTTGCAGAAGCTAAGGGCAAGAGCGTAGACGAGATCAAGGCAATCATCAACTCACTTCACGAGTTCAACCCAATGATGGGTCATCGTGGATGTCGTCTTGCTGTAACATATCCTGAGATTGCTAAGATGCAGACAAGTGCTGTTATCCGTGCAGCAATCAACGTAAAGAAGAAACATCCTGATTGGACAGTTGAGCCAGAGATCATGATCCCACTCGTTGGTGAGGTTAAAGAGCTTAAGTATGTTAAGGATGTCGTTGTTGCAACAGCTGACGCTGAGATTGCAGCAGCAGGTATTGAGATGAAGTACGAAGTTGGTACTATGATCGAGATTCCTCGTGCAGCACTGACCGCTGATCAGATTGCAACAGAGGCTGAGTTCTTCTGCTTCGGTACAAACGACCTGACTCAGATGACATTCGGTTTCTCCCGTGATGATGCCGGTAAGTTCCTGGATGCTTACTATGATGCTAAGATCTATGAGAGCGATCCATTCGCTAAGCTTGATCAGACAGGTGTTGGTCAGCTCATGGAGATGGCAGTAGAGAAAGGTAAGAAGGTCCGTCCTTCCCTTCACTGTGGTATCTGTGGTGAGCACGGTGGAGATCCTTCATCTGTTGAGTTCTGCCACAAGATCGGTCTGGACTATGTATCATGTTCTCCATTCCGTGTGCCAATCGCACGTCTGGCAGCAGCACAGGCAGCAATTGCTGACAAGTAGGGCATCGTCTGATGTAATACAGTTTTAATATTGTAATAATAGATTCCCATTCCGAGCTAAGATTTAGTTTGGGATGGGAATTTATTGAAATTATAAAAATATGGATTTTGAATGATTTTGTGTTGAAATTAATATAATAGTAAAAGGAGAAGGAATGATGCAGATAGAAATTTTAAGAAAATTAGTTAATGAAAATAAAATAAAATGGTCTGTTCATTGCTTGGAAAGAATGGGTGAGCGAGATATTTCACGAATGGATGTAAAAAATTGTATTTCCAAAGGAGAAATTATCGAAGACTATCCTAATGATTTTCCGCATCCGAGTTGTCTTGTGTTCGGATATACAGTAGATAATAAGGTGTTGCATGTAGTGGCTGGGACAAATGGAAAAGAGCTTTTTGTCATTACTGCATATTATCCAAATACTATTAAATTTCAACCTGACTTGAAAACAAGGAGGGAAAACTAATGTGTATGTTTTGCAAATGTGACACTGTGACACCAAGCTTGACTACGCATGTTGTTAATTACAATGGTGCGATTATTGTAATTAAAAATGTACCTTGTGAAGAATGTGAGCAATGCGGAGAAAAGTTTTATACAGATGATGTTGCAGAAAAGTTAGAGAAGATGGTGAATGCTGCAAAACAGATGATGCAGGAAATTGCTGTTTTGGATTATTCAAAAGTTGCTTAAATAAAGAAATAGTCAAGCTCGTCAATGCACTGAGAATGGGGTGTTGGCGGGCTTTTTGTGTTAAGGCAAAATTTTAGTTTTCTTTAGTTGATATAGAAGAAAGAAAACTTATTAGGTATAATAATTGATATAGAAAAACAAAAACGGAGGTTGAGCATGGAGATATACTGGCAAAATAAAGATAAAAATCAAGTGGATGTATTAGTGGAACGAACAATGAAGGCATTGATAGCAAATAATCAGTCTTGTGCAGTAATATATGATTGTGATGATTCACAAGTATTATTAGATTCGGGGATTACTACTGTTGATGAAAGTCAAATGTTTAAAATAGTATTTTCACCAGAAAGAGGTCATGCCACTTCTCATCAATCCGGTCAAATACATTTCTGAATAGAAGAAATCCTCCTATCAAAATCCCCGCAGAAGCAAGAATCATAATGCTAATCACAACAATGCTTCCCATAAGCCTCGCAGAGCGCGCGCCAGAGACAGGCTCTGCCTGTCTATAAGTGCGCCCTTCTCCCTAAAAAGAGAAGGGAATCAGGAAACTCCTGACTCCCCGCATTCTTCTTTTCTCATGTCTGTATCAGGACTTTTCTGCATTGCTTTGGAGAAAAATTTTCCGTTGGCTTCCTGCTTATTTAAAAAGGCAATCAGCTTAGGGATTTCTTCCAGCTCAATACATCTTCCAAGTACTGACTCCACCGCCGCACCGATTTCAATCAGACGGTGGGTACGGATTTTCCGTTCTTCCTCCTTCTTTCGTTTCTCCAGCTGCTTCTTTTGTGTCTCATAACGCTTCAACTCCTGTGCCAGCTTCTCGATCCTTAAATCCTTCTCCTGGATTCTTTCTTCATAGGTTTTGGTTGATTTACCCATAGTAAACTCCTTCTTGCTGATAAAAATATCAGCCATAAAACTAATAGATTTGTGTGTAACAATTACTCTGCATCCGGTGTGGCAACTTTCCGATTGTCAATATCATTTACCATTAGATGCAAAAGCTTATCCTCAAAGGTAGATGTGATATTCTCTGCGAAAAATACATTTACCTTATAGGTGGTCTGTCCTTTTCTTTTGGTAAAAGAGGACATCGCCCGCTCCTTACTTACTGCCTGCTCCATAATAATTTCACCTCCTCCTTGAAGTGCGAACATATGTTTGTTATAATCGAAGTATCTTTGACGGACTGCGACAACGGATAAGATAAATCTTCATAAAATCCGGCTCCTTTCTTCTGGTTTTGAGTAATCTTTTTGAGATAAATAAGATTACTTCCTCCCCTATAGGAGAAATGCAGTCCCAAAACGGAACTGTTTTTTATAAAAGTTCAGAAAGAAATTTTTGAAAGGTGGTGAATCCCTGTTGAAGGAATGTACAAATGATTATTTTGAAGAAGACATACAGGAAGATGAACTGACGGATGCCCTTGAACAGGAGAATGCCGCTATTCTTGAAATAGAACTTGAGATGGAAAATGAACCGGAAGTATCAAAGATACCGGAAACATCAACGAGGGAAAAGCTGAAACGTGAACTGGAACAGGAAGCACTGGCACGTCTTGAGGATTCTGCCAGAACCGAGGAGAAATTTGCAAATGTGGTTACATGGTGGAACAGGCTTGATGCCAACCGGGAACGTAAGGAACGCTATCATGAAATAGGAAGATCGGATGTTCCCCTTGAATGGGGAATGTCACCGGATGAGATTGTAATTCCTGCTCCCATCCGGCATGTTTTCTGGAAGCAGATACTGAAAGGGGATTTCCTTGATGCCATTTATGACTGCCTCTTTGAAATGCATGAGCTGGTGACGGATGAGGATATTTCCAAAGCAATCTTTGCATTAAAAGATGTACAGAAGGAGCTTTTATATCAGCTTGCCATTAAAGGATACTCCTGTCAGTTGATTGCAGCATTTAGAGAGCAGACCGACAGAAATATCCGCAAAATCCGTGACACCATGTTAAAAAGCTTCGTAAATCCTTTATGCAGGCATTACAGAACAGAGTAGACAATCAGCTTTCTCTGACAAAGCAAGAGCAGATTTTTTATGACAATTACCGATCACTGATTACGGATAAAAAGAATAAGAAAACGAAAGAAATCACAAATACCATTTGACCTTGGGGAACAGGCTTGTTATGATAGTAATATATTTTCTGATGATACAGATTACATTTTAGAACGGACAGATTGGAGGCTTTTATGAGTAACCTATTCCAGAAAACCAGCTCCAACTGGGCACGATACGACAAATATGACTGGAAGGAAGATAAAGAAGGTACGTTGTACATCACACCTTCACCGGATGCGAAAGTGTCTCTCTATAATCCGCTAAAGGATTCGGAGCAGATGGTATTAAAGGCGGTAAACCTCGGACTGATGTGCATGGACAAAAATAATACACAGGAACATTTGCAGAATGCCATTATGGATTTTGTTACCGGTTATGGACTGCTTGGATTTATGACGGCACTGCCTACCACGCCGGACTTCATCACTTATCATTCGGTATATTTACCGAAAAATCATTTCATCAAAGAGGAAAGCATGACTACGGAAAAATATCTTTCCTATTTCTTTCCCTTTGATAAGATTGATTTTGTAAAAAAAGGAATGGAATCATCATGGAGTACGGATGATGTGCAGATGATGGCACTGATTATGACTATGAAAAATAAACCGCAGGCAGTAATGATGAGTTTCCAGAAAGAATATGCAGAAAGGTATGACTGGCTTGTGACTTTATTTAAAGACTGGGCATTTACCTTTATGTCAAGCTTTCTATACTATCAGGATTTTGACAAGATGGATGATATGCAAAAGAATTTATACCGTCAGGGCATGGCGGCATTTGGCGGTATTGCACCAATCTATCATATAGAGCTGCTTGACCGACCTACCATCGTGTGGGATTTCCATTCTCTGTTATTGGGTGTGCAGATGATGTTTTCTTTTATGCTTACAGATGAAAAGTCCTCCCTGAAGGTATGTAAGCACTGTGGAAAAGCCTTTGTTGCCAGCAGACCCAACAGCGTATTTTGCAGTGGTAAATGTAAAAACCGGTATAATGTGTATAAGAGCCGTGCTAAGGATAAAGACAACGCTAACTAATTCACCTGCTATAAGAAAGAAGGCTGATTATGAATACAGATATTACAAAACAAATGGAAATGGTGCTGTACAGAACCGAAGATGATAACGTGACTGTAAGCGCCTTGATAAAAGATGAAACGATATGGCTGACACAAAAAGCCATGGCTGAATTGTTTGGTATTGACAAGTCGGGCATCAGCCGCCATTTAGCAAAGATTTTTGAATCCGGTGAGCTGGATGAGGAAGTGGTTGTTGCAAAAATTGCAACAACCACTCAGCACGGAGCAATGCAGGATAAAACACAGACTATTCCTACCAATTATTACAATCTGGATGCCATTATTTCTGTAGGTTACAGAGTAAACTCCATTCAGGCAACCAGGTTCCGTATATGGGCAACCAGTATTTTGAAGGAATATATGATAAAGGGCTTTGCTATGGATGATGAACGTTTAAAGCAGGGAAAAACCGCTTTTGGCAAGGATTACTTCCGTGAATTGCTGGAAAGAGTTCGCTCCATCCGTGCCAGCGAACGCAGAATATGGCAACAGATAACCGATATTTTTGCAGAGTGCAGCATTGATTATGATAGAGATTCTGATACTGCATATCATTTTTATGCTACCATACAGAACAAATTCCACTATGCCATTACCGGTAAAACAGCGGCTGAAATCGTCTACAATCAAGCTGACCACACCAAGGAAAATATGGGCTTGACCACATGGAAAAATGCTCCCGATGGTCGTATTCTCAAATCTGATACACCGATTGCCAAAAACTATTTGGACGAAAAACAGATTCGTCAGTTGGAACGTGCTGTTACAGGATATTTTGATTACATAGAGGATTTGATTGAACGTGAAAATGTCTTTACAATGGAGGAATTTTCAAAAAGCGTGAACGAGTTCCTTGAATTCCGAAGATATGATATTTTAAAGGATAACGGACGTATTTCCCATAAACAGGCGTTGGAGAAAGCATATCAGGAATACGATATCTTTAATAAGACACAACCGATTGAGTCTGATTTCGATAAGGTAGTTAAAGGATTGGCAAAAGCTGAGAACTAAACAAAGTTAAATAAAACTGTCAAAATTCAGCAATACAGAAAAAGCGAATTTAGGAAATAGCAATTGTGAAAAAGGCGGATATTGTTCCGTCTTTTTCTATTGACAGATAATAGGTAATATATTACCA
>ERZ1026862.379-NODE-379-length-29366-cov-16.967828_pt1 | contig 29366 bp, 30 predicted proteins | sample MGYA00380161_ERZ1026862 | MGnify/ENA primary metagenome ERZ1026862 (study PRJEB33269, sample SAMEA4719797) | human gut metagenome | biome: human-associated habitat; feature: organic feature; material: feces | place: Cameroon | collected 2013-10 ... | reverse complement strand
TCTGAGTCGGGTGCCTCTTGTCTTTCTGGGAACGTGCTTTCGCTGGGCGGTTACTGTAAAACACATTCAACCAAAGTCAATACCGGTATTCCACAAGCCCATGCAGGCCGCTCCCTCCAATGGAGGTTGCACCTGTGTGGGTTTCTTTCGTTTCCGAGATTTTCTACTTCCAACAGCCAGTGACCTGCACTCATCCTGATCCGTAAAGCAGCGGAGCAGATGACAAATTGAATCAGGCTCAACATACATCTGTGGCCCACTTGGTCACCTTCCAGCTTGCTGAGATTCTTAGCGGCAGGGAAGGATGACCCGGTGGGCTTCTTTATTATCCGTATTTCTGAATTTACCATGCTCTGCATCTGAAAAGGTTAGCTGTATGCCTGAACTCGTCCTTGATTTCAGACATAGAGCTAACCTTTTTCTATCTTTATTTCAAAAGATACCATTGGGAGCCGGTTTTGGCTCTATCCGTAACTCTAAGGTTGCCCACAAAGCTCTGGTTATCGACTGTAATCAAAGGGAGCCTTCTTTATGCCTGAAAGTAACACTGGAAACCGGAAATTTCACTATTAGCCGTATTTCTGAAAATGTGGGTTGGTTTATGCTTGATTGCACCTTTCCAAAAATCGATATATGGTGTGCGATAAACACACAAACACTAGATATGAACTGTTCGTGCAAAACTTCGGGGAACGCCAAAAGTCTACATATTGTGTTATCTGTAATTCGGAGGACGGATCCTGTTTATGCCTGAGAGTACCGAGGGGATTTCTGAGGGTCAGACCACCGCAATGAGCGGCGAAAACCATTGATTTTACGCGGTTTTTGGCTGATTTCGGAGACTAAAAATTGACACTTTTCCAGAATGTGCGGTCAGGAATAAATAAGGGGCTTCGATGACAATATCATTAAAACTTTCAACCCGGTCATGGAGATGCTATCAGGCATAAATATGGGAGCTTTCAGTGAAAAGCAGGGTGCTATCGGGAATAAACGCAAGGACTCCCGTAGCGATATGAGTGATTTCTGGCATAAACACATGGATTCCTATGGCGAGATGATGGTGTCATCAGGAATAAAGACAGGGGCTTTGATAGTGCTATGGAAAGGCAAGATAGAGCGTAGTGGAGACCCTATGCAGTGGTGCAAGACATAGCGGCAGTGTGACTTACACTGCTGAGGATAATTAGTAGAGCTTTATAAGGAATAAACGGCTCAGACTCTTTGAGATGAGTCTGGGCTGTAATCTTTGATATGCGGAGAGAGGAACGATTGAATGCTAGTTAGTGTGATTATGCCGACTTACAACTGCGGCAAGTTCATTTTGCAATCGCTTGATTCTGTGATTGCCCAGACGGTTACAGACTGGGAGGTTCAGATTGTGGACGATTGCAGCACCGATAACACTGCCGAAGTGCTGAAGCCATACTTGGAGAAGTATCCCAATATCCACTACTATGTTCTTCCGCAGAATGGAGGACCGGCGGTTGCTCGGACGGAGGCCATGAAGCGGGCGTCTGGCAAGTATATTGCATTCCTGGATAGCGATGATTTGTGGATGCCGGACAAGCTGGAGAAGCAGATTGCTTTCATGGAAAAGACCGGCGCTAAGTTCAGCGCAACAGGCTACGGCTGGATGGACGAGAGCGGCAATGATTTGCACACGGTGTTCATCCCGCCGAAGAAAACTGACTACAAGAAAATGATTCGTCTTTCCAATCCAATCGGCAACCTGTCGGTGATGTACGATCAGGAGGCACTGGGAAAGTTTGAAGTGCCGCCGATTAAGAAGCGCAATGACTTTGCTCTGTGGCTGAAGATCCTGAAGAAAACGGATTACTGCTATGGCATGGAAGAAGTCTTGGGTACATATCGGATGGGCCGTGCTGGATCGGTGTCCAGTAACAAGTTGAAACAGGCAAAGTACCATTGGCAGCTATACCATGAAATCGAGGGTCACAATGTGGTACGCAGCTTGTATGAACTTGGATGCTGGGCGTGGGTAAAGGGTACTGGCATCGGGATTGATAAGAGGAAGGTTTAATTGCTGAATAAAAGGACGCAACAGGTAAGTGTTTCAGTGCATGGAGGAATAGGTTGTGAATAATGCCATATTACAGGACAAAGTATTTAAGTTTTACACAAAACTTCCGCACTGCATAGTTTGCCGGAAAAGACATATGAAGAATGTTCGTTCGCGATTTAATTATAGCGATCTGAGTGATATCTCTATCTTTGCAGCAAATTGCATTGGCGGAGAGCTTTACTATCTTTTGGGGCTGAAATTTAGCTCGCCGTTAATTAACATTTCGATTGACAGAAATCAATTTATTACATTGTGTTCAAATCTTAAGGAGTATTTATCGCAGCCTATTTCTGTTTCGCTGCATAATGGGATGTGTGTTGGAAAAATCGGGGGGGGTCTGGACTAAAGGAAGTAGAGATTCGATTCCCGCATGACACGGATTGTGAAAGCGTCAAGAAAAAATGGGCCGAACGCTGCAAGCGGGTAAATTATGAAAAGATTGTTCTGATAAATGACGACAAAGGACTAACGGTATCAGATTATGAGGCTTATAAGGCAATCCCAGCGTTCAGAAAGATTCTTTTTACAGCAAAAGATATGAGTGGAGAATATGAGTTCTGCCATCAGTTGACGGAATATGATGGACAAACTTATACGGGCAGCTACAACGGGAAGTCGCTGGATGGACTTTGGAAATTCACTAAAATGTGGGATTATGTATCGTTTTTGAATGGGGATACTCATTAGGATGGGAGATTCGGGATGAAAAAGGTGGGAATCGTTGGACATTTTGGGTTTGGTTATGACTTGTTGAATGGTCAGACAATTAAGGTCAAAATTCTGTTTCATGAATTTCAAAAACAGCTTGGAACAGAAAGTACTATGGCTGTAGACACACACGGCGGAGCTAAGAAAGCTCCTGCGATGATTGCCGGTACAATAAAAATGTTCCAGCAGTGTGAAAATTGCATGGTTTTACCGGCGTACAAGGGCGTGCTGATTTTTACACCCTTGTTTTCGGTACTTAATAAAATTTACCACCGCAAAACATACTATATTGTTGTCGGTGGCTGGCTTGATAGTTATCTGGATAAGTACAGGTGGCTTGAAAAACAGCTCAAAAATTATACAGCAATTTGCGTAGAGACAACAACGATGAAGAAGGCTCTTGAAAGACGTGGCTTCAACAATATTGAGTTGATGGCGAATTGCAAAGAACTAGCGCAGCTTTCAGCTTCTGATTTGCAACATTCATTCGAAGAACCTTATGCGCTCTGTACATTTTCACGTGTTATGAAAGGTAAAGGAATCGAAAACCTTATTAACGCCATCAAGAAAGTTAATGAGAAAAGCGGAAGCGTTGTGTATACGCTCGATATTTATGGAGAAGTTTGGAAGGACTATACCCATGAATTTGAAGAGCTACAGAAGCATTTCCCGGAATATATCAAATATAAGGGAAGTGTGAACTACGACGACAGTGTGGAAACGCTGAAGAACTATTTCGCACTTGTGTTCCCGACACTTTTTTATACCGAGGGAATACCTGGGACGATCATAGATGCGTATGCTGCCGGCCTACCTGTAATATCATCAAAATGGGAAAGCTATGATGATGTGATCGAAGATAATATTACGGGTATTGGCTATAAATTTGGCAGTGACGATGCACTTGTTGAAACACTTGAAATGATAAAAAGCAATCCTCAAAAGATAATTGACATGAAAGAGGCTTGCTTACGGAAAGCAAAAGATTTTTCGCCAAAAGTAATTGTGAGCGGATTCATACGGAAGTTTTTCTAAGGAGTAAGCTATGATTTCTAATGCAATGATTCAGAAGTGGATAAAAATGCTTCGACATGATAGTGTTCTTCATGTGGAACAAGATGAAGGAAAATACTATTCGGTATCTGAAATTGCTGGATACTATAACAATTTTTGTGGGAAGATTCAAAACACAAAGAATATTGATACATCCGGTATTCCGCAGAACATTGCATCACATGGAAATGATAGAGAACAAGTTTATTTCCCGATTGCCATATTTCAATACGGTCTGGGAGCATATGATCTTTGGCTTGAAACTAAAAAGCGCGACTATTACAATGCCTTTTTAGCGATGGCGGATTGGGCAGTCAGTAATCAGGAAAAGTCCGGTGCATGGAATACATTTGGGGTACTGCACTATAATAATCCTTATTCTTCGATGGCACAGGGCGAAGGCGCATCCTTATTGGCTCGTGCATATAAGGAAACCGAGAATCAGAAATACTATACTGCATGCACAAAAGCAATCGACTTTATGCTTTTGCCGGTAGCAGAAGGCGGGACAAGTGAATACTCCTCCGATGGACTGGTTCTAAAGGAGTATCCAGACAAAGCTCCTGTGCTGAATGGATGGATTTTTTCAGCTTTTGGATTATTTGACGCATGGAAACTGACAGGAAAGTTGGAATACTCAGAGGCGTGGAAACAAACCTCTGATGGAATAAAAAACAGTTTATGTAAGTTCGATGCGGGTCATTGGAGCTACTATGATATGGGCGGAAAGCTTACGAGTCCATTCTACCATTCTTTGCACATTGAACTCCTGAAAGCGTTGAATCATCTGTTGCCTGATTCAGAATATGAAAGATATATAGATAAGTGGATCACCGAAAAAAATAGTTGGATTTGGAATAAGGTCGCTTTTGTACGAAAGGCTATGCAAAAGATTACCGAAAAGCAGACGCAGGAATGGGTCATGGTCAGCTGAAAATGCTGCATCTAGTAATCAGGATATATGGAGCAATATATGAAGATAATTCAGATTATGCCGGATTTTGGACTGGCCGGTGCAGAAACCATGGTGGAAAATCTATCATGTAGTCTTGCTGCAGAAGGCCACGATGTTTTAGTTATTAGTTTTTTTGATTTGCATACTGCTATAACGGAACGCATTGAAAACAAGGGTATTAAAATAGAGTACCTAGGCAAAAAAAGAGGATTTGATCCGTCTATTATTTCAAAAATGCGGAGAATAATAAAGGCATATCAACCAGATGTCATACACACGCATCGGTATGTTTTGCCGTATGCCTTTTTGGCTTCACTGGGTTTAAAGGTTAAAAGGGTGCATACGGTGCACAATGTTGCCCAGAAGGAGCAGACGAAAGCAGGAAAAACCATTAATGGGGTACTATTCCAACATTTTAATGTGGTTCCTGTGGCACTGAGTGAAGAAATCCAAAGGACGATTCAAGAAGTGTATGGATTGCCAGACAACAGAATACCAGTTGTATTTAACGGAATTGACCTTTCACGATGCATTGTAAAGGAAAGTTATGCGAGAAAAGATACCTTTACAGTTCTTCATATAGGTCGGTTCATGGATGTGAAGAACCATGAACTTCTGTTGAGAAGCTTTGCTCGTTTCAAAGAACACCATTCGGATGCAAGGCTACAGTTGCTGGGAGATGGTGAACTCAAAGAGAATATGATGCAGCTTGCAGGTCAACTCAATATTACAGATGCAGTCGAATTTGCTGGTTTACAGAGCAACGTTTACCCTTGGCTGCACAATGCAGATGTTTTTGTTCTTCCGTCTAAATTTGAGGGAATGCCAATGACATTGATTGAGGCAATGGGAACTGGACTCCCTATTATTGCAAGCGATGTTGGCGGAATTCCTGATATGCTCATGGATCAAAAGGATGCGCTACTGATTGCCCCCAAAGAGGAGAATATCCTTGTAGCTCTCGAGTCGATTTATTCTGATGAAGAAAAGAGAAAGCGTCTAGGGCGGAATGCATGGGATAAGTCAGCTGCTTTTTCGGCGATAACGATGGCAAAAAAGTATGCCGACATATACGAAAATATAAGTGAGGGTGGAGTCTAATGAAGTGCTTATTTGTCGCATCAAGTATGAATTTTGGCGGAGCAGAGCGTGTGATGAGCATTCTTTCTAATGCATGGTGTGATAAAGGCTGTGAAGTTAAAATTTTGCTTACAGGAACAGCTGCTGAAAGTAACTATGCATTAAAATCTCAAGTAGAGCTCCTGAGCTGCTACAGTGAAAAAAAGATGGGTATTCCTCATATTGTAATCATAAGAGCGATTCGTTCTCTGTGTAGAAGGTGGAAACCGGATGTTGTAATATCCTTTTACAATGATGTTGCTGCTCTAACAGCGGTGGCAATTACAGGACTTCATATTCCGCTGATTTATTCTGAACGAAATGATCCAAATCAAGTTAATCAGAGAAAAGTTGATAAGATTTATAGAAAAATTGTAGAACACAGAGCGGATGAATTTGTCTTCCAGACTACAGGTGCACAAGAATGTTATCCGGAAAAAGTGCAAAAACGTAGTGCCGTTATTCTCAATCCGCTTGATGTAACAGGATTCCCTACGCACGATTTTACCGTAGAAAGAAAAGAAATTGTAACAGTTGGTCGATTGGAGCCTCAAAAAAATCAGAAGTTACTTATCAATGCATTCTCCGAACTTGAAAAAAAAATTCCTGACTATACGCTCGTTATATACGGTGAAGGAAGCCTAAGAAAGGAGCTTGAAAAATTTATTGAGTCTAAGGGCCTTAAGGATAGGATCTTTTTGCCTGGGGCGAAAAATAATATTCAGGAATATATCAAGGATGCTTCGCTTTTCGTACTAAGTTCAGATTACGAGGGAATTCCTAATGCATTAATTGAAGCTATGGCAATTGGTTTGCCATGTGTTTCAACAGATTGTTCGCCAGGTGGCGCAAGAGAGTTGATAACCAATGGAGAAAATGGAGTTATCGTAGAATGTAGGAATTCTAATGAATTGGCAACGGCGATGGCCCGTCTGTTGACGGATAGGGAAAGCGCAAAAAAAATGGGCACTAATGCAAAGAAGATTTATACGCGAGTAGACAAAAATCTTGTTTGCAATAGATGGCTTGATTTAATTAGGGATTGTCGGGGAAGAAAAAATGGAGTTTAAGCAAAAAAGAGCGTGTATAGTATACTCAATAATTGCTCTGTTTATGGCACTGGTCTACTCATATAAAGATGCTATATGGGTAAATGAACAGTATGCAATGTATTTTAAGCGAGGCGATACGTCAACACCGATATATCTTATACTCATTTATTCTGCCTTGTTTGTGATTTTTATAGTTGCCGTGGCAAAGATTTGTGAAAACAGGGCGCATTTCTTATACGGTTCAATATTGTTCTTGACAATTGTGTTCTATTTTTCAAAAATGCTCCTCGAAGATGGCTTGTATTCTGCAATTACTTCGCCAACAACGCCACTTGTCTATTTGGTGAGTCTGGCTGTTTTTGTTGGAATGGATGATGGAATATGGAATGCAGTTAGAAGAATTTTGCCGATATTAATAATTGCATATATTTGTTTACTTGGATATGAATATATAACGCTTGTGGCTAGGTATGGCGTAGTAGTTGTTGGAAATTCTTCGCTGATTTACTATTATGTATCCTTGTTTTGGTGTTCAGTAGTTTATTTGACGGATAGAATTTTGCGTGATGATGGGATTGGGTTGCCACAAGCGCTTCTAATTGGATTTAATGTTATTTTTGCAGTCATTATTAATTCTAGAAGTTGGATTATCCAATCGTGCCTTGTCGGTATAGCTATTTATTTGCTGGGAACAACACAGCATAATGTTCGAATTAAAATATTGCGTGTAATACTGCTTATGTTGACGGGTTATTTGATTGTTCGCCTCTTGCAGAGTTATTTTTCAAATAACTTGATTTTTTTGAGCGATAAACTTGGTCGTGACAGTCGAAGCCACCAATATGCAGATATTGCAGGAGCATCTTCTTTTCTGGGATGGGTATTTGGTAACGGAGCAAGTGCTGTATATTATGACTCTACACAGGGCTATATTTCAAATATAGATAACCAATATGTGTTTATTGCGTTTCATTACGGCATAGTTGTTCTTTTACAGTGGCTTGTTCCTCAAGTGAAAACGCTCTTATCAATAATGAAATCTCATTCAATAAAATGGATCGCCATGCTTCCAATAGTTTGTTGGCTTATGGCCTTGGGAGGATTGTCGGTTTTTAATGTGGTGTATTGTGATGTGAAGCAATTGGTGATAATGCTTTATATGGGGCATATTCTGTCGCTAAGTGATCACGGAGGATATGCAGATGAGTAAGGTTTTATATATTGGTTGGTCTGGATTACCTGAGACGGCAGCGGGAATAAGGGTATACCAAATTGCCAAGGTATTACGAGAAGCAGGCAATGAGGTCATCTTTTTATGCTTGAGTCAGCCGACAGCAGGAAAGCAAGACGAAATTGAGTATGATGGATTCCGCTATATTTTAAAGAGACAATCAAAGTCGAAAATAAAGAATGTAGAAAACATATTTTGTGGTTGTGCTGATTTCTGTGTAATCAAAGATGCGATTGTTACTGAAAAGCCGGATACCGTCATTGTCTATAATGAAAAAGAGAGGATGACAGAAAAGATAATAGCTTTTTGTCACCCACGCGGGATTACGGTTGGTGCAGATGTAACAGAATGGTATGAGTTGTCACGATCAAAAAAGTGGAATTATGTAGTTGCTAAAAACGTGGATTATCGTATCCGAAACATGGATTCCAAGCTGGATTATATTATATCCATTAGTCCTTATCTTACAGCATACTATCAGTCCCATGGCTGTAAAAATGTGATTCAGATACCACCTATTATGAGCTGTGTCAAATCTGAAATTGTACCAACATCCCATGGTCGCCATTTGGTATATGCAGGGGCGCCGGCGCAAAAGGATCTGATTCTACCGTATCTAATTGCAATCAAAGACATAAACAATGACCAAGTAAAGGTTGTTGCGGATATCGTCGGGGTGACAAAAGAGCAGGTTAAAACGCTTTTGCAAATCGATGATCCAGAGAAAATTGGTATCATTGCGTATGGTCGTGTTCCTCATGAAGAATGCGTGAAGGTGATTGAAAAGGCTGACTTCAGTATTCTCTTTCGGGAGAATCTTCGGTACGCAAAAGCAGGTTTTTCTACGAAGCTTTCTGAGAGTCTATCACTAGGAATTCCTGTTCTATGTAATGCAGTTGGCGGTGCTGATGAAATCATTAAAGATGGTTTCAATGGTATAAAAATTAAAGGATGCGATTCTGCATCCATTATGAAAGCCATTGAACGAATTCTTTTATTGGATGAAGGTTCGATTGATGCTATGAAACAACACGCAATAGAGACGGCAAAGCAGCGTTTTGTTGGTGAGTTGTACACTGCCGTTTTGGATAGAGCTGTCAATATGAAACTGTGATTGATGCAGTGTACGGAAGGAGGAGGAAGATGATTACTGCAAAGTTGACAAAAGAAAATGCCGCAAAACTAATTGGTACAAGATGTGCGATGAAATCAAACCCGCGCAGTTTTCTGGGCTATAAAAGAATTATTGACACAGAAGAGTATGCAGTATTTGAACACCCAGTGAAGGCAGCTTCTGTGGTGGCGGCATATGGCGATATTGTGGTAAAGCGAAGAGGGAACACATTGTTTTACATTCCAAATGTCCGAGCCCCTTTTCTTAATTATCGCATTGAACTGTGTGATAGAAACTTTCCCGGTTTGATTCAAGGCAGTAATTTTATGCAGTGCCTTTTGCTTCCGTATATGCGTGTTGTAAAACAGGACACCTATGTTAAAGATGTTCGGCTATGCATTTTTACAGATAAAGGCCAAATTTATCATAACAAGCCGGCAAGAAATAAAAACTGTGAAGGCTTTTCAAAATCTGGAGATAGTATCAAATTTGAAGAAAGTGTTGTTTGGGATCTGCCGGGGAGAAAACATCCAGCACCTCATAATAACGTTTCGGAATGTGAATGCTATTATCCGGGGCTGCCAAACCACTGCTATTCTTATACACCTTGTGTAAATTCGGATTTAAGTTACCACGATACATACGGTAATGGGGGATTTGGAAAGAGCAAAGAAGTGTCTGTTGGGGGCGAAGTGAAACTGTGTTCGCGTTTCTACCGATACTCACAGACACTCCAGGCTAATGCCTTTCGCTTTATTGGAACAGGAACCAGAAATGACAAAATGAACCTGATTGGGACATACTGTTCCAATGTTGAAGAAGGGGTCAGAGTTTGTGTTTTTGCGTCCAGTGATGGCGGAAGACAGTGGTATTGTAAATACGAGTTTAGTGACATAGGCGAGTATGAATTTCAACAGGGTCATAGCAATGCTTGGGGAACAAACTTTGGAAATAAAATAAGGATAGAGGATGACGTTGATTGCACTGATAGCAATATAACTATATGTAAGAGAACAGTGCTTTTGCCTGAAACGGTGGATGGGACTGTAAAGACACGATTCAAATGGAATGAATCAGGTATGGTGTCGAAATTACAAAAAGGCGATACAGTAAAAGTTATTGCACAATCACCACACGGCCTTACAACGGGAAATATTATTGCACTGTGCAGTAAGAAAATCAAACCTCATGTGATAGACTGGATGCTTGCAGATGGGGTAGATGAGAACGGAAATAGAAACGGCTTCCAATTTAAGGTTAAAGTGGTGGATGATCATTGCTTTGAACTATATGAATTGGTTTCCAGTGCAAAGCCAACCTTGCCTTGTAGACACATCCACCATATCAATACCTTAAAAGATGGGTGGATCATTGGTACGGGAGAAATCTATCCGAATGGATGGCTTTTGTATCTGCAGCAGAAAAAAGCTGATACTTACTCTATTACTGACGCAAGTGAGGAATTGCCCATCAGGAGAATTAATACAAAAAATGACTCTGTTCAAAGAACAATGGGTGTAATTCTGAATGATTCGTCTGCGGGGGACTTGATCTATGCGTCGGATCATGACACGCTAGAGCGCAATGCAGTTAATGACAGTAGTCTTAGTGGAATATCGAGAAGCTCTATAGGTGTGTTTGTTGGAAAACTTGATGCTATAGATAATAGAAACCACTTTGAATGTGTGTATGATGCAACTGAGCCATGTTATTATTTCCAAAAGCTCGATGATATGCTGGTGTTTACTGGTCAAAGAGGTGAGCTCGCAATCTGCTTTGACCCGGATTATAAGAAATGGCATCATGAAAACTTGGGCTGCACCGTGATGTATTATTATGGATGCTGCCACCAGTATCAAATATTCAATGATTACATACTACTCAGAAAATAAGAGAGGGACAGCCTTCGTTTATGGAAAAAAAGAAAACAAAGATTTCAATACCAGTCGGGTTTAAATCAGCAATAGTATATTTGTTTGCAACTGTTTTTACACGAGGCCTAGCTATTATTACCACCCCAATCTTTACCAGAATTATGACTACAGATCAAGTGGGCGTGGTCAATTTGTATAGCTCGTGGTATTCAATGATAACAGTTGTTTCAACGCTGGCTTTAACGTCGGGTGGATTTTCTATTGCGTTGCGCGAGTTTGAAAAAGAGCGCGATCAATATGTATCATCGGTACTCTCCTTGACATCCATTGTTGCAATTGGGCTGGCACTCCTTTATTTTGTTGCACCTTCGTTCTGGAACAATATAACAGGACTTCCGACACACCTGATGATATTACTGCTGATTGGATTGCTTGTTGCGCCAGCTAGAGATTTTTGGCTCTCTCGACAGAGATTTGAATATCGATATAAACTGTCAGGTGCAGTAACAGTTGTTTCGGCTGTAGCTGCATCCGGATTGGCTGTAGCAACTGTTTTATATGCAAATAGCATAGATTTTAGTGATATTGCTAGCGTAAGACTATTTGCGAATTATTCCATAGTTTATGGTGTTGCCGCAGTTATATGGTTTTCTATTTTCTTAAAGGGCAAGTGCTTTTATTCATCTAAATTTTGGAAGTTTTCACTTCAGTTGAGTCTACCGCTGATAGGCTATTCTATTGCATCTCAGATTTTAAGTGTTTCTGATCGTCTTATGATAAGTAAAATGGTTGGGAATTCTGCAGTGGGTGTTTATAGTACCTTATATACTGTTAGCTCATTGTCATTGATGGTTTGGACTGCGATTAACGCTTCTTTTGAACCGTATTTGTACCAAAACATGGAAAACCCGAAAAGCAAAATCAGAAAGCTTTCTATGACGATGTTGGGAATGTACTCTTTGGTCGCAATTTTACTTGTGTACCTTGCCCCGGAAATTGTGAGGATTTTGGCGACAGCTGAATACTATAAAGGAATTTATATTATGCCCCCCATTGCAGGTGGTGTATATTTTATTGCAGTGTCAAATTTGTATTCGGATATTCTGGTCTATTTAAAGAAAACGAAAATGATAATGATTTCTTCTGCGATTGCAGCACTGCTGAATGTTGTGTTGAATTTTCTCATGATCAATGCATATGGTTACATGGCTGCCGCATATACAACATTGGTTTCCTATATCGTAATGGCAGCATTGCTGTCAATTTGGGCCAATCGTGAGTTCAAGAAAAATATTACAGCGGTCGATTTTGTGTACGACAATAAAATGATCGCAATCATATCGGTGCTGACGCTTATTATTTCTATGCTGGCAATTTTAATTTATGATTATGCATTTGTACGTTATGCTATTGCAGCTTTGATTTTTACTGTTACAGTGCTGTATGGCGTTCGTTATCTGAAGGCAAACAAGGATATTAAAAACAAGAAGGCATAATCGGAAATAGTAGTGGGAGGATATGGAAAATGAAACTTATCCGAAAAATTACAGAAAGGATAGCTAGAAGAAATCCAATTGAGTACGCACGCAAAATTGGCGTTAAGGTTGGAAACGAGTGCAGATTTACTGGCAATCCTCGGTGGGGAAGCGAGCCGTGGCTGATTCAAGTCGGAAACCATGTACTCCTGTCTGCAGAAGTAAACTTTGTTACACACGACGCAGGCACATTCTTATTCCGCGACACGGAGGAATATAAAGATGTGTTTAAATTTGCGCCAATCGTAGTCCATGACAACTGCTTTATTGGAATGAGGTCGACCCTATTACCCGGGATTGAAATTGGACCGAACTCTGTTATTGCAGCAGGAAGTGTTGTGACACGTTCTGTTCCACCTGGAGAAGTCTGGGGGGGGGTACCAGCTCATTTCATAGAAACTACGAAAGAGTATGCTGATAAATGCAAAGAGACCAAGTTACCCTACGATATGCAAGCATACAACACTGATATGAAAGCAGAGCTTTTAAGAGTAACACATCAAGCCTATAAATTCTTTAAATGAAAACATTGCAATAGAAGTATAGAAAGAGGAAATAAAAATGTCTGCATTTGATAACGCAACCCTTATGATCACTGGTGGTACTGGTTCTTTTGGTTCTACCGTTCTGAAACACTTCTTGGACTCTGATCTGAAGGAGATCCGTATCTTCTCCCGTGACGAAAAGAAGCAGGACGATATGCGCCACGAGCTTCAGGCCAAGCACCCTGACACTGCCAAGAAGGTCAAGTTCTACATCGGCGATGTCCGCAATCCTCAGTCCATCCGTGACGCTATGCCCGGTGTTGATTACATTTTCCACGCTGCCGCGTTGAAGCAGGTTCCTTCCTGCGAGTTCTTCCCCATGCAGGCTGTCCAGACCAACATCATCGGTACTGACAACGTTCTGCACGCTGCCATCGACGCAGGCGTTAAGCGTGTTGTCTGCCTGTCCACTGACAAGGCGGCTTATCCCATCAACGCAATGGGCATCTCCAAGGCTATGATGGAGCATGTCATCTACGCCAACGCCCGTGTGGCTGCTGAACGTGGCGGCACTACCATCTGCTGCACCCGTTACGGCAACGTCATGTGCAGCCGTGGCTCCGTCATTCCGCTGTTCATCGACCAGATCAAGGCAGGCAACCCCATCACCATCACCGACCCCAACATGACCCGCTTTCTGATGAACCTGGACGAGGCTGTGGATCTGGTCTTGTTCGCTTTCCAACATGCAAATCCCGGTGATTTGTTCATCCAGAAGTCTGATGCTTCCACCATCGGCGATCTGGCTAAGGCTGTCCAGCAGTTGTTTGGCGATACCGGTACGAACATCATCGGCACCCGTCACGGCGAGAAGCTGTTCGAGACTTTGATGACCCGTGAGGAGCGTCTGCGTAGTCAGGATATGGGTCATTATTTCCGTGTTGCCGCTGACAACCGTGACCTGAACTACGACAAGTTCGTGGTTAAGGGCGAGGTACATACCATGGCGGACGAGTCCTACACCAGCCACAACACCGAGCGTCTGGACGTAGAAGGCACTGTTAAGAAGATCCTGACCACCGAGTATGTTCAGAATGCACTGAAGGGTATCCCGAATGTCTAAGGAAAAACTGCTGCTGGTTGGTGCCGGTGGTTTCGGGCGCATGGTAGCGGAGCAAGCAATGCTCCAATATGATTGTGCTTTCGTGGATGATGGACAGCCTGCGGGTACTGAAATCTGTGGTATTTCGGTGGTTGGCGGAATTGCTGATCTGCTGGAGTTGCGGAAGGACTACGACTTGTTAGTGGTCGGCATCGGCAACAACCAGTTTCGAGCACAGGTGTATGAGAAGGCAAAAGCCCTTGGCTATGCGTTCCCAAACATTATTGCACCCAGCGCCTACATCAGCCCGAACGCTAAAGTCGGCTGTGGTTGTGTGGTATTGCAAAATGCCTGTGTCCAGAATGGTGCATCTGTCGGAAACGGTGTTCTGCTGAATGCCGGAACGGAAATCCACTGTGACGCAACGGTGGAGAACTATGCCTTGATCTATACCAACAGTGTGATTCGAACCGGTGCCACTGTGGGCAACTTTACCCGCATTGGCAGCAACTGCACCATCTGCAATAATGCAACTGTGCCGGATGGCGCAGATATTCCGGACTGCACCGCAGTACATTAAGAGGTGAGAGTGAGAGAATGAACATTCTAGTCACAGGTGCCAAGGGCATGGTAGGAACCGCCCTGTGCAACAATCTGAAAAACATCCGGGATGGGAAAAATAAGACTCGCCCGGCACTGGATATTAAAGAAATCTACGAGTACGATCTGGATTCTACGCCGGCGGAGCTGGACGAGTACTGCCGCAAGGCGGACTTTGTGTTCAATCTGGCAGGCGTGAATCGTCCGGAAAACCCGGAGGATTTCATGAAAGGTAACTTCGGATTTGCATCCGATCTGCTGAACTGCCTGAAAAAGCACAACAACAAGGCAACCATCATGCTGTCCTCCTCCATTCAGGCTACGCTGGCAGGCCGCTTCGGCAACAGCGAGTACGGACGCAGCAAGAAAGCGGGCGAGGAGCTGTTCTTCCAGTATGCTCAGGAGACCGGGGCTAAAGTTGCGGTTTACCGTTTTGTCAACCTGATGGGACACAGCCGCCCCAAGTACAACAGTGCCGTCAGCACCTTCTGCTGGGCAGTTGCCAATGACGAGCCCTTCACCGTCAACGACCGCAGCACTGAGTTGGAGTTACTGTACATCGACGACCTTGTAGAAGGAATGTTTGACCTGCTGGAAGGCAAGGAGCAACACTGTGAATTTGACGGTGTGGAGACTGTTCTGGAAGCTGATGGCCGCTACTGCTGTGTTCCCGTGACCCACAAGGTAACGCTGGGCGAGATCGTAGATCTGCTGCAGGAGTTCAAGGCACAGCCGACTACACTCATGATGCCGAAAATGCCGGACGGCTCCTTTGCCAAGAAGCTCTACTCCCTGTACCTGACCTATCTGCCTACCGACAAATTTAAGTATGCCCTGAAAATGAACGTGGACAACCGTGGTTCCTTTACCGAGCTGGTGCATACCGCCGATTGCGGTCAGGTGTCCATCAACATCAGCCGTCCGGGCATTACCAAGGGGCAGCACTGGCATAACTCTAAGTGGGAAATGTTCATTGTGGTCGCTGGTCACGGACTGATTCAGGAGCGGAACATCAACACCGGCGAAACGGTAGAGTTTGAAGTTTCCGGTGATAAAATCGAGGCTGTTCACATGATTCCCGGCTGGACTCATAACATCATCAACCTGTCAGAAACGGAAAATCTGGTGACGGTGATGACCTGCAACGAGATTTTTGACCAAAATCATCCGGATACCTTCTTCGAGCCGGTGTAAGAGAAAATACTGGTTGTCAATAGGAGATTTTTATGGAACACAATTTTAAATGGAAAAATGATGGGCGTACTAAGGTCATGATTGGCTGCGGCACCCGTCCGGAGATTATTCGGCTGGCTGCGGTTATCAAGCGCTGCCGGGAATACTTTGACTGCTGCGTGGTCTATTACAACCAGAACTGGGACAGAAATCTTTCCACCGTTTTCTGGGAAGACTTTGAACTGAAAAACACCGTCGGGGAATATGGCCCGGACATTCTGGTTCCCGTGGTGGGCGAGAATCTGGGCGTGACCTGCGGTAACATTCTGGGGCGCAGCTATGAGCTTCTGTCCGAGTTGCAGCCGGAAGGCTATCTGGTGCTGGGCGATACCAACTCCTGCCTGTCCGCCATCTCTGCGAAGCGGTTGCACATTCCTCTGTTTCACATGGAGGCCGGCAACCGCTGCAAGGACGAATGCCTGCCCGAGGAGACAAATCGCCGCATCGTGGATGTAATCTCCGACGTAAATATGTGCTATTCCGAGTTTGCCCGGAAATATCTGGCGGATACCGGCCTGCCCAAGGAGCGTACCTACCAGACCGGTTCTCCTATGGCGGAAGTCCTGCACATGAATCTGGAGAAGATCCAGAAAAGCAACGTGTTGGAGCGTCTGGGGCTGGAAAAGGACAAGTACATCCTGCTGTCCGCCCACCGGGAGGAGAACATCGACTCCGAAAAGAACTTCCTGAGCCTGTTTACCGCCATTAACGCTCTGGCAGAAAAGTACGATATGCCCATCCTGTACTCCTGTCATCCCCGCAGCAAGCATCGGCTGGAAAAGAGTGGCTTCCAGCTGGACTCTCGTGTTCGGGTCAATGAGCCGCTGGGCTTCAACGACTACAATAAGCTGCAAATGAACGCTCTGGCAATTGTCTCCGACTCCGGCACCCTGCCCGAGGAGAGCAGCTTCTATCTGTCCATCGGTCATCCCATCGCTGCCGTGTGCATCCGTACCTCCACCGAGCGTCCCGAGGCACTGGAAGCCGGTGACTTCATTCTGGCTGGCATTACCACCCGGGAACTTCTCAACGCCACCGATATGGCTATCGAGATGAAGCAGAAGGGTGTTCTGGGCAAGCCCTGCCCCGACTATGTGGACGAGACGGTGTCCATGAAGGTGGTTCGCATCATTCAGGGTTATGTAAACGTGGTTAATAAGATGGTGTGGAGAAAAGGGTAAGTGTGAAAAAGATGGGTAAAACAGTATTCATCACCGGTTCATCCGGTTTTATCGGCTCTAACCTTGCCAAGCGTATTCTGACCACTGAGCCGGATACCAAGGTTATCGGCCTGGACAACATGAACGATTATTATGATGTTCGCATCAAAGAAGCTCGCCTTGAGGAGCTTCAGAAATTTGAAAACTATACCTTTATAAAAGGAAATCTTGCAGACAAGGCACTTATCAACAGCATTTTTGAGCAATATCACTCGGATATTGTGGTCAATCTGGGTGCTCAGGCAGGTGTGCGTTACTCCATCACCAACCCGGATGCCTACATTGAGAGCAACATGATGGGCTTCTACAACATTCTGGAAGCCTGCCGTCATTATCCGGTGGAGCATCTGGTGTACGCATCCTCCAGCTCCGTCTATGGCAGCAACAAGAAGGTGCCCTACTCCACCGATGACAAGGTGGACAACCCGGTGTCTCTGTATGCAGCGACCAAGAAGTCTAATGAGCTGATGGCGCACGCCTACTCCAAGCTCTACAATATTCCCTCTACCGGTCTGCGGTTCTTTACAGTGTATGGTCCTGCCGGTCGTCCGGATATGGCATATTTCGGCTTCACCAACAAATTGGTGAATGGCGAAACCATCAAGATTTTCAACTACGGAAACTGCAAGCGGGACTTTACCTATGTGGATGACATCGTCGAAGGTGTTGTCCGTGTGATGACAAAGGCTCCCGAAAAGAAAAACGGCGAGGATGGTCTGCCCATTCCTCCCTATGCGGTTTACAACATCGGCAATTCCAATCCGGAGAACCTGCTGGACTTCGTACAGATTTTGTCCGAAGAACTGGTTCGCGCCGGTGTGCTGCCTGCGGACTATGATTTTGAGGCCCACAAAGAGCTGGTGCCCATGCAGCCCGGTGATGTGCCTGTGACCTTTGCAGATACCGAGCCTCTGGAGCGGGACTTCGGCTTTAAGCCCCATACCCCGTTGCGGGAGGGGCTGCGGAAGTTTTCTGAGTGGTATAAAGAGTTTTATATGGGAGTGTAATGTGATGAGTAATACTGTTTTATTATTGGATAAACAGAGATATCTCGGGGGGGGGAATACCGAAATTTCAGGTTTGGTACCGAAGAGCGCAGGAAGCTCAAAATCCTCTGATAAAAAAATTTTGCAGGAAACTGTATAATCGATACAGAGCTAAACGATGTATAGAAATTGATGCTGAAACCCAGATAGGTGCCGGGTTGTATTTTGGTCATGCATATTGCATAACAATCAATCCGAAAGCTGTTTTGGGTAGGAATATAAATCTGCATAAAGGTGTTACGATTGGGCAGGAAAACCGTGGAAAGCGTAAGGGTACACCTGTGATTGGCGATAACGTATGGATTGGTGTAAATGCAACTATCGTAGGATCAATTCACGTTGGAAGTGATGTTTTGATTGCACCAAATTCATATGTAAACTGCGATGTGCCAGATCATTCAATTGTTTTTGGCAATCCATGCATTATTAAACACAGTGATTTTGCAACAGAAAACTATGTGAATCGAGCAATATGAAAATGAGAATTGGGGCATTTGAATTCAAGATGCTTTGATCCGACTATCTTTGCAGACCGTGTTTTGTACACGGTTGCCAAGGGCGATGCAGCTATGGAATGCGTTTATGCGAAGTACTTGATTTTCTAGGATAACTATAATAGAAGAGACGTGAGGATATTATGCGCTGCGAGGAACGATTCTACGAAATATACGGCAAGGAACCTACGGGCATCAGCTTTTGCCCCTACCGGATTTGTCCCATTGGTGCCCACAGTGATCACAACTTAGGAAAAATCACAGGACTTGCGATTGACAAAGGAATCCACATTGCATACAAGACCAAGATGAATGGCGTTATTGAAATGTGTAGTCTTCAGTTCCCAAAACGTGCCCAGTGGCATATCCGAGAGATTGGCGAAAAGACTGGTGACTGGGCGGACTACCTGCGAGGAGCGACTTGGGCGTTGAGCAATCGGTTTCCGTTGACAGTCGGACTCTGTGGCGTCATTGAGGGCTCTTTGCCCATCGGAGGGCTTTCTTCCTCTGCGGCGGTAATTCTGTCGTTTTTGGATGCATTGTGCCAAGTCAATGGAATTAAACTGGAGCCGTCTGAACTGATCAGCATTGCGTTTGATGCAGAGAAAAACTACGTGGGCGTTAATGTGGGAACCCTGGATCAGAGTTGTGAGGTTCTGAGTAAAAAAGACCACTTGCTGTATCTGGACTGTAAGGATAACAGCTACGAGCTGATTCCCACGAATCCCAATATGAAGCCCTACAAGATTGCGGTGTTTTTCAGTGGATTGGAGCACAGTCTGACTGGCTCTAAATATAATATGCGGGTGGATGAACTGCGATCCGGTGTTTACGCTTTGCAGGCTTTTGCGGGTCTGGAGTACGGAAAGTTTAATGAGGCCAATGCCCGTGATGTTTCGTATGAAATCTACCAGACATACAAGGACAAGCTGCCGGCACAATGGGCAAGACGTTGCGAGCACTGGTATACGGAGTTCAAGCGTGTGGAAGCTGGTGCAGAAGCATGGCGGCGAGGCGATTTGGAAGAGTATGGACGCCTGTCCTTTGAATCTGGCTGGAGCAGCATCCACAACTGGGAGTCCGGTGCGCCGGAGCAGATCAAACTCTACGAGATTATGAGGGAGACCGCTGGCATTTACGGTGGGCGCTTCAGCGGTGCTGGCTTTAAGGGGTGCTGCATGGCATTGATTGATCCCAGCAAGGCAGATGTCATTCGGGAAGAAGTGGAGCGGAAATATCTCACCGCATTCCCGGAGATGCGTGGCAAGTACAGTTTTCATCTGTGCGAGAGTGCGGATGGCGTAGGGCATAAGACGGAGGACTAATATGAAGTGCTTGATTTTGGCGGCGGGATATGCAACCCGCCTGTATCCCTTGACGGAGAATTTTCCCAAGCCGCTGCTGAAAGTGAAAGAGAAGACCATCTTGGACTGGTTGGTAGACGACATCGACACCACCGGCTTGGTGGATACCTATGTGGTCATTAGCAACCACAAGTTTGCCCATCATTTTGAGGACTGGGCAGCTACCAAGAAGCAGAATATCCAGGTGGTAGATGATGGAACCAGCAGCAACGAGACACGACTTGGCGCTGTGTGTGACGTACAGTTTGCCATTGACCAGTTGGGGCTGGATGATGACCTGCTGGTGATTGCCGGTGATAACGTGCTGGATTTCTCCCTCTCCAGGTTTGTTGCCTATGCCGACGAGAAGAAAACCTCTTGCATCATGCGCTATTATGAGTCCAGCGAAAAGAAACTCAACAAATGCGGTGTGGTGGAACTCGACGACCAGGATAGAATTCTGTCTATGGAAGAAAAGCCAGCCCAGCCCAAGAGCCACTGGTGCTGCCCGCCCTTCTATGTGTACACCCGAGAGGATGCCCAAAAGGTCAAGGATGCAATCGAACAGAAGAAATGTCACACCGATGCGCCGGGCAGTTTCATTGCGTGGTTGTGCACAGTAACGGATGTGCATGCTATGGAAATGCCGGGCAAACGGTATGACATTGGTAACTTGGAAAGCTACCAGCAGGTCCAGCAGGAGTATCAGGGAATCAAGGCATAAGTCTTGCTAAGGATGGAAGAATGTATAGAAAGGGAGAAAGACTATGAAAATCGCAGTTGCAGGTACCGGTTATGTTGGTTTGTCCATTGCCACGCTGCTGTCGCAGCATCATGAGGTTATGGCAGTAGACATTATCCCGGAGAAGGTTGATCTTATCAACCACAAGAAGTCGCCTATTCAGGACGAGTATATTGAAAAGTATCTCGCAGAAAAGAACTTAAATCTGACTGCCACACTGGATGCTGAAGCTGCCTATAAGGATGCAGACTTCGTTGTCATCGCAGCACCTACCAACTACGATAGCAAGAAGAACTTCTTTGATACCTCTGCGGTTGAAGCAGTTATCAAGCTGGTCATCCAGTATAATCCGGATGCCATCATGGTCATCAAGTCTACGATTCCGGTCGGATTCACGGCTTCTGTGCGTGAAAAGTACCACTGCGACAACATCATTTTCAGCCCGGAGTTCCTGCGGGAGTCTAAAGCTCTTTACGACAATCTGTACCCGAGCCGTATCATTGTGGGTACTGATGTGGATAACGCTCGCCTGGTGAAGGCTGCCAACACCTTTGCAGGCCTGCTCCAGGAAGGTGCAATCAAGGAGAATATCGATACCCTGATTATGGGCTTTACGGAAGCCGAGGCTGTTAAGTTGTTTGCCAACACTTATCTGGCTCTGCGTGTCAGCTATTTCAACGAGCTGGATACCTATGCGGAGATGAAGGGACTGAATACGCAGCAAATTATCAAGGGTGTGTGCCTTGATCCTCGTATTGGTGATCAGTACAACAACCCAAGCTTTGGCTACGGCGGTTACTGCTTGCCCAAGGATACCAAGCAGCTTCTGGCCAATTACGCTGATGTGCCGGAGAACCTGATTGAAGCAATCGTGGAGTCTAACCGTACCCGAAAAGACTACATTGCTGACCGTGTGCTGGAGATCGCTGGCGCATATGAAGCAAACGAGGCTTATGATCCTAGCAAGGAACACAATGTAGTGGTTGGCGTATACCGCCTGACCATGAAATCTAACTCTGATAACTTCCGCCAGAGCTCTATTCAGGGCGTTATGAAGCGTATCAAGGCTAAAGGCGCGACAGTCATTATTTACGAGCCGACTCTGGAGAATGGTTCTACCTTCTTCGGCAGCGAAGTTGTGAATGACCTTGAAGAATTCAAAAACCGCAGCCAAGCCATCATTGCCAACCGCTATGATAGCTGCTTGGATGATGTGCAGGACAAGGTCTACACCCGCGACCTGTTCCGCAGAGACTAATACTTATTGCAGCCATGCGTCGGCATGGCTGTGCTGCTCAAGTGTGCTACCTCTCCGTGGTGAGCAGCAGGCAACGGATAATTATCCGGCTAACGGCACATTTTATTCGTTAATTCACTCTTTAGATGAGGAAAAAACTATAATGGGAAAGTATTTTGGAACTGACGGTTTCCGTGGCGAAGCTGGTATCACTCTGACTGCCGACCACGCCTACAAGGTTGGCCGCTTCTTGGGCTGGTACTACAACGCCCTGCGTGAGCGTAACGGTAACAGCGAGCCTGCACGCATTGTAATCGGCAAGGACACTCGTCGTAGCTCCTATATGTTCGAGTACAGTCTGGTTGCCGGTTTGACGGCTTCCGGCGCAGATGCCTACCTGCTGCACGTCACTACAACGCCGTCTGTGGCCTACATCGCCCGCGTGGACGACTTCGACTGTGGCATCATGATTTCTGCCAGCCACAACTCCTATTACGATAACGGCATCAAGCTGATTGACTGCTACGGTGAGAAGATGCCGGAGGAAATCTTGCTGTTAGTCGAGGATTACATCGACGGCAAACTCCATGTGTTCGATAAGGAATGGCCGGAGCTGCCCTTTGAGCACCGTGAACATATTGGCTGTACTGTGGACTATGTTGCAGGCCGTAACCGCTACATGGGCTATCTGATTAGCCTCGGAATCTACTCCTTCAAGGGTGTCAAGGTTGGTCTGGACTGCGCCAACGGCAGTTCCTGGAACATCGCTAAGTCTGTGTTCGATGCGCTGGGTGCTGACACCTACGTCATCAATGCGCAGCCCAACGGACTGAATATCAACAACAATGCAGGTTCCACCCACATCGAGGGCTTGCAGAAGTTCGTGGTAGAGAAAGGGCTGGACATCGGTTTTGCCTATGACGGCGATGCTGATCGCTGCCTGTGCGTAGACGAGAAGGGTAATGTTATCACCGGCGACCATATCCTGTACATCTACGGCTGCTACATGAAGGAGCGTGGCAAGCTGCTGACCAATACCGTCGTTACCACGGTCATGTCCAACTTTGGCCTGTATAAGGCTTTTGATGAAAAGGGCATCGGCTATGCCAAGACTGCCGTGGGCGATAAGTACGTCTACGAGTATATGGCAAAGAACGGCTGCCGTATCGGCGGTGAGCAGAGTGGTCATATTATCTTCAGCAAGTACGCAAGCACCGGTGATGGTATCCTGACCAGCCTGAAGATGATGGAAGTCATGCTGGCGAAGAAACTGCCCATGAGCAAGCTGGCTGAGCCTCTGAAGATTTATCCGCAGGTTCTGGAGAATGTCCGCGTGACCGACAAGAAAGCCGCACAGGATGACGAAGCAGTGCAGGTAGCAGTCAAAGCCGTAGCCGAGGCACTGGGTGACACTGGCCGTATCCTTGTCCGTGAGTCTGGTACGGAGCCTGTCGTGCGTGTGATGGTGGAAGCTCCCGACCACGACACCTGCCAGAAATATGTGTCTCAGGTCGTGAAGACCATCAAGAGCAGAGGCTACGGAGTTTGAGTGCAAATCTGAAACGAGGATGTGGAATTCTGCTGATTGCATCTGTGGTTCTTCTTTCTATCTTGGCGTTGTTGCCTGATGCGGATGTTGACCACGATGCAGGATACACTGCCTCAGAATTGAGTATCCGAGAAACCGTAGATGGAAGCGTGACCAGCACAAGCTATGTGAATCCTGATGGGGTAATCACAGATGCCATTGATATGGGCTATGCGACCGTGTGTAGAATGCGGGATGATAACGGCCGAGTTGTAGAAGAACGTTATCTTGATGCAAACGGAGACCCTGTGGCAAGGTATGGGGATTGTTACGGATTATCGTATGAATACGATGAAACGAGTACGGTAATCACATATCTTGACGCAGAGGAAAACCCGATAGAACGCAGTGACGGATACGCTACTATAGTCAGAACGCAGGTTGACGGCAGGGCTTACGATGATTTCTACTACGATTTGAACGGACAGCAGGTACAGTGCGCTGGTGGGTACTATGGGCTTCATCGTGAGTTTAATACTGAAGGCCAGAACACTAGTTTGACATTTCTCGATAAAGACAGTCATGCGGTGTACGCTTCATCTGGATATGCGATTAAGACATATCAGCGTGATGAGAATGGAACGGTTGTCGGTGAGCAGTATTTTGACACAGAAGGGAACCCGGCGAGGTCTTCGCTTGGTCAGTATGGCGAGCTATACCAGCGCAACGAGCAAGGATACATCGACCAGATCACCTATCTCGGCGCAGACGGTAATCCAACACCAACGAATGCTGGTTATACGGTTATGAAGCGTACTTACCACCGGGATGGTACAGCGGACACTGATATGTATTTCGATGCAGATGGCAATCCAATGGTCCTGTCCAAAGGGCAGCATGGCATCAAGCGCAGCGGAAAGGTGAATCTGCTGCTTGACAAAAACGGTCATGTCATGCTGTGTGTGGACAATATCCTGAACGGATTTCCGTTTATGGTTGTCATTTCTGGATGTGTTATCTGTTTGCTGATACTGTTGCTGCCGAAGAAAATGAGTGTCTTTTTGACGGCTGCGTATGTAGTATTCATCCTTTATGAAACACTGATGTTCCGCGAGACAGGGGATGCAAGGACGAACCTTGTTTTGTTTTCTTATGCAGATCGTTTTCTGACGGAGCATGCTGTGAGAGTTGGAGTTATCAACAACATCTGGCTGTTCATTCCACTTGGAACGGGGCTGTATAGGTGGTTTCAGAAGAAATGGGTGCTGCTGATCCCCTTTGTGATGGCTGTGGCCATCGAAACGACCCAGTATATTACGGGACTTGGCATCGCAGAGTTCGACGATGTGTTCGGTAATACGATGGGCGGATGGATCGGTGTGCTGGTGGCTTGGATGTGGTTGAGCAGAAAAATTAGCCTGAAAAATAGGACATAAGGAAGTATATATGTCCGATTTTTCCAGTCATCCTTGAAAACGAGACCTATATAGTATATATTTGAGCTGTGAGAGGTATCCTCAACGGATGCTCACGGCTTTGCCGCTCGAAACTTTGCACACCTCTACGTGGTGGGCGGCAGGCAACACAGTATGAATACTGTGGCTAAGATGCAAAGGCGACCTAACAAAATAAGCGGCGTAGACAAATGGAGATTTTGGATTTTATTGTTGAACTCGGTCTTGATGCAGGGTTGAAGTACTTTAAAAATCGTCTAAACACGAATAAACTGAAAGACTCTTTACGGCAATACATTAAAAATCAAGAAGCATATAATGAGCTATCTTCCTTGGAGGAGGAAATTGATTTTCAAGGACTTGCGGCTTTTATTGAAACAACATTTATGGAAAAGGTTGATGAATGCATCTTTTCTGTTAGTATAGAGCAGAGGAGTGAAGCACGAAGGACGCTGATCGATGCGGCGGTGGCTTATTCTAAAGCAGAAACTGAAGAAGCAAAGCAAAGAGTGACTAAATGTGTGACAGACATCCTGGCTATTTTACATTCGTTCTATGCTAACGATGTGCCACAGGAGAACTATTTGCTTGCGGCAGAAGTAGTAGATGCAGTCGATGAAAACACAGAGAGACATATTGCAGGTTTGATAGCAAACCAAAATAATAACCACCAGCAGGTAATGGAAGTGTTAAATGAAAACGCTAGAATGATGCAGAGTATTATCAGACGCATACTTGGCATAGACCAGACTACGCTGGATGCATATAAAAAAGTCAGGGATGACTATGTAAGCTCCCCAGAGCATTCTTTGGAGGAAAAAATATGCTTTGCTGAAAATTGTAAACGGAAAATAGTGGAACAGGAAAATTGTCTGGCAGTTATCAATTTGGCAAGAGATGGTGTTAACGAGGATTCGAGCCCTTCGCAGGTTGATGAAGATTGGTTTACTTTTTTCTTTGATAAGGTAAGAAAGACGAGTAACGAGAGTATCCAGCTTGTAATGTCAAAAATACTGAAGGAGGAAGTCAATAATCCGGATACGGTGACAAGATCTCTTGTTCAGGCATTGTCGGTAATAAGTAGAAGACAGTTGAAATTGTTCTGCAATATTTCAAAGTATTGTCTTGATGAATGTGATATAGAGCAGAAACAAACAGTTGGCATACATCTGTTCCTCTTTATTGCAGAGGCACCTACAGCATATAGTGACCAGAAAATCACGTGGGAAGGTGTGAAAGAACTGGAGCGGCTGGGATTGGTTATTTGCGATTCGACAACTGGCTTTGCGTTAAAGGGACATCGTGTTTTCAAAAAGAAATCGATGGTGGTTGACGTTGTTCCAGATAAGAATGGAAGAGTTCCGACGGGAAATGTGATTTTCACACCGGACGGAAAGAAACTATATGAGTTTTTGGATGATGTATATAAGGGATATTTCAGAGGAATTTTCAACTTTACTGTGAACCATCTCAACGAAAAGGGTTGCAGAGCATTAATAACCCGCTGAGAGAAGCTGCGGTGGGTATCTGGCTTGCGGAGAAGATGGCTTAATCATCTTCTACACCATCCCACCCGATGAAATCTTCCTTTGCATCGTCAGGTCTCGACCAGTCAATGTACTGCCAACAGTTACCGCAGTAGGACTGGAAATCATATTCGATGGCACTCTTGCACCGAGGACAGATAGCGAAGCAGTTTCTGTCTTTGTAGCTGCAGGCTGTGTTCAATATCATGGGCAAGCGGTATGTAGGGGAGAGTAGCAGGTCAAGGATAGTGTTAGCAAGAGAACGCTTTTGGGGGATGTCTTCCCAGATGTCATCGGAATTCTGATGGCAGAGTCGTTTGAAAGTAAACTTCATTTTTAATCACCTCTGCCCTAAAGCATAGATGATTGACCCGGACACTTGGATGTATATATGTCCGATTTTGTCCGTTATCCTTGAAAACGAAAACTATATAGTATATATTTGAGCTGTGAGAGTCATCCGCTATTGGATGCTCACAGCTTTGCCGCTCGAAACTTTGCACACCTCTACGCGGTGGGCGGCAGGCAACACAGCATGGGTGCTGTGGCTAAGATGCAGGGACGAGATATTAGGGACATTTAGGTGAAATCATGGATTCTTCGACGATAAGTACAGTTGTTTCGTTAGGTTGGGATAGTGTGTTAAAACTCATGGGTTCCATAGTGCTGAGCCTTGGAGGGGGCGCTGCCATTGCGCTTTTCATTTTCCACTTTATGGCGGATCGTTTGGCGGAACGTCTGAAGGGAAAATATCAGCTTGAATTGGATAAGAAGTTTGAAAGCTATAAGGCTAATCTTGACAATAAAAAGTATGTGACGAAAACAAAGTTCGATGCAGAATTTGATTTGTATAGAAAATTATCAAAAGCATACTTTGAAATGGTGAAATGTATCAACGTGATGATTCCTCAAGGCTTATCTACGGTGCCTGCAAATGAAGAACTGCGAAAAAAAGTGGATGAGGATCACTATACTGCGGCTCAAAAAGCAGTTGTTACAGCACAGGATGAACTAAATAGCAATGCAGCTTTTATTCCCGAGACCTTTTATAACCAATATGAGGCTATTCGTCAACTTTGCATTTTGCAGTTGGACGAGTTTCAGGAGCGTTGGAATGTGGGATCACTTGTGCCCCAGAAAGAGAAAGAAAAAATATCGGTGGAAGCCTATAAGAGAACAGGTGAAATAAATGGAAAGTTCAAAGAGTTAAACTGCGAACTTAGGAAATATTTAAGTGAATTAGATGTTATTGACTAATAAGAAAAAATATACATAACGATGAAAGCAATATTTCTGATATTGCCATCCAACTTCCACAGTGCTATACTAACCTCAAATCATATATAATCTTATCGGAGGTATCATCCTATGCCCAGAACCAAAGGTAGCAAGAACCGTGTTACCGCATCTGCCGACTATGATGCTCAGATCGCAAAGCTGCAGAAAGACAAGGCGATGCTCGAAGAAGGCCTTTCCAAGACTGTCGCCCACATTGAAGAGCTGAAGACCGACATCAAGTCGCTGCGTGAAAGTCTAAAGCCGCAGAAGGCGGAGATCAAGCAGACCGAGAAAGAAATCGCAAAGCTGGAGGTCAAGAAGGCAGCCGCTGAGGCGAAGGCCGCCGAAGCTGCTAAGAAGGTCGAGGCCGAAGCTGTGCTGAAGAAGCTGCTGGCATCCGGTATGACGGCAGATGAGATCCTCGAAAAGCTGAAATAAAGAATTAGAGCCGTGTGTTCTTCTCCTGAGTTGGAGGCTTGAACACACGGCTTTTACTATTATTGGAAATCCTATATAGTTTTAAGGTCGGATGTGATATAATAGAAACGGCGGTTTACCGTACTACTTGTAAAGGGCAGGTGAGTGTACAAATGCACATCATTTGTCATAGCGAGAAATTCGAGTTCAATCTGGACAAGCTTATTGAAGCTATCACAAAGGCTTCAAAAGCAACATTGAATCGGATGAACAGCAGAATCACCAAGGAAATTCAGCAATTGTTGGATTCGGGAGATAACTCGCTTGAAGACTATCCGCATTCCCAGTGGCTCTATGAAAGAATTGCAGAGTTGGAGCGGATGCGGAAGTACATCAAACTCCTAAAGAAGATGAAAAGCAATAGAGTTCCAGCAAAGTTGCGCACACTTTGGCTTTCCAGGATAAAAAACAGCAGTCGGACATTGGCGAGCACATCACTTGACCCAATGAGCATCGCACTGCCTGTTCCGCCCACGTTTGAGGCTACCTTGAGTAGTTTCGGACGTGGGAGGGATTTGGATGCCCTCGCATGCTGAGAAAAATCCAATAGAGATTGAAAACTACTATCACATTATAGACCCGAAGCGTAAGCTGTCTGAGAAAGAAAGGGCCGAAGAGGTAAACAGGATGTTAGTGAATATGCCTGCTTGTTTTCCAGAAGCACTACGATATGTGATGACACGTTTCGGATTTACGCAAGAGGCTCTGGCTTTTGAATCAAAGGTATCTGAGTCAACGATTGGTCGCTACAGAAACGGAAAGGTTAAAAGTTTTTCTGAGAAAAACGTGGTGGCAATGTGTGTTGCCATGCACCTTCCTCCGTGGCTTTCATTTGAGCTCATAGCAAAAGCGGGTTTTAGCTTGGCTGCGACCA
>ERZ1026862.377-NODE-377-length-29457-cov-17.847119_pt1 | contig 29457 bp, 26 predicted proteins | sample MGYA00380161_ERZ1026862 | MGnify/ENA primary metagenome ERZ1026862 (study PRJEB33269, sample SAMEA4719797) | human gut metagenome | biome: human-associated habitat; feature: organic feature; material: feces | place: Cameroon | collected 2013-10 ... | reverse complement strand
TATTTTAGTGATAAATAAACATCTAAAACAAGCCTTACTTTTTAAAGTGGGCTCACTAATTAGCTTTCATAGCTTTGCTTTAATCCTCTAATCGAACCGAATTCCTGCTAACGATAGAGCTATCGGAATACCAACCTATATTCCATATATACGGCTGTTACAAGTTTTAGCATACATCTATAGTTCTTTATTAAGTGTATCATTGGTATTCTTACCGATTTTATGAGATTTTGTTCTTGAGTAAGCGTAATGTGTCACCTATCAACAATACAGGACTTGTGGTTACGAACAACAACAACCAGTCTTTGAGAGAAAGGGCTTCTACACCGAACATCTCTCCAAAGATATTGGTTATAATGATTTGCCCTACGAGTATCACAAAGATGATAGTAATAAAGCCTGAACTATAGTGTCTATTGAGAGATGAAGGGTGTCTTATTACATCTAAGATGTCTTCTATCAAGCTTCTTCCTGTATGGAAATACCGTGCATTGAAGATGTTCCAGAATTGGAGCAAAACAAAGAATGTGAAGAAGATACCCAATTCATGAGGATTGCGTACATGAGTTGCTTCAGAAAAATCTGTCAGATGATTGAAATCAAAATCTTTCAACATAGCCTCGTAACTCATGTAGTCTCCATGACTCAACATCTGCCATATTCCTACAAGGATAACAAAGAAAAGAAGACCTATGCCCAATATCATCTTTGCCATGCCACAATCTATTATCTTACTGTCAGTCTTTCTTGGATAGTCATTCATCACTTTAGGATCTGCAGGCAATGATGATAATGCCATTGCTGCGAAGGTGTCCATAATCAGATTCACCCAAAGCATCTGTGTTACATTTAGTGGAGAATCCAATCCCATAAAGGCTCCATATAAAACTATAAGGCATGCTGCAACGTTGATGGTCATCTGGAAAATGATGAATCTACGGATATTTAGATACAAGGAGCGTCCCCACAATATAGCTGTGTTGATACTTGCGAATGAGTTGTCAATGATTGTAATATCACTCGCTTCTTTTGCCCTTGCAGTTCCATCACCCATAGACAGACCAACCTGCGCCCTTTTCAGGGCAGGTGCATCATTGGTGCCGTCGCCTGTTACAGCTACTACTTCGCCAAGTTCCTGCAATAAGCCGACAAGTCTTGCCTTGTCATTAGGTTTGGCACGAGATAGTATCTTGAAATCAGGATTACCAACAATTAATTTGGCCTCTTCATCTGTCATTACCTCAAACTCGGCTCCAGTGAGTGCTATAGCCTTTTCATTACTATTTACAAGTCCTGCTTGATGAGCTATCTCACCAGCTGTGATAGCATTGTCACCAGTAACCATAATTACACGCACATGGGCGTGGCTTCTGCAGATGTTTATGGCTTCTGCTACGTCGCTTCTTACTGGGTCTGATATAGCCACAATGGCTTGCAGTGTAATACCTCCTTCTCTTTTGTAAGCAAAAGCAAGTGTACGCATACCCTTAGCTTGATATTTTTTCAAAACAGAAAAAGCATCATCCTTGCTGATTTTATTAAATGTGTCACACATTCCAATCACAACTTCGGGAGCACCCTTAATAAATAGTTCGCCATCTGTAGTTGTAGTTTCCATTCTCTTTATTTCAGTTGAGAATGGCACCACTTTGGCGATATTGGTGTTATCCCTTATGCTATCATAGTCATAGCCTTTTTCCGAAATCCATTTGAGTAATGCACCTTCTGTAGGATTGCCTATGGTTTGAGCAATGCCGTGTTCGTCTGTCGAAATATTGGCGGTAGTATTGATGGCAATGCCCATTGCCAACAAATCCATATCAATGCCTTCGTTAGGGAAGCACTCTAGCACTTGCATCTTGTTCTCAGTAAGTGTACCTGTCTTATCTGTACAGATTACTGTGGCTGCTCCCATCGTCTCACAGGCATGAAGTTTACGTACAAGATTGTTCTCTTTTAACATCTTGCGCATGCTTAATGCAAGACTAACAGTTACGCTCATCGGCAGTCCTTCAGGAACGGCCACAACAATCAAAGCAACTGCAATCATTATCGAATTAAGCAGTACTTCAAAAAAGCTAATCCATTCGAAGCCACCAACACTTCCAATAGTAAGGTAATAGTAAATCATTCTGCCTGCCACAATCAAGCCTGCAATGACAAAGCTTGCATATGAAATAAATTTGCCTAATTCATCAAGTTGCTTATTAAGAGGAGTTTTGATTTCATTGTCTTCGTTAGCCTGTAATACACCCTTGCCTTCTTCTGTTTCAAGTCCAATTTTTTGAACTTGCATCACAGCTTCTCCTTCAATGACAGTAGAACTGCGAAGTAGCATGTTGGCAGGATAAGCAACTTCTTTGTCACCAGTCTCTCCTTCTACGTTCTTGGAAGCATATAATTCACCTGTAAAGTTTGATTCGTCGACTCGAAGATCGTTTGCCGTAAGGAGAATGCCATCTGCAGGAATTTCATCACCGCTTTCCAGTTTTACAATATCGCCAACAACGACATCGTGTTTGGGTATATATATGGTTTGTATCTTTCCTGCAACTCTTCTTACAACCTTAACCTTGCGCTTATTCTTGACTTGGTTAAGCACTTCGAATTCCTTAGCAGCTTTTACCTCGAACCAAAAGCCAACTCCTGTGGCCAACAATAACGCAACAAGCACACCACAAGGCTCTATATAAGAACTATATGATGAACCTTGATAGAAAACTTCGTATGTTGATACAACTATAGAGAAGAAGAATACAACCAACAGAACTATAATCAAAGGATCTTTGAATTTTTCCAAAAATCCTTTCCATAAAGGTTCTTTTTCTGGTGGTGGTATGATATTACCTTCTTTTCCATCTATTACTTTTTCAGAATTGTTGTCTAAACATAGTTCTTTATATGTATATCTCTTTTCCATAATAATATTTCATTATGGTGCAAAGTTCTAAATATCCTTTCTGTTTAATATAAAAAAACAACGTTGCAGGCAAAAATGAGTATTTGCACTCTTTTTCATCTGCAACGTTTCTCTGAATTTTGTTTCAATATTTACCCTTCGCCCTTTAGTCTCGCCTTGACATATATATGGTAATATAGTAAATCAAGGTCGCCAAACTGGACAAAGCTGCTACAATATATGTGTATGCAGCTGATTTCAATGCATCTATTGCCATTGGCTGTTCGGAATAATTCGTTATACCAGCACTTTGAAGCCATTTCGTAGCTCTTCTTGATGCATCAATCTCTACAGGCAAGGTTACAAAACTGAACAATGTGCTCATAGCAAACATAATGATGCCTATCAGTAATAACGGTGGGAATACTTTAACCAAGAGAATTCCTCCTAGAAGTATCCATGTCACTATGTTGCTGGAGAACTGTACAATAGGAACCAAGGCCGACCGCAACCTTAGAAATGAGTAAGCTCTTGCGTGTTGTACGGCATGACCACATTCGTGAGCTGCAACAGCAGCAGATGCAACAGAGTTGGAGTAGAAAACTTTGTGTGATAGATTCACTGTCTTGTCCATAGGATTATAGTGGTCACTAAGCCACCCTTCATGCGGTTGAACCTTTACATCGTATATGCCATTGTCACGGAGCATTTTCTCAGCGACTTCAGCTCCTGTCATTCCTAAAGAAATTGGCACTTTAGAATACTTTTCAAACTTTCTCTTCAGATTGGATTGCACAAGATAACTTACCAGTGCAATTACAATGAATAATATCAAATACATAGTTATTTGTTTACAAATGAATATGTCTCAGCGCATAAGCCGCATATCTAATATATTGTGGCGCATGATCCTTTACATAGTCAATGGCATCGCCACCCCAGTCCTGCAATGTGTCAACAACCGGCTCGGCTACATCACCAATCATTTCAATTACTTCATTCATAGCTTACTATAATACTATAATAAGTTTGAGAGAATGTCTATTTTTATCTATTATTACTTACTTCTTGTTTTCTGGCTTTGGAAGTTTTTTGTTTATCCAGTCTGCAATCTCACAAAGGGCTTTAGGCCCTGTGCTTGAAAGCAAACTTGCCACTAATACGCATGTAACTGGTCCCATGATATTCAAATTTAATCCTCAAATAATTTACTAATACCCCAACCGATACCTGCACCAATAGCACCACCAATGATAACGGCTCCCACAAAAGGTGCTGCTGCTACAGCAAGGCCACCTACGGCTGTACCGACAGCACTTGCGCCAGAAGCAACTGCACCAATACCTGATGCTACAGAAGAACCTGCTGAAGCTACTGCAGCTCCTGCCGATCCTAATCCTATAGTTGAGAGAGCATTGCCAATACCAGATGAGGCTGAATTGACAGAGTTCGAAAATGCATTAACAGCATTATTACTTGCACTTGAAATTGAACTGCCTATGGAATTTGCACCCATTGCAGACAATGCGGCACCTGAACTTGCACCTACTGTTGCACCTGCAGTTCCTACTATTGCGTTGTAGCCTATGCTACCAGGTTTTGGAGGTCTCATATTTTTACTTTTTTAGTTTTTGACGTTGTTCTTTATAATAGAGTTTAGTTAATTGACAAATTTATCAAGCCTTGTACTCTGATAGTGAAAGTTTCTCTAACTCTTGACGATAAGCTTGAGCTTTGCAAGCGTGGTCTTTTGCTTTTTCTATATCGCCATTTGTTGTAGCTTTAAGTGACATATAGGTGTGATATTCCTGCATGTCTTTGTATTCGCTTTTCTTTTTATTGTTTTCTACCATTTTTTTGAGTGTAAATATTGTTGTTTTATTAATCTCTGATGCAAAGTTAATGATTATCTCTCGCACCAACTTTATAAAACAACATTGCAGGCGGTAATGAGTATTTAACCTCTTTACCGCCTGCAACGTTGCTTATTATATTAGATTCTCCCAAAAGTTGGATTTCCAGTAATCGGAGTCAACCATTTTAACTTCCCTTTCCTTTCCTTTTGGTCCTTCAATTACATATACTAAATCTGGTGGAATCGGAACATTGTAATATACTGTCTTTTCAGATAGAACCTTGTCGGGAATAAATAAATCTATGTTTGTCACGATGCTGTCATGTGCTTTCAACGCCTTCTTAATGCGTGATACATGGGTTTTATCGCGATAATCAGAACTATAATTCCCCTTGCTAATCATTCTGTATATAGCGTTATACTTTTCCAATATTTGTTTCTTGGTCTCATTTCTTGTCGGAAAGTCTGTCCAATCGAGGTTTTTCTCCAACAATGACGTATATACCATTAATATATATAATGTGTATGGCTGTGGTGTCAAGTCAACAACCAAGTCTTTCTCATATTCACTCGCATTGTCAGGCTCTGCGTCTATCGGACGAAGCACGACAGGCTTTGCTCTGTTCTTAAGATTGATTACGAGCTTGTAGTTCTCTCGCTCTTTGCCGTATGCGATTAAATCGAATAGTGAACGATGGAAGCCATAATAGAGAAACTTCTTCCGCAGAGGTTGATTCTCTATGATAAGTTTTCCGCTGACCATTTTGCGGTATGAGTCCATCAAGTCTACAACACTATCCAGTATCGTTCTCTTTTCATTATATGATGAGACTTCATCAACACTTATTGGAACAAGCAAGAAATTAGAGAACAAATTTCGCTCCATATCATCTACGCCACTCTTATCAGCCACAGCCGATTCGCCAATCTTAAAGAGAAATGCAGGTTTTGAACTGAGCATATTTATGCCCATCTTCTTGAACAATAGTTCATAACTGAACCGTGATGTGGTCATTGAGCACAAGTCTTGTTGAATCTTCTCAACCTTGTGCTCTTGAAGAGTTGGTATCATGTATTTGATAACCTTCTGAAGGTACTCTCCTCGTATTTGCTTATAGTCATCTACAATTTGGGGGATATATACAAAGTTGAAGCCTGCCAAGCGGAACTCGTTACTTATGGCACGATAATGTCGGTGAATGTATGTGTCAGTTTCTGTGTTATCCTCGTTTTCGATATACAGCACCTTCATATTTTCAATAAAACTACTTCCTGATGGAATAGAAAATACTTGTCCTTTTCCTTCAAGTGCATATCTCACAGCCATAATTTGCAATGCCTCTAACGGAACACATGATCCATCAGAAAGTGACATTTCATACAGCTTTTCCTTAATGTATTTCTTTTTTTCTTCGTCACGGATGGTTTGAAGTATACTTATAGCTTCTGCAAAAGTCTTTGTCTTGGCTTCCGAAAGCATACTTATAGTAATATTAAAGTCTTTTTCATTCTTTATTTTGTCGAACGACTCCATCTCATCCTCTTCAACTATAAAGTCAGCTTCTATTAAGTCTGACAGTATACGAGCTAAAGCTATTCTTTGTATTCTTTCTAACATAATAAACAGGTGTATTTTTTTAGTTTTTGAGGAATTTGTTCATATCTATAACACCATTGTCTAATACGATTCGGAATCCAAGATCGTTGTCTTCGTCATCATCTATCCAATAGTTTTTATATATATTAGTACATTCGTTATCTTTGAACAGCCAACTTCCTCCTTTGAAAACATGCGCTGAGTAAGATTGGTCGGAACAAACAGGATTTGTAATATAACCATTTGTCTGGTATTCCATACCATAGCAACTGTCTGTGTTTCCCTTTATACAATCTCTAAGGAAATCTATTTTGTAATAATCAAGGCACCATTCCCATACATTTCCAGACATATCGTATAATCCAAGTTCATTGGCAGCCTTTTGCCCTACATACTGAGTGGTTGAATCATTAGTCCATGCAACATCTTCAGATTTATCACTACCGCTAAAGCGATTGTATTTTTTATGGTTGGCCATTATTTTGCACGCCTCATCCCACATGTCTTTTACCGAGGTGTATTTTTGTTTGTTATCAAAAACAAGTGATAGTTTTTCGGATAATCCGTTTGTATTTCCACCCTTTGCGGCATATTCCCACTCTGCTTCTGTTGGCAGTCTGAATCTCTTTCCGGATATTATATACAGTTCATTAAAGAAAACGTTAACAATCTCACACCAACTAACATTTGTCTGAGGCAATGTGTTTCCTTTGTGATCGGATTTGTTATTCTTTAGGTTCGATTTCATGACAGCGTTCCATAGTCCTTGTGTAACAGGAATAGCCGAGATTTCAAAATCAGAAACTTTTACGAACGGAAACGAATCTATACCATCATAAATGTGGGATAGTTCTTGTATGGTTTCCGCATTTTCAGTCCCCATTACAAAGAATCCGCCATTTACATGTTTGATGTTCTTATCCAACCATTCATTGACAAAATTCTTTCTTTGTTCCTCAACCTGTATGGTGTTGTTATCATCATTTGCAATATTCTCGATATTACAATTTTCTTCATATTTCCATATCACTCTAAATCCTATATCATTTGACGATAGTTTAGAATTCCAGAATGTTTTCCAATAGTCTTTATTTAGATTGCATTCTGTTGATTTAAAGCGCCAGCTTCCTCCGCAAAAATAGAAACATGACTCTTGTCCTTCAATGTCTGTTCTTGTCCATTCCCACACATTTCCCAACATGTCATACAGTCCTAATTTGTTTTGCTGTTTGTCTTTTAACGCCATAACTGGAATACGCCCTTTGCTGTCTCCATAATGTAGATATTCCTTCCAAGCATTTTCTCTTGATTTATCATCAACATCTGGAAGATATTCTTTTGTGGATTTTTTTGCTGCATATTCCCATTCTTTCAGTGAAGGCAAGGTGAAGTATAAGCCCGTTTTTTTGCGCAAGATGGTTAGGAAGTCTTCTATTTCATCTTTACTTTTGCTTACCACAGGCAATTGGGCGTTAATTCCTTTCTCTTGCACTTGACCAAGATTCATGACCACGTTCCATTGATATTCTGTAATAGGAGCTTCTCCCATCCAGAATGAATGGCCTATACTGTCTTTATCTTCTTTTACATAACGCAATGTTTTGAATATCTTGGTTAATTCACTGTCTCTCCCCGATGTACTTAACAATGTCTCAAGATTCATTCTTTCACAATGCCTTAATAAGGCTGGAAGATAGTATATTACATTTTCATCATTTGGCAACAGATTAGGATCTACAGTCTTTAATTTTTCGTATGAGCAGATGTCTAAATGAGCTCTATTCTTTTCTATTAAGCGTCTCTTTTCTCTTCTTCTGTCTTTTTCTGTCAATGTGGAATTGGTAAAATAGTTCCAATCCTTTAATGTCACACCTTCTTCTCTTGTTTCATGTTTGTCGACCGGTCTGAAGCTCATAATCAACCGTTCGGTAAGCCAACGGTTATGTTCTGCTTCAGCCATTCTCTTTAAGAGTATGCCATCTTTATTGATAACCTTACTTATTTCGTTCGGATATCCATGATAGTCTTTTCCCATAATTGACCTTAGCTTCGTTGGAATACTTTCGGCTAAATCTATATTAGCATACTTCTGAACGATGCCCAATTCATCCCACAATTCATCAATTGTTATTTTGAGTCCTTGCGTTTCATTTATCAAATCTTTAAGTATTACTTCTCGTTTTTTGTGGCCTTTTGATGCAATGAACCCATATAGGAAATGTTCCAGTTTTGCCATTGTATTGTCAAACGATTCTCCCATGTAACAACCTTCTATCATTCCGAATGGATACATGTTTTTATACCTTTTCCATTCCAACTCGCCATTTGCAACCTTGTTTATAAGGTCAAAGCTACTTTTCTGATATACAAGAACCTGATGTCCTTTACGGAATATAGTTCCTGGAAGGTAAAGAGCTGTTGCTATAGCCTGTTGCGGATGATTCAGACATATGGCTATTGTAACAATTTTATTTGGGTTGATTGTGAGACTTATAAGGTAGTCTTTTATTTTATCCTCTGCCACATTACCCTGAATGAACTCCCATTGCAAGTCCATAAAATTCTCTCCCAAATGGGCGTATCTACTACCTTTCTCCATTGGGTCTGTGAATGGAATATCTTCTATGGGTTTTCCTTCATTTTGCAAGTCGTCCTTTTGACAGACTACATATTTGTATCTGCACAAGTTGAAGAGCGAAGCGAATCTACCTCTAAGGTAATCACCTTCGGTTTTGGCATTGTCATCTATAAATGTAATGGTAGTTCTGAGCTTTTTGTCCCTTATAAAGTTTGGGTAGTGAGCAAGTAAAGCTGTTTGCATGCCAAAGGCGGTACCCATTTGGTTCATGCCAACAATAACTATATGTACAGTCTTTTCACTGTCGTAGTTTACACCGTTATTTCCGTCTATAGGCAAATATCTCTGTACCTTTACCTTTCCTTTTTCACCATCAGGATAAATTGCAAAATTATCTACCAACACTTTCTTTGACCATAACTCATGAATATTGAATGGTATGAATTCAATGTCTTTGTCCAAACGTCGATATATATGGGTAGCTTTAAATGCTGTGAACGTACTTTGATATTCAAAGTTCACATGGCATTTAATTTTGTTCTCATTGTTAAGTTTTCCTTTACGATATATCTTAACATCTTCCTTACTCATATACTTAGAAATATTCTCTAAGCAGTCAATATTGTAAGCATCGTGGTCTTCTTCATTTTTAGCCGTAGCATCTTCGCCTAATATGTATATTTCTTTTGCTTTCTCTAAATGCAAAGACTCAATGTCTTCTATTGAGGTACGCTCAGCATAATAGAAAACTATTTTTTCCTCTTCCTTTCTATCTAAACTCAAGTCAAGTCTCATTCGCATCTTTTCAACATCCTGACGCGTTTGTATAAGTACATAATCAACATCAGAGCGTTTAAGTGACAACTTTACTATATTCGCAGTTTGTTCGTTACAACCAATTATTACAACATAATTGTTGAACATCCAGTCGTATCGCAACAGACCTTTTTTCCATCGTTCTGTTACTCTATTGATAAAACTTATGAATGAAGATACAGCAAATCCTGATAAACAAAATATGCCCAATGCGGCACAAATCAAAGCTAAAGTGGTACCTTCTCCGTCAACAGCTGCAGGCATATTTCCTGGATCTGTGTATTGAGACAAAATGGCCCAAAAGGAATTATGATGGACAACTGTATCTTCTACAGTTTTTGCAACAATACTATCATTTTCTACGATTCTACCAGTTATTTGATTGTTATCCAGGTCATAATTGCCTAAAAGAATATTGGGCACATTTTCGCTACCATGTATTAGACAAGCGACCCCCCATATGATTAATGGTACTATAGTTGCTACAAAAATAGCAAATATAATCATACCCAATCCTGTATGACCAAACAACCATCTATCTCGTTCTACAGGTTTTCTTAATGCCCAAATTTTTTTTGGCAATAGAAATACCCATCTCATTATAGGAGATTTACTTTGCATATCTCAATCTTTTATACTTGTGACCAAAATATTCCATTTCTCCATACTGTTCAAATCCAATAGATTTGTAATAGGCTTCAAGTCTTGGTTTATGGACATCAACTAAGAGGGTGGAGTACATACATCCCAAATTTTTCCCTTTTTCTACTGCATACATCAGAAGCATTTTGCCTATGCTATAACCTCTATATTCTGGTAGAATAGCCATGGAGTCAAGATAGAATTCACCATCTATAGTCTCTGCTTCTATAGTCTTTAAATATTCAGAATCCATATCATCCCACAACTGAAGCCACGACTTGTTCCTCAGTTCTTTATATCGGCTACCCTCGTATGCTATCAAGCAACCAACAGTCATTCCGTCGACAGTTGCAACTATTGAATTACGCCATGAGTAGATGGAGTCATCCTTTGAACACGACATGATAAATTTTTCCATCTCGTCGGTTTCCATATCCAAGGCCGTTAGGACAGTCCAAGCAACTATCTCAACATCTTCTTTCTTCGCGTCTCTTATTTCGATGTTCATTCAATATCCCCCTTGATAAATAGTGTCAGTCGATAACAACATCATCATCATCGTTCCAAATGGGTTTCTGAGGCTTCTGAGAGGGCTGGTTATAGTAACCGCTATCACCAATGGGCTTGTAGCCTTGCGGCTGTTGCTCAACATTAACTGGTTGGGAGGTATAGCCACCGATTTGATTGCCGTTATTTTCTGGAATATCAGCAGTTTCAGCCTGTGTCGCAGTTCCAAACCAATTTGAGAGGATATTGTTCACCTGATGCTCAATTTCAGGAGTTACAGACGATTTTACTCTGTTGTAGGCAAATGCCAAGGTAACGCCGTTGTCTAGGAATCCGAGGAATCCATACTTGTCGCGAGGAAGTGCATCTTCCGGCAGAAGCTGATAGCCGAGGGCTGCCACGATAAGCGTTTTGTCTATCATACTTGTATTGGGACTCTTCAATACGTAGAAGAGTTCCAGCATGGTACGTGTCACTTCAATGCCAACTTTAGCGGCATTCTCTTGGATGGCATTCCAGATATTCTCTGCGCCACCGAACATTTTTAATATCTCGTCCATGTTGCTATTTCAATTTATTTACATCATCAATTGTAATAATCATCAAGTCATCATTAGAGATGTTAGTTAGCCTTGCTAATCTATCAGCCTGATACTGCACAATTTTCTCAAAGGTATTTCGGATGAAACGGGCATTGCCGAAGTTCTCGTCCTTCGTCATCACCTTTGTGCGTATATACTCGCTTATCCACTCAAAGGCATCGCGCTTTATCTTATAGTGCGACTTCTTCAAATGGCTGCGAAGAATCTGCACCAGTTCATCTGCGTTGTAGTCTTCAAACTGAATGTATCTGTTGAAACGCGACTGCAGACCAGGGTTGCTGTCAATGAACTCCTTTATCTCGTTAGTGTAACCGGCAAGAATTACCACCAAGCGATCTCTGTTATCCTCCATGCGCTTGAGCAAAGTGGCAATGGCCTCTGCTCCGTAATCACTTCCTTCTCCAACAAGAGTGTAAGCTTCGTCAATGAAGAGTACACCATCCATAGCTTCATCAATCTTAGCATTAGTCTTGGGGGCTGTCTGTCCCACATACTCAGCCACAAGACCAGAACGGTCGGTCTCTATGAGATGCCCCTTCTTTAATATGCCAATCTCTTTATAGATACCTGCAACGATGCGGGCAACAGTCGTCTTACCTGTGCCCGGATTGCCCGTAAATACCATGTGGTAACTCATATTGGTATTCGGCAGTCCTTTCTCGGCACGCATCTTTTGTATCTTGATCAGATTACGAAGAGACTCCAGTTCTTGCTTAACAGAGTCAAGACCTATCAGCTCATTCAATTCGGCCATATAATCATGATCGTCCGCAACTTGAACATTATCAGGTTGGGTATCCTGCCTATCTCGATGTTGCCCGTTAGGATTGAACGGCTGACTCAACATTTCGTCCAGCAAATCACGTGCATAGAGACAGCCGCATTGAGCGGCATTTCTCAGCCACCCAATCGCATTCTCTCTATTCGCCTGTATATATTTACCTTCGAGGAACAACTGACCGACGAGTGCCTGTGCAGTCACATCGCCCTGTCGTGCTCTATCGAATAACTGTTCTATCGCTTCCCTTGTCATGATAGTGGCTCCTTTATTATGCTAAGTTTTGGAACTAATTTGAGAATCTATGATTTCCCTAACAAGTATATCCCCATCTTTGTCTTTTATAATGAATATTCTACTTATTTTGAAACTCGTATCTGCTAAATACGTTTCTAGTTCTTTTATGCCTGTCACCAGGCTGCGCTCTACTCCCGTTCTTGAAAGAGTGTCTATAACGACTTTTTCTTTCTTATCAAATAGATAACTGACAACCATTCTCCTTCTCAAATATTTTTCTTCGACATATTTAATCCAATTCTTAATGTATATAAGTAATCGCCATCCTGATTTATCAATTAGTAAGACATCATAATTAACAGGAGTATTAAGCTCTACCAGTCGGTTGTGGTTATTGACAACACTCATGTTTTTTAGCCCCATGAAGGTCTTGTTACTAAAACTAAGTTCAAATACCCTTACATTGGCTATATCATCAGATACTAACTGATAGAATACATACCACCCCATTATCATAAAGGCAGCAACTAAGAACAACAACATAGGATTTTGTGTTATTGACGCAAGGATAAGCAGCAAGAAAGCACCTATGCTAAATAGAATCGCTCTTATTCTAATTTTCATTAGTCTATTGTATGTATCATATTTTGACAACTCCCTTAGAAATGGTAATTTGTCATAATATGAAGGCGATGTACTTTCGCATAGAAAATGCAGCGTCAAATCTTCACTTTGGTCATATGACATAAATCTCTTCATAGAAGAGTATGATTTGCATTTAGATAATTTATCCATGGCCTATAACGTTTTAGCTTCGTCCTCAACTTGTTTCTTAATATGCTCAGCTTTATCTACTTCATCATCTATGCGTTTTTTTTCAGAATCGATGTTCTCCACATAAGTTTCTATTTGGCCATTGGATTCTTTCATAACCTTATATATAGAACCTTTGTACTCTGTATAAATTTTATTGTACCATAAGACCTGAAGTGATTTAAGAACTGCGATAGACCTTACAACAGAAGAAAGACAGATTTCATTCATTAATGACCAATTATACATATAGTCTTCCTCCATATTATTACTAATATATTTTTGGGATGACAATAACAAGCCTAAGCTCTCTTGGGGATACATTTGAATCTGTTGGTTTGATGGGAGATATTGCTCTAGGATTTGTGCATGCTTTCTTTGTGTATCATCGCCATTCTTTAAGTCGCATATTAATTGTACTATATAATCTCTAAAGATAATAGTGGTCGCAAATAACATTGTATTCTCGGAATAACTTTGGAAAGGGTCATCTTCCTTGATACTTTGGAAAGCAAGATTCGCTCTATGCGCAATAGCTGATATGTTTGCTGTTGTTTCTTCTTGGTATCGTTGGATATTTTCTTGAGCTAACTTTGCAGTGTCTTGAATGACTCGTATCTGATTCGTTAATTCACCTTGGAGACGCTTTAGTTCCGCTGTATTAATTGAATGTGCCCCTTTCTTTCCTAGCCATCCACCAATCATAGCACCTATCATGGTACCAACGCCCGGAAACACCAATGTTCCCAATGCACTACCAAGATAAGCTCCACCTGCAGTCATTCCAATTTTGGTTGCCGACTTTCCAAATGCACTTTCCATATTAATATCATCATCACTGAAGTATTTAGAACCTAGTTTAAAGGTTTCAATAGCGGTGGTAATTAAAGGGAAGTGGGCATCACAATTAAAATCAGGATTCCAAATATCTATATCTACGTCAGTAGGCATAGATGATGCGATATCATCGATGTGTTCAGAAAAATGTTCTGCAAAATTATGATTGATTTCGTCTAGTTTATCAGAATCAAAGAAGGTTTCTACGCTCCCCTTCCCCGTATCAGATGCTAAATGTTTGAGTACAGTTCCCAACTTATCATACTCTCCATGTGCATGTGATAAATCAAATCTAAATTTTGCCCCATGGAAATCTGAGTATATGCAGTGCTTAATGTTGTCTAGTAATGTATAGGTGGTTTCTTGATCATGGTGTGACAAATAATCAGCAAATGATTCTTTGCTACCCAGAAGGATATCCTTTAAATCAACAACATAATCTACTCCATCCTTAGCTAATCCTTGTAAATTATCAATGATTTTATCGCCAAAGTCATATAAACCACTTTTGTCCGCAATCGCTAGCGCAAATTGTTCAAGTGAAGCCAACGATGCATGAGATTTTGGCATATCTGACAATTCCTTCAAGTAGTCAACAAATGGAGTTTTATTTGTCTCTGAAGGTTCTTGAGGCACAGGAATACTCAACCCTCTAAGCTCTTCCATTTGCATATGATGCAGAGAAACAATTTCAGAATATGATTGCGTGGCCTCAAACACACATTTTGTCTCAGCAGAAAGGTCCTGTTTTTCAAATATAGGGACTTTTACATCTTCTTGCACATGGACCTTTTCAAATAAGAATCCACTGATTATCAGATAATTCATCAACAAGTAAGCTAACACAATAATGGTTGCGCACAGTTTTATCCAAAAAGGGCTGCTCTGTATCCTGTCGAAGTTAATAATATGGTATCCAAAAACAGCAATAGATAATACAGAATATTGTATAGCTAACAGATAAAACGCCCCTCTGGATATTTCATATCCGATTTTCTTCTCTATATCAAATAGATTCTTTGGAATTTGATCTAGAATAAATAACGTTATGGGCGTAAACCATATTAGTAAAAGACTAATTGTTAACGCCATACGATTCATATATGCTCCAATACAAACAAATGGCAGCAAACAGATAATTAGCAGCCATCCTTTATTGATTCTATCTACTATTGCGTTTTCAAACATACTTCTTCAAAAGGTCAAGTCTTGCTTCACGTATAAGTTGATACCAACCCACGATGTTTTTTCGTTCCAGTATTTTTTTGAATGCGACACCATACATCGGATCGACATTGTCTCTTTCGTTTTTAAGTTTAAAGCGACACAATCTCATGATTTCTACAGCTTGTTCTCTTTTATCTAAGCTTGTAGAATGTTCATAAAGATATTTTGCCTCTTCATATCGTTTCTTCATGACAATGTATATGCCTAGCTGTGCAAATCCTTCTGTACGAGTCCTTCTATTTATGTCGTCATCATATCCGTTGCTGTCCGCTATATTCTGCTGCAATTGCCATCCGTGAATTAGCTCATGGGCTAAAATGCCTTCAAAAATGATATAGTGTAGGTGTGACAGAACATACACATTCTGCTTGAAGCCTGTTCGCCCATTTTGGTCCCATACCTGAGAATATCCCGTATGTAATCCTACCGCATCGACTTCAGAATACAGTTTCTGCATTTGTTCCTTGCTAATTATTTCAATCTTTATGTGGTCTCTTTGAATATCATTAAAGCCCTTATCGTACAATAACTTATAAACGAACTCAATATGAGATTGCATATTGCTTGGAGACACCTCCTGTCTCAAACAATTACTGCAGACATATCTGTCATGTTCTACCTGTCTTCCATCTCTATCAACAAAGCCTAAGCAGCTGCAACAACAATTTATGTATTCGTAATGCTCTAAACACACTTTATTATCATTCCAATCTCTATAGTATTTATAGCTAATCGGTTTGCCACAATGTATGCAAATGTCCTTGTTCATATTCCGCATTTCTTTAGCGAATTACACCAAACGGAGATAGATGGGATGTCATCCAGACATTTTGTAAAGGAACAATCAAGAAGTTTCTTAATCGTTGCGGGCAACTTGTCAAAATTTGCATGCAGATTAAATTCTGGAATAACCTTCAAGAACTTACCTTTATCGCCTCTGAGATACAGATTTGCCTTTATCATAGATGACAATTTCTGGTATTGCTCTTTATCATATGGTGGCAGATTAATTACATTACCATAGGGGTGTGTACCTGTTAATATCATGTATGCAGAAACAGCGAAAGAAAATGCATCAAAGTTTCTTGGCATATCAAAGAGTAACGCCTTATTTTTATGAACATCTGTGTGACAGAATTCGGGACTGTGAGCAGTCCCTATATACGTGTGCCCACAATGCGTGTACTGCATCGAATCTATATCAACAACAGATACTTTGCCATCCGCCGTACATAATATGTTTGAAGGCTTCACATCTCCTATAACAACATTTGCTGTCTCATGAAGTTCAGCAATTGTTTTTGCCCAGCTATACAAAAGTCTAAATCTATTTTGAAGGCCAAAGTCGGAATGCAGTTCATATTTGTCATGCCATTCTATTTCATTTGGAAATCGGTTAGCTATTGTGTCATTCACATAATATGTACTCAGAATCTCCAAATTCCTACTTCCACTAAAGGCCTCTTGCATTGCAAAACCATAAAACTCATATGTACGATTATCATACACCAATCCGATAGGCCAGCAAAAACGTACATTGGGATCTGCTGACTGAACGGGATTGTTGAACATACAGCGGACTTTAGCCTTATTTCTTGCTGCCTTATGAGTAGAATGATACAGTTTTAAGATAAAGGTGGAAATCTTTTCTTCCTCCTTATGCTCAAAACGATATATGACACCTTCACCTCCACGTGCAATAGGGTCTTCGACAATCTTATGTCGTAGGATTGTTTTGTCCTTCAGTAGGACACATATGCTTTTCCCTTTGTAATCCATAATTGCAAATTAGCATTGTTCTGTCATCTTGCTCAGTTACACAAGCATCATTGGCAGAATTTAGTAAAGAACTGTATTTTTCCAGCTTTTCTTCCCCTGTTAGGTAGTCCAATTTCTCAAACAGAGGATTCAAAAAACTTTCAAAAGGCTCATTTCTGTCTAGATATTGACCTTTTTCTTCATTATATGCAACACATTTCCATGAGAAATTTTCGCATCCATCAGTCATGAGAACAACCTTTGCAGGGATGGAATTGACGACTCTAGTCTCGGGGATATGTACACCACTCATTTTTGCAGCCGGTATCCTTGGTTTATCCCATCTGTTCATCAGGAACACGGTAGAGTTAGCCTCTTCACCTTTATGTGGGATAATCAAGCTGTGCCAAATTCCATCATTGTCTTGAAATCCCATTCGACCGTCACCGATATGACCGACTAGCATCCCATTGGGAGACACTATCAGTACTTGAATCGTTGCATTAAAATCTTTTGAGGAAACAGGCTCGTCAAGAGTTTCAATTTGCTCTTCTATCATACCCTTTATCCCTCTACAGATATTAGAGAATTCTATATACCAGTCTATGTCCGAAGGCAAATCCTGCTGTAATTTCCATTGTGATTTTTCTAATAGTTTCCTGATGGCTCTAACCATTAGGTTGCAAGTCATACGTGAACCTCGATGAGATTTCCTTGCCGAGCCTGCACCATCACTAATAATGAATACGTTCCAACCATCTCCAAGGTCTTCGTATATATGAAAATCTTGACAAGGAGTTTCTTTTTCCTTATGAGAACGCCCCAGAAGACTGATTCCTAAAACCCATTTCGACGAACTTTCAACTTGGGTCTTTAGTGATACTGTTGGGACTTCTGTTTGGTTGACAGGTTCCTCTTCCTGGTTGTATTCTATGACCTCTTGCTGAAAATTACACTCCAAAGACTCTTCTTCCAGGCCTGTGATTTTCTCTTGACTACAATCATGGAGTTCATTAGTGTTATCTTTTACATGTAAACCGTCCATAGCTTATGTCATTATAAGAACCCATCTTCTGCATCCATTGCCCTATCGAAATCATCATCAGATTTGAATACCTTATCGGTACTTTGTGCTAACCATTCAAAGAATTTTGAAAATGAGAATCCTTCCAATTTGGTGGCATTGCCTCCAGATAGTCTATTAAGGAGGGATATATTAATTTGATTCCCGACACCGACAGCTGTCATAAACAAATGTTTATTGGCTAAAGCAACTCTAATTTTCTTGCTTATTCTTTCCATCTGTTCTTTGCTTGAGGTCGGATTCCCATCTGTCACAAGCACAAGCCAAGGGCGATAGTATTTTTGTCCTGTACTCAACAACATCTTCTTGTGAGTCTCTATCTCTTCCATTGCAAAATCAATAGCCCTCGCTGTATCGGTCGTAGATCCTCTAGACTTTAATACAGGAGGCATTGTACTTTTACTAAGCAGCATATAAGGCTGGATTCTGTGAGGAGACTGATCAAAAGAAATTACTTCTACAAAGAGTTGGTCTTTGGTAGAAGGTGCAATTCCATTTTTAGCATTGACTATATCATCATACAATTTCCTTACGGCTTCATTCAGAAGGCCAAGTTTATTGTCCTTCATCATGGAGCCAGATACATCCAACAGAAGCACGCAGAGGCACTTCTGTTGGTAATTATCTGGTGCTTGTCCGAAATGTGGCATAACAACTATTTTTTATTATTTATATTGTCGTCACCATCATCTTCAGGGCATTCATGTTCATCCTCATCAATTGGAGCTTCTTCATCATCGTCATTTGAATCAGAAGTGTTTTGCGACGAATTTTCATCTTCTGACTGAGGATTCTCATCTTCTGAATCGTCATTGCTATCTTCGGAAGTATTGTCCTCAGAATCATCCTCCGACGTATCTTGCGTGTATTCATACGAAGATGTGGTATCAGACTCATCGCCATCCACATGTACACGTTCCTCTTCCGAATCTATATCTTCATCATCAAATGGTTCCTGACCTTTATTTTCGTCGTCTACCTCATCACATATAATGCAATCGTGCTGGGTCTTATACCATCTGCGGTACGAGGCTAATACAAGTTTTTTCTTCATATCAAGAACTTCCTCGAATACCTCATTGTTTACAGACTTTATCTTTTCCTGCTCATCTGTAGGATCTTTACGATCCAAAATGATTACAGGAGCAGTTGGGCGATCCTGTTCTTTGTAGAATAGCCACCTAAAGAAGCTGAATGGCCATATTCTCCACCACCATCCTGTATCCTTTTGCCCCTTAATTTCATCTTTAAATTCTTTTTCTGTTTTAAAGACGTATGAATCTCCTGCCATCTTCTCATAAATATCGCCCATGATAAATGGCGCAACACGTTTCAGTTCGCCCTCATCGAGTTTCTTCAGCATTTTGGATAGGCTAAGTCTTATCTTATCCTGAGCCAACAACTTCTCTTGGTGCAAGTAATTGTCATACTTGCCATCTGCAAGCATCATCTTGTAGAGAACCGGAGAAATGTCGATAAGGATAAACAGAAGCATTATAAGACCTATAGCTGAGAAAAAGAGGTAGTACCACATTCGATGTAAAGTTATGTAGTCTAGCCATGTATCAGTTTCTCCTTGGTATGGTGTATAACCTTCCATGGCTATCTCATGTAACGCTTCTAACCGTGTCTTTAGGCCTATTCTAGAAAGAAATACACTATCAGCTTCCGCAATTTGACCGTCATACAAAGACTCCAACGCTTCTAGTTCCTGACATTTGAGAGTGATTAGATTATTAAATTGGGTAGTATCCGCACTATATTTATCTATAAGTGAGTTCAGGCTATCAATCGCATGATCATATGGCTTTGCGGCATTGGCTTGCCTTTCTTGCAAATTTGCACTGGCAGCTAATGAAGCTTTGCCTCGCTCATTATTGCGTCTATAATTAAACTCATCATCGCTTTCCCCCCTTTTTCTTGTAACAGAGACACTGGTATTTTGTGGCTTTTCTTTATTAATTGCAATTGCCTTTTCTCGCTCTTTTTGTTCAACCTGCTTTAACAAATTTGGAATTTTTGCTTGGTTTTGAAATACCATTACCTTTTCATTCTGCAGTGAGTCTATAAAATCTTTTATCAGGGCCGTTTCAGTTTTTTTCTTGTTTTCTAGCCCCTCTTTGTTTTGCTCCCTTAATTCAACATGAATTTTATTCTCTATCTCATGATCAAAGATCATCAATTCAAGAGGTGCGGAAATAACGATTCCCAGAAATATTGCGATTACAATACGTGGTAGTCCACAAATAAACTCCTGTTTACTTATCGTAACCTTACCGTCAGAATACATTGTGTTAGTAATGAAGCGATCTAAACAGAAAATCATTGCCGCCCACATTATTGCAAAAGCTGCTGCTCCAATAGTCTCACTATTATTGAAATTATCCATAGGGGCTTTCAACACGAGACGCATTGCTATGAAGCTAGAGAACCATGCCATAAGTGCGGTGAAGAAAATAACGGTACCAACACCGGCATACTTTGCATGGTCGGAAGGACACATGGTAAGCAAGTCTCTATCTACTCCTGCACACCACCATGTAAACTTTTTGAACCATCCAACCCTATTCTTAGCTTGGTTCTCTTTTTATGTCCTTCTTCACGTAATTTCTTGATTTCTTCAGTACGTGACTCTATAATCTCCTCAGGACTCTCTGTAGGACTCTCGGAATCAACAATTAAATCTGTATCGATCTTCTGAATCTTACACGTGAAATCTTCCACGTCCTTAAACGAGAAGTTTGCAGGAGGTGCCGGCGTGCCTTTCTCTCCTTTCAAAGAATCCAAGAAGTCTTGTTCTGTACCTCTATAACCCTGCTTTAACCAAATTTCATAGGCAGACAATCCTTGTGGACCCTCATCGCCCCTATCTCCCTGTTTTCCAGATATCTTTACTGGAGATATGCTTGAAACAAGACCGTTATCATCATGCCAATATAACACGCCATCCTTAATAACAGGATGGAATGTTACACCATCATCACCCTTGTCGCCCTTGTCACCCTTAATGCTGATAGGCTTAGGATTAGACAATCCTTTGCCATTATTTGACCAACTAATAACGCCATCAGAGTTTATACTTGGAGTGAAAACTGGACCTGCAGGACCATTTAGACCACGCGGTCCTTCACCTCCAGGGTCGCCCTTCACACCTTTGATGGGGTACTTCTCTGTTTTTTCTCCTTTTTGATTTTCGAAAAACAGATACTGTCCATCAGGAGTAATCTGAGGTTTCCATAAGTCTGCATCTTCTCCTTTAGGGCCTGTTTCACCTTGATCACCCTTTTCGCCACGTTTGCCATCCTTGCCAGGTGCACCATCATGGCCATCCTTACCAGGCGTACCATCTTGCCCCGGCTGTCCAGGTGCACCATCCTTACCTGGTTGTCCAGTGGCTCCATCCTGACCTGGCATTCCATTTGTTCCCGGTTTGCCCTCTGGGCCACGCAGATTGAATTCGTTGATTACTTTTCCGTCTTTCAATATCGAAAGGTTTCCATTTTCATCGTAACGGAAGATGTAATCATTATTGTTAGGTGAAAGCGGTGTGGCGATTTGTGGTTCTTGAACATAATTTCTTTTTTCCCATTGCTTTTTTACTTATTGGTTTCGCAGCTGATGGGGTATTGTTGTCATCAATTTTTTCCACAAGAACATCCTTAGTCTGTGGGTCGATGCCAATAATCCGAAACTTTTCTTCATTTAGATACCAAGTTTCACCTTTAGTTGGTGGATATTTTGCCATATCTATTGATTATTAAATTTATGAATGGATTCTGTTGTCTGTATGCACAGATTGATTTTTTTTCAGACTGAAGCAATGACTGCAAACATCATTCACACAGCTTATTCCATTCGGATATTAATGCCTGTTTCTTTGCGAAATCGTTATCTGCAAATATCTCTTTCGCATGTTTCTTATAGAAGTGTTCCCAAGATTTTCTTAGGGTCGTCTTCTCTCCTTGTTTACCGAAACTATTTAAGTCACGAAGATCATTTATATAATCAGAAACCTTGGATACTACTTCTTCCATCTTTTTCTGGTATACATCTTCTTCGACTAGTTCTTGTATGCGACTTTCTATACACAACAAACTGTGTATGAAAGACATTTTTGCATGCTCAAAATCACGGAAATAGTATTTGTCCGGTGTTCCGAAATTGTCTGCATGTAGACTGTCTCGTTTTACTTTGCTAATCGATTCTTCTAGAATTTTTTTATAGTCAATGGAGAACGTGGCAAAACCTGCGAATAATTCAGTAAGTTCCTTAGGGAAATTTTCTCTGTTAAGCAAATCTGCCATCTTTTGCCACCAAGTGTCGGCTTCGGAAACAAACTTGAGTTTTCCATCTTTTCGAAAAACTTCTGCGATTTTCTTTTTGGCAGAGCATAGTTCCTCCTGTGCTTTATTTACATCAACATATGACAATATATCTTCTGCTGCTTTCTTTAATAATTCCTCTTTTAGCTCAACGTAACATTTAAAATCAGCACCATCGTTCCATGAAGGATAGTCAATATAGGAGTTGATAGCCTCAACGTTCTTTTTACAGAATTTATCGATAAACTCGTAGTTGCTATCAATATCTCCTTCATCAAAACTCTCTATACCCTCTTCTTCAATATTTAGAAGTTTGCATAGAACAATTCCTGTTTTTTGATCACAGAATTGCTCTAAGTTACAATGAATTTGTTTATTGATTGTTTTATCATCAATTGTACTACAAGTCACTTTCCATGTCTTGTGAAGATTTTTAAACAATTCATCAATTTGATCTTGCAAATCCTCGCTAGGTAATTGATGAGAAATTTCTATCATTAAATCCTTAATGACATCGTATTCCTTTTTTATCTCTTCGAATTCATTTTTAGCATCAGCGAAAAATTCTTTGTCAATATCCTTGATTTGTGGAATCAATTGCTGAAAAATCTCAAACAGATAACGATGTATAGGGTAATTAGAGTTAGTACTACCATCTTCACGAATTTCGATTTCTTTTAAAATATTAATGGTTCTGAAATGAGATTCGTCAAGGTCGATTTTGTCGAGATTTTGAGTAATTTGAAGCAATTTGATAATTTCCTTTTTCTCTGTTATTCCAGAGCCTTCTTCTGCGGTGTCCCAAAAGTTCAGAATAAAATACAATGAGTTTTGAGTTTTTGGTCGTTTGTTAAGCAACGTTCTCAACTGCCTAATAAGCAATTCACGTTTGGTGTCACTCTGAACATCAGAACGAGCAGCCCTTACTGCCACAATAACATCTAAATCAGAAGATACAGATTTGGCAAGTATTTTTTCAAGTCCAGGTTTGTTCTCGCCAATACCTGGTGTGTCTAAAAATTGCAAGTTGCTAATAGGATCTTCATTGCCTATTTTAAAATGGGTGAAGACTTCTGCTTTCTTTGTAGCATAGCTATAGTATTTTTTATTATTTCTATCATCGGGATTCATGAAATAACTTACAGAAGAATAATATTCTTCTGCTCGTGCTTTATCATTAGCATTTCCACTTTTTAGTTCTTTGATAGAATAATCTTTATAGGGTTTTCCCAGTCTGCCAACGTAATCACCTAGGTTTTCAAAATACTCTAATAAAGCGACTTTTTTAGCACCCTTGTCGTCCCGTCCGATTATAGAAGACTCTTCTATAGACTTGCGGTTTTCGCTCGCCCATTTTTTTATTTCATCCTTTGTTTCAATTTTAAGAAGATCACTAAATTCATTTTCATTTGCTCCAAGTTCCACTAAGAAGGAATAAATCAGAGTTACAAATTCCTTAACAGAATAATAGTGAACACGTACAATATCTTCTTTTCCATCGGGAGAAGTCCCATTAATGATATTTATTCGTGCTGTTGTGCATGATTGACTACCTCCACCTATAGGAAGAATTCTTTTATCGAGAGCAGCAATGCTTGCATTGAATTCACTTTTTCCTTCTTGAGTTACGCCAACAGAACCAACGTTGACATATTCCCTATCAGCACGAGCCTTTGCTTGATAGAAAAGGCCAGTTTCTGACATGAACGATGCTAATTGAGTATTCAAATCTTTTGCTTTTTGGATAATTTTTGTCCAAGAGCTTTCTATTTGTTGCTCTCTTATTATACTGGTCCAAAGTGAAGATTTTTCATTCTGTAGTATTGTATTGATGGTACTCCGCATATTAAGGAGTTCCTCTTCTTGTAAAGCAAAATCTTTGCGTGATAGACCCCTATGCTTTACAATTTTTTGGGTCAATTCAGATAATAAGTTTTTACCCGAAGACCCTATAGTTTCAGTCGAATTTGTCATTGCCTATATTTTTATAATTATCAAATATCTATTGATATACAATCACTTGTCCATTCCCTTGACAATTGGGACAATAGATGACTTGTGGATTCCCATTGTAATCGAATACTACATTGCCATATGCATCTGTAGCATATACCATCCTATTGCCTTGGCATTGAGGACAAATAATTGCTACAGGTTGTGACACAGGTTCATCATCGTTTCCCAAGCAGTTATCGATTCTTTCTTCCCATTTTTTTGCCTTTCGATACTTAGAATAAGAATTGAGTTCATCTTCTGCCTCTCTGGTTAATTTGCCAGATGATTCTTCAACACCAACAGCAGCCTTCTCGATACGACCAGCATTCCGCTCAAGACTTCCAGACTCTTTCTCCAAGAGTTGTATGGCCTCTGAAGCAACCTTTTTTCCTGCAGAACCTTTACAGGAGGTTGTTGTCAAGCACAATCCTAAGGATGCGCCAGTAATCAACAGGGTGAAAAATTTTAATCTTCTCATATAATGTTATATTTTGTATTCGAATATTATCTTCTAGTCCTCTTCTATGGTGATGACATATCCGCAAGTGTTCTGTTCTCTCAGCGATACAATATTTTCAGTATCCACTTCCGTGTAAAGTTCGGTATAGAGGTTGCTCTTTAGAATATAAAGAGTGGATATCTGTACGCTTTCTATCATTAAACCTTAATTTCTATGTTCATAATGAATAGAGAAGAATATGATAGGATTTAAGTATAAATCCATAGTTTAAACTCTGCATCAAGTTTAATAGGATTTTACAATATTTATAGTTGTAATTTCGTTCGTTAGTTGATTTGCTTTTATTCTGAACGCACAACTATTTCATCAAGAAAACCAAGCATAATTGCCTCTTGAGGCTTCATCCATTTATCGCGATCACATAATAATTCTATATCTTGAATGGTCTGACCGCTATTCTGTGAGAGCACCTCATATAAATCATGCTTTAGACTTTCCATTTCTTTAAGATGTATTTGTTGATCTCGGAATGTTGAATAGCCAACGCCAGAACTAGGCTGATGAATCATAAATCGGGAATACGGTAATGCCTTTCTGTGCCCTTTTTCTCCATTGCTGGCAATTACAGCACCCATTGAAGCAGCAAGTCCGAGAACGGTCGTATAGACTGGAGAATGTATGTATCGCATGACGGAGACAAGTTCAAGACCTGAATAACATTCACCTCCACCAGAATTGATGAAGAGGTTGATTGGTTCATGATTGATAGATTCCAAGAACAACATTTGGGCTACAATCGTATCCATCTTGTCAGAATTCACATCACCACTAAGAAAGATTATGCGGTCTTTCATCAGTCGTGAATATACATCTATTACTGTGGCATTTAATTGACGTTCCTCAACTATGTTGGGACAGAAAATGTTTTTTATGTAATCTTCCATTGTGATTGTTTTTACCAGGTTACGATTTTAGTACAGTCGGTAATGTTGCGACGATTAGTGTCTTCCATCTTCTTTTTTATCTCGTCATAGTGTTTTAGGCTGTCAGTGCGCACAGATGGACGAGTGTTGGTGATGGATGTAAGTATAAGTTCTTTCGATATTTTAGTGCGTGTGTATGCTGCCACCATTGCAGAGTCGTTAACTATATATGCAATGTCGCTGGCTATATAGCCTTCTGTCAGTTTGGCGAAGTTGTCGACATCAATATCCTCTTCCACAGGTCGGTCTTTAAGATAAAGGGCAAACATTTCCTTTCGGGCTTCATAGTCAGGCAATGGTACATATACCATCTTGTCTATGCGTCCTGTACGCAACACTGCGGGGTCGATCTTGTCAGGTCGATTGCTCGTTGCCACTATGAAGATGCCACGCTTTGCACAGTTGTTCATCTGTGAGAGAAACTCGTTTACTTCCTCTGATGATACATTGTTCCACGAGCGGTCTGGCACTAAAGCGTCGAACTCGTCGAAACAAACTACTATCGGTGCATTCTTCTCTGCTTGGTCAAATAGTTGCCTTATCTTCTCTTGGCTACCATGGACGTATGAGCTTGCCAAGTCTGATGACTTTATCAGTAGGTAGCTGAAACCAGTTTCTTCGGCAAATTTCTCTGCGAAGAACGTCTTGCCACAGCCTGGTGGCCCGTACAGAAGCATACCATTTGGCGGCATAATCTTGTATTCTTCAGCAATCTCCTTGTTCTTTATCACAAACACTACTTGCTTATTCAACGTGTCTTTTAGTGCTGCCATGCCAGCAATGTCTTGAAACCCCTTTCCGTTTCCCTTCTTTATATGGAACTCCACATAATTTGGACTTTGCTTTATGACTTCGTCTGCTGAGACATTGGTGTGTGAAACCTGCGAAGATTTATCGTTGGTAATTGATTCTGGCTGTATATTATCGAGACTACTAATGATACTATCAATAGTGTCGTATCTGTCAGATCGTTTTAGGGATAGTCCGTGTTTTAGCACCTCCTTTAGCTTTTGGCTACAAGCTAATGTGTCAATATCTAACTTGTTGCTTTTTCTATACTGCCATAATGCTTTAAGTCGTTCCTTGAAGGTGCTTCCTTCTATGTCTGTTTGCCATGGGGCATGAGCTGTCAACATATAATACAGCACACAACAAGCAGAGAAGATGTCTGTTTGTTCGTCGTATATACCCGAAGCTGTCTCATTAGCTCGATAGAAGATATCTAGGTCTGATGTGTCAAAGTGTACGAGTCCTGTGCACCTTTCAGATATATGTCCCATATCTATGATGATGGCCTCTTCGTTGGTTTCCGAGAGCATAATGTTGCTCGGGTCAATATCGTTGTGTAATAATGCTGGCTTCTGACTATGTAGGTATTTTAATCCTGCGAGTATCTCACGGAAAATCTTCTCTGCCCTTTCTTCTTGTAGTTGTCCGTTTCTGTTCACATAGTCAGTTAGGACAACACCCTTGAAGTAATTGGTGACATAATATTGCAAGTCGCCTTCTTCGCGTCGCACGCTACCTTTATTTATAAAACTTACTATATTCCGCTGGTTCAGATGTGAAGAATATTCTATTTCTTTCACCTCCTTACTCTCATTGTCGAGAAGCTGTGAGGGTAGTTTATTTATTAGGAAAAGCTTGAGAAAGTATGGGTGGGAATCGGAATCTTCTACCCGATAGGTTTCGGTATAAGCATTCGATTTTATAAGTGCTTTTACCCAATAGCCGCCAATGCGTTCATTGATGTTGAGTGTTGCCATATTTTCTTAGTATTAAAGGTGGTGAGGTGTGATAGACACCTTATTGTATTGAGCGGCGGAAAAAACTTCCGCCACTCAATTGTAGTATACAGTTCTCCTTAGTGGAGAATTTCCTGAGCTATGCGTTGACGTCCTGCTATAAGGATATCGAGGCAGCGTTCAATGAAGTCATCGATGTCTGGTGTAGAGTCAATGAACATTTCAATTGCAAGCCAAAGATGGTCCTGTACGATGAATGCCTTGATGGCCTTGAGATCGCAGCAGATTGTGTTGATAGCCTCCAGTACCTTCATTCGGTCGCCATCTATATGATAGATGCCAGGCATGATGATACGCAAGAACTGCTTGTCATTGTCGTCTTTGCAACAGAACAGGTTCACTCCCTGATATTTGAAGCGGAGGTCACCATCATCGTCTCTTTCATTCTTGAATCCTTGCTCCTTGAGCCAGTTTTCTACTAAATCACTTGCGTTCATAATAAATTATTTTTTAGTTAGTAATAACAATGTGAGTATTTAACCCCATTGTGTTGATTAATTATAATATGTTATATTTTTCATACAATTGTTTAGTATGGTAATAAATACACGCTGTTGTTCTGCTTTTCTGCGTTTCTGCTAAACTTGCCGATAAAATTCTAAATGATTACTTTCAAAAACGAACTTGGCACATACGCAGTCACCACCGTTATCAAATTATCAACCACTACGGCAACTCTTTGTTGACCTTGATATCTTGCTACTTTTCCTATAACTCCTTGGAATGGGCCTTCGATGATGCGAACTAATTGGCCTTTGTCAAATTTGGGAACTGGAGATAATGATATTATAGTGTTGGCATTATCGGCATCGCAGATGATTTTAAGACCGTTCATCTGATAGTTGGGAACTACCAATGGAGTCTTTACGATTTTGCTACCAACATGGGTGTGGCAATAATAAAAACGAAGGAATGGAAGGTTGATATTGTCGTAGACGAAAGATTTGATTTGATCAAACGTGCCGTAGGCAAAGAAAATGTTGGGAATAAGTGATTCGGTGATAGTTTGACGTTTACCTTTAACAATTTTGATTTTGTTCTGAGTAGGATAGAATGCGGTGATGCCTTCAGTAACCATGTAGTCGTATGCCTTTTTTTCTCTGCCGTACGTGGTGCGGAGTGCATACCATTGTGGAGTTTCTTTTGGGTGCTTTTGGGGTAGGGGTTTGATTAAATTGTTGTTTGGCTTTTCGGTGATATTAGTGTTGGATGTGTTTGCAGAAGGTGCATATCTGGTGGACACCCCTGATAGTGTACTCTTATCTTTGTTAGTTTGAGTATCGGGGAGGGCATCGGAGGTAAGTCCAACGCTAGGAGGAGTTTCACCACCTCCAATGGTGTGTACACCTTCTAATGTACAATCATCGATTTTCATATCGCTGCAAACTCTATTCTAGACAGAATGAGGTTATTTCAGGACATAAAAAAAGCGTGAACCGTCCGTTGTCCGATCCACACTCTGAGACTGTGAGAAGTGTCCTATACTGCAGAACGAACAACAGTATAAGCCCACACCAATATGATATATTGCAAAATCCGTACTTCTATGCATAATGTCGGAATACAATAACTCCTTTGCGAAATACGAATCTGTATATCACACCCTTGGACATCTACCATTGCCATGTTCAAGGCAGTACATTGTTTCTCGAAATTTCTCAC